>Ga0255058_10002412_pt1 | contig 10309 bp, 11 predicted proteins | sample Cases_109_9_MG_FD_188637 | JGI IMG/M metagenome (GOLD analysis project Ga0255058, IMG submission 188637) | Seawater microbial communities from Amundsen Gulf, Northwest Territories, Canada - Cases_109_9 | ecosystem: Environmental > Aquatic > Marine > Gulf | place: Canada: Northwest Territories... | reverse complement strand
CACCAACCATTCCCATCCGCTGGGCGCTTGCCATCCCCTCGATGAACGCCGTCGCTGCTGCGTCGAACTTTCCGGCGGCAACGTTGGCCATGCCCAGCCCTTCCATCGAGACCACGGTGCCGCGAACGTAGGAAATCTCGCGGCAGTGAGCGACCTGCTTGGCATACAGCTCGATGGCGTCGTCCAGTCGGATCTCCTGCGCAGCGGCGCCAGCGAGGAGCCAAAGGTTCCAGACGGTGACCCAGTACTCGCCTTCGACCGGCAGTCCCACCCGCGCACGTTCGGCGAAGTTCGCGACCTCCTCGAGGTCGCCGGCAATCAAGGCGGCGAACGAGCGCCAGTCATGCATGGAGGCAACCCAGAACGGCTCATCCATCGACTCGAATCTGGCGATCGCCTGGTCGAGCCTGGCCGCCATCTCCTCGGCCCTTCCCAGGTAGGCGAGGGCCAGGGCCAGGCATTGCACGGCGATCCAGTGGTCGAGCGGGTCGGACGATCGAGCCAGCGTGTCATTGGGCCCGGCCGTGGCCTCCAGCCCGGCATCGGGCTGGCCCAGCAGGGTCAGTGCCCAGCCCTTCACCGCCGAGGCGAGGGCCCGGAGCACGGTGATGTCCTCATCGGCTGGGTCGTCCGGGAGTATCTCCAGGGCCTCGTCGAAGAGCGCGAGGGACGCCTGATACCAGCCCCGGATCTCATACACCATGAAGAGCCCCATGATGAAGCTTCGAGCTGGTCCGGCTTCACGGCTAACGATGTGGTGGCGCCACGCGGACCGGATGTTCTCCATGTCGGCTTCGATGACGGCCAGCAGTTGCGCCTGTCCGCCCCCGGACATCAGGAGGGGAGCCTCCCCCATCAGGCTGGCGTAGAAGGCGGCATGCTCGTCGATCACCTGCGCATGGCGCCCGGCATCGCCCTCCAGCTCGGCTGCGGCGTATTGCCTGAGCAACTCATGGACCTCGTAGCGCCCGGTCTCCGGGTTAGCAGTGAGCAGCGACTTGCTCACCAGGCTGGCGAGCCCACGCAGCGACGCACCGGCGACCGACTCGGCCGCCTCTCTGGTGAACCCGCCGCGAAACACCGAAAGCGCGGTGAACGTGTCGCGCTCCTCTTCGCTGAGCAGAGCCCAGGAGTAGTCGAACACGGCCCGAATGCTGCGCTGTCGCTCCGGAATGTCTCCCATCTCGGTCTCGAGAAAGTCCACGCTCTTCCGGATCTCCGAGGCGATCTCCTCGATCGGCAGCATGTCCACCCAGGCCGCAGCAAGCAGGATGCCGAGGGGAAGGCCGCCGGTGAGATGCAGGATCTCGGCCAGCGGGTCGAGATCGTCCTCGGTGAGGACGAAACCTGGCTTCGAGCGCGATGCGGTCTCGGTGAACAGCTGCACACCGCTCGCCTGCGTTGCCTCGTCGGGGGTATCCCAACTCGTCTCGAGCCCGGCCAACGCCAACACCGTCTCCCCGGTCAGGTTCAGTTTGGAGCGGCTGGTGGCGATCACGGTGACGTATGGAGCCGCCCGCAAGATCTCGGCGACGATCGGTGCCACGCCGATCAAGTGCTCGAGGTTGTCGAAGACGAGGAGCTGTCGCTTGGTCGCCAGGTGGGTGAGCAATTGGCTCTGGACGTCTTGCTCGGAGGTAAGGGCGACCCCAAGCGACTCGGCGATCGCCTGGACGATGTCGTCGCTCGAGCCGATCTCGGCGAGGCCGACGAAGAAGACACCGTCCGGGTAATCGCCGGTCATGTCTGCGGCGGCCTGGATCCCAAGCCGGGTCTTTCCGGTGCCGCCGGGGGCGAGGATGGTGAGCAGCCTGGTGGTGCCAAGCAATCGCTTGGTCTCCTCGAGCTCGGCCTGTCTGCCGACGAAGTCGGTCACCTGGATCGGCAGGTTGTTCGGCACCTCATCGAGCGACGACAGCGGTGGGAACTGTTCATCGAGCCCTTCGACGTCGAGCTGGAAGACCCGCTCGGGCCTGGTGAGGTCTTTGAGGCGGTGCTCGCCCATGTCGCGAACGGTGACGCCCTCGGGAAGATCCTGCTCCTGCACCAGCTCCCAGGTCGATCCCGATAGCAGCGTCTGGCCCCCGTGGGCAATACCTCGGAGCCGGGCAGCCCGGTTGACCGCCGAGCCGTAGTAGTCGCCGAGCTGCAGGTCGGCGGTGCCGGTGTGGAGCGAGGCGCGAACCCGCAACGGCCTCGGCGTATCCCAGGTCGCCTCCGCCAGCCGTCGCTGTATCTCGGCGGCGGCAGCGACAGCATCTGCGGCCAAGCGAAACACGACGAACCTGCTGTCGCCCTCGCCGCGAGGTCGTACCGGGATGCCGTCGTGTGACTCCGCCGCCTCCTCGATCTCGGTGTCGTGGCGGCGGATCGCGTCCATCATCGACTCCGGGGCCTCCTCCCACAGGCGCGTGCTGCCCTCGATGTCGGTGAAGAGGAACGTGACTACTCCATCGGGCAGCTCTGGCATCGAGGCGATGCTAATTCCCCACAGGAGTCTGCGTCACGAAGCGACGAAGAGCGACCACGCACTGCTCAGCTGTTCGGGCTGGTCGGAGCCGATCCGGGATTGACGGGGAGACCCCCGGCCATCCGCTGCACCCTCGGATCGACCTGGAACTCCCACCACCGCCGGTGGACCTCCAGCTCGTTCTCGGTGATAGGACCCCGGTTCGTAGTGTCGCCGTCGGCGATGCGTTCGAACCTGCTACGACTACAGGCAGACGCAGCCCGCTATCGAATTTCGGCTCCCCCACACAGTCCCCATTCCCTCGGAGAACGAGCCCTCCACGATCTCCGGGGGCGGATTCACCGGCTGCGCAAACTCGGATCCAACCGCCGGGTCTGCTGTCTCGCTTCCTCCTTCAGATCTCAGGGCTCCTGGCGTGGTGGAGGTGACGGGATTTGAACCCGTGGCCCCTACGTTGCGAACGTATCCGACCGGTCTGAGAAGCCCTACGCCTCAACGATTCGACGTCTCAATGTGGCTATTGCTCAACGGGTATCTGCATTCCACCTGAACCACACATTCATGCCGTATGAACGTGGAAGTACGAGTACCCGTGGCCAAATCGTGGCCACGACTGAAGCACCGATAGCTAGCGCATATTCACTGCCGCCTCAAGGCGTAAACGCAACACCATCGGCGAGAGTTGTGATGTCTCGTCAGGAGGTGTGCGGTGTCAAAGAGGCTCACGGAGGCGGAGATCGCTGAGGTGTGGCAGCGAAGGAACGCGGGTGAGCCGACCCAGCCGATGGCGCGTCGGCTGCGGAGGAACGGATCTTCGATTCGGCGGCTGTTCGAGGATGCCGGTGGGGTGCATCCCGCACCGTGGAAGCGGTCGGTGCGGCATCTGTCGCTACACGACTCGTGGAGTGCGATTGATCGGCACGTATCGAGCGGCTTGGTCAAACCGCCCATATCGAATCGCCCTGGGTTTGATGGAGACTCGTTCTATTGGTTTCCTATCGTCCCGCTGGTGGCGGTTTGAGCGTAGTGGGCCTCCTCGTATTCGACTGGTGGCACATCGTCGAGGTAGCCGTGGAGGCGCTCGGTGTTATACCAATGCACCCAGGAGAGGGTGGCGAGTTCGACGTCGTCGATGGTTCGCCACGGTCCCTGGTCGGGACCCCGGATCAGTTCGGTATTGTAGAGCCCGTTGATCGTCTCGGCGAGGGCATTATCGAACGAATCACCCACCGATCCGATCGACGGGACAGCACCGAGTTCGGCGAGTCGTCCCCGTACCGGACACTGGTGAACTGCGACCCGGCGTCGGAATGGGTCACCAGTCCTTCGAGGCGGGTACCCCGTGCCCAGTGGGCCATCTCCAGGGCGTCGAGCACCATGTTGGTGCGCATGTGGGTAGCGACCCGCCAGCCGACGATGTGTCGGGAGAAGGCGTCGGTGATGAAACACACGTACGCCATCCCCGCCCAGGTCGCCACATAGGTCAGATCCATGACCCACAGCTGGTTCGGTGCGGTGGCGGTGAAGTCCCGGTTCACCAGATCCGGGTGCCTCGCAGCCTCCTGGTCGGGGCGGGTGGTGCGGACCCGGCGTCCCCGCCGCACCCCTTCGATGTCAGGGGCTTTCATCAAGCGGGCCACCTGATCGCGGCCGATGTCATGACCGGCGCGCCGCGCCGCCTTCCACAGCTTGTGCGCCCCATATATCTTCCGGTTCGCCACCCACAACGCCAGCAGGATCGGCATCATCACCCCATCCCGGATCGCCCGCGCCGATGGGACTCGCCTCTTAGCGGCGTAGTACGTCGAGGGGGCCACCTGCAAGGTTGCACAGATAGGCTCGACCCCGAACTCGTCCCGTTGCTCGTCGATGAACACCACTATCTCTTCTGTGGGCGGTCGAGCTCCGCCGCGAAGAAAGCCGAAGCCTTCTTCAAGATCTCATTAGCGCGACGCAACTCCCGCACCTCCTGCTCAAGCTCTTTGATCCGCGTTGCATCCTGGCTGGTCGTGCCCGAACGAATCCCTTCGTCGATGTCGGCCCGGTTCACCCAGCTCCGCACCGATTCCACCCATAGCCGAGCTGCTCCGCGACCCGCTTCACCGCCCCGTAACGCTGCCCAGTTTCGGCACGCAACTGACGCACCAGCCGCACCGCCTGAGCCTTCTCCTCATCCGAATACCGACGTGTCGTCGGCTTCCCCGGTGTCTGTTCTGTTCCCATAACTCCATCCTCGTTTCCAAGGCCAGGAGCCTCCAACTTTCCCAGGGCGATTCATATCGGCTCAGTGTCATGCTTTGGGGACGCCTGGCGGGTTGGTTCTCCATATCGGTGCCCACCTTGGTGTGGCTTGTTGTGTGTTTTGCCACCCGTCGGGCGCGCCGGACCGGCTGGCGTGGCTTGATAAGAGATTGACCTCCCGGCCTGTATTGAGGCGTGCCCACCGACCGGTCCTTTGGACCCCTCACGAAGGAGGAGACATGGTCATACTGGGAACGGATGCGCACAAGCGGAGCCACACGGTGGTGGCAGTTGATGAGGCCCGCGCCGAGATCGATTCGATGACGGTGGCCGCGACCCGACAAGGGCATCTGCGGTTGGTGAAGTGGGCGGCGCGGTGGGAGCAGCGGCAGTGGGCGATTGAGGACCGCGGGACGTTGTCTCGTCGCCTCGAGAGTGATCTACCCTCGACCACATCGATCAGCTGCTTGGGGCCCATACGTCAATGGTGGCCACCCTGGGACGACGTGAAGTCACCAGGATCAGAGAGTTGACTCGAGAAGCGAACCAGCTCGAACGTGACATCACGCACCGGGTGACCCAACTGGTCCCCTCACTACTAGAGATCCCCGGCTGTGGAGCACTCAGCGCCGCCAAGATCGTCGGTGAAGCCGCCGACGTGACCAGGTTCAAGTCCCGTGACGCCTACGCCATGTGGGCCGGAACAGCCCCGATCCCAGTGTGGTCAGCCAACAACGAACGGTTCCGTTTGAACCGTGGCGGCAACCGTCAAACCAACGCCGCCCTGCACCGTATCGCTATCACCCAACTCCGTATCCATCCCGAAGCCCAGGCCTTTATGAAACGACGCCTCGAAACCGGGTCAACCAAACGAGAAGCCCTCCGACTCCTCAAACGCAAACTCGCCAACGTCGTCTACCGGACCCTCCTCACCGACACCCAACAACCCGCCCTAGCCAACGCGGCTTGACATAGGAGAAACACATATGCGCTAGCTGTGCACAGGAGGTGGGCCGCCCATATTGCCGGTTATGCGCTACCTGTGGGGTGGCTGTGGCGGCGACTTGGTTGAGCGGTTGAGGTGTGTGGTGGGTGCGGTTGGAGTGCTGGTTGTGTGGGTGGGCTGGTTAGCGGATGAGGTTGGTGGTGGGGTTGGTGGGGAATGTGACGGCGCGTCCGAATTCTGGGGCGATGACGAGTGCTCCGTTGCCTCCGGCGTGGAGTCGGTGGGCGATGAATTGGGCGCGGACTTGTTTTTGGCTTCCGTTGCCGGTGTATTCGATGGTGGCGAGGGGCGCGAAGAAGATGCCTTCGAGGGTGAGGACGGCTTGGCCAGCGAATTTGTGTCGGATGGGTGAATCGCTCCATAGTGCCAGGTCGTCGAAGTCCCCTTGGTTTGGCGAAATCCAAAGGACCTCGCCGGTGCCTCCGGTCAATCCGATGGTGGAGGTTTTCGACACATACAGGGTGGTGTTGTGTAGGTAGAGCGATCCTTGCCCTGCTTTCTTGAGGGCGCCGTTGCGTAGGAACACCCAGGCTTCGGGGGTTGCGGCGACATAGGTGGACGGATTGGTGGGAACTGGGGCGGTGGTGTTGACCGCCAGGGTTCCCGAAGCCTGTATCGACACGTCTCCGTCGAAGACCACGTTGCCGCCGGTGAAGATGAGTGTCGAGTTGACCTTGAGTTGTGGGCAGTCGATGTGCCAGTCTCCGGGGAGCAGCAGCGGCGGTGTGGACGTGGGGAGGATGCACGGAAAACCTGCGGTGCTCCACGTCTGGTACCCAGGTGGCGTTCCGCTTTGTTTGACCAGGTTGATCAGGTCGTGGATGTGGGGTGCGTCAGTCGCCGAATCGGGACATGGTGGTATGTCTTGCTGGTTGGCGGCGGTGAGCGGGTCGGTGGCCCACACCAGCAACGGCGGGCTGAGCGTGGTGTAGTCGGCCGTGCAGTTGAAACGGTGATCGACCGGTGCTCGGGTCAGTCGATTGGGCAGCGCAGTGGGGTCTGGCAACGGCGTCTGGCCACCACCCCCGATACTGCACGCTGGCAGGTTGCATCCGGGGGTACCGGGTGCCAGGGTCTGGATCTGGCCGCATCCGGCGCCGGCAGCGTGCCCTTCGTACGTGTAGTCGCTTCCGAACTGTTGGCTGCAGCCGGCTGGCCCGTCGGCCTGGATGACCGAGTTAGAGCCGTCGAGATCGATGACACCAACACACCCGGAACTGGCGTCAGAGTCCGCAGCGGCGACACCTGGCTCCAACCCCGGAGTGAAACCATTGGTCGGGTCACCGTCAAGGTCGGGGTTGAGGACGGGGGCGACCAGGATTCCCCCATTGCCCGCTGCCAGCAGCGCCTGGCATCCGGTCCGGTCGAGGACGAGCAGGTTGAGCGGCACGCTCTCACCGGCGGGTAGGTTTGATTTGGCGACGGTATGGACGGTGGCATCCACCGATTCGACACCGGCGAGACGACCAAACAGGGTGTTCCACGTGGACGAGATTTCGACGCCGACCCGCTGACACGGGTCGAGACCATCATCGGTGGAAGCCGGCTGTGCCACGGCTCCCACCGCGCTTGAACTCATCAGCGAACTGGCATCAGTCACCGGATAGATGATCCGCACTGTGATTCCGTTTTGGGTATCGGAGACAACGGCCTCGACACCGGGGTCACAAGACACATCCGACCACACCGAACAGTCCACGCCACTGAGCGCAGCGAACTCGGTGGCGTTGATCTCCACATACGCCTTGGTGACCTGACACACCTCCCGCGGCACGCCGCCTTCGCCCGCAGTGAGTGCCCCCGCCGCCGCCGCCGCGTCGCTAATCGACTGTTGATTGATCCGCAGCGTGCGTACCGCAGCGATATCAATGACCAGCGCGGTGGCGACCAGCAATACCGCCATGACAACGGCAAGAAGTACCAACACCGCGCCGCTCTCATCACCCGCCAGGTGGCGTATCCGATGGCGCATCATCGCTCGAAGCGGGTCGTGGCATCCGACACCATGTGCACCGTCGTGGAAAAGAACAGCGCCTGAACAAGGGCATCACGCTCCACCACGACCTGCACCGCCTCATGACCCGAACCCGCCGGCAGGCTCGGCGCCCCCGACGGACACCAAGCATCGGCAAAGACCCCACCATCGATCGGATCGGAGAACCCAACGACATAGCGACGCACAGTGCTGCCCTCAACCCCCCGCGCCACACAGACACTGCGACCAGCAACACCATCAGTCAGCGCCCCCGTCGCCGCAACCTGAGCCACCGACGCCACATCAAGGAACCACCCATCCGGGGTGGCAGCATCAGCCTCCGGGTACGTCGCAGCAAAACGGCCCGCCTCACGAGCAGCACCGTTCAAAGAAATCTTGTCAAAAAACGCCAACCCCGCAGTCACCGTCCCCAACAACAACATCACCAAAATCGGGAGAGCAACCGCCAACTCAACAGCCTCCGCCCCCCGCTCATTGAAAACACGGCGCCTCACCCCAACACCAAGGCAACGCAACATCAATCTCCCCACACCAGCCCCCGACCCTCCATCAACCTTCTCGTTGCCCTGAGCGACCAACGCTGCCCCCTTGTCCCAGATCCGGCCCATGTCGGTACATATCCGCCTGCTGGGCTTGTTACTTGCTGTTGGTTCCGTGCGACAGGTTCCTGAGGCGGGCCTCAAGCTCTTCGGGATCTACACCCTCGATGCCGTTGCCCGACACAAAGACCCGGTTCAGCCGCTTCGCAACGGCCTCCTCGTGCCGAGCACGGTTCTCCTTGGAGTCACGATCCTGTCGCTTGAAGTTCAGCCAAGCCAAAACGCCTCCCAGTCTCGATACCCACATTCCACCAGTCGCCCTACAGGCCCCTCAGCTGGTCGGCGACGATCAAAGCGCCGGCGACCACCACGGCCACAACCAGGACGATCAGCAGTGCGTGTGAAAGAGCCGTCACCGGATCACGCTTGATGAATACCGCGCGAAGCGCCGTTGACAAGCCACCCATGAATCCCCCCTACCTTCCCCAAAAATCTACCTTCCCCAAAAATCCTCCCCGAGGTTCAATACTCTCAGATGATCGTCCCAACGCAAGGATGGTTCCCGGCAATTACCCGGGAACTAGCCCCCGACAGTGCACAACCGCCCCGACGCAAAACCCCAAGAATCCAGACTGCACGGATCCCAGCTTCTCAACAGCGCGAGTCGCTACCCACCTCACCGCAAACGACTGCGCCAACCTCCGCTGAGCTACACCCCCCATATGCCACGTATGTGCAGTCCATTGCATAGCGGGGGCGATGGCGACATGCGTATGGTCTCCGCCCTTGGCATCTCGTTCTCAACTTACCTCGGCATTTAGAAGAGTCGATCGATACGGGCCTGCCGAAGTGATCGTCCGGTGCCTCAGGCCGCCAATGGCTAGCGCCGTCTGATGACGACGGCACAATCTCGACCACGAGTCCGGTATGAGCTGAATGACAACGCCAGGACGTCCTATGTCGCAGCCCATGACGGCACGTCTTGGCGCCGGGTGTTGCTGTCATGACCTTGCCAGCGGCGCTTCGCGGTTGCTCACGTGTTGGGCGTAGACGATGACATTGCCCAAATAGGAGCCAGCGCCCTGGTCGAATGAGCCGCCGCAGGTGATGAGGCGCAGGGTTGGCTGCTCGGTGAAGCCGTAAACCTGTTCGGTGGGGAACTGGTCCTTCTGCGCCAACACCAGGCTCGTGACCAGAAACTGGGCCACAGACCCGTCGGAGCGTTCGACCTCAATCAGGTCCCCTGGTTCTAGGCGGCGGAGGTTGTAAAAGACACCCGGTCCGGCGATGGCTGAATCGACGTGACCAACGATGACGCTGGGCCCGACCTCGCCGGGCACCGATCGCCCGGTGTACCAGCCGGTGACGGCGATATCCCTCGGCACCTGCAGAGTCCGATCCGGGTTAAGTCCGAGATCGATAACCCCGGAGTCAATCTCGATGCTCGGGATGCGCACCCGAATGGGCAACACAACGAGCGGAGCAGCCGGAGCCCACGCACGAAACTGTTGATCAGCCGCCTCTGCGTGGGAAGCAGGGCCGACAACCGGGTTCTCCACCTCGGAAAGGACCCCAGAGACCGGCTCGACTAGGAATGATCCCGCATCCGCGGTGCCGGCCCCGTGGACCGTACGGGTATCGAACAGCATCCCGAAACCGATCCCGAGCATGATGACCCCAGCCAGCACCAAGAACCCTGGGACGCTGACGACACCGGTTGAGGAGCCTCTCATCAGATCAGGGCGCTTTGAGCTACTCCGGCCCCGAGCTCCTCCTCATCGCCAACATCGTGGTCCCGCCCAGCAGCGCCAAGGCGCCACCCACCAACAACAGAACAGCTGCATCGCTACCGCCTGCGGCGGCAGCTCCACCACCAGCACTGACGCCACCCACCGGAGGAGGCTCAGTCGTCGTGGACGGGTCGGTGGTCGTGGTGGTCGTGGACGGGTCGGTGGTCGTGGTGGTCGTGGACGGGTCGGTGGTCGTGGTGGTCGTGGACGGGTCGGTGGTCGTGGTGGTCGTGGACGGGGCGGTGGGAGTGGTGGGGGTGGAGGGGG
>Ga0255058_10002410_pt1 | contig 10311 bp, 8 predicted proteins | sample Cases_109_9_MG_FD_188637 | JGI IMG/M metagenome (GOLD analysis project Ga0255058, IMG submission 188637) | Seawater microbial communities from Amundsen Gulf, Northwest Territories, Canada - Cases_109_9 | ecosystem: Environmental > Aquatic > Marine > Gulf | place: Canada: Northwest Territories... | reverse complement strand
GGGACCGTCACCGAGAATCCGAGATTGTCTCCGTCCGCGCCACCCTCGTAGATCACTCCTTCGATCTGATCGCCCAGCCCGTTGGCCACGCGGTCGAGGGCGATCGTCCCGGTGAGCGACGCGTCGTCGAAGATCACGTAGGCCGCACCGGCGTCGACCCGCGCCGGGCTGCCCGGATTGGCGCCCGGAGCTCCGATGATGATGTCCTGTCCCGTTCCGAGATTGACCCGGCCGCCGCCGGCCACGGCAAAGCCGACCTGGTCGCCCAGGGCGGTTCCGGTGAACACGACACCTGGAATCGCCCCGCCGACCAGGGAGAGACTCACAAAGTCGGTCACTCCGGAAACGTCGATGTTCGGGTAATGGGTCACGTCCAACGGATCGAAATAGATCAGGTAGACCTTCCCGTTGCCGCATGCGGCGCCGGCATCGCAGCCGGCGACCGGATCGTTGCTGCCCGTCCGGTTGACCTGCTCGGCGCCGATCAGGATGTCCGCGTTGCCGTCACCGTTGAAGTCGAAGTTTCCGGCGACGGCGACCCCTACGCGGTCGTGTGCCGACTCGCCCGTGAAAATGATGTCAGGCTGGATGAGCTCGCTGGTCGTGGAACTGCCCAGGTAGACCAGAACGCCACCAGCCTCTACCTCGCTGCCGACCTGGAGGCCCGGCGCACCGGCGATGAAATCGGCAAGCCCTTCGACCAGGGGGATCCCGTCACCGTTGAGATTTCCCGCGGCCGACACGGCCGCGCCGGTCTTGGCCTGGGTCGGGTTCGGGGGAGGAGCGGCTTGCTCGGACGCTGCGGGCAACTCCTCCTGCGCGGGCTCGGCCGCCGTCACGAACTGGCTCGTGAAGAACGAGTTCGGCCGGCCGGCCAAGTTCGTGACGTCTGCCGTGACCTCCACCGTGTGCAGCCCGCTGAAGCCGAGCGCCGAATCCGGATTCAACGTTGCCTGAAGATTCGTCGGGCTCACCGACACCTGGGACGGCACCGGCAACCCTCCAGGTGCGAGCAGACGGAAGGACGTGGTGGTAACCGTAGTCGGGTCGACCTCCTCGGAGAAGGTGACGGTCACATCGGTCGACACAGGGACGTCCAACGCGTCGTCGGGCGGCACGACGACCGTTACGGTGATGTTGGTTGCGGTCGGGACCGGCGGCGCGGCGAAGCCGAAGTCAGCGAGGGTCTCCTCGGCCATCCGGGCGAGGGAAGACTGGTCGGGACGATCTTCTGCCGTTTGCGACCAGGGCGAATCTGCAGCGGCACTGGGTTCGGATGTTTCGTCGAGTCGATCGGCCGCCCACCAGACCGGCGCGGAACCCAGCACTGCCACGAGTGCGACCGCAAGAAAACCAGCAATACGGCCGGGCAAACCGGCGATGACCATCCTCATCATCGCGAATAATCCCCTCCGTTGCCGGGGATTATACGCCCAGATTCGTCCACGAGGAACGAAAGATTCCCCGAAGGGTGCGGACGGAGGGTCAGCGGCGCGGACGGGGCATTATTAGTTGATGGAGTGGGGCTCTCCCAGCGGAAACGGAGCGATCTCGACATCGAACGTCTCGCCGCTGTCCGTGACCATCCGATAGGTGCCGTGCATCGTACCGAACGAGGTCTTCAGCGGACAGAACGACGTGTACTCGAACCACTGGCCCGCCGGGAGCACCGGCTGCTGTCCCACGACACCCGGACCGCGGACCTCCTGGACCTGTCCGTCGGCGTCGGTGATGATCCAATGCCGCGTCAGCAGCTGCACCGTGCGCGTTCCCTCGTTACGAATCCTGATCCCGTAGCTGAAGAACCACTCGTTCTCGGGCGGGCGGGACCGCTCCGGGTGGTAGTGGGATTCGACTCGAACCCGGACTCCCTGCGTTACGGCCTCCGATCCTTGCATCAATACCCATGTTCGGCGACCAGGCGCGCCATGTCGACCAGCCTCGCGGAATAGCCCCACTCGTTGTCGTACCAGGAGAGAACCTTGGCCACACGCCCGCGCAGGATCATCGTGCTCTCGGAGTCGATGATGGAGGAATGCGGGTCGCCGAGAATGTCGCGTGAGACCAGCGCTTCGTCGCTCACGCGCAACACTCCCTCGAGCGGGCCGGCTGCCGCAGCTTGCCGAAGAACGCTATTGAGCTCATCGGCCGTCGTGTCCTTCTGCAGCACGGCGACGATGTCCGTGAGTGATCCGTCCGGTACGGGCACGCGCAGCGCCATCCCGTCCACTCTTCCCTCGAGCTCGGGCAGCACCTTCGCGGTGGCCTTGGCTGCGCCCGTGGTGGTCGGCACGATGGAGAGCGCCGCCGACCGACCGCGCCGCCGCTTGCGCATCGGCGTGTCCATCAGCGCTTGACTCGACGTGTAGGCGTGGACCGTGGTGATCATCAGGTGCTCCACGCCGAACGAATCCAAGAGCACCTTGGCCACCGGGGCCAGGCAATTCGTGGTGCAGGAAGCAGCGGAGATCACCTGGTGCCGGCTGCCGTCGTAGAGGTCTGTGTTGACCCCGTAGACGAACATCTCGTCCGCATCCGCCGACGGCGCCGAGATCAGCACTTTCTTGGCCCCGGCCTTCAGGTGCAGGCTGGCCTTGTCCCGGCTCCGGAAAGCGCCGGTCCCCTCGATGACGATGTCCGCTCCGACGTCGCCCCAGGGGATCTCGCTCGGATCGCGCCGAGAAAAGAACGGGATCTCGTGCCCGTCGATCTGAAAGTTCCGACCGTCCTCTTCCACCTTCAGCCGGTACCAGCCGTGCACCGAGTCGTACTTCAGCAGGTAGGCCAGGTCGGAGATACCGGCGACGTCGTTGATGCCGACGATCCGGAAACCGTTGCAGTCCAGCATCTGCTTGAGCACGCAGCGACCGATCCGCCCGAATCCGTTGATTCCGATTCGAATCTCTGCCATGAAAACCTCCCAATCGCTTGTCGGCCTGGCCCGTGAGCCGCGGATTATAGCGCGGAGTGCAGAAGCGCCCGAAAAGGTCTACTTTGAACGGCCGCGAATCGACGCCCGCGGTGCATAATGGTAGATCGTGTGCGGTTCGCACGCAGTCAGTCACGGGGATGTTCCTCGGACCCACCGGCGGAAGCTGCCCCGTCAGGAGCGAGACCATGGGGTACTTGACCGAAGACAAGCTCGTCATCCTCGGCTCGGCCGGCGCCATCGGCTCCAACATGGTGCAGGCCGCGTTGACGCTGGGCATCACGCCCAACATCGCCATGTACGACCCGTTCGACAAGGGGAACGAAGGAGCCGCGGAGGAGATCTACCACTGTGCGTTTCCCGGCGCGCAGGTGACCTGGACTTCGGACATTCAGCAGGCACTGTCCGGGGCCACCTACCTCATCTCGTCGGGCGGTGCGCCGCGGAAGGAAGGCATGACCCGCGAGGACCTGCTCAAGGGCAACGCGGAAATCGCCACCCAGCTGGGCCGTGACATCAAGGCCTACTGTCCCGAGGCGAAGTTTGTCGTCGTCATCTTCAACCCCGCCGACATCACCGGACTGGTGACCCAGGTACACTCGGGGCTCGCCCCCGGACGCGTGAGCACTCTGGCGGCTCTCGACAGCACTCGACTGCAGACGAAGCTGGCCCAGCACTTTCGGGTCCCGCAGGATCAGGTCACCGGCTGTCGTACCTACGGGGGGCACGGCGAGATGATGGCGGTGTTCGCCAGCACGACCAAGGTCGCGGGCCGGCCGCTCACGCAGCTGATCGGCACCGCGGAGCTACCCGAGGAGACTTGGCACGAGATCAAACGATCCGTGTGCCAGGGCGGCAAACGGATCATCCAGCTTCGAGGGCGTAGCTCGTTCCAGAGCCCGGCTCACCAATCCGTCCTGATGGTGCGAGCCGCGATCACCGGCGAGGGCTACGACTGGCCGTGCGGCGTGTACGTCGACTCGGCGGCCGCGGGCTTCGAGAAGACTCTGATGGCGATGGAGACGCGGCTCGATGCCGACGGGGTCCACTGGGAAATGCCGCGAGGCACGGACGAAGAGCTCGCCGCTCTGCGGGCGTCCTACGAGCACCTGGGCAAGCTCCGTGATGAGGTCATCGACATGGGGCTCTTGCCGCCGCTTTCCGAGTGGTCGAGCGTGAATCCCAACCTGGGCTAGAATTCTCGCGTGAACAAGCTCGGCATCGAGGATCTGGCTCTCGAGGGCAAGAGGGCCCTCATCCGCGTGGATTTCAACGTCCCCCTGAAGAACGGACGCGTCGCGGACGACCAGCGGATCGTGGGCGCGCTACCTACCATCCGCTACGCGCTGGATCACGGGGCGGTGGTCGTACTGATGAGTCACCTGGGACGACCGAAGGGGAGGGTCAAGCCGGAGTATTCCCTGGTGCCCGTTGCCGTGTGTCTGAGCGAGCACCTCGGTCGTGAAGTGAGATTCGTCGAGGACTGTGTAGGGCCGAGCGCTCGAGCGGCGGCGGAGGAGCTGCGGCCCGGAGAAGTCCTGTTGCTGGAGAACCTGCGCTTTCATCCCGGCGAAGAACATCCGGAGCAGGAACCGGCTTTCCCGATCGAGCTGGCGAGTCTCGGTGACTGTTACGTCAACGACGCCTTCGGGACGGCCCACCGCGCCCACGCATCGATGGTCGCGGTCGCGGAACGCTTCGACCGGCGCGCCGTCGGTTTTCTCATGGCCAAGGAGATCGAGTACTTCGGCCGCGCCTTGTCGGACCCCGAGCGACCGTTCGTGACGATCCTTGGCGGCGCGAAGGTCGACGACAAGATTCCGCTCATCGAAAACCTGCTGGACAGGATCGACGTGCTGCTCATCGGTGGCGCCATGACCTACACGATGCTCGAAGCGCGCGGCGTGCGGGTCGGTTCGTCCCGTGTCGAAAAGGATCAGTTGCGGCTCGCGGGCGAGTTCCTCGAGCGCGCGGAGCGGAGCGGCGTCGAGGCTCTACTGCCCGAGGACCACGTTTGCGGGGCCGCGTTCGAGGAAGGTACCGAAACGCGAGTGACCGAAGATCAGGAGATCCCCGACGGGTGGATCGGCCTCGACATCGGGCCGAAAACCGTGGCGACCTATGGTGCGAGGATCGACCAGGCCCGGACCGTGATCTGGAACGGACCCATGGGTGTCTTCGAGTGGGACGCGTTCGCGGCCGGCACGATGGCCGTGGCAAGGGCCTGCGCCGAGAGCGACGCCTTGAGCATTGTCGGCGGGGGTGATTCGGCGGCGGCCGCTCGGCAGTCGGGTCTGGCCGATCGCTTCGACCACATCTCCACCGGCGGCGGCGCCAGCCTGGAGCTGCTCGAGGGCAAGGAGCTTCCGGGCCTGGCCGCCCTCACCGACCGCTAGAGCGCGTCCGGCGCTCGGTGGCGAACATCCCGACGGAGGAACAACCGATGAAGGTCGTCCTGGCATATTCCGGTGGCCTGGACACGTCCGTGATCCTGCACTGGATCAAGCAGCACTACGAGGCGGAGGTCATCGCCTACTCGGCTGACGTCGGGCAGGGCGCCGACGAGGTCGAGCAGGCGCGCAGCGCCGCGCTGCAGACGGGAGCCAGCGAGGCGATCGTCGAGGATCTCCGCGAGGAGTTCGTGAGCGAGGCGGTCTTTCCCGCCCTCAGAGCCAACGCGGTCTACGAGGGATCGTATTTGATGGGTACGTCGTTGGCGCGGCCGGTGATCGCGCGGGGCTTGATGCGCGCGGTCGAGAGCACGGGCGCGGACGCCATCGCCCACGGCGCAACGGGTAAAGGCAACGACCAGGTGCGATTCGAGCTCGCAGCCTACGCCATCAAATCCGACATTCGCATCATCGCGCCCTGGCGCGAATGGGGCTTCCAGGGGCGTTCCGATCTCATGGCCTACGCCGCGCGCCACGACATTCCCATGCCGGCGGCGCCCAAGCCCGAGTACTCGATGGATGCCAATTTGCTCCACATCTCCTACGAAGGGGGTATCCTCGAGGATCCCTGGGCCGCTCCGCCTCCGGAAATGTTCCGCATGACCACGGATCCCGAGCGGGCTCCCGACGATCCCGAGCGGGTGACGATTCGATTCGTGCGGGGCAATCCGGTGGCCGTGAACGACGACGAGCTTCGCCCAGTCGCCTTGCTCGAGCGGCTGAACGAGATCGGCGGGCGTCATGGCGTGGGACGCGTCGACATCGTCGAGAACCGCCTCTTGGGCATGAAGAGTCGAGGCGTGTACGAGACCCCGGGCGGCACGCTGCTGCACGTAGCGCACCGGGCCATCGAGTCGATCACGCTCGATCGTGAGGTCATGCACCTGCGTGACGGGCTCATCCCGCGCTACGCGGAGATGGTGTACGACGGTCTGTGGATCAGCCCGGAGCGCGTGGCCTTGCAGTCCTTCATGGACTCCATCCAGCAGCGCGTCAACGGCGAAGCCCGCCTCAAGCTGTACAAGGGCGGCGTATGGATCGAGGGCCGGAGATCCGAGACGCACACGCTGTACGACCAGTCCGTGGCCACGTTCGAAGCCGACGACGTGTACGACCAGTCCGACGCCACGGGTTTCATCCGCCTCCTGGCGCTGCGGCTCCGTACGCTCGGGGCCAAGCGCATCTCGGAGGGAGAGTGAGCAAGCTGCGAGGTCGTTTCGGCGGCCCGACGAGCCGCGAAATGCAGCGATTCTCGTCATCGCTGCCGAACGACCTGCGCATGCTCGACGAGGATATCGACGGCTCGATCGCCCACGCGACCATGCTGGGCGAAAGCGGACTGATCGGACGAGAAGAGGCGGAGCGGCTGTGCCAGGGTCTCGACCGGGTTCGCGACGAGATTCGCTCCGGCGACTACTGTCCCGGTGAGGAGCACGACGACATCCACATGGCCGTCGAGTTCCGGTTGCACGAGCTGCTCGGTTCGGTCGCCGGAAAGCTGCACACGGCCAGGTCCCGCAACGATCAGGTCGCGACCGACGTTCGTCTGTGGCTCAAGCGACGGCTGGTCGAGGTCGACGCGGCGTTGGGCCGGCTCGCCGCGACTCTGCTCGACCGGGTCGAGTCGGACGGACGAACGTTGATCCCGGGCTACACCCACTTGCAGCGCGGCCAGCCGATCTTGCTCGGTCACCACATCCTGGCCCACGTCTGGCCGCTCACGCGCGACCGGAGCCGATTCGCCGATGCCCGGGCGAGGCTCGATCGCTCTCCGCTGGGCGCGTGCGCGATGGCGGGAACGTCTCATCCCATCGACCGCGAGCGCACCGCCGAGCTCTTGGGTTTCGACGGGATCGTGGAGAACGCGATGGATGCCGTCAGCGCGCGCGACCACGAGCAGGAGGTCGGCGCAAGCTGCGCCGTCACGATGTCGCACCTGTCGCGCATGGCGGAGGAGCTCGTCCTCTGGTCGTCTGCAGAATTCGATCTGGTGCGGCTATCGGATAGTTTCGCGACCGGCTCGAGCATCATGCCCCAGAAACGCAACCCGGATGCCGCCGAGCTGGTGCGTGCCAGGGCGGCCCGGGTTCAGGGGAATCTCGTGACCCTGCTCGGAGCGGTGAAGTCGCTGCCGTTGGCTTACAACCGCGACCTGCAGGAATCCCGGGAATCTCTTTTCGACTCGGTAGAGACCTGCCTGTCGTGCCTGCGCATCATGCAGGGAATGTGGCGCACGCTCGAGGTTCGCACCGAGCGCTTCGACGCCGAGCTCGAGGGCGATTCGAGCCTGGCCACCGAGCTCGCCGACTTGCTGGTCGGGAAGGGCGTGCCCTTCCGCGAGGCCCACGAGGCCGTCGGCGGCCTCGTGGGTTGGTGCGAGGGCGAGGGCCGTGCGATCTCGACCCTCGATCGCGAGGAGGCAGCGCGCTTCCATTCGGGCCTCGCAGTGGACCTCGGGCCGCTCTTCGATCCCCGGGCCGTCGCCGAGCGAAAGACGAGTCGCGGCGGCACCGCGTGGACCGAGATCGAGAGGCAGCTCGAGCAATTGCGCGGAATTCTCGGAGCCGACTCGTGAGAACGCCGATCGTTGCCGGCAACTGGAAGATGCACTGCACGGTGGCCCAGGCCGTCGAGCTGGCCTCCGCCGTCTGCGACGGGCTACGGGGGGCCGCAGGCGCCGAGGTCGTTCTCTGTCCGCCCTTCACCGCGCTCGAATCCGTCGGTGAAGCGATCGAGGGAAGCCCGTTGCTGCTCGGCGCGCAGGACGTCCACTGGGAGGAGCGGGGCGCCCACACCGGCGACATCTCGGCGGCGATGCTGCGGGACCTCGGCTGCCGCTACGTCATCGTGGGCCACAGCGAGCGTCGTGCTGCTTCCCACGACACGGACGAGTCCGTGAATCGCAAAGCGGCCGCCGCCCTCGAGGCCGGCCTGCGGCCGATCGTCTGCGTCGGCGAGACATGGGAGCAGCGCGAGCAGAACCGGACCGAGCCGGTGGTGCGCGCGCAGGTCGAACGGAGTTTGCGGGACCTCGGCGATCGACTGCGTGAAACGGTGATCGCCTACGAGCCGGTGTGGGCCATCGGCACGGGAAAGACGGCCACGGCGGAACAGGCGCAGGCGGTCCACGGGTTGATCCGGAAGATCGTCGGCGACATGGCCGGCCCCGCCGTTGCCGACGCCGTGAGAGTTCAGTATGGCGGAAGCGTGAAGCCGTCCAACGCCGCGGAGTTGTTCGCCCTGCCGGACGTCGACGGTGGCCTCATCGGCGGCGCTTCGCTCGACGCCGCATCGTTCGCTTCCATCGTCCGCGCTGCTGCCTAGGTCGGCTCGCCTCCTCGACGGATGGGGTCGGGGCTCGCGTTGTCGGCGCAACCGTGCTTGAATGGGCGCGTTGCCGGGAATTGGAGGAATTGCCATGGGCCGCACCCTGACCGCTTGTGTCTCGTTGGTCCTCGCCACCGTGTGCCTGGTTTCGGCGCAGCCTCCCGAGGCAGCCGGCTCGGACCCGCGGGCCGTCGAGATCGCTCGAGCCGTTCTCGAACGACTCGGAGGGCAAGAGGGCTGGGATGCCACGCGTTTCGTGCGCTGGAAGTTTTTCGGCGGCCGCCAGCACTACTGGGACAGGCACTCCGGCGACGTGCGGATCGAGATGGCCGAGCGTCGCAACGATGCCGACGAGGTCGAGAGGCCGGCCTTGCTGGTGCTGATGAACATCGACACCAGGCTGGGCCGGGTCTGGGCCGGCGGCGAAGAGGTCCGGGACCGCGAGAAGCTCGACGAGTACCTGACACTCGGACACAAGGTGTGGGTCAACGACTCGTACTGGATGTTCATGCCCTACAAGCTGCTGGACCCCGGCGTCACGCTGAAGTACGCCGGCGAGCGGGAGCTGGAGGACGGGCGCCCGGCCGACGTGCTGGATCTGACTTTCGGCGACGGCGTGGGCTACACGCCGGAGAATCGCTACGAGGTCTTCGTCGCCCGGGACAGCGGTCTTGTCGAGCAGTGGTCGTTCTTCGCCGAGGCCGAAGAATCGGAACCGGGATTCACGATGCCCTGGACCGGATGGCGGAAGTTCGGCCGCATCTGGCTGGCGACGGATCACGGCCAGGAAAAGGACTGGGACATCGCCGTCCACGCCGTGCTGCCGAGATCGGTCTTCACCGAATAGTCCCGTGCGCGCGTCCGAACCCGGTACCGTCATGCACCGCGTGGTCATCATCGGCGGAGGGTTCGGCGGCCTCTACGCAGCCAAGGCCCTGAAGCGCACCCCGGTGAGCGTCACGCTGGTGGACCGCCGGAATTTCCACCTGTTCCAACCTCTTCTGTATCAGGTGGCCACCGGTGGACTCTCGCCGGCCGACATCTGCGCGCCGTTGCGCTCGGTAGTCAAGCGGCAGCGGCAGACGGCGGTGGTCATGGCCGAGGTAACCGACATCGATCCCCGCGAGCGGCGCGTGTTGCTGCGGGACGGTGAGCTCGGTTTCGATACGCTCGTCGTTGCCGCCGGCGCATGCCATCACTACTTCGGGAACGATCACTGGGCCGAGTGGGCGCCCGGACTGAAAACGGTCGAGGACGCCACGCGCATGCGCAGCCGCATCCTGAGCGCGTTCGAGTCCGCGGAGCGAGCGCAGGATCGAGCGAAGCGCGAAGCGCTGACGACGTTCCTCATCGTCGGCGGGGGTCCGACGGGAGTGGAGCTGGCCGGGGCCATCGGCGAGCTGGCCCGGCACACGCTCAAGAACGATTTCCGCCACGTCTGCACGCCTGACGCAAGGATCTTGCTGGTCGAGGGGTTCGAGCGCATTTTGCCCGGCTATCCCCCGCGACTCTCCGCCGCAGCGAAGCGCACCCTGGAACGGCTGGGTGTAGAGGTCGAGACCCGCACGCTTGTCTCGGACATCGAGGGAGATCGGGCGACGCTGC
>Ga0255058_10002409_pt1 | contig 10315 bp, 12 predicted proteins | sample Cases_109_9_MG_FD_188637 | JGI IMG/M metagenome (GOLD analysis project Ga0255058, IMG submission 188637) | Seawater microbial communities from Amundsen Gulf, Northwest Territories, Canada - Cases_109_9 | ecosystem: Environmental > Aquatic > Marine > Gulf | place: Canada: Northwest Territories... | reverse complement strand
CACCAGTTCTTCATTTTCCTCTACCAAACCAATTTGTTCTAATTTATCTATAATAGTGTTTTTCATCATTGCACTGTGCATAAATGCATATATTTCGTTGCTCGTTTTTTCATTTAACACGTTAAACTTGGGAATACTTACCAGTTTACTTTTAAACTCATCAAGATCCTCTTTAATTATCAGTTTGCTTTGCTCCAGCCATTCTGCCTTGCGAATGAAATCTTGATATTTTCTAACCACTTCCAGCGCATCTTCTGTTTTTGTAGCACCTTCAGCATTTGCATTCACTATTATTGTTAGTACAAACAAGACGAACATCTTTACAAGTTTTTTATTATTCAATTTCCTTTCCTTTCTCTATTACTGATAGGTTTACCTGGAAACGTAAAACTTTGGTTGTAGTTGTAGGGAAATGACATAGATTAATATGTTTTCTGTTGACCTTTCTTTATCATTGTTCTCTACATTCCAGTTAGTCAAGAAGCCTTTGATACACCATCAAGATCCAACGTGATTATTCGTCCACAAAAGAAACATATCTTGCTATTCAATAAAGAATGGTATAAATTATTTCATTGATTTTAGTTATACCTAAATAGAGATTTTTTTCAACGGAATTAGTGTAAAATGTATATTTTACCTGATGTTTTAAACTTTGGTTTTATCGGAATAGTTTTGTTTGTGTTCATTCTTGTTGCGCTATTTGTTCTTATTATATGGTTTGCAAGAAGGTTTTCCAGAAAATACCGTTCAGTTCCGACGTATGATCAATATATACACGCCAATCCGGATTCTAAAACTAAAGAAGGCATAATCTGCAGAAAATGCCACTCATCACATATAGTAGCTAAAAGGGTTGGACATACGCCCGGCTCAGCTCTGTTTTTTCACATATGTGAAAATTGCGGAACTACACTGTTTAGATCTAAAGGGTGATGGCGAATCTGTAAAGAGGCTCAGGCTGAGTTGCATGCATCTTGCCCGGCGATCTTGATTGTAGGCGCACGTAAATCTTTTCTGTCAATGAGGGACTATTTCAGAGAAAAATTAAAGAACCCTAAATGACCAAAATATCATGTATTAATGGAGAAAAATAAATGGTTGTCATCATAATATTAGCATTTATCGGTATTCTGGATGCCTGTTATTTGTCATATGTACATTTATTGGGAGAGCAGAGTTGTGGTCAATGGTTAGGGTGTTCACATGTATTGTCCAGCCCTTATTCAAGAATTTCAGGAGTTCCTCTTTCCGCATTGGGTCTCGGAGTTTATTTATGTATCTTTTTCCTGGCAATACGCGCCAGGGATATTCAAAAAGCGGTTGATGCTGCTCGCTGGATTTTCTATATAACTTTAACGGGAACTCTTTTCTCGGGGTATCTATTTTACCTGCAGGCATCAGAGATACAACATTGGTGCCCTTTTTGTATTCTATCCATTTTACTGATGGTAAGCATTTTTGCCTTAAATCTATGGTATTGTATTACGATAAAAAATCTTACACCTTTTTCTATAATTCCTCATTGGAATGTTGGGCCAAAATTAATGATGGTGTTGATCGTACCCACTGCTGTTTTTCTTGGATTAGAACATACCATAAAAGTTATTACAACTAATTCCATTCTGAGAGATAGTGAGGTTGTAGCACGCCTTGGTGAACGAGAAATCACTCTGGGAGAAGTCAACCACGGCATACGCCTGAGTTTTAATCAAATAGAGTGGAAACGTTATGAAATGAGGTTGTCGTGGATTGAAAATGAACTTATGAAAATGGAGGCTGACCGTCAAAGTGTATCACTAAAGCAATTGAAAAAGGAAAATATTGATGATGCTATTACTGTTTCGGAAGAAGAAATGCAGAAGTTTTATCAGTCGTATCAAAAAAAAATGTCTGAAAAAATACCTTATCAGAAAGTGAAAGGAAAAATTCTCACGCATTTAAAGACACAAAGTATGAAGTCAAGAAGGCAGGAGTTTTTAACCCAGTTGAAACAACGTTACAATGTCAGTTTTTTGTTACCGAAACCAATTCCCCTGGATTTCAATGACAATCCTCGACAGGGGCCGGAAAAGGGCCCGATGGAATCAGCCATCACCATAGTATTTTTTACAGATTTTGAATGTCCATTTTGTGGCGAAGCCTACCGGAAAATAAAGGATTTACTAGCTCGCCACCCTCAAGATGTACGTGTAGTTTTTCGTCATTTTCCCTTAAAAATACATAAGAACGCACGTGATGCAGCCTATGCGGCCGCATGCGCGCATTTACAGGGGAAGTTCTGGCCTTATGCTGATTTACTGTTTAAAAATCAAGGGAGATTGACTAGCACGGCACTCTATGATTATGCTGATCAGGCAGGTCTGGATATGCCAACATTCAAACAATGCATGGAATCTGGACAGGGGAAGGAGATAGTAGAGGCTGACGTTGCTGACGGGTTGGATTTGGGTCTCAACACGACACCCATCCTTTTCTTTAACGGTCATTTCATTAAAGGGTTTCCAAAGCCAGGGCACTTGCAGCTTATGCTGGACCAGTACCTGCCTGCAACCGACAGGAAGAAAACAAAAGGGTAATTGTAGCCCTATCGGGAAACTTCAACCGAGTTGTGTGTATCTTGCCTGGTAATCTTTAGAAAGTCCTTTGGGACTTAAAAATAAAAGGCATACTATCCGTATACATGGATAGTATGCCTGTACGAGTTAACAGTCACAACAAATTTCTATCGTTTCAACAATATACTATGGACACGCAGGAGTAATAGGGAGAAAACAAAACAAGGTAGCAACCTGGTTTTTGACTACATTAACCTGGCCTTTGATTGTATTAACATTATCCTTAACAGTATTGATTGCAGTTGGAATTGTTGTTGTTAAAGTAGTTTTTAAGTTATCAAAACCGCTTAAGCCTGAGGTCAAGCCACCCAATCCGGCGCTACCGCTACTGGTGGCACCTAAACCAAGCGTTGTAAGACCTGTAGATATTGTATTACCGATAGTAGTGAGATCACCACTACCTAAATTCACCACTGATGGTAAACCATTGGAACCTGAAAACAGATTTCCAAAACCAAAGCTTGGCATACTGCCAGCAAAATCATCAAGTGCTGTAGGAGTTCCGCTACCCGTGTGAACTATAATATTCGCGATGCCTGCTAAATCAAGTGTTGAAAAGGCTTCAAAAGCATTCAGAGAATTATTTAATCTGTCACTGCCTGGTGTCCATGTAGTAGTATCCCGATTCGCAGTGTCGGTGGGACCGTATGCTGTCTCACTAGTAGGTATAGTAACAAGATTTGTATTTACCGCAGTAGTTGTTATACGGTCACGGAAACGTTTACCTGTATCATACAGCTCAGTCACAAATGCTTTACTTGTAGTATCACCTGCATCAAATGATGCAAGTAAATCAGCCAGTTCATTGTCAGTAGAATTGGTAAAGTCATCAACTTGCCTTGCAAAAATACCATTAATACATGCAGTTACATACGTTTCAACATCAGAACGAATATTAAGGCCAGCACCAATCTCTCCTGCCGGCCTAATCCCTATCTGAGCGCCTGATCCGTAAATATCAACTCCAAGATGAGCCTCCAGCGATACACCGATTCCAAGATTCGCTAACCCTTCTATAGCGGCTCCTCCCTCTATCTCAGTACAGACAGTCACAGCAACATCAAGTGGGTTGAACATATGAGTAGCTTGTATAGCCGCTAATATTTCCGCTGTACCGCCACCAGAGGCCGTACTAAGAGTATCTATCTTCGTTTCAACTTCCAAAAGTTTCTGCATCACGTCATCTATCTTATAAGTGCCACCACGCGCAGTGCCACTCATCAAGCCAGCATAAACCAAAGCAACTAAGGCAAACACACCAAACGTTGATACAATACGACCTAATCCAAAATATTTATGCCTGGATTTACATTTAAGCATTTTCTTCATCTTATACCTCCTTACATTACATGTATGGCTTACTTTCTTGCTTACCATACAAAAAATATAATAATATAACTATTCAAGTAAACTTAAGTCCGTTTAAGTCTCTTCTATTTTGTTATCTACATACCTCCCTTTCTTGTGAAATAGCTGAATTGTTAAAAAGCCCGAACAGCACGTATTTTGTGATTGCTGTTTTTGTGAGCGGCGGCCTGGAAGCCAGTGCCGAAGTATTGGTAAAAGGCGAACCATCTAGTGTCTGGTGGTCCCTGCGTTGAAGTCCAATAGTTGAAATTTGCAAAACCACCCTTACCGGACTGATGCAGGTTGGTATACATCAAATTTAACTCATCTTTTGAAGGCAAAAACCAATGGTGATATCCATTTAGCGTATATGCGTCAGCGATTTTGGCCGCTGTAGCTGTTTCACTGCATGCTGCCAAAATTTCTTTGGTATTTTGTGCGCCCGTGCCGACTGCGGCTCCTTCCGCTGCTCCTCCTGGCAATCCGCATGAGAATGTCGGGTCCCAATACTGTCCGGTGCTCTGGTCTGCCGGCGCAGCCTCCAGGCCATGTTGCCCATTGCTGCCAGGGGTGATATAAAACACGATACCGCCCGCGGGGCCCGTATCTCCGATAGCATAATGAGTAGGAGTAGGGGTGGTAAGAGATACCCATTCAGTGCCATTACAACCTTCAAAATCTGTACCCGTCCATCGTATTGTACCGGCTGTGTTTGGATCACCACAATCTACATCTCCTTCTCCGATCTGGATTTCGCCTTCCGTCGAAATCGACCCATTACCATCATCGTACCATGAATTTCCGAATATGGGTCCTCCTCCGCTTGAATTTTCCGGCGGTCCGGTCTGCCCCTGCCCTTGAGCACTTGCATTAGAACTTACACATAAAGAAACAGCAAGCACAAACATCATAATTCCTATAAGAACTCTCAAATTTTTCGCCATCTTCTTCCTCCTTCCTCTTATATTTCTCGCATAGCTTACTTCCTTGCTCACCATACATTAACATTTCATATAATTATTCAAGAAAACTTAAGTCCGTTTAAGTCTCTTCTATTTTGTTATCTTTGGCCTTCCTTTCTTGTGAAATAAAAAAAGCCCTACTGGAAAGATATTCAAATACACACTCTTTGGCAATAAGGCTATCTTTTCTAAGATTATCCAATAGCCAGTGGGCTTAAAGACCATTTACTTTGCGTTGCCTAATTTCTTAGGGTTTGCCTTTATCAAAAGGTATTTATTATTAAGACTATTAACATTTACAGTTATTCATAAAAATTGAACAAAAGCATTATTGAAAATTTTGGCATTAAATTGATTTATTCTCCTTGAGTGAGAAATGGATTGTTTCTATTACCATTCTTAACATTTCTTTCAATACGACCTACATCGATAGGATTATCTGTTGCAATGTTCACAAATGGATTGTTTCTATTACCATTCTTAACATTTCTTTCAATACGGCCTGCTTCGAAAGGATTATCTGTTGCAATGTTCACAAATGGATTGTTTCTATTACCATTCTTAACATTTCTTTCAATACGGCCTGCTTCGAAAGGATTATCTGTTGCAATGTTCACAAATGGATTGTTTCTATTACTATGCTTAACATTCCTTTTAATACGACCTACTTCGAAAGGATTGTTTGTTGCAACCGACCGTAAATTACCACTTTTGTTAGACCGATCAACTATCCAAATATCGATAGCTACTAGTTTTTCTTTGTCGTTAATGCGCTTAACGATAGCACATTCTTCTCTACTTAATATATCCGTCACTATATGATCGATTGATTTATCTTTATAGTATTTTCTATGAATCATATTGCCTATATCTTTATTAATCAATACGTTTACGCCAGTAGACTTACTTATCTTACTCAAGGCTTCTGAAACGGAGCAATCATTAAATTCAAATGACCACTTTGGTATTTCAATCGTATAGTTCTCTTCTGCAAAGGATGTATATAACATAATATAGCCTGTGCAAATAAAGTAAAAAAATAAATACAAAATTTTACGTTTTAAATATTTTTCCAATCTACTCATTTAGACTCCAAAAACAAGATATTAAACATAAAATCTCTTTGGTAGCAAGGCTGTCTTTTCTAAGAGCACTCACCTCGCCTACAAACTTTCTCATTTTCTTCACGTCCTATCCTCCTATCCGTCTATTTTGTTAAACAAAAAAAGCCTTACTGCTAAAAAATATTTAACTAAAAATATCCTTCGGCAGTAAGGCTGTCTTTAATAAAACTTATAATATGTGAAAAGACCCTTTACTTTGCGCACTCTGATCGCTCAGAGCTTGCCTTTATCGTGGGTGATTTGTCAGTAACTAAAAACACAAACTACTAAATCTGTCTTTTACATTAGGAACCATAAACAGTTTCAGGTAAATTGCAAGCCTCTTTTTAAAATCATTTATAGAATTTGTTTCTATCACATAAAGTCGCAAAATATATACCGGAAGTAGGACGGAGGGTGACATGAAAACTATAAGCTATTTATGTCTATGGCCTTAGCTTTATTCATGAAAGAGCATATTGATCTCTATTCAGAACCTCCCATCACTATTTGCGCAATAGGACTGAAATCCAATAAAAAACACCTACATCCCTCAGCTAATGAAGAATGTATGCGTCTGTATAATGAATCAATATTGGTAAATGATTACTTAGCTATTATCACAGCTTTCTTTTTACGTCTGCGTCTTGCCTCTGCTCCTGCTAGTCCTACTAAACCTATGCCGAGTAGGGCCACTGTTGTGGGCTCTGGTACTGCTGGTACTGCTGCCTCTGTCACTGTCCATTGTGTGTTTCCAAGCGAATAAATACTCGGCCTATAGTAGTTGTCAGAAACATACAATCCGTAAGTTTGATTGACCAGGAAATCATCTCCTTCGGTAGCCGTCAATGCCGATGGTCCTCCTCCCACTTCTCCACCAAGACCCCACACCTGTAATACTGATGTTCCGTCGTAGTCTATCAAAAACAACGATGCGTTACTCGTGGTAAATGTTGAAAAACCAACTGCCGCGAATCCAAATACTAGATCTATCGCCACAGCATTGGTGTTATTGGTATTTATAAATCCCGTGTCATCATATGTAAAAAAGCCAGACCAATCTTCTTCTTCCAGTAGGCCACCATCATTAGCAGACTGTCCATAGAAATCAACACGCATTATTGTCGCATGAGCTTCACATAACAAACATAAACAACTAAAAATCGTGATAAACAATCCAAAACCAAAAAATATCAGTACTCTTTTTCCCATCTTCTCTCTCATCTCTCAATCCTCCTTATATTTCTGTATGGCTCACTTCCTTGCTTACCACACATATAACGTAATTACTTTAAGAAAACTTAAGTCCGTTTAAGTCTCTTCTATTTTGTTATCTATTGATCTCCCTTTTTTTGAAATAAAAAAAGCCCTACTGCAAAGATGTTCTAATACACATTCTTTGGCAGTAAGGCTGTCTTTTCTAAACTCACTCAATAGCAAGTAGGTTTATTATATATAGACCCTTTACTTTGCGTCCCCTGATCACTCAGGGTTTGCCTTTATCAAAAGGAATTTATTATGAAAATAACGTTCCTGTCTATCTACAAAAATGAACGTTATGAATCTCTATTGCCTACCCATAAACGGACAAGCATAATAGCAAAATAACTAATCTTTGTCAATAGGACAATATAGGACATACTACGACAAATACACTTTCGACTTTTGCTGGACTGTTCAGATTTACCACCTGATCTTCTGATTTCCACTATGCCTGTATTTATTCCCCCATGGGATGAGTTTCAGGGATTGAATCCTTTCTTCCCTTTCCTGTTTTACAGGGGTGAACAGTGTTGAGAGTTGTCTTTGTCCCAACCGCATTCTTTCAAGATTCTTTTTTGCCTTAAAGTCGTCCGGGTCAATCTGGAGCGCCCTTGCATACTCTTCTCCGGCTGTAATAAAATCCATATTTGTTGCTATTATATTCGCCCTGTTATATATGGCATTTTCCTTGATTGTTTCATTGTCTGACCTGGCAGCCTGTTTGAATTCCACCCCCGCCCTCTTAGTATCCCCCATCAACATCAATACCACTCCGGTATTGTATGCAATATAGGGGTCTTCTCCATAGAAAGATTTTGAAAGCCTGTACAGTTTTGATTCTCTTGCTCCTTCCAATGACTCAAATGCCTTGTTATACCTCCCCATTGCTACATCCTTTTTTATATCCTCAGCCAGCTTACTCCTACTCCAATACCCACGTCCGCAGGCAATTAAGGCTATTGCAAGAACAAGAAGCGATATTTTTACTATGTTATTTTTGTTCATTGTATTAATCAATTTTCAGTCTAACAAAACAAGTAGCGGAACGGCTTCCTGCCCGAATAGGTACAGGCGGGTAGCCTTCCATTTATACACTTAGGTGCGATAATGGAAACCTAAAAGGTTTCCGCTACGTCTTAATTCAATGACTTCCCACCTGCCCGACTACGGCGGGTACGCCCCTACAATGTATGATTCAAGGAAGCTTCAACCAGATGTTTTCTATTACAACCATTCCTAATAAGAAGCAGATACTGATCGCCGTAGGGATAAAGAAGAGGTCTCTCTTCTTTACGACTGTTTCCATTATTATCTTTTCCTTTTCTATCCTGTCAATCTCTGAATAGAACTGTTCAACCTCATCATAGTTCTCAGCTGCAAAGAATCTTCCACCGGTTGATTCAATACCCTTTTTCAATGATGCTGTCCTCTCAGCAGCCTGTTCATGTTCCACACCAGTCTCACCAGATGCAGGCACGGAAACTACGTATACCTTCACCCCCAGCCTCTTAATAAAACGTAGCGGCCTGGTTGGATTTATTCCCACATTGTATATACCATCTGTAAATAATATTATTACCTTGTTCTTCATTGTGCCCCTGTTTTGGACCATTTTTGCAAAATCCAGGGCATATTTCCCAAGCCCTTTCTCCCTGTTCATGCTCTTTCTTAATTTGTTAATTTCAAAGACCTGCCCTATGTCCCTCTCAATAAGGGCAAGTATTGAAGTAAAAAGCCCTTCACCGATGGCAGTACGAACACCAACATGATGCGGCTTAATCCTGTCTAATGATTTCTCCAGCAACTCTGTCTCCCAGGTCGGCAGTACAACAACCACGGCATCTGTTCCGTACATGGTAATGCCTATCATATCATGGCTTCTCTTCTTTATAAAATCCTTGGCTATATCCCTGATCTTCTCCATTGCCTCACCCGTCATACTAAACGATGTATCAATGGATAATATTATTTCACGTCCCTCGTATGATACTTCTGTTTCATGATAGTCTGATTGAGGCCTGGAGAATGCAAGAATCGCAAAAAGTACCGAAAGAAAGCATAATATCTTCGGCAGCCGCCTTATGACGGTCTTTATGTTTTTGGTACCTTCCAAATGACTCGTACTTGAATAGCCCAGGTACTTGCCTTCTCTTCTGAAAAAGATCAAAAAAACAAAAGGAATCAACGCCAGAAGAAAGATTGGATCATCCAGTTTCAATATTTTTTAGCTCCTACTTTTAAATTCACTTTAACGCAGAGGCGCGGAGGTCGCAGAGTTTATTATGGAACTTACTGTAATTTGTTGACTACACGAAAAATTCCATCCCGTAATACTTCAACATGAAAATTAATTATTAAACCTAAGTGTTTATCACTAAGCCGTAAATACGTCAGCAGTTTCGGCTTGTCTATCGTTGATAATTCTTCTTTAGCTTTCAAATCTACAATTACCTTATCTTCTACTAATAAGTCTAAGCGAAGATCTGTACCGAGTTTGATTCCTTTATAAGGAATTGGTACACTCTGTTGCCTTTTAAATGGAAGTCCTCTAAGATATAACTCATGGCAAAGCGCATCTTCATAAACAGATTCCAAAAGTCCTGGCCCTAAAACACGATGTACTTCTATTGCAGCGCCTATTATCTTCCCTGATATATCGTTTTCATGCATAATATAAGACTCCTTTCTTATTTTGTATCAATCTTTACGATCCTCTGCGCCTCTGCACCTCTGCGTTAAAGTTAATAATAACCCCTCTTCTTAGCCTCTTTTAAGATCTCCTGCACTCCATCCATAGCCTTCTTAATCTCATCCTTATCGATATCACCAAAGATTACAGAGTCAAATGATTTAAGTGTATTGCCCGCACAATCAACTATTTCTCCCGCCAGATTTTTATCCCTGATTATATCGATAAGTTTCGCAGTGGCTACTGAACGCACCACCTCCCCCTGCACCTCCACCAGTGAGCCCAGAAATGCCCTTGAGCCACAGTCAACCTTGACAACCGACCGCCTCAATT
>Ga0255058_10002408_pt1 | contig 10318 bp, 17 predicted proteins | sample Cases_109_9_MG_FD_188637 | JGI IMG/M metagenome (GOLD analysis project Ga0255058, IMG submission 188637) | Seawater microbial communities from Amundsen Gulf, Northwest Territories, Canada - Cases_109_9 | ecosystem: Environmental > Aquatic > Marine > Gulf | place: Canada: Northwest Territories... | reverse complement strand
ATCGCGTTAAGCGTCACCAGTACAACCAACCACAGCAGTAGTAGAAGCTCAACGATGAGGGCAGCAATCAGGAACTTCATGCTGCTTCCTCCAACCCACAAGCGAGAAGCAGACGTTCGCGAAACAAGTCGCTTCTTTCTGTTGTCTGCTTGTTGTCAGCTGCGCGTATGATCTGACCTGTAACATCCCTTGGCAACTTGAGTATGTTGGCTGCCATCATTGTGGTGATATGACTGGTGTCATGTAGTAGGACAGCGAGCACTTCGATTGGACAGAGACATAGTGACCCCCTCCGCAAACGAATGTGACCCCAGTTTGTGATATACCACGCCGCTCCTCGAAGTTTTGTCAGTTCCTCGAAAAATTGTTCTTCTGTCATTTTCTTCCTTTCTCGCCCTTCTTTTCCACGATATGAACTCGCCTGTAAATCGTAAGCCACGACCATAACTTCGTTCGCCATGTAACATATTTGTGAAGCTGTTTGGCAAGATGTTCACACTGTTGTTCGACATAGCTGAGGTCCCTAACTTCGGTACCCATAAGACCTCCAAAACCCGCAGCGTCTAGACTTGGTACGAAGTCTCCCAAGTGAGCAGTATCGAACCCAAACCACCATTCGTTTGCTTCATCACTCCATCCCTTGTCTGAATAGGTGAGCCCTCCATGAACATCGAAGATACCATCAGCACTCTTGTGCTTCCTCTTGTAACAGAATCCCTTACCACAGGTGATGCAACGGTGATAATTCATGTAGTAGAGTGGATGGTTTCTTTCAACCCTGACATATCCGTTGAGATTGCCAAGAGGTCCATGCTTCGTTAGACATCTCAGTCCAGTTGATTCTTCTATCCATTCTGTCATCGTTTTCTCGCTTTCTTGGAAGGGGCAGTCAGCCGCATAGTTGATTCTCGCGGGCGTGTCTGAATCGCGGGAAGTCCCCCAACTTTCCCTACCAGTGGCGACTGACTCCGCTTCCAATTTCTTTTTTAGTAAGGAATGTGAACGTGTTCGCCTGCTAGGTGGCGAATCGCAGCCGCCTCAAGACTGGCAAGTAGAATATCAGTTTCTGCTTTTACCTTTACACAAGCACCCTTCGTTGTTTCCATCCACTTCTCCTTGGCAAGCTCATAAAGCTCCTCCATTGAAAGCAACACATCACCCCAACGTGCCAAGATGAATGTTTCTGTTCTAGCCCAGGTTGTGCCTGCTGGAATCGACTTTCTATGCCCAACGAGTAAAGGATCCTTCGTTTGAACATCCGGGGCATAACAGACGTGAAGTCCTTCGTTGAAGAAGTCAAGTTCTTTGGCATGGGCTGCTACCTGAAGAACACGTAGCGGAATGGGACCGGCTTCGTATTCCTCGATTAAACAGCTTGAAGGACATAGGACTTTATAAATCGCTTCCTCGTCAGCCTTGATCTTTCGATAAGGTATGCGAGTCTTTACCGCAACTTCTGCTTCGCCGGGTTCAACGATTAGCCCTTGCTGTCCTGTGAGGCCCAGCGCCTCGATGATCTCGATTGCCTCTGCTTCCATCTCCGGCGCTTGTTCGCCAGTCTCTCTTTCGAGGACTTCAAAGGTCTCAACTTCCATTTTACTTTCTCCTGTTTGGATGTTTACGACTCTTCTTCGAATCACCTTTGTTTCCAACGAATCTTTTTGGAATCGTCAGAGACTTTGGTGACTCGACGTGCTTGAAAAATCCGAATGAACGCATAAGCTCGCATCCAATACAATTCTGCCCGAAAATCACCCCATTCTCACAAATGAAACAACGGTGACGAATCCTAATGTCTGCGCTCATTGCCAGCGCCATTCACGTTTCATCTTCCTACCACGTCTTTGGTCAACTCCGGCAAGGAGATAATCGCCACGACCTCAAGTAGTGGCATGGACTTCTGGAGCAACTCTGTGAGCGTGTCCTTGAGTTCCTGCGCTGGCATCGAGCCGCTGTACTCCAGCGAGATGTTCAGTCTTTGCTTCGGCATGAATCTCTCCTCGTTCATGTTCAACTATCTTCCATAGCTCACTTAGCACGAACTCATTCCCACCATGATAATGCCAGGAACTGATCGTCTCTGCCAATTTTTGTGGAATCCCGTACTCGTCCTCAAGATACTTGGCAACTTCGCCTCCAACTTTGCCAAAATCGTGCATAAAGGCTGTTGAAATGGTGATGTAATCAACCTCCTCACCTCTACGTTCTCGCGAGATACCAAGCGTCTTTCCAAGAGCACAGCCACAAAGACGTCCGTCATCTGCTTCTTTGACCCACACCTGTCTTTGTGTTTTCTTAGTGATCTGCTCACTCTCATAATGGAGTAGATCGTGTTCGAACCTTTCATAATCAATCATTGTTCAAGACCTCTATTCGAAGAAATGTGATGCGATGACCTTACCGTCCTCTATTCAGTTCCTCCTATCTTTCTTCGGAACTAAGTACACTTCCTCTTTCTTTATACTCGCTACTGAGGTGATCCATTTCTTGATCGCGTTCTCTAATTCAAAGAGAACCACAGTCGCCTCTCTTGAACCTCCGAACAGAACGTGCAAACTATGTTCGTCCGTTCCCAACGCGACAATAAGTGCGCCGTCATAATACGGACTCTCATCGATGTAGGTAAGCGCGATCTTGAGTACTTCTGTATCGGCGTCCATTTTGGATTCCTTCTTCTTAGGACATCATGTCCTATAAAGACAAAAGAAGCATGACTCGGCAGAGGCGTCCGCGACCGCAGGGGGCCGCTTTGGGTAGTTTCCTGCCTTTCGGTTCCCTCTAGCCACGCCGAGCCACACTCCCATTTTCATTTCTTTCGGTTCGCCCACGAAGTTACCATCTCTACCTTCTGTGGCTTCATTACCCTCGTGCAGACTCTACCGTGGAGACTGTGACTCCCGCTTCTCAACCATGTCCCCCGTCCCTTCGTGTTCTTAGGAAGAATCCGATAGAGCTTCTCAATTCCGCCAGCTTGCTCCACTTTCCGCCGCCATGCGACTGATCTTCTGCTCATTATCGCCACCCTGCTGTTGTTAGGTGTTCGCGTGTCGCTACAGCCCATGTCTCGCCCCGGCGCATACGCAAGACGGCGGTTAGAGCATGGTCAAAGGCTTTGGGAAAGTCTTTGTGTACTGGTAGTATGCCAAAAGTAAGCGTAATTTGCATAGCTCCCTTCGTTCGAGCTTCGAACCTGTACTTCGACTTGAGGTCGATTTTAACTGTGAGTGCTCCTTGTAGAATTGGGTGCTCATCAACCATCAGTTGCTTTAGAAGCGCTTCGACCTCTGCCGCGCTGATCCGATTGCTCATTAGATCCTCCCTGCTTTTTTCGGTGTTCCAACTCTTCGAACAGAATCTGTCCGCCACGAATTGCTGTCTCGTCGGTTAAGTCGTCGATGATGAGGATTGTGCGTCCCCAGACCTTAGGTTCGTCATAGCCCATGAATCTTGAGATGAGTTTCATCCCTGTAGCCTTGAGGTTTCTCATGATACCTCCCTGCTTCGAAACGCCGTGATAAGTACCGCCGGGCGTTTCTGGTCTGGCAGCGCACTCACCTTCACAGGATCGTGTACTGTGCCAGATTCGTCTCTAACTAGAATGTCAGTTTTCATCTTCGACCAATCGAAAGTAAAGACTGGGGTGCGGCACCTGGTCCAGGTTGGAGTGTTCAGGGCTTCGTCGGCGTTCATGATACGCTCCGATCATCAGTCAGCTCAAACTTCGGGATCTGACAGATGCGAAGGACAGTAACTCCATCAACATTGACCCAAACAACTTCGCCGTCCCTACGAATGTGAAACTGTACGCCATGCTCTGGCGCGGTGATATCCATTGTGGGATACCCTGCTTGGGGGTTCGGATTCATGAAAACCCACGCACAAGTCTTGCTGGAAACACCTCGTACCTCACGTGGGTCCAGCGATTCCGGGTTGCTCTCCTGAGCCATCGTCCAAATCATCTTGGCTCCAGAGATGTAAGCCAACAGAGCGTTCCAATCCTCAAAGTCCAACGCTATGCTGATCTCGTTGTCCTCGTCGGGTGGACCGTTCAAGATCAGACCGGCATTGATCTTATCACGGAGTGTGTCGGCCTTGTGGATGTCGATTTCTCGATCAAGGCCAGTGAAAGTGCTCACGGTGGACCTCCCTGCTTTGGAGTTTCGGATAGCGGTCACGTGGGGATACGTTCCGCATAGTGCAATTTACGATGGATCGGGCCGGGATGCAAGGGGGGCTAAGTGCATACCCCGCAAGCACTTACAGCATTGTGTCCAAAAGTACACGCGAAAAACGAGTGAAACAGCGTTCCTGGCGTCATCGACGTGGGACCGCGATGCGCTAAGTGCATACCCCGCCGGGAGATACGGCATCGCCCCATCCATCCATCCCGGATGGAGATGGAGATGGGAAGGGGTGCGGCTCGGGTGCTCCCTCCGTTCATAAGCCTTATATATAGTTAATATATATTCATTATTAATCTATCATAAGCCTATCATGACCTATCCCTTCCCTTCGTGACCTATCCCCCCTCTATCAATCCCCTATCTTGGCCAATCTTATTCTATCCTATGAACCTGCTCTCCCGCGAATAGGGCTAGCCGGGCGGGTAGGCTCCATCTCCATGTCCACGCGATGGATGGATGGGAAAATTTGAATCGGAGAAAAATGATATGATGTGAGGGAGGGGTTTCGCACTTGAACCCGGCGAAAGAAAAAGCCCGCCGATTTGGCAGGCTCTCTCTCGATGTGTGTGGCTTCGCGGGTTAAGGTTTAATCTTCTACGCCACGCTGTGTTCGCATGTTTCCGATAGCTTCTTCGATCTGCTCTCGCGTCATGTGTCGAGACTCGGCCGCGAACAGCTTGTTTACTTCGGTCTGAGTTAGACCATCGGCCCGCCCACGTTGCACCGATGCGCTCAAGCGCGTGGTGCTACACTTCTCTTGATGGCTCGCTATAGCCGCTGCGATAGCTTCATTCTCCAACAAGATACTAGACGCATCGCCTATCGACATACCCTGAAGCACCGTCACTTCATCATCGGAAAGCCCTTTTAGATAATCTTCCAGAGCATCCCGCACGCCACCCTTGTTTCCTTGGGTGGAATGTGCCTTCAGCGTGGCGTTCAGATTTACTAACGCGATATCTTCGAACCTAGCGCCGTCCGGCGATTCGTCCGCGATTTCGTCTAGCCCGGAATACTGCGGTGCATCTAGCCCGTATTCCAAGTTAATTCCGAACGCGCTACTACCTGCTTTCGTGGTTACTGACAGCGATTTCATGTGAAACCCCTATTGTATGGGTGATACGTTGAAACTACTGCGTATCCACGAAGCCACACAATACATCATCTGTCAAAAAGCATACTGCCCTACGCTACCAATGTACTGCCCTGCTGCCGGTTCCGCAAGTACCTTCTAGGTGCCCGGTCCCGGTACCCATATATACTGCAAGGGCCGTGCCACCACGCGGATGGCGGAACTCTGCCCTGCCCGAAAGCTAGGCGCGTGGCTTGGTGTTGCATGTTGCAATCATTGTGGCATTATGCCAACACCATGCAAAACCTGCCAGCTTGGCAGCGAGTCCAGGCCCGGCGATTTGTGTGCCATCTTGGCAGGCATCCCGGACCCGGCACCCCCGAAATCAGGATCGCGCGCGCGGGGAAATACAACCTCATCCAATCGTACACCAAAATTTCGATTCCCATGAAGAATAGCTTCCCGTGATCGGACATCATGTCCCATGAGGGAAAGAGAGGGAGTGGCGGATGGTTGCCACGGATGAGTCCGTGCCGGGTAAGGGAGGAGTCATGGGGTAGTCGCGCACGTCATGATAGCCGGCGCTATGTACCGGATGGGCGAACCCCTTGCGAAGCCCCCTACGGGCAGCTATTTTGACTTATACGGGGTGATACGTGCATTATGAGGAGGGGGTCTTTTTTCAGCAATAGGTACGCGAACAAGACCATATGTTGGGATCGTAGCCCCCTCCTCTCTTCCCAAAGGAGACTTTCCGATGTCGAGGACGTTGTCGGGCAAGAACAGCGCGCTTAGAAGTCCTTTAATCCGTATCCAAGAACAAGAGGCTGCTGAGCAAATCGACGAGGCGCTGGAAGCTCAAAAGATGAAACAAGGGCCAGAGTATGAAAAAGCCCTGAAAGAAGCGAAGGCGGCGAAGCCCACCGAGCCTGAGTCACCAGTCATTCCTGGCGAAGTAACTCCCATCCCACCTGGGGCAGAGGGTTCTGTTGTAGAAGCTCCCATCGAACTTGGTGAGATCACACCTTCCGAACCTCCCATCGAAGAAGTAGCTACAGCCCCGGAGGGAGAAGATGTCAGCCAACCGGACGTATAAGGCTCTCGACGCTAGTACCACAGTCGCACCTGGTCCTTGGATTCCGTTAGCAGATTTTGTCGATCCACCGTCGATTCAATTCGAAGGTTTCGTTGCTCTTGACATAGTTCAAGTAGAAGGAAGCAACGATGAAGGAGTCAAGGAAGCGATTGTCAATGTAGATCAGCTTGGTTCCGACGTAACAGCCGACGGTCTTTTTGACTTTGATCCCCAAGCACGAACAAAATGGGTCAGAGCGAACAGAACTGACATCACTGGTGCCGGAACTATCAATGCTCGTTTGTCCGGCACGATTCACGGGGGATAACTCATGCCTATTGTAGCTGCTGACCTGATCGCGCTTGGATCGCTAAACAGGCCAGAAGACGACGTAACGACTTCCGGTGGAGCTATTGATACGACTCACCGTCCTGTCTTTACTCAATTTGCAGCCACTGATGTCGTAGAAGCCCTTAGTGATGGAGCGGATGTTCGTACCCTCACAGTTACGGGCCGGCTTGCGACTGGTGCAATTGATACTGAGGCCATTGTTCTAACTGGAGCGGCTCCTGTTGCTGGAGTTAAGTCCTTTGAACGAATCCTCAAGTTGGAAATGAGTGCTACAGACGGAGCAAGGACAGTCTCTGTTCGCGAGGGAGTCTCCGGCCCCGTCCGAGCTACCATCGTTCCAAATGAGCAAGACCGTTCAATCATGTTCATATCCAGTGCGTCAGAGATTGGCGCTACGCTTCGGTTCGAGAAATTCTTCTGGAAGAACACACACGCAACACTTGCTCTCACCACCGCCACTGTTGACCTCACCGCTGATCCCGACACAAACTTCAGGTTTGCTGTAGTCGTCGCGAAGGATGACGCTACCTCTGTTGCGAACCGAAAGGCTACTCCAGCTGGAGTCACTTTCTTCGACGATAACAACGCACAGTCCGTGCCGTCTGGTTCTTTGCTTGCAGGTGAGGCTATTGGGGTTTGGATGGAGCTTGGGCTTGCTGCTTCGGAAGCGGCTGCAAAGTCCACGTTTACCACACAACTCGCAGGGAACACAGTCTGATGAAAGAAACAGACGAGCTAAAGAGAACTGAGCCACTTTCAGCAGAACTGGAAGAACAACTGCGAACCGTCATTGTTCGGTGTCGTGGGCCTCGGACAGAAGAAGCAGGTGAGCTTGTTGGTGAACTTCTTGCGGCTGGAAAGCTTGAAGAAGCAAGGCTTGCTGACATTGAAGGAAGAACTCCTTGTGGGTATGATACCTTCAAATTGGTTATGGAATACCCATTGGATGGAGAGCCTCACTCTCATCCCTGTCCCGGCTGCGGAGTAATGCAGACGTGGAGACCACCGGCTTTAGAAGTCAATGCAGCTTGAATGGGGAGTCTTTTACGATAACGGCTCTCTAGTCACCAACCTCGATGGGGAACATTGGAATCTTCCCAGACGTGGAGTTCAAGTCGTCATTGAGGGCTACCCTGCCATTGGTTGGGTAAAGACTAATAAGCGGGTTGACTTCTATATATACGATCCTGAGTGGGAACGACCAAAGTGGAGAACAACGTCTGATTTATTCGGGCTTTGGGATCATATGTCAAACACAGGCATGAAAGTAATCTTGTTTGGTGGATTCATCTCTGATCGACACTACAACGAGGTTTGTATAAAAGCTACTGAATGGGCACGGAAGCACTTTGGTCAAAAGAGTGAGTCGTTGTTATATGAGGAATAGACGATGGCATCGTGCTGGTAGACTGTGGGTTGATTCTCTCGGCGGGATGCCTGAGAATGCTTCTGAGGACTTCAACGACTTCCGCTGGAGGAATAACGACGGAGATGAGAGCGATCCAGCAGGCAGCGGGGCAACTTTCAAAGCTGCTCAAGGTGTAAACCTCACTGGCCAAGACGCAGATAATGATACAGTATATAGGCTTCGCTGTCTGCTTGAGCAAGTAAATACAGCACACGATCAGAGCGATGTCATTACGCCTCGATTAAACTTCAAGCTGAACACAGGTGGAACGTTTGCCATCATTCCTGGCGCTACTCTTGGAACCGAAGTAGAAATGGTCCTCTCCCAACTCGTGGATGGGAACAACACGACCAATGACAATCAAATGACCTTCAACGAAGTATTTTTCACCGCGCCGGGACAGGAAGAAATCGCCGGGCAGGCAGCAGCCAAAACTTGGGCTAATGCCATCAAGAGTTCGATATTTTATGAGTGGTCTTTCCAAACCCTCGCTGGCGGATTATCTGGCGGGGACACACTGTTTTTCCGAGTGACAAATGTAGGAAACGCATTGGATGCTTATTCCGTTGGTGATCTTAGTGACGTTAACCCAGTTAGTTTGGCTTTCGTAAGCGGACCAGGCCCAACCGGACCACCAATTGGAACACTAGCTTCTTTGGGAGCAGGAAGATAAATGGCCGACGATCTTTTACTTAATTTAGGCTCCGGTGGAGGGACTCTAGCTACTGATGAGGTAAGTAGCAGACACTTCCAGTGGGTCAAGCTACGTTACGGTACAGACGATACCGTCACGATTGTGGAGTCCGGTGTCGGTCTGCCTGTCGAACTCCAAAACGCTACTGCGACTGGAACGATCACAGTCGTTTCTACAGGTGTGTCTGTCTCAGCCGATCCTGCTGGCATCGTTGGAATCTCCATTCTTGGAACGTGGGTAGCTACCCTCGACTTTGAAGCTACAATCGACGGAACCACTTGGTTCGCGATTACTGCACAAAACAAAGCTTCAGGTGCTCTGGTTTCCTCTACAACAGTCAACGGAAACTTCCTCATTCCCGCTGGAGGCTACGCTCAGGTTAGAGTCTTTGCCTCAGCCTTTACCAGCGGTACAGTCGACGTTGATCTCGAATCATCTACGGGTGGGAATAGCGAAGTTCTGTCAAGAATTCACGGTGCAGTAGCTGACGGATCAGCAGTCATCGGAAATCCTGTCGCAATCGCTGGTGTGGATGGTGCCGGAAATGTACAGGCTGTCCTAACAGGTACCGATGGCTCGCAGATGGTGCAGGGCAACACTGGACCTGATGCGCCATTTAATAGTAATCCTGTCGTTATGGGAGGCCGTGCTTCAGCATTGATACCTGCTGACGTAGATACAGATGGTGATGCAGTCTCGGCTTTCATGGATCGTGCCGGACGAATCCATAACACCGCAGATTCCGAAATTGGTGAAAGCAACACAACACCTCTTGGAATCAGTGGAGTATTTACTGGGGTAGCTCACAGTCTCGCGGAGCGTTCGGCTGTCTCTGTTATTATGTTTGCTGACGAAGCTTCAGCAGCCGATGGTGTAGAGCTTCAGTTCTCACGTGATGCCACAAATTGGGACACAGTCTACAAGTATAACCTCGTCGCGAATGTAGGTAGAATCTTCACTGCACCTGCACTAAGCGCGAACTTCCGCATAATCCTGACGAATGGTGGAACAGCCCAGACAATTTTCAGGATGACGACCTACCTCCATCGGGGTGTTCAACTTCCATTATCTCAAGCCATTGATGGAGAATCAGTTGTTGTCGAACCGACTCTCATGTCTGGCCTCAACGCTGGTAACGCTCAATCTATGCAGGTCGATTCAGCCGGAGTTGTGGCTGTATCTCTCGTCGGCAACAGGCGGGTTGAGGGTGGAGAAGCACATGATGTTCCTATCACACTTAACCCTCACTTGATGGCGGGAGCCGCATCAGCAGCAGCACCAACTGATGTTTCATTAGATGATGACGTTGTAAGGCTCTGGGCTTTACTTAACGGTTCGCAAGTTGTCAACCTCGCGTCTGGTGGAACACTCATTGCTGCAGAAGCTGATGACGACTCAGTTGCTTCAGGTGGCACGCACCTTCCATCAATAGGACTTGATTACGAATTTGACGGTACGAATTGGGTAAGAAAGCAAACCCGAGCACACGATGCCGTTGATGCTGGCGATCCAACCAAAATAGGTTACAAAGCTC
>Ga0255058_10002407_pt1 | contig 10318 bp, 9 predicted proteins | sample Cases_109_9_MG_FD_188637 | JGI IMG/M metagenome (GOLD analysis project Ga0255058, IMG submission 188637) | Seawater microbial communities from Amundsen Gulf, Northwest Territories, Canada - Cases_109_9 | ecosystem: Environmental > Aquatic > Marine > Gulf | place: Canada: Northwest Territories... | reverse complement strand
TGCTGGCGCGCTGGCGCGCAACAAATTACGAGGATCAGCAGCTGTTCGAGGCGCTGCTTGCCTGCGTCAACGGTATCGCACAGGGATTACAGAACACCGGCTAGCAGCTTGTTGAAAAAGCCTCAGGGGGCGTTCTTGCGGTGGTTCTTTTGGCAACGCATTGCAGAAGCGGGCCCTGGCCCGCGATTCAGCGACTGCTGAGCTTTCTTAACACGGTCCACTGCCGGGTTTCTGATTCGGATACCATCTTTCCGCTGGCGGATATGCCTGCTGTGTGCACGGAATCGGGATCACCGGTCCTGAGCGGGTGCCACCCGGGCAAATCACCGCCCTCCGCGAGCAGGCGATAAGCACAGGTGCCGGGCAACCAGCGGAATGCTTCCGGTCGCTCCGCAGACAGGATCAGACAGCTGGACACCTGTTTGGCCCTGGCGCGGTAATCGGTGCACCGGCAAGTCCCGATATCGAGCAGCCGGCAGGCAATGTCGGTGAAAAAGATCTCACCGGTGTCTTCATCCTCCAGTTTCTGCAAACAACAAAGTGCACAACCGTCACATAGCGATTCCCATTCGCTGCCCGACATCTCGGCGAGTGATTTGCGTTTCCAGAATTGTTCGGTCATCTTTTGCCTCTCCACGGCAGAAGAATAACCGAATTCATCATGAAGGCTGTATTTCTCGATTTTGCGACCATGGGCAAGGACCACCTTGATCCTTCTCCTTTGATCGCCGTGCTACCCGATTTGCAGATTTACGACGACACAGCGGATGATTTGCGTGCCGAGCGGACACGTGATGCAGAAATTGTCCTTGCGAACAAGGTGCGCCTGGACCGGGAAATTCTCGAGCAGGCGAAAGCGTTGCGTTTTATCGGCCTGACCGCAACCGGTGTCGATAACGTGGACGTTACGATTGCCGCAGAACACAAGATTGCCGTCTGCAATATTCGCGCTTATTGCACACAGTCGGTAGTCGAACATGTTTTTGCGGTGCTGCTGAATCTGACTCACAGTATTATCCCTCACCGCGACACGGTACGCAGCGGCGCCTGGCAGAACGCACAGGAATTCTGCATGCTCGATCACCCGATTCGCGAACTGTCTGCGATGACCATGGGCGTTGTCGGTTATGGGGAACTGGGGCGTGGAGTCGTCGCGACGGCACGGCATTTTGGTATGTCCGTGCTGATCGCCCGGCGACGTGGCGCGGATGTGCGGTCCGATGATGGCCGTACGGACTTTGACGACCTGCTGGTGCGGTCCGACGTGATTTCCTTGCATTGTCCGCTGACCGACGCTACCCGGAATCTGTTCGGCGCCGGAGAATTCAGAAAAATGAAGTCCGACGCGATACTCATCAATACCGCACGCGGCGCACTGATTGACTCCGCGGCCCTTGTGGACGCCCTGACATCTGCACAGATAGCGGCTGCGGCAATCGATGTGCTGCCGCAAGAGCCGCCAGTCACGGGCAATCCCTTACTGGACTACAGTGGCGACAACCTCATCCTCACACCGCACATTGCGTGGGCAACCAGGGAGGCGCGGCAGAATGCAATCAACGAACTGGCCGCCAACGTGCGGGCATTTCTTGACGGGGAAAAACGCTGCCGCATCGTCTAACGGGGACAGTCCCCTTTTCTAAAGGGGACTGTCCCCGTTTTTTTCAAGCGCCGACAATTTGTCGCGCCCAGCGCACCACCTCTTTCACTCGCGGTGCCGCCAGGTCATACGCCTCGTCGAACTCCATCCAGCGATATTCGTGATGCTCCGGCCTCCCTAGTTCCGGCGAGATACCCATTGTCACAGCATCCTGATCAGTTCTTGCCAGGTAATAACGCGCGACTTTGCCGCGATTGTAGGGGCCCGATTCAATGAATCGCTCGCCCCAGTCGAACCGTAGATCGCGGATGCCGGATTCCTCACCCACCTCACGCAGCGCCGCTTCCAGCGCCGTCTCTCCTTCTTCCCTGAGCCCTTTTGGGAAGTCCCAGTTATGATAGGCGCGGAGCATCAAAGTGAGCCAGCCGGCATCCACCGGCCGTACCAGCACTGCGCCACAGGAGAGTTTCTCGACCGCTTCGCTCATGTTCGATCAGGCAGACCTCAAGACGTCAATCGGCGGCGCATTGATTGCGCTACGTGCAGCCAGGAAGCCACTGCCGCAAACCAGTGCAACGCCGCCAGCCAGCCCACTCAGCCATAATCCCGGGCTGAAGCTGTACTCCTGGTCGAATAGCTGCACCGCGATAACCGCGGCGAGTATCGACGCACCCACGGAGGCCAGCAGGCCGGCTACGAAGCCGAGTGCGGCAAACTCCGTCAGCACGCCGGACAACACCGTTCGCCTGCGGACGCCGAGCGCTCTCAACATGGCGCTCTCAAAACGACGCTCATCGATAGTTGACTGCACAGCGGCGAACAGTACCGCTATGCCTGCTGCGAGCGTAAACACGAACACTGCCTGCACCGCCAGGCTGGCCTTGTCAATGATGCCCTTGACCTGCTGCAGAATTGCGTCGATGTCTATGACCGACACCGTCGGGTGCGTACGAACCAGCTTGAGCAACACATCATTTCCTTCTTCCGAAATCTTCAGGCTGGCAACAAACGTGGTCGGGTAGTCGTCCAGCGCACCGGGCGACAGCACCATGAAGAAATTCGGCTGGAAGGAATCCCAGTTCACGTTACGGAAGCTTGCTATCGTCAACTCGATTTCCTGCCCCGCGACCAGGAACCGCAGGCGATCGCCGAGCTCGACGCCCATTTCAAGCGCGGCTTCCTGCTCCACGGACACCAGTGGTTCACCCTGGTAGTCCGCTGGCCACCACTCGCCGGCGACAATTTCGTTGCTGCTGCTCAAATCTTCGGCCCAGGTGAGGTTGGCTTCCCGGTTTGCCATCCAGCGGCCGTCGTCCGCCGGATATTCGCGAGTCTTGACGTCTTCGTCATTGATCGTTTGCATACGTGCCCGCACCAGCGGCACGAAATCCGGCACCGTGATGCCGCCGCCCTGAAAAATTTCGGCGATAGAGTTTCTTTCCTGCGGCTGAACATTGATCAGGAAATGATTCGGCGCATCCTCGTCGAGACTGCGCTGCCAACTTTCCAGCAGGTCGGTTCTGACAAAGGTCAACAGCAACAACACCGTCAGGCCGAGGCCGAATGCCACCACCTGCACTGCACTGTCACGGCCACGACGGGCGACATTGGCAAGACCGTAGCGCCACGCGATACCAACCGCGCCGCGGGAACGGCCAAGCAATGCCACCAGCCAGCGTCCGAGGATATACAGCACTCCGGATACCAACAGCATGCCGCCAAGCACGATTACCAGCATCAGCGCATCGCCAATCACCTGGTACAATAATGCGGCAACCGCAATCAGCGCAGTTCCGGTGACGAACAGGCGTGATGGCGGCGGCGGCATAGCATCGTGGCGCAATACGCGCAAAGGTGGCGTATTACGCAATTGAATAAGCGATGGCAGCGCGAAACCGATCAGCAGGATGAGCGCACTGCCGGCGCCAAGACCGAGCGGCGCCAGACTGGCGCCCGGCAGGTCGCTGGCGAACAGGTCGGCGAGCATGCGAGTCAGCATATTCTCGACCGCGAATCCGCTGGCACAGCCAATGACAACGCCGACAATCCCGAGAATAAACAGCTGTAACGAAGCCGCGACAATAACGAATCGCTGGCTGGCTCCCAGACTCTTCATCAACGCGACCGCATCCATGCGGCGATGTGCAAATCGCCGTGCGGACATCGCGATCGCAACAGCGCTCAACAACACGCTCATCACCGCTGTCAGCGACAGAAATCGTTGCGCACGGCCGGCGGCGTTGTTCGCTCGCTCGCTGCTGTCTTCCTGATTCCGCACGCGCACCGAGTCGGGCAATGAATCCTCGACTGCCGCATAAAATTCGTTGACAGCGGCTTCCTCTCCCGCGACCAGCAACGCGTAACCGACCCTGCTGCCTTCGCCGATCAGTCCGCTGGCGGGAATGTCACTCAGGTTGACCAGCAAAGACGGTGCCAGCGACGCAAATCCGATGGACTGATCGGGCCGGTAAGTCAGGACTGCCTGAATCCTGAGTTCGGATTCGCCGACGGACACGGTATCGCCAACATTAACTCCCAGGCGTGCCATCAACGCTCCATCGGCCCACACATTACCGGGCAGCGGGATATAATCGACCTCGCGCTGTTCACCAAACAGGTGATCCGCAATACGAACGACGCCGCGCAGCGGATAGTTGTCGCTGACGGCTTTGATGGTGGTCAGAGCGCTTTCTTCGCCGGCAAAAATAACGCTCGGGAATGTTTGCGTTGCGGCCGTTCGCAAACCGTATTGCGCCGCGGTGAGCTGCCATTCCTCCGGCAGCGGGTCTGGCGAGCGCAGCCGCAAATCCGCAGCCAGCACTTCGTTTGCCTGACGCGCCACTGCGCGACCGATGCGATCGGTCAGGAATCCGACAGCGGTCAGCGCCGCCACCGCGAGCGCCACCGCCGCCAGCAGCACGATTACTTCGCCGGAGCGCAACTCGCGGCTGAAACTCCGCAAAGCGTAACTGATCGCTTTCACGCCGCCTCCTTGCTGTCGGCGACCATTTTCCCCGCATCGAGACTGATCTCCCGGTCGCAACGCGCCGCGAGCGCTTTGTCGTGCGTCACAAGAATTAGTGTGGTGGAAGAGTGTCGGTTCAGTTCGAACATCAGATCCATGATGTGGTCACCAGTGCGGCTATCCAGATTGCCGGTTGGCTCGTCGGCAAATAGTACAGCCGGTTCGGCCGCGAACGCGCGGGCGATGGCAACGCGCTGCTTTTCACCGCCGGAGAGCTGCGATGGATAGTGGCTCCAGCGATCTTCGAGCCCGACCTGGTGGATGATTTCCAGCGCTCTCTGACGCGGCGCTTCTTTGCCGGCCAGTTCGAGCGGCAACATCACATTTTCCAGCGCGTTCAGCGACGGCACCAGGTGAAAAGACTGGAATACGAAACCGACGCTGGCTGCCCTTACTTCGGCACGTCCGTCTTCGTCCAGTTCGGTCAGGTTAGACCCGTCCAGCCACACCCTGCCGCTGGTCGGCAGATCGAGGCCGGCCAGAAGCGCCAGCAATGTTGACTTGCCTGCTCCCGATGCACCGACCACGGCCACGGTCTCGCCTTTCTCAACATTGAAACTGACGTCAGAAAGAATAGTCAGACTGCCTTCCGGGCTGATAACCTGTTTACTGACATGCTCTGCGGCCAGCACCGCATCTTGAATGGCAGAATCATCGGACATGCGGAAAATTATAACCTTAAGTTTGTTTCTGGCCGCCGCGGCAGGCGCGAGCGAACCGACCGTATTGGTGTTCGGTGACAGCCTGAGCGCCGGCTACGGAATTGACGTTGACCAGTCCTGGACGGCTTTGTTGCAATCCCGGTTGGAATCCGAAGGGTACGAACATCAGGTCGTTAACGCCAGCATTAGTGGTGAAACCACAGCCGGCGGTGCCAGCCGCATCGAATCGGCGCTTGAGTATTTCCGACCGGAACTGCTGATTCTGGAGCTTGGCGGTAACGACGGCCTGCGTGGCTTTCCGCCGTCTCGAATGAAGGCCAACCTGAAGATTATTATCGAGACCAGCCGCTCCAGCGATACGGCAGTCATACTACTGGGCATCCGCATTCCGACCAATTACGGCGCACGCTATACTCAGGCGTTCGAGAGCGTCTACAAGGAACTGGCGAGGGAACACCATCTGCCATGGGTGGAGTTTTTCATGGATGGGGTGGTGCTGGATGAGGCTCTCATGCAGGATGACGGCATTCATCCGAATGCCAAAGCGCAGCCGATCCTGCTGGACAATGCCTGGCCCGTCATTCGCCGGGCTCTTGGGGAACAAGCCGCTGCCAGCGGCCGATAAAAAGCAAAGGAAGATCTTTTTCGTGGAAAAAATCTGGCTCAAGTCATACCCGGAAGGTGTACCCGCGCAACTTCCGCCGCCCGAACACAAGTCCATCCGCGAGATGATCGAATTCTGCCTGAGCGAGTATGCGAACCGGCCGGCGTACAGCAACATGGGAACCACGCTGAACTTCGCGGAACTGGACCGGCTTTCCATGCAGTTTGCCTGCTATCTGCAACAGGACCTCAAGCTTGTAAAAGGCGAGCGGGTCGCGATCATGTTGCCCAACGTGCTGCAGTATCCGGTCGCACTGTGCGGCATTTTTCGGGCGGGGCTCGTGGTGGTTAACGTCAATCCGCTGTATACGGCTCGCGAGCTGAAGCACCAGTTGTCGGATTCGGGCACGAAATGCATTGTCATCCTGGAAAACTTCGCACATGTGCTGCAAGAAGTGGTCAGCGAGACGCCGGTTGAGCACATCGTCACCACAAGGATCGGCGACCTGCTCAATTTTCCGAAAGGTGCAATCGTAAATTTCGTGCTGCGGCGTATCAAGAAGGCAGTGCCCGCCTTTTCGCTACCCGGCAGCACCACGATGCCCGACGCGCTGAAGGCGGGTGAAGGCAAGTCACTCAAGCCGGTCGAGCTGGGTCTGGCGGACATTGCATTCCTGCAATACACAGGCGGCACGACCGGCCTGTCGAAAGGCGCGATGCTGAGTCACCGCAACATGGTCTACAACGTGCATCAATCCAGGGCGTGGCAGGTCAGCGCTTTCGAGGATGAAGAGCGCATAGTCGTCATTACGGCGCTGCCGCTTTATCACATATTCTCGTTGCAGAGTAACTGTCTAGGCATCATGTCGCAGGGCGGTGAGAACGTGCTGATCACGAATCCGCGCGATTTCCCGGCATTTGTCAAGGAGCTGTCCAAACACCGCTTTGCTTATTTTACCGGCGTCAACACGCTGTTTGCCGCGTTGCTGAACACCCCGGGTTTTGCCAACCTGGACTTCAGTTCGCTGCGCCTGACCATCGGCGGCGGCATGGCCGTGCAGGAAGCAGTCTCGAAACAGTGGCAGAGGGTGACCGGACAGCCGATCATCCAGGCCTATGGCCTGACGGAGACCTCGCCGGCGGCAATCGTCAACCCGCTGGGAGTAACAGATTTCACCGGTTCGATCGGCTTGCCTATTTCCTCCACCGAAGTGCGCATCTGCGATGACGAGGGTAGCGACGTCACGTTGGGTCAGGCGGGCGAAATCTGTATTCGCGGCCCGCAGGTTATGGAAGGCTACTGGCAGCAGCTCGAGGAAACCGAGAAAGTCATGTTGCCGGGTGGCTGGTTCCGCAGCGGCGATATCGGGCGCATGGATGAACGCGGCTTTGTTTTTATCGAGGATCGCAAGAAAGACATGATCCTCGTTTCCGGTTTCAACGTTTATCCTAATGAGCTCGAAGCGGTCGTGGTCGAGCTGGACGGCGTACTCGAGGCTGCTGCGATCGGCAAGCCCGATCAGAGGTCCGGTGAAGTCGTCAAATTGTTCGTCGTCAGGAGCGACCCGTCACTGACCGCAGACGCGGTCATGCAGTATTGCCGCGCCAACCTGACCGGCTACAAGGTGCCGAAGGAAATTGAATTCCGCGACGACCTGCCGAAAACCAATGTCGGCAAAATTCTGCGGCGGGCATTGCGCGACGAATAGTTGCGGGGTCGGCCGGTGCAGCCGCGTACGCGCAAGCTTTGTCAGTGATACTGCGGGCTCAGGCGATGCACCGCGTCGATCAATACCTTCAGGTGCTGCGGATCGATATCAGGCGTGATTCCGTGCCCGAGATTGAAGACGTGTCCCGGACCCTTGCCATAGCTTGAAAGCGCATCCGCCACCGCCTGCTCGATGGATTCAGGCGATTCCCTGAGCGTGGCGGGATCGACGTTGCCCTGTAACGCGACCTGGTCTCCGGTCAGGCGCCTCGCGTCAGCAAGACTCGTCGTCCAGTCGACGCCGAGCGCATCGCATCCAGTGCCAACCATGTCGCTTAGCAGTGCGCCGGCGCCCTTGGTAAAGAGGATGACCGGTATTGGGTTGCCGTCCTGCTCGCGTCGCAATCCGTCGATAATTTGCTGCATGCCGGCGAGTGAAAACCGTCGATAGTCGTCAGGTGCAAGCGCCGCACCCCAGGTATCGAAAATCATGATCACTTGCACGCCTGATTCGATTTGCGCATTGAGATAGTCCACGGTCGTGGCCGCAATCTTATCCAGCAACAGGCTCAGCGATGCCGGGTCTTCGGCGGCCAGTGCCCTGATCCTGGCGAATTCGCGGCTGGAGCCCCCTTCCACCATGTAGGTCGCAACAGTCCATGGACTACCGGAGAATCCGATCAGCGGTACCTTGCCGCAAAGTTCGCGGCGAATCAGTGATACGGCATCGAATACGTAGCGCAGCGACTCCGAGACATCCGGTACTGCGAGCTTCTGAATTTCTGCGGCCGTGGTTAGCGGGTGTTTGAATTTCGGTCCCTCCCCGGTTTCGAAATACAAACCAAGACCCATCGCATCCGGAATCGTAAGGATGTCGGAAAACAGGATCGCTGCATCCAGATCGAAGCGCCTGAGAGGCTGCAGCGTGACTTCGCAGGCCAGTTCGGGATTTGAACAGAGGCTCATGAAATCGCCGGCTTGTGCGCGCACCTCGCGATATTCCGGCAAATATCGCCCCGCCTGGCGCATGATCCAGACCGGCGTACGTGACACGGGCTGGCGCAACAGCGCCCGGATGAGTAAATCGTTCTTCAAGGGCATTGTCTGGTCCGCTCCGTCAACTGTCATAACTGCGCCCTGATGGTCGCCTGAATCGCCTGGGCCGCTTTGCGCGGACTCTCTGCATCACGTATGGGCCGGCCGACGACGATATGGTCTGCGCCGTTCGCAAACGCCTGTGCAACGCTCACGACGCGTTTTTGATCGCCGCTCGGCTTGTTGTCGACCGGTCGTATGCCTGGCGTAACCACCAGTAACTTCGGATCGATCAGCTGGCGCAGCTTCGGCGCTTCCAGCCCGGACGAAATCACGCCGTCGCAGCCGGCCTCGAGCGCGCGCCTGGCTCGCGAAAGCACCAGCGCCTCGACATCGCAGTCAAAGCCGAGATCGTCGAGATCGCCACGGTCGAGACTGGTCAGCACGGTCACCGCGAGTACCTTCAGTATGTCGCCCTTGTGTTCCGCTGCAGCCTCCATGATCGCCTGGTTGCCATGCACGGTGACAAAACTCACGCCCCGATCCTTGAGCTGCCTGACCGCCGAACCGACTGTCGCCGGAATATCGAAAAACTTGAGATCGGCAAACACTTTCTTGTCTTTCGCCAGCAACCACTCGAGCAGATCGAAATAGCCGCCGGTCATCATCAGTTCAAGACCGATCTTGTAAAAAATCACGGTATCGCCGAGTTCTTCGACGAGGGCGCGCGCCCGCGCACAGTCGGGCACATCCAGCGCAAAAATCAGGCGCTCGTTGACAGCAATGTTTTTGTTGCTCACAGGAATGGGGCTCCGGGGCCGATCGCGAATCGCGGCGCATTCTATCATTCGGACCGGCGTTAGCCAGCACCCCGGGGGGGCAGTCCCCATTCGGTCGCTAGCCAGTCAGGCGCTCATATTCGGAGATTGCGAAGCGATCCGTCATCCCTGCGACATAGTCGGCCACCACCCTTGCCTGGCCGGCCTGATCATCCCTTGCCGCCCGCTTTGCGAACTCCGCCGGCATCAGGTCTCTGTCGGCCATGTAGCGGGCAAACAGCATTTGCACCATGTCCCGGGCCTCGTCTGTCATCTCGCGAACTTTCGTGTGCCGATACAGATTGGCATGCAGGAATCGTTTCAAATCGCTGTGTTGCTGATACAGCTCATCACCCAGTGCCACCAGGGGTGTGGTCTGTGCCCGGATATCGGCGATGGATTGCGGCTGCAATTCCTGCAGACGGCTGCGAGTCTGGTCGATCAGGTCTGTTACAACCCGATTGATCATGCGGCGTATTACTTCGTAAATGAGTCGCCGGTCCTCGAGCTTGGGATAACGGCTGTGAACTTCATCATATTGCTGCGCAAATAATGTCTGCCCCCGTAGCTGCTCGAGACTCAGCAGACCGGCACGAAAACCATCATCGACATCGTGATTGTTGTAGGCGATTGCATCTGCGACGTTGGCTATTTGCGCTTCCAGCCCCGGCTCACGACGCACGAGGAAACGCTCGCCAATCTCGCCCAGCTTCCGCGCATTTCTCGCCGAACAGTGTTTGAGTATGCCTTCGCGGGTTTCGAAAGTGAGATTGAGGCCGGGGAAATCCGCGTACTTGGCTTCGAGTTCGTCGACCACGCGCAATGATTGCAGGTTGTGTTCGAAGCCGCCGAACTCGTGCATGCAGG
>Ga0255058_10002406_pt1 | contig 10319 bp, 10 predicted proteins | sample Cases_109_9_MG_FD_188637 | JGI IMG/M metagenome (GOLD analysis project Ga0255058, IMG submission 188637) | Seawater microbial communities from Amundsen Gulf, Northwest Territories, Canada - Cases_109_9 | ecosystem: Environmental > Aquatic > Marine > Gulf | place: Canada: Northwest Territories... | reverse complement strand
CATGTCCGGCTTCATCGCACCGATCGTCGCCGCCTCCGGCACGTAGACGAACGTCCACGTCGGGCCATTGCTGACGGATGCCGGTGGTGGGTCGCTGCTGACCTCCACGCCGAGCGCCTCCGAGATGACCTCGACCGAAGCCGCGTATTCGTTCACGAGCTTTGCCTCCGGCGTCTCCGCGAAGATCAACCGCGAGCCGTCCTCGCCCTCGGCGCGGATCGTGAGGACGCCGGCGCCGCACTCCTGCCGCAGGACGTCGGGGTCGAGCCGAGCGCCCCCGTGCTCGAGGTAGGCGTGTGCGGAGCCGACCGTCGGGTGGCCGGCGAACGGCAGCTCGCTCTGCGGCGTGAAGATGCGCAGAAGGTAGTCGGCGCCGCTGTTCGGCGTTGGCTCGCAGATGAACGTCGTCTCGGAGAGGTTCGTCCAGTTGGCGACCTGCTGCATCTGCTCGTCCGAGAGGTCGTCCGCGTCGATCACGACGGCGACCGGGTTGCCGCGCAGCCCGACGCCGGTGAACACGTCCACCTGCTTGAAGGCGTACGAGCGCATCAGCCGGCCTCCCCGGCCAGCGCCAGCGACTCGATGCGCCTGATGAACTCGGTCTTGGCCTCCGTGTAGCCCTCGCGGTCTGATCCGTACTCCGCAGCGAGACGGCGTTTCAGCGCGGCGTACTCGCCCGCGACGTCCGGGTGAGCGCGCAGGTGGTCGCGGAAGGCGAGGTGGCGGCGCCAGAACGCGGTCGTCGTCTCGACGGCGTGGATGTGGAAGAGCCGCCTGTGCCGGTTAGCCGGCCCGGGCGGCCGGACGAAGTAGCGCCGCTCCGGCAGCTCGTCCTCGTATTCCGGGAAGTACTGGTAGCCGAGCTCCTCCATCGCGCTGATGACGTGTGGCGCGTCCCCCAGGCTTCGCAGCCCCGGCATGAGGTCGACGACCGGCTTGGCGGCGAGCCCCGGCACCGATGTGCTGCCGACGTGCTCGATGCCGGACAGCCACTCGCCGATGGCTTTCTGGATGCGAGCGCTTTCCTCTGCGTACATCGCCGCCCAGCGCGGATCGTAGTCGGCGATCACGACAGGGAGGGAGGGGGCGTCCTGCGTCATGGCAAGCGCCATGATTGCGCCGAGCGGCGCGGGGTGTCAAGGAAGGAGAGACGAGACAGCAGACACGAGACATGGGACGCGAGACATGGGAGACGGCGCGGCCACTTGTCCCGGTTCCCTTGTCCCTTGATTCCGCGCTAGCCGGTGTAGATGTCCCAGAGCTCCGGGCCCCAGAACAGCGCGATCACGGCGCCCAGCGCCAGGTAAGGCCCGTGCGGCATGTAGTCGCCTCGGCTTTTGAGCCGGGCGACGATCAACGTTGCCGCGATCAGGCCACCTACAACGCTGCCGACGAAGACGCCGACGAGCAGCGAAGCCGGCCCGACCACGAAGCCGATCAGCGCGATCATCTTGACGTCCCCGATGCCGAACGCGCCCTTGCCGAACGGCAGCGAGACGATGAGCAGGCCGACTCCCAGCGCCAGCCCCGCAAGCCCGCCGGCCAGCACCTCCGGCACGGAGACGTGCGGCCAGATCCACGAGATGCCGATCGCCAGCACAATCGACGGATAGACAATCCGGTTGGGGAGCAGCCGGCGCTCGAAGTCAGTGAGCGTCAGCGTCAGGAACACCGTGGCGAAGATACCGCCCACGATCCCCGGGCCGAAGTCGTCGAACACCGCGACCGACGTCGTGAAGAGCGCCGCGCCCCCCAGCGGCAGGATCACTGATCTCAGCGGCAGGCCGGCGCGGCAGTCCGGGCAGCGGCCCAGCGACATCACGTAGCCGGTCAGCGGGGACGCAAAGCGCGCCCGGAACGGCGAGCGGCAGGCCGGGCAGTGGTGCAGCGGCGTCGCCGGGTCCTCGCTCGTGTAGAAGCGCACGAACGCCAGGTCGAGCAAGTGCCCGAAGAGGAGCCCGGCCAGGGCAGCGATCAGAAGTTCAGTCATCGTCCACATTTCCAGACGCTCGGCACGTCCACATCGTAACGACTGCTACGCCGATCCGTCTCTCGTAGTGGCGGCGCCTAGAGAGAGGGCGCCTGCTTCCGTTTGAGCATGAAGAGACACCTATGAGCGTTGCCGGAGAAGCCCGCAGACTCGCGCTAGGCGCGCCCGCGCGCCCGGCGGAGGGATCGCTTTCCCTCGGCCGTATTGCGCTGATCGCTGCCATCTGCGCGATCCCCGTCGTCCTCTACCTCCCGTTCCTCGCCGAGCCATTCATGAGGGACGAGGGCCTTTACGCCGCCGTTGCGCAGGTGATCCTCGACGGCGACGTGCCTTATCGCGATGCCTTCGACATTAAGCCGCCGATGGTCTTCGCCTGGTACGCGCTCAGCTTCGTGATGTTCGGCGAGCACGTTTGGGCGCCCCGCCTCCTCGTATCGCTGATGTTGTCCGGATCGACGCTGCTGATGTACCTCGAAGGCCGGCTTCTCTTCTCGCACCGCGGCGGAATCGTGGCGGCGCTCGCACTGGCGCTTTCCTTTGGGCTGGCGACGCTGGAAACGGGCGCCAACACCGAGTTCTTCATGATCCTGCCGCTCGTCGCGGCCCTGTACACGTTCTCGATGGGCCAGAAGACGGGGCACTCCCGCTGGTACATCGCCGCCGGATTCCTCAGCGGCATCGCAATGGCGACGAAGCATATCTCGCTCTTCGTTTTCGCCCTCTACCTGGCGCTTGCCGCCTGGCCCCTGCTCAGATCGCAGGGGTTGCACGCCCTCACCACGGTCGACTTCCGGCGGTCTGTCGGTGGCCTCGCTGCGGGCTGTGTCGCCGCGTTCATCGCCGTCGTCGCGCCGTTCGTCGCGACCGGCACGGTGCCCGATCTGTGGGAAGCGACGGTGGTGTACATGCTTCAGTACGCCAATGACGTCCCGACCGGTCAGAAGCTGGAAGTCCTGCAGAAGTCGCCGCTCTATCTGACGCTCGTGCTTGGCCCCTGGATGTTCCTCGCGGTGGCCGGGATCGCGCAGATGGCGCGCTCCGGGGCCGGTGGTCACGGACCGCTGGTCCTCGGCTGGCTGGCGGCGAACTGGCTCGGCATCGTCGCTGCCGGCCGCTTCTATGACCACTACTACGTCGCACTCCTGCCCGCGCTGGCGCTGATGGTGCCGCTCGGCGCCAGGTACCTGAAGAACACCCGATTCTCGCGGCCCGTAGGCATCGCCCTGACGGCCATCTTCGCGCTGCTGCTCGTGCCCACGCTCGCCCAGAACGCCCAGATCTACTTCCAGCCCACGGCAGAGGAGCGCCACATCGCCAAGTACCCGCACGACGACCGCGCGCCCTGGGAGAACGAGGGGCCGGCGTTCGGCCGCTGGCTCAAGGCGAGGACGGAGCCGGGCGACGGCATCTATAACCTGGGGTTCCAGAGCGAACTCTACTTCTACGCCGACCGCCGGTCGCCGACCCGCTTCATCACGGACCGGCCGTTTTGGACGAACGACGAATACATCGACCAGGCGCTGGCGGAGCTTAACGCCGCCCCGCCTCTCTACGTCATAGATAGCGCCGTCCATGAAGAGTGGACCGAGCAGAAGCGGTACACGACCGAGATCAAGGAGTGGATAGTCGCCAACTACGAATACGTGGGGCAAGTCTACTACGCCGACGTTTACAGGCTGAGGGCGTCCGGTGAGTAGCGAGACGACCACCTACCGGCCGGCGATACCACCGGCGCTGGGGAAGTACCTGATCGCCCTGCGGGTCGTGCTGACGTTCCTCTTCCGGATCGCCTGCGTGGCGTCCGCCGTTTTGCTGCTCGCCCTGGTGCGCAGCGATACCGCGATTCACGTGCACGTCCTCTTCTATATCATAGCGCTGGCCTGCATCTACATCGCGCTGGGTGCCACCTCGTTCCGCGTCTGGGTGCTTTATCTCACCGGGTTCATCCTCTTCGCCCAGCTGCGCAGTTTCGCCGATGAGATCGGAACTCCGGTCCAGTTCGACTACGCAATCTCGATGGAAAAGGCGCTCTTCCTGGGCGAGATCCCGAGCATCTGGCTGCAGGAGCGGCTGTACTCTTTCGCGCGTCTGGGGCCGCTGGAGTTCTACACGATGGTGGTCTACCTCAGCTACTTCTTTGTCCCGCACATCGTGGCGTTCGCGCTGTGGAAGTGGGACTCGCCGCGCTTCAAGAGCTACGTCTTCGCCTTCATGGTCACGCTGTACGTTGGCCTCTTGATGAGCGCCGTGCTGCCGACGGCGCCGCCGTGGATGGCAGGCCAGCTTGGATACATCCCGCACGTCTACCAGGTCGTCCCTGATATCGCCGGCGAGGTGACTCCTGGCACCTACGAAAACGTCTACGAGATCGCTGGCAGCAACCCGGTCGCGGCGATGCCCTCGCTGCACTCCGCTGTGCCGTTCGTGATCGCGTTCGCGCTGTGGAAGTACAACTGGCTGCGCTGGTTCGGCGTCGGCTACGCGATATCGATGCTGTTCGCCGTCGTCTACCTGGGTGAGCACTACGCGGTCGATGGCTTCGTCGGCCTGGGCGTCGCTGCGGCTGCCTGGGTGGGCGTCAAGGCGTTCCTGGCGCGACACGAGGCGTCAGAGGAGGAGAGCGCCGCAGAGAGCGCGTCTACCGCTAGCGCCGTACCTGGCGAGCCGTCCCCCGTACCCGATTCGGCGCCGCAGGTTACAAGGGGGTAACTGCGAGGTGAATAAGCCTCGCACCGCTGGCAGAGCCTGTAACGCCCACCGCGACGCCCCCATCTTAGCTTTCGACAACAGGTTCGGACGGACGGTCCCAAGTCGTGGCATCGAAAGCGCTGCAGCCGAGGATCAGATGAAAGGGCCAACACCCCGCCGAAGATCGATCGGCAACAAACCTGGGAAAGGAGGAGAACATGTTCTCCAAGATTAGCGAAGCGCTTCGTAAGCTGGTCGTGCGCGTCCAGGATGAGACAGGTCAGGCTCTGGCAGAGTACGGCTTGATCATCGCCCTGGTCGCCGTAGCCGCGATCGGCGCTCTTGCCCTTCTCGCCGGCGGTATCGTCGACGTGTTTGGCGATGTCGAAGGCGAGCTGACCGGCGCCGTCAGCTAGGCAAAGCGTTAAGGCAATGGCTGGCGGACGGGCCACGCGGCCCGTCCGCCTCCATCAGCCTTCAACACCCGAAAGATACGAGGGGCCCGACAGGGCTCTGGAAACGGATACACAAGTGACTGGGAAGTGGACTGGCAGGAACCGCAGAGACGGCGAGAAGGGGCAGAACCTCGTGGAGTTCGCGATGGTGGTCCCCATCTTCCTTATCCTGGTCTTCGCCATCGTCGACTTCGGCATGGGATTCCACGCCTGGATCACAGTCACGAACGCGGCGCGCGAGGGCGCACGCATCGGCGCTGTCGGTGCCGACTCCGCGACGATCGAAGCGCGTGTCGTCGACACCGCAAGCTCGTTGGCCGCGGATGATCTTAATGTCACGGTCGTCAACGCTGAGGGCGCACCCGGCGAGGCCGTCTCGGTCGACGTCCAATATGACTACGATCTGATCACTCCACTCGCCAACGTTCTTGGCATATTCGGAGGTGGACTGGGATCCCCCATCACCTTCCACTCAGAAGCGGAGATGAGAATCGAATAGCCTCGCTCGGCGAGCGATTGTCTCAGTGGGTCTGGCTCCGGTAGCCAGGCCTCTTTTTTATAATAGAGGAAGAGGAAATAGGGGAAAAAGGTCAGCCCTTAAAGTTCCGCCTACCGGCTTTTATCGAGATTACTGTAACGATGTTGGGCGGCCAGCGTCATCTATTTTGAACCTTCCCATAAGCACATCAAGACCAAGGGGGAAACCCATGATCAAGAATATGGCGATTGGCAGCGGAAACAGCCGCGTGTTGCTGCTTGCGGCACTGCTGCTGGGCCTGATCTCCGCAATCCTCATCGGGCTCTACTTGAGCAGCCTGGATGGCGGCGAGGGGACGGCCGCTCCGGTCACCACCCGCACGGTGGTCGTCGCCGCCGTAGAGATCGATCCGCTGACCCAGATCACAGCCGAAATGCTCGCCGTCAAGGCGATCCCTCTCGACCTCGTCTTGACCGGCGCCTTTGGCGACACCGAGGATGCTATCGGTCAGACGGCCCAGGTCTCGATCGTGCCCGGTGAGCAGGTCCTGCAGTCGAAAGTCACAAGCCCCGACAGCGCGCTGGACTTCTTCGGTGACGAAACGCCGCTCTCCCTCATCATCCCGGAGGGCATGCGCGCGTTCACCATCTCCATGAGCGCGGTCGGCGCCGCCGGCGGTCTCGTCCGGCCCGGCGACCACGTGGACGTGCTCCTCTCCGTCGATTTGCAGGACTTCCCGGAGGAGCTTCCAATTACCCCGACTTCCGCCTGCTACGTCCTTCAGAACGTCGGAGTGCTGGCGATGGACACCTCGCTGACACAGGCCGTCACCAGCGGCGACGCCGCAAGCATCGCCGCCGTCGGCACCACGTCCGAAGCCAGCCGCGCCACGTTGGCCGTCTCACCGGAAGAGGTCGTGCAGCTGGCGGCTGTGCAAAGGAGCGTGAGTGGCGCCGGCGTCGAGACGCAGCTCTGGCTCTCGCTGCGCCCATTCGGAGACACCACTGTCAACGGGGGTCTTCCCACCTGCACTGTCCTCACGGCTCCCGGAATCGTCCCAGGTTCGTGAGCGAGAATATGACACGCAATCCGCAAATAGCAGTCATCGACCAGGACCTCAACAGACGGGCCGATGTCAATAAGACTCTCGCCGTCTCCGGCTTTACGGTGACAGGCGAGGCAGGCTACGGCATCGAGGCCGTCACGCTGGCCAAGAAGTCCGACCCGGACGTCATCGTGATCGCCGTCGAAGAGCCGACGATCCGCGCTCTCCAGACGGTCGAGGCGCTATCGGATCTGTTGCCAAACACAGCCATCATCGGCTACTCCACCATCAGCAACCCCGACGCCATGCGCAAGGCGATGCTGGCAGGCGTCAGCGACTTCCTTGCGGCGCCGGTCAAGGACGAGGACCTGGTCAACTCTATCTACACGGTTCTCGGCCAGCAAGAGCGCAAGCGCCAGCGCATCACCGGCGAAGCAGACGAGCCAGTGGCCGCCGGATCGGTGATCACCGTGTTCGGCGCCAAGGGCGGCATCGGCAAGACTACGATCGCCACCAACGTCGCGACGGCGCTCGTTCAAAAGACCAACCAGTCGGCGGTTCTCATCGACCTCGACACCCGCTTCGGCGATGTCGGGATCCTCATGGACATTCCGGTCGAGCGCAGCATCGCCGACCTGGCCGTGGACGAAGATTCGATAACCGCCGAAATGGTGCAGGACTGCCTGTACCAGCACAACAGCGGCGTTTACATCCTGCCGGCGCCGATCCGGCCCACGGACTGGCGCAATGTGCACGCGGGCCACATCGAAAAGATCGTGATGACGCTGACGCAGAGCTACGACTATGTCGTGCTGGACACGCCAGGCACCTTCAACGACATCGTCGCCCGAGCGCTGGAGTTGGCCTCCGTGGTGGTGCTGGTCGCCACCGTTGACCTGGCCAGCCTCAAGGACACCCTGCTGGCCATCGACATGCTGCGCTCTTGGAACTTCCCCCAGGAGAAGATCAAGCTCGTCATCAACGCAACGAACGAAGACACGAACGTGCAGCCGAACGAAGTGAAGCGGATGCTCGGTCGCGAAGTCTTCTGGTCGATCCCGTACGACCGCAACATCAGCGCGGCGACCCAGCTGGGTATGCCCGTCGTCCTAGCGAAGCCTCATTCGAAGGCGTCGGAGAGCATGGTAGAGATGTCGTTCGCGCTGAGCGGCGTTCGCCAGAAGCCACAGACGCCCAAGGACGCCCAGAAGGGCGGCATCTTCTCAAGGATCCTGGGGACCCAGGACAGAGCCGAAACGAGTGTGGAGTGACGTCATGACAAGTTGGCAACCTGGCAAGAACAACAGTCCTCAGCGACCCGGCGAGCGCGCCGGCGGCGCTCCCGCCACCGCTGGCGCTGTCAGGGCGACTCCCGGCCGCTACAACGAGGACATGGAGCAGCTCATTTCCCGCATCCACCAGATGCTCATCGAAGAGCTGGACGCCGACCAGGTCGCGGCCTTGCCCTCGGACGAGCGTCGCGGCGTCGTCGAAGGCGCTGCTGAAACGCTCATCAAGCGCGAACTGCCCAACGTCGGCGGCATCACGCGCGATCAGATCGTCGCCCGCGTTGTCGACGAAGTTGTCGGCCTGGGCCCGATCGACGCGCTGCTCCGCGACCCTTCGATCTCGGAAGTCATGGTCAACGCGCCCGAAGAAGTGTTCTTCGAGCGCGAAGGTATTCTCTACCTCAGCGACGTTCGCTTTCGCGACATGACGCACATCATGCGCGTAGTCGAGCGCGTCATCGCGCCCATCGGCCGCCGCGTGGACGAGTCGTCGCCCATGGTCGACGCTCGTCTTCCTGACGGCTCCCGTGTGAACATCATCATCCCGCCGGTGGCTCCCAAGAGCCCGACTATCACCATTCGCAAGTTCCGTGCCGACAAACTGAGCATGGAAGACCTGGTGGCGGCGCAGACGCTAACGCCTGATATGGCGGAGTTCCTCAGTGCCTGCGTCAGACTCAAGCTCAATATCATCGTCTCCGGTGGTACCGGCACCGGCAAGACCACGTTCCTCAACGCGATGTCCGAGTTCATCCCGGAGAGCGAGCGCATCCTCACCATTGAAGACCCGATGGAAATCAAGATCCGGCAGCCGCACGTCGTCTCGCTGGAAGCCCGGCCGGCCAACATCGACGGCAAGGGCGAGGTCTCCCAGCGAGACCTATTGCGCAACACCCTCCGCATGCGCCCGGACCGGATCATCATCGGCGAGGTGCGCGGCCCCGAGGCCTTCGACATGCTGAACGCGATGAACACCGGCCACGAGGGTTCACTCTCGACCATCCACGCCAACTCGCCGCGCGATGCCCTCTCCCGTATTGAGAACATGGTTCTGATGGCCAGCCTGGATCTGCCCGACCGGGCGATCCGAGAGCAGACGTCGTCAGCCCTCGACGTCTTCATCCAGCTCGCCCGCTTCACCGACGGTGTGCGTCGCGTGACTAAGGTCACCGAGTGCACCGGAATGGAGGGTGACGTCATCACTCTGCAGGACCTTTTCGAGTTCAACCAGACGCACATCGACAGCGAGGGCAAGATCCACGGCGAGATGCGCCCGACCGGCATCCGCCCGAGCTTCACCGAGCGGTTCGACGCCGTCGGCATCGACCTGCCCGAGGGCATATTCCTGGCGAGGAGCGCCTAGCATGGACCTGCTCCTTCTGGCGATCTCGCTGTTCGTCCTCGGCTCTGTCGTGCTGTTCGTGCTCGCCATCGGCAAGCGGGAATCGCGCTCTCGCTTCGTGGAAGCTCGGCTGAAGGCCTTCCGCGAGGACGAGAAGACGTCGGACGACGAAAAGGACGTTGACGGGTTACGGCCCAAACAGACCTACTCCCGCATTCCGGCGCTCAGCTCGCTGCTGGCGGGAATGGGCAGCACAGAGGCAATAGCTCTGCAACTGGAGCGGGCCGGCGTGCCCCTGCGTGTCGGCGAATTCTACATGATCCGCTTGATCGCGGCGGCGGCCCTCTTCCTGGCGCCGCTGGTCTTCGGCTTCTCGCTGTTCAACCTCTTCATCGCGCTCGTCCTGAGCGTAGTCGGCTACATGGCTCCGTCGCAGTGGCTGAAGAACAAGCGCAACAAGCGGATCGGGCGCATTGACGCGCAGCTCGTGGATATGCTGGGCATGGTCTCCAATTCAATCAAGTCCGGCTATGGCCTGATGCAGAGCCTCGAGTTCGCGGGCAGCCAGCTTCCCGCCCCACTGGGCCTGGAGCTCCGGCGCATGCTTCGCGAGGCGACTCTGGGAATGACGTCCGAAGCCGCCCTCGGCGCGATGGGACAGCGCATCAATAGCAAGGACCTGGACCTGGTCCTCATCGCAATCAACATCCAGCGCGCCGTCGGCGGTAACCTCGCCGAGATTCTCGACAAGGTTGCCTACACGATGCGCGAGCGTGAGCGCATTCGCGGCGATATCGCCACGCTGACTTCACAACAGAAGCTGACGGGTATCGTCGTCGGCGGTCTGCCGTTCTTCATGTTCGCGGTCTTCACGGTCATGAATCCGGGCTACATGAGTGTCTTCTTCGAAGAGAACATTGGCCGCATCGTCCTCGTCGTGGCCGTCGGCCTCGAGGTGCTGGGCTATCTCGCGATGAAGCGGATCATGGCGATCGAGATCTAGGAGAGAACAATGTTTATCGTTCTGATCAC
>Ga0255058_10002405_pt1 | contig 10319 bp, 14 predicted proteins | sample Cases_109_9_MG_FD_188637 | JGI IMG/M metagenome (GOLD analysis project Ga0255058, IMG submission 188637) | Seawater microbial communities from Amundsen Gulf, Northwest Territories, Canada - Cases_109_9 | ecosystem: Environmental > Aquatic > Marine > Gulf | place: Canada: Northwest Territories... | reverse complement strand
ACGTCCGCGATCGGCGCGGCGATGATCGGCTGGCACGGGGCCTCGCTCCTCTGCTACGTGACGCCGAAGGAGCACCTGGGCCTGCCCACCGCAGACGACGTGCGCGACGGCGTGATCGCCTACAAGATCGCCGCCCACGCCGCCGACGTTGCCCGGGGCCACCCGAAGGCCCGCCAGCGCGACGACGAGCTCTCCCGCGCCCGCTACTCGTTCGACTGGAACCGCCAGTTCGAACTCTCGCTCGACCCGGAGCGCGCCCGCGAGCTGCACGACGAGACGCTGGGCCACGACGCCTTCAAGGACGCCGAGTTCTGCTCCATGTGCGGGCCCAAGTTCTGCTCGATGCACATCTCGCGTCACCTGGGCGAAGAGAAGCCGAAGCACTTCGCCGGTGAGGACGAGCTGATCGAGCTGAACGAGAAGAGCTGATGGACTGGCTTCTGATATTCGGCACCATTTCGGTCGCCACGATGCTTGCAATGTACGCCCTTGAGGAGCGCGGCAGCGTCTATGTAGCCGGGTTCGCCGCGGCCTGCGTGGCCTCCTCGGTCTATGCCATCCTCGTGGGCGCCTACCCGTTTGCGGTGGTCGAGGCGATCTGGGCTGCTGTCGCAGTGCGACGCTGGTCACGGCGGGCCGCCGCCGGCTCTCCGCAAGAAGGCGCAGAAAGGAAGATGTACGCGTGACGGCAGAGGCTGATACCAACCAGTACATCTACCACTTTGCGCCGCTGCGGGACGGCTTCGGCCCGGAGTCGATGACGCCGGCAGAGGTTGCGGCTGCGGAGCGCCATTACGCCTACCTGGAGGCCGCGACAGAGCGCGGCCAGGTGCTGCTGGCCGGCCGCTCGCTCGACGCTGAAGGGCCTGCGCTGGTGATCATCGAGGCGGAGTCGGCGGACGCCGCGCGCGGGTTCATGGAGAACGACCCGTTCATCGCCGAGGGCGTGATGCGAGCGTCTTTGCACCCGTTTCGGGCCGCGCTCGTCCGTTCTGGAGGATAGAATCGAGGATGCCCATGACAACCGCCCCTAGCGATCCACTGACCATCGCCGGTAAGCAGTTCCGCTCGCGGCTCATTGTTGGTACCGGCAAGTACCGCACGATGGACGAGATGCGCGACGCCATCGACGCCTCGGGAGCCGAGATCGTCACTGTCGCCATCCGCCGCTTGCCGCTGGACGACGACGGACGCACGAAGCCGGACCAGACGAACCTGATGGACCACCTCGACTGGGACCGCTACACGATCCTGCCGAACACGGCGGGTTGCAAGACGGCCGAGGAGGCGCTCTTCACGGCGCGCCTCGCACGCGAGCTGACCGGCTCCAACTGGCTGAAGCTCGAAGTCATACCGGACCCGAAGTACCTGCTCCCGGACCCGATCCAGACGCTAGAGGCCGCTCAACAGCTCGTCGCCGACGGCTTCGTCGTCCTGCCCTACATCCACGCCGACCCGGTACTCGCCCAACGCCTGGAGGATGCCGGCTGCGCGACCGTGATGCCGCTCGGCTCACCGATCGGCTCGGGCCGAGGTATCTTCACGCTGGAAGAGATCCAGATCATCATCGAAAACGCCGGCGTGCCCGTTGTCGTCGACGCGGGCCTCGGAGCGCCGTCGGAGGCGTCGCTCGCGCTCGAAGTCGGCGCGCAGGCCGTGCTCGTCAACACGGCGATCGCGCAGGCGACCGACCCCGTCGGTATGGCGCAGGCGTTCAGGCTCGGCGTTGAGGCCGGGCGCACGGCGTATCTCGCCGGACGCATCCCGCGCCAGGAGATCGCGCAGCCCTCGAGCCCCGTCGGCGAAGTAGCGCGCCCCGTCTGATGGCCGCACTCGCCCTTCCGAGGCCGTGCCTCATGCTGGTCACCGACCGCGCCCTCGTGGGCGGCGGCGACCGCCTAGTCGGAGCGGTCGTGGCCGCGGTCGAGGGTGGCGTGAACGCCGTGCAGCTTCGCGAGAAAGATCTCGGATCGTCGGATCTCGCCCGCCTCGCAGCGCGGCTGCACACGGTGATCGGCGGCAGCGCGCTCCTGATCGTGAACGGGAACGCAGAAGTGGCCCGGGAAGTCGATGCGGATGGCCTGCACTTGCCGGTAGACGCACCGTTCACGCGCCCGGATGGCATAGCGCTCGTCGGGCGCTCTGTGCACTCCGTCGAGGCTGCCGTGCAGGCTGAGCGAGAGGGCGCGGACTACGTGATCGCCGGACCGATCTACGAGACGCCGAGCCACAGGGGCGTTGCACCCGCGGGCGTGCGGCTCATCTCCGCCGTTGTAGCGGTCGTCAGCGTCCCGGTCGTCGCCATTGGCGGCATCACAGCCGCACGCGTACCACACGTGCTCTCAGCGGGCGCAGGCGGCGTGGCGGTGATCTCGGCCGTACTTAGCGCGGAGCTACCTGGTGGCGCGGCCTCCGCGCTGCGCGAGGCGCTGGAAGCAGTGCCCGCGGTGGAGCGATAGCCGTGCCGATCACCCTCAACGGCAAGCCCCACGATCTCGCCGGCGAGCAAACGATCGTCGAGCTGATCGATACGCTTAGCGTCAAGGCAAACCAGGTCGCTGTGGCCGTCAACGGTGAAGTCGTGACGCGGCGCGAGTGGCCAGAGACGCGTGTCCGCGACGGCGACGTCGTCGAGGTTGTGCGCGCGGTGGGCGGAGGCTAGGCCATGAGGGTCGTGATCGCCGGCGGCGGCGTTATCGGTTGCTCGATCGCCTGGCACGTGCAGAAGGCCGGCGGCGAGGCGATACTCCTCGAACGCGGGGAGATCGCCGGCGAGTCGACAGGCGCGTCCGCCGGAATGCTCATAGCTCCGATGGAGGACACCGGCAACCGTGCCTTCAACACCCTCCGCCGCGCCAGCCTCGAGATGTTCCCATCGATGATCAAGGAGATCGAGCAGGCCTCGGGGATAGACGTCGAGTACAAAGTGCCGGGGATGATCCGCACGGCTCGCTCGCAGAAGGCGGCACGCGCGCTGCGCAAGGCGGCGAAGAAGCGCCCCGAGCTGGAATGGGTCGAGCCCTCGGTTCTGCGGGAGCTTGAGCCGTCGCTCACCCATGACATCGTCGGCGCGACGTACTCAGAAGGCGACGCCGATCTCAACCCGGGACGGCTCGCCAACGCCCTGGCAGTGGCCGCCGAGCGCGCCGGCGCTGACGTTCGTCGGCGGACGATGTTCACGGGCGTGATGAAGGACGGGCGGCGTATCGACGGCGTCGTCACGAATACTGGCACGGTTAGCGACATCGACGCGATCGTCCTCGCCGCCGGGCCGTGGACAGAGGCGCTCACGGTGCGCCTGGGCGCCAGGCTGCCCAGCCCTGCCATGCGCGGCCAGATGATCGCCTACCGCTCGAAGTCGCTGCGGCACGCCATCTGGGACGAGGACGGGTATCTCGTCCCGAAGCCGCGCGGCTACGTCTGGGTCGGCGCTACCGTCGAGGACGTTGGCTTCCGCAAGAAGACGACCGAGCGCGGCCTCGCCGGCCTGCGGCGGATGGCGGGGGATCTCATGCCTCGCCTGCGGCACGCCAAGGTGGCGAGCAGCTGGGCGGGCCTGCGACCGGGCTCGCCGGACGGCATGCCGGTGATTGGGCGCTTTCCCGGCAAGAAGAACGTCTTCCTGGCGACGGGCCATTTCCGCAACGGTGTACTGCTCGCGCCGGTTACCGGCGCGCTCGTCGCCGAACTCGTGCTGAATGGCCGCACGGACCGCCGGCTGTCGCCGTTCTCCCCGCAGCGCTTCGGCCGCTAGCCGAACGCCGTCGCTAGGCGCTCTGTCGCGGCGCGCGGGTCGTCCGCGGCCATCACCGCCGAGATCACCGACGCCATGTCCGCGCCCGCGGCGACTACGCCGGCGATGTTCGCTTCGTCGATGCCGCCGATCGCGCAGACGGGCACTCGTACTGCCGCCTTCACATCGCTCAGCGTGTCCAGCGTCGCCGGTCGCGTGTCGTCCTTGGATGTCGTGCCGAAGAGGTTCCCCACCGAGACGTAGTCCGCGCCGTCCGCCTCCGCCGCCCGTGCCTCGTCGGCGTTGTTCGTAGACGCGCCGACAATCCAGCCGTCAGGGACGAGGCGCCGCACGTCGAGCACCGGGAGGTCTCGCTGGCCGACGTGAACGCCGTCCGCCTCCGCCGCTAGCGCGAGGTCCACGTGGTCGTTCACGATCAGCGGCACGCCGGCCCCGCGACAGATGTCCGCGAGCGCACGAACTGCGGCGAGTTGTGGACCCTTCTCGCGCGTCTTGTCTCGCCACTGGACGAGCGCAGCGCCGCCGGCGATCGTCTCCCGCGCGACGTGAAGCACGTCCCTCTGGCCCGCCACGGCAGGATCGATGATCACGTACAGTCCGCGCAGCGTGTGTGCCATCGGAGCGGGCTAGTGCATCTCCTGCCCGCCGGAGATGTTGATCGCCTGCCCCGTCATGTAATCGGCGTCGTCCGAGGCCAGGAACGTGATCACGTTGGCGACGTCGGCCGGGTAGCCGATGCGGTTGAGGGCGATCGGCGGGCCGTTCTTCAGCGCCCACTGTTCGAGCGTGATGCCCTGCGCCTCAAGGATCGGGTCGAGAGTGCCGCGGAGGAGCGGCGTGTCGATCGTGCCGGGGCAGACTACGTTCACCGTGATCTTGCTCGCGCCCACCTCCTTCGCCATCGCCTTCGACATCAGGATCACCCCAGCCTTGGTGGCGCAGTAAGGGCTGAGGAACGCGAAACCCGTCTTGCCCGCCTGCGAAGCGACGCTGATGATGCGCCCTCCGTCTCCCTGCTGCAGCATCTGCCGTCCGGCTGCGCGCATGCAGAGAAAGACGCCTCGCAGGTTAACCGCGACCGTGCGGTCAAAGCCCTCGTCCGTCATCTGCACGAGCGGCGCGGGCGGGTTGCCGATTCCGGCGTTGTTGACGCAGATGTCGATGCGCCCGAAGCGCTCCACGGTCTTCGCGAAGAACGCCTCTACCTGCTCCGTCACGCTGACGTCAGCTTCGAACGTCTCGACTGCTGCGCCCTCGTCCTTCACCTGCGCCGCTGTCTCTTCGAGGCCGGCGGGGTTGAGGTCGACGAGCATCAGCCTCGCGCCTTCTTTGGCGAAGCGTCCCGCGACGCCCTGGCCGATGCCGCTACCGCCTCCCGTGATGATAGCCACGCGGTCCTTCAGCAGCATGCTGGGCCTCCCCTGGTAGGACATCAGATCACGATCTCTTCTGTTGGCTCCTTTGTCGCCTGCGAAATGCTGGCACGGCTCAGAGGAACTCCCACATTCGCTCCAGAAACTCGATGCCCCAGAAGCCGGCTGCGCCCATCGCGGTTCCGCGCAGGATCTTGCCCATGAGAACAGCCGGGAAGAAGATGCGGATCGGAACGCGTGCCGCGCCCGCGGCCAGCCCCGCGATATCGAAGACCGGCGACGGCATGAACGACATCACGAACATCGTTGGGAACGGCGCCTTGAGGATCCACCTGCGGACCAGCTCGTACAGGCGGCGGCCCTCCATCAGCTTGCCGCCGTTGACGCCGGCCCAGTAGCCGGTGAACTCGCCAAGCGACTCTGCCGACCCGGCCGTGACGCCGACGGCGATCGGTACCGGGATCCCCCATAGCGGGTCCATAATCGCGCCGGCGGCGATCGTCAGGCCGCTGCCTGGTATGGGCAGGATCACTGACGACGCGCGAAGGCCGGAGATCACCCAGAGCATCGGGTAGCCCCAACCGCCAGTGATGTCGTCTTCGCCCAGCCCGAGCGCGATAAAGGCGATCGCGACGCTAACAGCGAAGACGGCGATGGCTGCGAGCGATGCGTACTCCAGGCGAACGCTAAAGCGCCACAGGCGCACGTACTGAAACTGCTGTTGTACCTCGTCGCCCGGATCAGGCGGCTGTTCTGTCTGAACTGGTTGTGTCAATGCGGGGTCTCTCGCTGCTGGCCTTCAGACGATTGTACGTGATGGGATACGCAAGGTCGCCTACCGTGAATCCGCTCTACTGACCGTCTGGTCACCTGTTGACTTCCCTACACCGGGCTGCCATCATTTCCCCCATTAAACGTCCCGGAGGTAGCCCATGAAGTTTGGTCTGTTCTACGAGCACCAGATACCCAGGCCCCGCGACAAAGAGCAGTGGGACCCTGACGCCGAACATAAGATGATGAAGGACGCGCTCGACCAGATCGAGCTCGCGGACCAGCTTGGCTTCGACTACATCTTCGAGGTCGAGCACCACTTCCTGGAGGAGTACTCACACTCGTCGGCGCCGGAGGTGTTCCTTGCTGCCGCCAGCCAGCGCACGAAGAACATACGCCTTGGCCACGGCATCACCCTCATGCCGCCTCGTTACAACCATCCGGCACGCGTCGCCGAGCGCATCGCCACGCTCGACCTCGTCTCCGACGGCCGCGTCGAGTTCGGCACGGGCGAATCGGCGTCCGAGATGGAGATGGGCGGCTTCGGCGTGCGCCGCGAAGAGAAGAAGCAGATGTGGGAAGAGGCGACCCGCGAAGTCATCAAGATGATGACCCAGACGCCATACAAGGGTACGGAGGGAGAGTACTTCGGGATGCCCTCACGCAACGTTGTCCCCAAGCCGCTGCAAAAGCCGCACCCGCCGCTGTGGGTCGCTTCGTCGCGGCGCGAGACGACGATGGTCGCCGCACGCCTCGGCATGGGTTCGCTCGGCTTTGCGTTCGAGACTCCGGACGAGGCCAAGGAGCGGGCGGACGAGTACTTCCGGCTGGTGCGGGAGGAGTGCTACCCGATCGGCGAGGCGATCAACCCGGCGCTGGCCGCCGTCACGATCCTCTCCTGCTTTGAGGACGACGAAGAGGCGATCGCCAAGGGGATGGAGGGCGCGCAGTTCTTCGCCTACTCGCTGGCCTACTACTACAATCCGTTCACCGGCGGCAGCCACAAGCCCGGCGAGAAGAACATCTACAAAGGCTTCATCGAGGCGCCCGAGGACGAGCGCTGGGGCCCCTTCGGCGAAGCCTTCCGCGGGTTCGGCGGCTTTGGCGGCGGCACCGCGAAGGAGGAGCCAGAGGACGAGGTCACGCGCGCTCTCTGGCGAGCCGCTCAGCGCGGCGGCTGCGTCGGCACGCCCGACTTCGTCAAGGACACGTTGCGCAAGTACGAAGATTCGCACCTCGATGTCATGATCTTCGTCGCCCAGTGCGGCGCGCGCAGCCACGAGGACGTTATGGACTCGATCTACCGCACCGGTACCAAGGTGATCCCGGAGTTCAAGGAGCGACACGAAGAACACCAGAACTGGCGCGCGGAGCAGCTAGCCGGCGTCGATCACCAGATCAACTCGACGATCTAGCCAGCCATGTCGGGTAAAGTCGACCGCATCCAGGACGAAGCGCTGCGAGGATCGTTCGCCGACGCCCAGGCCGCGCTGAAGGCGGGCGACTACAGGAAGGTCGTCGAGCTGTCGTCGGCGGCCTACGTGGAGCTTCTGCGGCGCAAGCCGGAGATGCTGCAGGGCCAGCAGCAGTTCATGAATGTGATCTTCTTCCCGCGCCTCGGCGCTCACCTCGTCCTCAACAACGATGGGCAGCCGGAGATAGTCTGGGACCGCGAAAAGTTCAGCTTCTCCGAGGCGGTAACCTACTTCGAGTTCGCCGTCGACAGGCTTATCAAGGCGGGCCTCTGAGCGCTGCGGGCCGGGCTAGCCGGAGATGATTTCGCTGATCTGAATCTCCCCCTGGGCGTCCGTGAAGTTCGGGACGTCGGCCATGATCTCGCCCGCGTGCTGCCCGAACGCCTGCGCGAACTCCGGTAGCGAGTTGAAGTACAGGTGGCCGACCGCGATGTATGGCGCGGGCGAGCCCGGCGCGGCGCCGGCTACGCCTTTGTCCACCTCGAAACGGACGAGCGCGTCACCGACGCGGTCCGCGACGAGCTTCATGTGGGTTTTGACGTAGTAGTCATGGTCGAACTTGCCGCCGGACGGATAGAGCACTGAAACGCGAATCATTGGGGCACCTCCTTATATTCCGCTATTCTGCCATCTTTTCTACGTAGCGTCTGAACGCGAGGTTCGCTTTGCCCCTTAGAACCTTGCCGTGGCCGAAGCAGGCGGTGTCGAACTCCATCGCCGCCAGCTTCCTCATGCTCTGCTTCACCTCGTCCATGTCCTCCGTGAACATCAAGAGCGGCTTGCCGAGCCGCCCCAGCATGTTAGCAGCCGCATCGCCGGCGAAGAGAACGCCGCCGTGTCCCTCGACGAAGAACGAGACGTGCCCGGCGGTGTGCCCCGGAGTGTGGATCACGCGCACGCCGCCGCCTATCGGCAGTTCGTCGCCGTCGTTGATCTCATGGTCGGCCGGCACCGGCACCGGCTTGTTCGCTGGCAGGCGCTCGATCATCCGGCCGAAAAGGCGGCCGGTGATGCTGGCGCGGTTGGCCGCCGGCCGCGGCTTCTCACCGGCGACGATCGGAGCGTCGAGGGGATGAACGTAGGCCTCGGCGCCGCTGGCCTTCGTGACCGCCGCCAGGCTGCCGACGTGGTCCGCGTGGTGGTGTGTCACGAGGACGTGGTTGACGTCCGACGGCTCGCGCTCGATTTTGGCGAGCGCCTTCCAGATCCTGCGCTCGTTACCGCGCAGACCGGCGTCGATCAGCGTCAGGCCGTCCTCTTCCTCAAGCATGAACGCGTTCACGTAGCCCAGGGAAATGGCGTAGATGTGCGGGAAAATCTCTTCGATTGCGGCCATTAGCCGGTCTCCCTTCGTATCAGAGTCCCGGCGTGGCGTTCGGCCTGGCGGCCGTTCTCGGCCGCGATAACACCGTTGACGATCACGTAGTCTATGCCCGTCGGATACTGCCTCGGCTCCTCGTACGTCGCCACATCCGTGATCGTATCCGCGTCGAAGACGACGATGTCCGCCGACCAGTCCTCGCGCAGCTCACCGCGCCTTCCGAGCTTGAAGCGCCGCGCCGGGAACGACGTCATTTTGCGCACGCCCTCCTCGAGCGACAGCAGACGCTCCTCCCGGACGTACTTCTGGAGCACGCGCGGAAACGTGCCGTAGAGGCGAGGATGCGGCTTGCCGCCGGGCGTCGGGATGCCGTCCGAGCCGATCATGCACTGCTCGTGCGAGATGACGCGCTGGACGTCGGCCTCGTCCATCGTGAAGAAGATGGCGACGGTGCCCGGCGCGTCCCGCAGGATCGAGGTCGTCGCGTCGTCGACCGGCAGGTCGAGCGCTTCGGCGGCCTCGCGCAGCGTCTTTCCCTCCAGCTCCGGCCGTCCCGGCACTGACGCTAGGAGAACGCTGTCCGGGTCTGCACCCTCAGGCTGCGCGATGAAGGCGCTGAGCACCGTGCTCGCGGCCGTGTACGGGTACACGTCGAACGTCACGTCCTGTCCGTCGGCGCGGCGCTCCTCGATGTATGAGATCGAGTCCTGCGTGCGGCCCCAGCTCTTCGGGCCGCTCGCTTTGTGATGCGATATCTGCGCCGGCAGACCGGCCTCCGCACCTATTCGCACCGCTTCCTCCACTGCCTCCATCAGCCGCTCGCCCTCGTCGCGGATGTGGCTAACGTACAGGCCGCCCTGCGACGCGGCCTCCTTCGCGCACTCGACGATCTCATCGGTTCTGGCGAAGCGGCCGGGCGGGTAGATCAGCCCGGTCGAGAGGCCGACCGCGCCTGCCGCCATGCCCTCGCGGACGTGCTCGCGCATCTCGTCAAGCTCTGAGGATGTAGGCGCGCGCATGTCCATGGCGATCGCCGCATAGCGCACGACGCCGTGCGGGACGAGGCAGGCGACGTTGATCGCCGGCCGCGCCTTCTCGACCGCCGACATGTACTCGCCGAACGAACGCCATGTGGCCTCGCCCATCTCGCCAAGCACCATGCTGATCGCCGGTACGGCTCCGCGCGCCGGGTTGTGCGGCGCGATGCCGGCGCCGCAGTTGCCGACGATATCGGTCGTCACGCCCTGCATCAGCTTGAAGTCCATCGGCGTCGTCAGCACCGCCGCGTCGTCGTGCGAGTGCACGTCGATGAAGCCCGGCGCCACGACGCGCCCCGCCGCGTCGATCTCCCGCACCGCCGGCTCGCCGGCCAGGTCGCCGATCGCGCCAATGCGGTTGCTCTGCACCGCGACGTCCGCTCGGACGCCTGGCGACCCGGTACCGTCGACGATGGTACCGTCGCGGATCAGGAGGTCGTAGGGCTTCTCGGGCATGGCGTCGAGCAACGTATCGCGCCGAACGTGGCGGTGTCAACGAGACGACCATCCACATTCCGGTGACACTTACCCGTTGCGGCGACGCGCTGGCGTGCGCCATCCTGCGGGTCGTGCGGTACGACGTCACGG
>Ga0255058_10002404_pt1 | contig 10323 bp, 7 predicted proteins | sample Cases_109_9_MG_FD_188637 | JGI IMG/M metagenome (GOLD analysis project Ga0255058, IMG submission 188637) | Seawater microbial communities from Amundsen Gulf, Northwest Territories, Canada - Cases_109_9 | ecosystem: Environmental > Aquatic > Marine > Gulf | place: Canada: Northwest Territories... | reverse complement strand
TGGCACGATCGCCGTCGCCGTTTCGCCGGACGGGAAACGCATCGTCTACGTCGGCCTCGAGCCCGGCCGGAGCGGCGCCCGGACCGTCAGCAGCCTCGGCCCCGGGACGTCCGGCCGCACTTTGCTGTACCTCCGCGACGTCGACGACTACGAGATCCGACCGATCGAAGGCACGACCGACGCCGCCTCCCCGTTCTTCTCGCCCGACGGCGAGTGGATCGGCTTTCTCGACACGCGCGAGATCCGCTTGAAGAAGATCCGCGTCGACGGCGGCGTGCCGGTGACGCTGTGCGACTCCCCGAACCGGGCCGGGCACTGGGGCAGCGACGGCAGGATCTACTTCTCGAGCGTTTCCGATGGCATCTACGCGGTCTCCGAGAACGGGGGCGCGCCCGAGATGCTGTCCGAGCCGCAGCCTGAGCGCGGCGAGAAAACCCGCCGCTTTCCCCACGTCCTCCCGGGCGGCCGCGGCGTGCTGTTCACCCTCGGAACGACGAAGATGGAATCGTACGACGAGGCCGCCATCGCCCTGCTCGATCCAGAAACCGGAGAGCACCGCGTACTGCTCGAAGGCGGCACCAAGCCGTCCTACCTGCCGACCGGCCACATCCTGTACGGTCGCGGCGGCGCGTTGTACGCCGTTCCGTTCGACCTCGAAACGCTCCAGGTCGGCGAAGCGCCGTTCCTCGTCGCCGACGAGGTCGTCACCTCGGACGGCTGGGGCGAGGCGCAGTACGCCGTCTCCGACAGCGGCACGCTGGCGTACGTGCCGGGCGGACCCGAGATCTACAGGTTCACCGTCTACTGGCTCGACCGCGACGGCCGGGCCGAAGCGCTGCCGCTGACGCCGCGGGACTACTCGCAGGCGTACTTCTCGCCCGAAGGCAAGCGGCTGGCGATCGTATCGCTCGGCGCCAACGCGACGATCTGGGTCTACGAGATCGAGCGGAACACCATGCAGCGCCTGACCACCGAATGGGACCACTATGCCGCGACCTGGACGCGCGCCGGTGGGCACGTGACCGTCGCCTCCGGGCGCGCCGGGCAATACGGGCTCTGGAACCTCGCCGCCGACGGAAGCGGCACGGAGGAGTTTCTGTTGGACGACGCAGGCGTCAACGGCCCGTACCCCGGTGCGTGGACGCCGGGCGACCGGGCGCTCGTCTTCGCGTCGGGCGCACCGGGATCCGGGCTCGACATCCTGACCCTGACGCCGGACGGGAAAGGCGAGGTCACGCCGCTGATCCAAACGCCCTTTCAGGAATCCGACCCGAATCTCTCGCCCGACGGGCACTGGCTGGCGTACACGTCGGACGCCTCGGGGCAGACCGAGCTGTACGTGCAGCGCTATCCCGAAGGCGGCCGTCGCTGGCAGATCTCCGCGGGCGGCGGCGAGACCCCGTTGTGGTCGCCGGACGGCCGCGAGCTGTACTACTGGAAGGGCGGCCGCATGATGGGGGTTCCGGTCGAGACGGACGGCGGCGGGTTCTCGCCGGGCGAGGAACGTGCGCTGCCCCAGCCGGAGTTCAGCGCGCTGCTCAGTTGGGACATCTCCCCCGACGGCGAGCGCTTCGTCGTCGTCGGCCGCCTGGCCACCGTCGTGACGGCCGGCGACGCGACCGTGACGAACGCCTCCCCCAACCGCGTCGCAGTCCGCGTTCCCGAGATCCGCGTCGTCACCGGCTGGTTCGAGGAACTGCGCAGGAAGCGCTGACGATGTGCGCGAGGAAAACGAGCCCGTGGGCCCGTTTCGGCCTCTTCGCGAAGTCGTCGAGTTAACCGAACGCTATATTATCGGACCCTACCCCGCGCCGTACTCCGTGGGTTTCGAAAAAGGGTGCTTGTTCCGCCTACCCACCCCGAGGCCTCGTTCGCGCTGGCCCTCGTTCGGGAAAACATCTACGACGCGGCGATCATCGACTTCAACCTGCCCGACATGGACGGCGTGATGCTGCACCGCCAGATCCGGCAGATGGACGAAGAACTCGCCGCCCGCACGCTGTTCACGTCGGGGCTGGCCCAGTCCGAGAAGAACCTGGGATACTTCCACGCCTACGGTAAGGGCTTCCTCTCGAAGCCGTTCGACGCGCAAGAGGTGTTGGATTCACTCGAGCAGCTCTGGAAGGAGCCCGAGGAGGAGTTCCCCTAGCGACCGGAGGCTGCCCGCCCGCCCTAGCCGTTGTAGCGCTGCACGACCTGGTCGTTGATCTCGACCTGCTGGTCCTCGCTGATCTTCTCGACCATTGCCTGGAACAGCCGTTCCTGACGCTGTGAGAGCACGTTCCCGGCCCAGCCATTCTCTGAGCAGAACGAGGTGTCGTTTGGACGAAAAGAAGCGCAATGAACTCAAGAGCGAAGCTTTTCGCATCATCGCCAAGAAGAGCGCCCCTGCCGTCTGCCTTGCCCCAGGTCGTTGTCGAAATCCGGCGATCGACGCTCACTCGGTTCCCAACGCGAACACGCTGCGCAGGTTGGCACGTGACGGTCACGTCGTGGAGTTGTCGATCCGCCACATCGAATCCGATCCCGTCCTCGATTTCTACAGAATTGGTGTTGGTGAGGCCTCCGTGTTCCAGGGCTTGTGTGCGGAACACGACGCGCGTCTGTTCGACCCGGTGGATCGGCTGGATTTCGACCTGTTCGATGCAAGGAACTTGTTCTTGATCGGGCATCGCGCTTTCCTGAGGGAACTCCATGCGAAACTTCGGATGTTGAAAATGTTCGGCGATCTCGACCAGGCGATTCGAAGGCTGGAAGCTATCCCGGCAGACGCGACAAGCTCCGCAGAGCCGTTGATCGCGCAGGAACTCCACCGGCTGGAGCGGACGCTCCTTTACAAGGCGCATTTGGACCTCGCCCTTGAGGCGGGCAGATGGGGCGAACTCGCGCACATTCCAATTTTACTGGAGGGCGCGAAGCCCACCGTAGCCATGAGCGCGTTGTATTCCCTCGATGAGATAAGCACTCCGACCGGTGTCGCCAAGGTCATGCTGAACGTGTTGCCCAGGGACGACGGAGTTGGAGTTGTGTTCTCGTTCCTTGAATCGGAGCGGGCGCTTATTGCCCCCGCGCTGGAGTTGTTTCGAGTTGCCACTGGCCACTATCAGAAATACCTGATCTCCAAGAACATACTCATGTTCTGCGAGAACATCTTCTTTGCGCCAGACTTCATCGATGGGCTTTCGGCGGAGCAACGAGTCAGGATTCTTGAGGGCTACAACCTCGACCCCAGTGCGGTCGACGTGGACGAGGACGACCCGCATTTGTATCTGTTCGATGAGTAACGGGTGTGCTCATTTTGTGTCACGACTGGCGCGATTGAGCGTGTTCGACGCGAAGAAGTCCAATAAAGCGCGGCGTTAAGTGCTTAAAATTCGACTGAAAATCCCTGCGTCGGCGGTTCAAATCCGCCTCGAGGCACCAGCTTTTTCAATGACTTGCGGCGAGCCACGATTCGCACCCTCCAAACGTGGGGCCGAGTTGGGGCCACTAGTCGTCCGCGAAATCCGAACCCCGCCCTTGGGCAACCTCAAAACTAGAGTCGAAAACCGGCTTGCCGTCGGCCGAAAGCGAGAACTGATAGGTTCCTTGAACCAGGACAGGATAAGCAAACCCGATTCCGAAGCTGAGCCCGCGCCCACCCTCGAACTCTTGCGAGAAACTGGGCATTGGGGCGCGCTCGCCGCCTGGCGATACGAGGGTGAACGCGAGCGTTGCCTCGCCACTCCGTTCAGCAGGCTCAGTCACGAACAGGATAGTTAGAGAATCGATTGGTTTCGTCAGGTCCGCAACTAGAATCCGCACGGCCGGAGCGATTCCATAAAACCCCTAAGCCCGCAGGAGTCAGGCTCTCCGGTGCTTCTCGACCAGCGCCAGGAACCCCTCGTGGTCGCGTAGCGGATCGATGCGTGGGTCCGCGAGCAGCAGTTCGATCGACAAGACGGAGGGGATGCTGAGCACGCGGTCGAAGGCTTCGACGGCGGCGTCAAGTTCCCCAGCCATGATGTAAATCCAACCAAGATCGTGGAGCAACCAACTGCCGACGAACGTGTCCTTGGCGATCGGCATCAACTCGACACCCCGCAGCCCCGCGCGAATCGCATCTTCAAACCGGCCGAGGCCCGCGTAGGCGATCCCCAGGGACGTGTGCAATCGGGCGTCCGCCGGTCGCTCGGCGACGTCCGGTTCGAGGACCTCCGCCGCCTCTCTGAATTGTTCGTCCGCTTCCGCGGCGCGTCCCTCGATTAGGTAGGTCCAGCCAATCAATAACGAACGCGGGTAATCGTGCCACTGCCCGGTGATTCGTTCCGGGATCGACACGAATTTCCGGGCGCGCTCGAAATCTCTGATCGAGAGCATCGCCTGCCAACCGTGGACGTATTTCCCCGCCCAGGGAGCGACATCCTTGATGCCGTCCGCGGCCGCCTGTGCGCTGGCAGCGGAACCGTCGCGCAACAACGGCAACAGCGAATAGTAGACCTGGGCGCCGGGATAATCGGGCGCCAGGTCGAGAGCCTCACGGAAGTAAGGGTCGGCTTCGTCGTAACGTCGTAGGTTGAGCAGTGTAAAAGCGATTTCCATGCTCGCATCGGCGTCGCGCGGATCGAGCAGGCGCGCGCGCTGCAGACCACGCAGGGCCTCCTCCCACATTCCGCGGCGGCGCTCGATGAATGCCTTCCAACGGATCAACTCGCTGTTGCCGGGAAGTCCCTGCTCAGCGATGCTCAGTTGTTCCAGGGCCTCGTCGTAGTCCCGCATAATGTAGTAATACGTGCCCAGAGCCAGGTGGGCCTCGGAGAGGTCCGGCGCGATCTCCACCGCGCGTTCGGCGGCGCGGCGCGCTTCGTGAAGCGCGTCAAGACCGCCGCTGCTTAACCAGTGATGGTCGCGCGCGGCGCGCGACAAACCGGCGTAGGCCAGCGCGAACATGGGGTCGAGTTCAGTGGCCCGCTCGAACATGCCGCGCGCCGCTATGAGGTTTTGCTCGAGTTGGCCCGGCTTGTGGAAGTACTCCAATCCCTTGAGGTAGGCGTCGTAGGCCTCGAGAATGGTAGTCGGCAAATGGTCGATGCGCCGGCGCTCGTCGGCCGAGAGCGAGACCTGGAGCGCGATGGCGACCTGGCCCGCCACATCGCTCTGGATCGAAAAGATCTGCTCCGCGCTGAGTTTGCGATCGAAGCTCTCGGTCCACAGGTGTGTATCGCTGGCCACATCGATGAGCCGAAGGTTGATACGCACCTGATCGCCGGAGCGCTGCACACCACCTTCCAGCACCGTGGTGACACCGAGTTCCTTACCGATCTGGCGCAGGTTCTTGGTGGTGGAGCGGTACTCCATGACCGATGTCCGCGAGGTCACGCGGAGATCACCGATCTTGGCTATTCGATTGAGGATGTCGTCGTGGATCCCGGCGGTGAATGCGGCGTTCTCTACCCCGCCCCCGAGATTCTCGAACGGGAGTACGGCGATCGAGCGGTCTTCAAACGTCGCCCCGACGCCGGGAGGCCCGTCGCGATCTAAGCGGGAAGCTGCGAGGTAGCCCAGCCACACCGCCGCGGCTACGACGAAGACGAGCATCACCCGCCGCGTCATAGTCGGATGCCTCCACACGAACTTCCGTGCCCGGTACCACGCGCTCGGAGGGCGAGCCTCAACGGGCTCATTCGTCAGGTAACGCTGGATGTCTGCCGCCAGTTCCTGCGGCGACCCGTACCGCCGCAAGCGGTTCTTCTCCAACGCCCTCATCGTGATCCAGTCCAGATCGCCAGATAGCTGACGCCGCAGGGTCGAAGGGTCCGTCCTCCGCCGCTTTGCCGACTCCGTCGAACGCTCACCCCCGAGCGTGCTCAACCGCGCACTCGGTTTCGACGGCTCGTCCTCACGAATCTTGCGGCGAATCTCGTCGAAACCCGCCTGACGCAACTCCTTCGACTCGAAGGGCAGCGCACCCACCACCAGCTCGTAGAGCACGACACCCAGCGAGTACACATCGGTGCGCGTGTCCACGTTCTGCCCGGTCATCTCCGCCTGCTCCGGACTCATGTACTCGGGCGTACCGATCAATACCCCCATCTCCGTGTACAACGTCTTCTCGGTCAGCCTGTGCCTGATGGCTTTGGCTACGCCGAAGTCGATGATCTTGGGCGTGGTTTTTCCGTCCCGGTACGACACCAGCACGTTGGAAGGCTTCAGGTCGCGGTGGATGATCGCGTTCTGGTGGGCGTGCTGAACGCCCTCGCAAACCTGCTGGAACAGTTCCAGCCGTTCGCGGGTGGTCAGGCGCTGACGGTCGCAGTGTTCCGTGATCGGCACACCCTGCACGTACTCCATCGCGAAGTACGGTCTGCCGCCCTCGGTCGATCCCGCGTCGAACACCTTCGCAACACACGGGTGGTCCATCATCGCCAGCGCCTGCCGCTCGGCCACGAAGCGGGCCACGACCTGCTTGGTGTCCATGCCGTGCTTGATGATCTTGAGCGCGACCTTGCGCCGTACCGCCTCGGTCTCCTCGGCGAGGTACACCACGCCCATGCCGCCTTCGCCCAGCAGTTCCAGGATGCGGTAGCGACCGACCCGCTCGGGCAGAACGGGCGACTGCGGGCGAACCGTCTCGGTCGAGTCCAGGTCCTCGCTTTCGGTCTTGTCGTCATCCACGCCTAGACCTCCGTGCTGTCCGGCGGAGTGTATCGCAGGGCCCAGATGTCGTCGGCGTCACCGAAAAACAAGCCCCCCGGAGGGAGTCCGCACCCTACGAGGCCTGGCGGTGGGAGCACCGGAGAAGAAAGTAAAGCCAGTAACGGTGAACAAACTCCAGTTGTTTGCCTTTTTTAGTAATGTTGAGGGACGTTGGAAGTGGAAGCGTTTGGAAAATTCACCTTGCCGACCGCTATTCAAGGGTTCTAAAGTCGAAGTCGCCGTTGATGGAGCGTAGCTTATGGAGACCTGCCCCGTATGCGGTGACGACTGGCTCCGTTCAAGACGAGAAGGAACCGACGACAAACATCCCTTCGACCAAGTGCTCGATTGTGATCGGTGCGGCCGGTTTATTTTGGAACGAGGGCCTGACTTTCCGGACGAGTCCGCGCCCGTACGCCATCTCGTAAGTGCCTACGTCCGCCGACAGAACAATGCCCGTGGGCCCGTTTCGGCCTTTTCGCGAAGTCGCCGAGTTAACCGAACGCTATATTATCGGACCCTACCCCGCGCCGTACTCCGTGGGTTTCGAAAAAGGGTGCTTGTTCCGCCTATCCACGATTTACTTAGCCGTTTGACTTCGATACCACCTCTCGGCCTGCTGCATGATGGTGGGGGGCTCATCGGCGAACCACTCGTAGACCGTGTTAAAGCGGTTCGCCATCACCGCCGCCACTCGAACGAGATGACCCCGAAGTTTGACTCGGGGTCCTCTTTTCGCCCGATGCTGGCGGGGTCAATCGTGTCGGTCGTGAACCACAGGCTGAAGCGCAACGCCCATCTTGGCCTGGCGAGGGTCAGACCAAGAATCGCCTGGCCGATGTAATTCGCAGGCTCGATCGTATTGTTATCGGTCCACTCGTTGCCATCGACGAGCACGTTCCCATCGCGGGCCATCGAGTAGCCCACCGCCTTGGCGCGAAGAGTCACCGATCCGACGACACTGAATCTCCCGATCTCATCGAGCACGTCGGCGGCATAGTTGATGTTGGAGCCGAACACGTCGGGGATATACACGAAGCCCGTCGGCAATCTCGTCCCGAATCGCATCTCCAGGCCTCCCTCGGCTCCCGCGATGAAGTTGCCGGCTTTGACATCGGCGGTCACGGCGCCATCGAAGTGGTCGAGGTTCCAGAGCTTGCGCTTCTTCATCCAGATGAACTGGACGACCGGTTCGGTGTCCAGTTGGAATTCCCAGCCCTGTGGGTCGTCGGAGTCGATCAGCGCGTGGATTGCCTTTTGAACCTCCTCGGCTCCCGAATCCTCTCCGACCAGCCCGAAGAGCAACTCGAACCCGGTGAAGTGCATGTCGTCAAGTGCGATCCACGAACTGGCGACAGCCAGCATCCCGAGGTAGGGCACGTCGTCCAGGATGATGTTCGGGTTCGTGATGTCGGTCGGGGTTTGCATGTTCTGGCCCACGACGAAGCCCTTACGGTAGCGCAGCCCTTCTCGTTGAGGGAGGACCCCGCGGGCGATTCTCTTGCCCCAGGCCGGCCCTCCACGCACGTCGTCGAGATTGTCGAAGAACGGGGAATGGATTTCGACGGTAAAACCGTTGGTGAACTGGTTGTCCGAGCCGAAAAAGACGTCATTGGCGAATACGATTCTCCACAGGTTGGGTCGCCTGTCCTTCGCCGCCTTTGCCGGAGCCAGACCGGCGGCGGCGGCGAAGGCGTCATGATGCAGCGGCGAGGAGAGCGCGGGCGTGAGATCGTCCGCCAGGCCGCCGCCGGACGCGCAGACCACGCCGGCCGCGGCTACCAGAGCCGCCGACACGATTGCGGTACGTCTCTTGCGGTTTGAGGTCAAAGTATTCTCCGGGGCTCAGGGCCTCTCCGGGCCTGGCGAAGGCCGGGGCAGTGTAACGGAAGCCGCTCCGCTCTGGACTCATAGGTCGTGACTCGTTCCACGATCAGAGCGCTTCGCGGGTCCAGCCTGGGCTGGATAACGACGATTCGAATCCCCACGGGAGAGGCCTGGAGAGCACTCAGGAGCACAACGCATCACGCTTGCTCCTACCGGTCGTTCGGATTCAGCGAACGAACCGCTTGCGATACCCGACTCGAACCCTCTTGACGATGCAGCGCACTACGTCCAACACAAATTAGTGAAGAGAGATTGCAGCAATCCTGGACTTGACACGGGTGCAACATTGTGGCCTTCTCTGATGCGATAAAATTGACATACGGAGCCATGCCGGCCCAGACATCCGGCAGGAGGGGTATCTCGATGTTCAAGAGGATGAGTTCAATGTGGATCGCGGCCGCCCTCATGTGCGGGACGGCTTTCGCCGCCGAGATCGGCCTGACCTCGGTGCTCTACCCGGAAGGCAAGAAAGTCGACGTGCCGATCGCCGGCACCCAACGGGCCCCCGCGTCCGAACTCAGCGCCGTGGTGGAGAATCGCGCCGGCCAGTCGAACATCCGCATCAAGTACAAGGGCTTGCAACCCGCCGTACTCTTCGGTGGAGACTTCGTCTCCTACGTACTCTGGACGGTCGCTCCCGATGGCACTGTCGAGAACCTCGGCGGGATCGCGAACGACGGCAGCGACAAGGGCGAGGCCATCTTCTCGACCGGCCAACGTGACTTCGCGATGATGATCAACGCCGAGCCGATCCTGGGGGTCCGGACACCGGGGGATCTGGTGGTGTTTTTCTCTGGAACGCCGTCCACGAAGGGCGCGAAGCCAACGGGGTTCACCTTCGGTGGCCTGTCCACGCGCGAAGGGTTGGTCACGCGTGAGCACGAGTCGATTGCGGGCATGACCTACAAGGTTGACAAGAAGAACCCGCTGCAGCTCATCCAGGCCGAGAAGGCGATCGAGCTGCTCGACCGTTTCGACGCCCAGCGGCACGATCAGGCGATCTACGACAAGGCGATGGCCGCGATTCTCGAGGCCCGGGAAGCCAAGGGGCAAGCACGCATCGACGCCTCGAAGCAGGTCGTCATCCAGGCCAGCCAGGCGCTGCGCAAGACCGCGCGGATGATCGAGGCCGAGGAGGCCGCCGCCCTGGACGCCGCCGCGACCGCCCAGCGCGTAGCGCTGGCGGGCCACGCCTCCGGTCTGCAGCAGGATCTTGCAAAAACCCAAGCCGAGCTACAATCCACGCAAGCCGAGCTACGGTCCACCCAGGCCAAGCTTGACCAGACGGAGGCCCGACTGCGGAACACGCAGTCGCAGAGCGCGAGGCTCGCGGGCCAGCGGCAGGCGCTCAACTCGCAGCTCCAGGGAGCGATGGGCAAGATGGCGACCGGCACGAAGACCGAGCGCGGCTACATCGTTTCGCTGTCCGGCACTGCGTTCGGGTCGGGCAAGGCCACGCTGACGACGGACGCCAAGTATGTGCTGGCCAAGCTCTCCGGCATGCTGCTGGCCATGCCCGGCGCGGCGCTTCTGATCGAGGGACATACGGACTCCACGGGAGGCGACGAGCTGAACCAGAAGCTTTCCACCGATCGCGCCAACGCGGTGAAGATGTACCTCAGTGAGATGGGATTCGAGACCTCGAAGATGGGATCCCAGGGTTACGGCCCAACCCATCCGATGGCTCCGAATGACACCGCCGAGGGACGCGCGAAGAACCGCCGCGTCGACATCGTGATCGCCGAAAACTGATCGAGAAAA
>Ga0255058_10002403_pt1 | contig 10324 bp, 12 predicted proteins | sample Cases_109_9_MG_FD_188637 | JGI IMG/M metagenome (GOLD analysis project Ga0255058, IMG submission 188637) | Seawater microbial communities from Amundsen Gulf, Northwest Territories, Canada - Cases_109_9 | ecosystem: Environmental > Aquatic > Marine > Gulf | place: Canada: Northwest Territories... | reverse complement strand
CGATCCTCCTCTGAGACATCGTAGTGTTGAAAGATCTTATCCCCGACAAATAGGGCCATCTGAAACTCGTGCTCGGTGTACCCCCGCCAGCCCCTCTCTGTCATGGAAACCTCCAGAAACAGATCACCGTCCTACGTCGTCCTGGATGGAGAAAAACTGCGTGCATCTTAGCAACTCCCCCAGACGTGGGCAAATTTTTTCCTCCTTTTTCCTTGCGAGGTAAAAACCAGAGCGCATGGATGGTAAGTGACGACCTGGACTACGATCTCGCGCCGAAGCACGGGAGGACCTGTCTCGACGAGGAATTGGCACCTCGCTCCTTCGGCGGGTTTCCGGCGGGCCTAATGGTGTACACGGGAAATCGATATCCCTCGGGGGTGGCGAATCTTATCGAGGACTTCTTCCGTGGCGACGCCCCCACTCCGGTCGCTTTCCTCGGGCCTTTCCCCTGCGGGTCGGCCACTTGTGTCGGAAGGCCGGTTCTGCCCCGTCCGAGGAAGAGCCGAGCGGCTGAACCCTTTCCAGCTCAAACGCCGGCTGGCCGCAGACCTGGCAATGGACGACCGGGGGACTCGCCCAAGGATTGGGGATGTAGAGGACCTCGATATTTGCCTGGTCCAGCCAGGCCGGGTCTACCTGTCGGGAAAGGCATCGCCGGTTTGGGCACCGCAACTGTGAGACGTTCTCCCGGAAATCGGCGACCGTCATGGTCCGCCTCTGCGCGATCCTGCGGCCTTGGGCTATCTTGCCCACACTTCGTTTTGGCCGTGGCATTCTCTACGATCTCCGTGATTTCGACGCCAGTCCAAAAGCCCTGCCCCTGGGCAGAACCCAGGTGGAGGAGACTCCATCGGTGGCTCCTCGCTACGACCTCCATGCACGAAGCGTGCCTCTCTCCCTCCTCCCACGGTGACCTCTCTTCGCTGTTCCCCGAAGCCGATGAGAACTTATGCCAAGCCATTGGCACCAGAACCGAAGGGCGTAGCTGTCCTCAGAAAGCCACCGCCTGGCTTCATCGCTCCCAGGGTGTTCTGCGTCCAGTAGCGCTTGCCCGATGACTGCTGCCGCCAGTCGTTTGTAGGGCCTGAGATCGGTCCCGTTCGGGTGTACGTCTGGCGGCCATATCCCAACGATCTCATCATTTTCAGCCATCGCCGTCCCCACGACCCCCCCCGATGGCGGTCTTTGCAAAGCCCCAAACCCATCGCCTCTTGGGCGGTTCCATTGGTGATGTTTATTGCCTTTCTTCATGTCTCGTCCTTTCACGAAAGCCCCAGGCTCGCCGGCCCAGCGGCATGGGTGATTTCGAGCGTTCTTATCGATCTCAAAGACGACAATAGATTCGTCTCACTTGAGGATCAAGCAGGGCCTGCCATTCACGATCAAGGTCCCATCAGCCTCGGTCGGAAGACTTTTCTCCATGAGGTATTCTTCATGAGGAAGGGACCCGGAATGGGGGATATGAATCCCAGGCCTCCACATCCTTCCGAAACTCAATCCGAGCACTGAGGCGAGGATCAGCACCACCCCGGCTTCTAATTCGTGTTCATTCAGCATGCCGTTATCTCCAGAGGGCCGTTCCATGCGCCATTCACCCCTGTTCGGGATGGAAAGGGAACCCACGGCCTTTTACTGTATAGTTCGGCAGGAATGCGCCGATTCTTCAGCGCAAACGCTAACCCCTTTGTTCATGACGGCTTCCGACAACGCCGAAACGCCGCGGAGGCCACTTGGGGCGGGGGTTCCCCTCTGGAAAGAAGGAGGGGATTTAGCCGGATGCAGGACCGGGAGGGGCGGTCTTGGAACGGAGATTTTCGAGCAGCGTCGAAAGGTGCGTGGCCTCGGCCGGTCCCAATTCCAAGAAGCGAACTCCCATCCCGGCGGGGAAAAAGTTCCCCCCTTCGAGGGGGTTGGTCCACATGACCCGACTCCACAGCGAGAAAGAGTCCCGAATTCCTGGGGCAGCCACGCGTACGATCAGCTCTTCCCCGGGACAGACCAGATCGGTCGTACCAATGAACATTCCAGTCTGACTCAGGTTGAAACAAGTCCCCCTCCCTTGTTTCTCCAGATTGTCACAAGCCACCGGAAAACGGGCGGGGATCCTCAGATGGTTTTGCTTTCGCGTAGCTCTGAGGATTTGCTTGAGAGCCGAGGCATCCAGATTCCGGGTGAAGGCGATCCCATGTGCTCGGACCGCTCCCAGATGGGTCCGAAAGACGTGACCGGCCCATACCACCCGACTCCGGAGGTCAGGCCCCTCTCCCAGGCGAACCACCAGCCGTGTGTGAAGCGGCAGGGGAGCCGGGAGTAAGAGCATTGCCCCTCCGGGACTGAGAGAGCGGGTCTTGCCCTCCATGGGTTCCTGGGGAACTTGCGGGGCGAAGACGGTACACTGGGCAGGCAGATAGACTTCGATCCGGTGGTGCCGACGCTCCGCACGCTGCTGCATGGTCTTCCTCCTTCTGGTTTTCACTCAATGGGGGTAAAAACTACTCGCTGTCCTCGGTCCAAATCGAGTTCCGGCCGAAGGACCCTGGGGACTGAAGTTGCGACAAGTATGCCAAGAATTCGGCTCCGTGAGGACGACAACGCAACCCCTTGAATTCTCTTACTCCATGTAGCCACACGGTCTCTTTCAAATGAAATCTACCTATCTCCGGCAGTTGAAAAGTCTGACATGCTGTCACAGAGTCATGCTCTTAGGCCGGACAGTTTGTCGCGGAAGCGGATACTTCACCGGTTTTCAAGCGGGGGATTAATGGACCCGGGCAGGAATCTTGCTCTTGGGCCGGAAGTGTCGTGGCAAAGCTGGAGGTTGCTGCACTCGTCGGTTCAGGACGGAGTGCCCAACGAGCCGCCGTCGAATCAACGCTTGAGGATTCAGTCCTTGAGGGTTGGACTCGCCCTCATGGGCTAAGAGCTGCTCCTCTCCGCTCGCGCCTGCGTGAGAAGAACAGGAACGACGTCATGCCCACCACGACCAACCCGCTCCCTCCGAGGAGGAAGGAGACCATATCAGGACCGATATCGAAGCTGAAGGGCACCCCCACCAGGATGGCGCCCAAGAGGGCGATGGTGAGGCAGATCAGGCGGGCCGCTCGTCCCCGTTTGACCCGTCCGATGCCCAAACCTTCCCATGACGAGGTTCGCGGAATGGGGATTTCACGTGCGGCGATCGCCGCACGAAGCCATCGCCATGCCGCGCCGAGGGACGGAGACATCCTGAACAGAGCGGCGCGAGCACGCCGGAGGTTGCGGCCCTGGACCCGTTCGGCAAGTCCATGCAGAAGCTGCAACGCCTCCTCCTTTTCGCCGCCCTTCGCAAGCACCTTTGCGAGGATAAATGTCGCTTCGAAGTGCCACGGTTGAATTTTGCATGCCAGCCGCAAAAGATGGATGGCCTCCGGTCGTTGATCACGACGCCGGAAATAGCGGCATCCACTCAGGAGGGCCTTTACGCCGTCTGCGGGCAGTTCTCGCTCTTCCTGCAACCGAGCAATGGTCTCCCACACTTCGAGTTTGCGTGGCAGGTGCCGGGCTGCCTGGATGTAGATGCTCACTGCTTGATTGATGTAGCCGTTTCGATGATATCCCTCTCCTGCAGCGACAAAGCTCGACCAGGCCTCGTCAAGCCGTTTGCGCTCGGCGAGGAGAGGCGCAACCTTCCCATGGATGACGTGGTCGTCCGGATCAATTTCGAGCACCTTTCGATACTCGACGATAGCTTTCCGAAGTCTCCCCTTGGACCGGGCTTTCTCCGCGGCCGCGAGGATGTCGAAACGATCGTAGGGCTTTTCGCGTGTAAATAACATAAGCCTATACTTTCTGGGGTGGCCGGTGTGCTCCGAAGAGAGCAAGTACGCAGAGGACGCAGAAAACTCCTTACCGGCCTGCAGCTTACCTTTACCGGGTGGCTCAGCATCTCCAGCATCATCAGCCGCTGAGTCTGCTGGCCGGGACATCCGTCCTGGTCGTTGAGGGTCTTCAAGTCGTGGAGCTGCACGGAATTAGTGCAATCTTCGTGCCCGCAAGTCCATCTCCATCTCCAGTGGGGCCACCCTCGGGAAACAGGCAACTGATGAAAAAAGAAGGCTTCTAAGGAAGGATGGGCAGGAACTTAAAGCTGGTCGCTTACTTCGGAGAGATTGTGGTTTTTTCGAGAAGTCGAGGAATATCGAACCGGAGATTTATTCTGTAGACTCCTGCTTGGGAGCCTGAAGCGATGGGAGTTTGAAATTCTCGAGAATATGCTGGACCTCCCTGTGGCTTCGGCTGACCTCTTCCAGACCCTGTACGACATCCCCGTCTAATTCAGCTTTGACCTTCCTGTGAAGTTCAGCCAGCTCCCTGGCGGCATGAGCCTGATGTTCCGTCACCGCTGTCATGGCAGAGCTGATCGTCTTGAAGGCCCTATCGAAAAGTCCCGCAAAATCCTGAAGGTCATCGTCGCGCCGAATTCGCACGGCGGTCGGGAGACGTCCTTCTTCCACCTCGTGTAGGATCTGCTCGATGCGGTAGAGGGGGCCCCCTAACCTGTGGGTGACGAAGAAGCTCATGATGCTCGAGATCAGCATGCTAATGAGCAGGGCAAGCATGATCGGAACGGACAGGGATTGGATCTGCGTCAGAATCGCCGCCTTCTCGGGTTCGGTGGCTGTTCCCCAAAGCGTCATATGCAAGGGAAAGAGGACCAGGAAGACCAAGAGGAACCCACACACAACCAGCGGGACGAGAGAGAGAAAGAAATACTTCCGTTGGATCGGGTGTACGTAGAACTTTCTCCGCCAGAAGGCGCTACTCACTTTCATCTGCATCTCCTCCGCGGATCGTGAGGGGAACAGATACTCACTGAGTTCCCCACCTATCGGCATTCTCCGCCGTCCCTAGTCACGGCAGGCGCCATGTACCGACCTCAGATCCCGAATGGATAGACTACGGTAGCAACATTCATGCCAAAAGTGCCCAAGGAACAGGGCTTTGCACGCGATTGCCTAGCGATCGCCCATTAGATATACTGCTTTTGGACGTTGCCTTGGCACTCATAGCGGGCGAGGTTGACGGACTGCCTATGACGGTGCAAAACTAGGGCCTGACTGCATGAATTCCCATGGAACCCTCATGGTCCGGATTCAGGGCAGTCACGCCACGTCGCTCGCACGAGACCTATAGAGGTACCGATGCTAGAAATGAAGGCACCCTCGCGTCAGTCAAGAGGTCCCCGCTCCCACCGAACGAGGGACCATGCATGGGCAGATTGGCCAGATGAAAAGCTTCTCGATTTGAGGATGTGTGATCTCAACCTAAGGATCAGGGGGAGCGACTTAGAAAAGCGGATGACACAGCTCTCTGGAGAGCTGAAGGATGGCGGCCTCCGCTTCCGGCCCCATTTCTGGCTTTCGGACGATTGGTTTACACCCGACGGCGTACCCGGAAGCGCGATTCCCTTTTACATGGCCCATCCACGCCTGGCACGGCTCGAGCTGAATCAGATGCTCGAGGTCGAGGGGGGAACTCCCGACTGGTGCATGAGTATCCTCCGCCACGAGACGGGCCACGCCATCGAGAACGCCTACCTCCTCCGTCGACGGCCGCGCCGTCATCGGGTGTTCGGCAAATCCTCCGTGCCCTATCCCGAGTATTACACGCCAAAACCATACAGCAAGAGTTTTGTCCTGCATTTAGACTCCTGGTACGCGCAAAGCCACCCGGCTGAGGATTTCGCCGAGACCTTCGCGGTTTGGCTAGACCCGCACTCCATGTGGAGAGAGCGCTATGCAGGCTGGCCTGCACTCAAAAAACTCAAATACATGGACCAGCTTATGAGGGAAATTGCCACCCAAGAACCGCCGGTAACCTCGAAGGCGCGCGTCGATCCCCTCTTCCGTCTGCGAAAGACCTTGCGACACCATTATAAAGAAAAACGCGAGCACTACGGTCTTGAATACCCAAACTTTTACGACCGGGATCTGAGGCGGCTTTTTTCCGACGGATCGCAGTTCGCCAGTAACATGCCGGCAGCTCGCTTTTTAAAGCGCATCCGCAACGAAGTCCGCCGCAAAGTCGCGGGCTGGACAGGGGAATACCAGTACACGATCGACCGGGTCTTTGAAGATATGATCGAACGGTGCCGCGAGCTGAATTTGCGGCTGGCCGCACCCGAGGACCAGGCGAAGCTGGATTTCACGGTCCTCCTCACGGTCCAGACGATGAACTATCTCCACAGCGGTCGTCACCGGGTGGCGCTATGAGAAAGTTGCGCGTTTTGGCCATGATGCACGAGGGGCTGATCCCTCCGGAGGATACCACCGGTGTGGACCTCGCGACCGCGGAGTGGAAAACAGAGTACGACGTCGTCACCACGCTCCGCGAGCTGGGACACGACGTGCAGACCGTCGGCGTGCTAAGCGACCTCGCCGTGATTCGCAAGGCGATCGACGAATGGAAGCCCCACATCACCTTCAATCTCCTCGAAGAGTTCGACGGTGTCGCGGTCTTTGATCAAAACGTCGTCGCCTACCTCGAGCTGCTGCGGGTGTCGTACACCGGTTGTAATCCCCGCGGACTGATGTTGGCTCGCGATAAGGCTCTTTCCAAGCAGATCCTTGCCTACCACCGCATTTCTGTTCCCGAGTTTGCCGTCTTTCCCATAGGACGACCGGTCAAGCGGCGCAAACGGCTCTCGTTCCCCGTGATCGTGAAATCCGTTTCCCAGGAGGCTTCACTTGGTATCGCCCAAGCTTCGATCGTCGACAACGAAGACAAGCTCCAAGAGCGCGTGGCTTTCATCCATAAGAGCGTGGGGACGGATGCCATCGCCGAGCGCTATATCGAGGGCCGCGAACTGTACGTCGCAGTGTTGGGGAACTCGCGGCTCGAGGTTTTTCCGGTCTGGGAGCTGCTCATGAAGGGGATGCCCGATGAGGCTCGGCACATCGCCACTGCGAGGGTCAAGTGGAGTCCCAAGTACAGGAAAAAGTATGACATCAATTCCGGCGAGGCGACGGGACTGCCCGAGGGGATGCCGCAGCGGATCCAGGACCTCGCCAAACGCGTCTACCGCAACCTCCATCTCAGCGGCTACGCACGTATCGACCTGCGGCTCGACTCGACCGGGAAGATCTACGTCTTGGAAGCCAACCCCAACCCTGAAATCGCCTACGGCGAGGACTTCGCCGAATCGGCCGAGAAGGCGGGAATCTCATACGAGGCGCTATTGCAACGCGTGCTCAACCTGGGTCTGCGTTGGCGGTCCGATCGATTAGGGTAGGGGCCATCAACCCTTCCCACCTGCGAGCTGCCGACCCTCCGGAAGTGCCCGAAGCCAAAACATAGAGCAAACGCCGAGTAAACCACCAATCCCCAAAACGCTGTACGCCCATCCCCAGATTCCACTGGCCGGACCAGGCCCACTCGCCGTGAAATCGAGCACCGCGCCGAAAGCCAGAGGCGCCACCGCCCCCGCCCCAAAGCCCAGGAGCGAGCGCACCGCCAAGACAGAACCCAGATGCGAGGGTTCCACGACCTCGGTGATCCCCGCGGAGTATACCGGCGAGTCGCCCAGGGCTGAAAAGCCGTAGACGAGGCCCACCACAACCACCAGCGTCAGTGGCGCGGTCAGGAGCCACCCGAAAGTGAAAGAGCAAGCGGTGCTGAGAACCATCATCCCGATGATAATCGCGGTCCGGCCCCATCGGTCCGAAAGCCAGCCCCCTGCGCTGGCGGCGATGATCCCCATGACGTGGAAGAGGGCCGTGAGGTTAGCGCCAATGGCGGCGGAGCGGCTCAGATCGAGACCGTGGGTTGAAAGAATCACGGTTAAGAACGCCGGGGTCCACGCCCACATCCCGAGCAACTCCCAGGCGTGGAACGTGTAACCGGCAATCATCAGTCGAGCTGCACGATTCCGAATCAGGATATCCCAGAGGCTCAAGCGAGCGACAGATGTCGCCGGCTTCCGCGGGGTGCCTCGTAGAACCGCAATCGCCAAGGCCGCGCAGGTGACCGGTCCCAGAGCGAGGGTGAACAGGGCGCCACGCCATCCCACGATCGCGATCACCAGCCCCGCGAGCACCAGGGCCAGGGCGTAGCCCGAGGAGGCAGCAGCCAAGAACCACCCGATGGCCCATCCTCGCCTCGCCACAGGAAAGCGCTCGGCGAGGAGGACGAGCCCCGGGGTGTAGGTCCCGGCCAGCGCGATGGCCACAAGGGAGAAAAGCATCAGCGCCGAGTAATACCCATCGACAAGAATGGGAAGAAATAGAGAGACGGCAGCCGAGGCAAAGCTTGCCCACAGGAAGACGGTCCGAGCCCCCACCCGGTCAATCAAAACAGAGACCACTGCCAATGAGATAGCAGTGCTGATCTGAAAGCCGGAGGAGATGGACCCAGCCGCAGTCCCCGAGAGCCCCCACTCGCGCACCACAATCGGGAGAACGGCCGGGTAGGCCATAAACATCATCGCAGCCCCCATGCGTGCCCCGCAGAGGCCTGCCAGCCAGAGATTATCGGATCGAAGGAACATCGTACCGCTCTCGAGTCCAGTTATCGGATCGGCGACGCTGTCGCTGCGCTTATCATATCTCGACCACCTTTCCATCCTCCGCGTATTCACAGGCAAGCGTATCCAACCTCCCCAGCATGTCTTGGCTCATGTGTGTGACAATCAACCTCTTGGGGCGAAGGTCACCTAAGTGGGCTATCAACGTTTGAAAGTCGAGATGAAACTTGACCTTCTTTTCGAAGAAATAGGATTCCGCGATCAACAGGTCTGCGTCCTTCGCTGCCGGGATGAGCGTGTCGGTCCATTCCGTGTCGCCCAAATAGGTGATGATTCTTCCCTCACACGCAATCCGTAACGCCAGTGGTGGAGCCCCGCTAGGATGCTCCGCCAAGTAGGGGGTCACCGTGATTTCGCCCAATTCGTGCGGACATTCGAGTTCCAGTTCTACAAATTCGATTGGGAACTTCTGCTGCGCCACTGACGAGCCGGGAAACATTACTTCCATCGCCTCGGCCACCCTCTTTTTCGTGCCAGCAGGACCGGCGATCAGCAGGGCCTGGATCCGTTTGCTGATGAACTGGGCATCAAGGACAAAAAATGGAATGCCACCAAAGTGATCGCCATGTAAGTGGGTAAGCAAGATCATGTGGATTGCATTGGGATCGACACCAAACCGGCGCATCGCGATCAGGGAAGAAGCCCCGCAATCGACCAAGAACTGACTTTGGGTCGCTTTCACGAGGATGCAGGTTTGCAATCGTCCTCCACTGCCAAAGGCATCCCCACTCCCCAAGAATTGCACTTGAATAGTTCGCATCGTGTGTGCCCTCCGTTGCCTTGACAAGGTAGTGTTTCGGCTATCCGACACCTACAATATGCACGATGCCGGCCGGAGGTAGCCGCCATCGACGCAACCGGACTTAGCCAGCCGGTTGCTGTACAGGGTGCAAGAGGTCAGGCGGGCTCGCTGAGTGCGGGCAGATGTGGTGCCGAGGGCGGGAGTCGAACCCGCACGGGCGCGGAGGCCCAACAGATTTTGAGTGTCTCCTCTGATAGAGGAAAATCAACAACTTCATACATTTGGGTGTGCAGGGCGCGGCAAAATATACCATTTCGTGACCCAAAAACGCAACCTATACGCAACTGACTTGGCTGTCCTACCCCCCGGTTACCCGCCACGGGGCCCTCAACTCGGGGGGTATATTAAGGGTGTACGGCAAGTAGACGCACGTCTCCTCGGCGTGCACGCGTGAGCGGTACACTACAAGGGAGAGCGTGAGCCGGGATCGTTCACGGGTAAAGCGGCCCGGCATCCAACGCATCCACCCCCCGGTCCCCAAAACACCACGAGCGCCGAGGATGGCCCCGACGCCACCATGATCTGGGTATGGGGAGTATCACCGCTGCTGTTCAAAATCCCCACCACTCTTTCCAGCATCCCCAGTGTGGAGGATAGCAATTCCAACCGGTTAGCGGCGGCATATTCATTGGTCCGGAATATGCTGAGTACTAGATCGTCCACAACTGACCAGTCCATGAGGGAGACAGTTGTCATGGGAAGGAAGGCTGATTCAGTGCACGATCGCAAGGAACAGGCCGAGGCCAGAAATCGCCGCCGCCACCTCCGCCTTCCTCTCCCAATCCCTGTGAGGTTCCATCTCCCGGATCATCAAGACCGTATTTTCGCGGGGAGGACGCAAAACCTTAGCGACTCGGGCCTCATGTTGGTGGCCGGAGATCCCCTTCCACCTGGCTCGACGGTCAGCCTAGAGCTTCTCTTTAGGGACACGGAAGTTTCACTAGAAGGAGAAGTGGTCTGGA
>Ga0255058_10002402_pt1 | contig 10325 bp, 11 predicted proteins | sample Cases_109_9_MG_FD_188637 | JGI IMG/M metagenome (GOLD analysis project Ga0255058, IMG submission 188637) | Seawater microbial communities from Amundsen Gulf, Northwest Territories, Canada - Cases_109_9 | ecosystem: Environmental > Aquatic > Marine > Gulf | place: Canada: Northwest Territories... | reverse complement strand
AGCGCCGCGATCCGCCGCAGGGTCGAGGCCTCGGCGACGCCCTCCCGGAGCGACAAGAGGCGCAAGGCGCTCACCAGGGGCAGGGTTCCCATGTGCTTCAGGTTGATCTCGCCGCGGTGTTCGGGCTTGTCCTTCTCGGTGACGAAGCGCCCGAACCAGCCGAGCGCGACCCCGACCCGCGAGGCCTCGCGCTGCAGCTCGGAGAGGAAAGCGGGGCTGTTCTTGGCCATTTCCACCACCACCCGGCGCAGGTCCCGGACCATCTCGAGCGCGCCGTAGGCACCGCGGAAATCGAAGAAGATGTCGCAGAACTGAAGGGCGATGGTGCTGCGCCGGCGACCCCAGGACTGCACCTGGGCGCGCCATTGGCTCTCGGTCTTGCGCCACACCGGATTGGTGGCCATGACGTAGCCCCGGCAAAAAGGGAACCCGACGGCGTCGAGATCGCGGGTCATGCGTTCGGCCAGCTCGATGAAGAAGCCGTCGATCCCGGTGTGATCCTTGTCCGGGTAGTCGGCCAGGATGAACCCGTTGTCCTGGTCGGGATAGAGAAAGCTCTCGCCGCGCCCGGCGGACCCCATGACGATGAGGGCGAAGTCGACCGGCGCTTGCCCGCGGGGCCCCGCCGCCATGACGTCCAGATGTGCCTCCACGATGCGGCGGTGGATATCGCGGTTGATGTGGGTCAGGACGTCCTGAATTTCGGGCACCGGAACATTGTCGCCAAACAGGTCCTCGGCCAGATCGACCTGGGCGGCCTTGATCTCGCGCAGGGCGTCGAGATCGCCTTCGTGGGTCACCAGCTCGATGCGGCGCAGGACCGGCTCGCCCGCCACGCTCAGGGCTCGGTTCAAATCGATCAACCCGACCGCGCGGCCATCGCCATCGACCACCGGCATGTGCCGCCAGCCGAAACGGCGCATGCGCGCGACCGCGAAGTAGAGATAGTCGCCCGCCTCGACGGAGTGGACCGGTTCGCTCATGACGGAGCGCACGGGCTCGCCGCCTTGGCAGCGCAGAGCGATCCGGCGCGCCACGTCGCGTTCGGTGACGATGCCGGCGAGGCGGCCGGCCTCGTCCGTCACCAGAGCGCAGGTCGCTTTCGCCTGCGCCAGCGCACCTAACAGCTCCGCCACGCTGGCATCGCCCGCAAGACATGGCGGCGGCGGGCCCATATGATCGCCGACGGCTTGGGAAAAGATCCGGGTCTGCGAAGTCATAATACCAAAGGTCCTTGATATTGACCCATTTCATGGGCGCGAATTGGCCCTCTGGATAGGCGCGACGCGAAGCGCGATGCAGGGACAACGGTCGAGCGTCGCAACGACCCCAGAGGACCAATTCGCCCCACCGAAGGCCGCCCTCAAAGGCCGTCTCGCCGCGTTGCGGCCCGCTTGTGGTGTACCACACCGCGGCGCAGACCGCGCCTAGCGAGACGGCCTTTGAGGGCGGTGAAATGGGTCAATATCAAGGACCTTTGGTATAACCCCCTCAGCAGCCACCAGCCTCAGGGCCCAACGGCATCTTGAGAGCGGCCTTAGCCGAACTGAACCAGGCCCAAGACATCCTGAAACAACACGAGAAAGAAGAAGGTGGCGGCGATACAGCCGAACAGGATGCGGACAAAATCCGACTTTCCCTCCTTGTCGCGGTAGCTGATGCCATGCCAGGCGATAAAGGCCGTGACCGCCAAAAAGAGATAGTTGATGGGTGTTTCCCATTCACCCGCGAACTCGAACATCGGCCGAACCCCAAATCAGCGCAACCTGCCCCGATCTCAACCCTGACCCGGGATCAAGAGCCGTTTAGCAGACTCCCGACGGCATCGCTAGGGCGCCGGCTGGGATGTGGGGAAATCCCGCTGATCGAAATAAGGCGGCAGCAACGACCCGTCCTCGCCGGCAGCCAGTTCGCCGATGACCACACCGAGCACCAGTATCGAAGCCAAGATGACGCTCGCCACGGTGAACTGCCGCACGCCGTGCGGCACGTGGGTGACGTATTCCCGGTCGTAGCGGTGATAATAGGCGTCATTGCAGTCGATCAGGCCGCGATCCTCGAAATCGATGATGCGGCGCGCGTAATGCCGCGCCCATGTCGGGATCTCGTCGCGCAGCATGTAGGCCTGGAAAAGCTGGTCGCAGAGTGCGGCCGGCAGCTCCTGGCCGTACCAATCGTGATACGCCAGCTGCATCAGCTGAAACTCGCCGACCTGCAGGATGTTGGCGGCGCGGGCCACGACCGTGCGCTCAGGATCCTCTTCCTGGTCCGGCCGTATGAGGGTCTTGATGAAATTGATCATGGCTGTCGGTCTCGCCGGCCAGTCTAATACCAAATCTCGATAATAATCACCCCTTTCATGGGGCGAAGCGGCCCGCCGGAGGCGACCGTCGCTTGCCCCTCGCCTAGCGAGCGAACAAGAGACCGCAGTGAGAGGGATGATTATTATCGAGGCTTGGTTTTAGTCGGATGGAGGGTCCTATTTAGGCCCAACCGTGAACCAATGTTAGTGCGCCCACGCTCATCAAGGCCGAGGTCAAGAGGACGGACTCGATCTTTTGATTGAGTGATGCGGCATCCGTCTGACCGTGAAACCGACCCAAGGCGATGCAGGAAAGACCCAGCAGGGCGAGATCGTACGTGCGCAGCGTGATCGCGATCAGGACGAAGACGGTCCCGGAGTGCTCGAGCAGTGCCGGATACCAGGTCCGGGCCAGGTTCCACTGGCCCGCGGAGCCGGCCAGGACCAACAGCCCGAAAAGCGCAAGAATAACGCCGAAATAAAGCCCGATGCTCAAGGTCAGAACCGACGAAGCGAAGACCGCGGTGACCGACGTCATTGAATGCCACGTCCCTGAAATACAAAGCAATCAACCGGTTAGTCCGGTTAACTTTAAAATATAATTCAGCAATATATAAGCACTATGTTACACACATTATACATGAATCAGCAATATTGCGAACTACTTTCTCTCATCTACTCTAGTACTTATAGTTAACGCCGGCGCACTTTCGCACGCCGGCGTTACATTTAACCTTAGAATCGGCCCTGGAGCCGCGCCGAGAGAGCTTTGCGCCCGCTTCGGCTACCCTCGGCTCTGCCGGGCGCGACTCAGGTGTTGTTTTCCAACGGCTCGCCGCGGATCTCCCGGGCACGGCGATCGAAGGAGTCGGCCTTGGCCACCTGGCCAACCCCGCGAAGGGCCGTGGCCGTATACTCGAGGGTCTCCGCCATCAGGATGTGATCCGGCGGCAGATGCTCCTCGCGGATGACCAGCGCCTCTTCGAGGAGCGGCACGGCAACGCCGTACCGTCCCTGGCTGGCGTACATGATGCCCATGTTCACCAGGATCCGCGCGGTCTGCGGATGCGACACGCCGAGGGTGCCGCGCGCCATGTTCAGCGCCTCGCGGTAGAGCGGTTCGGCCTCGGCCGCACGGCCCTGGGCGACATAGAGGGCCGCCAGGTTATTGAGGCTGGCGGCAATCTGGGGATGGTCCGGGCCCAGCTCGGTGCGGGTGATATCGACGGCTTCGAGATAGAGCGGCTCGGCGTCCTCGTAGCGGCCCAGGCCGGTATAGAGGGTGCCCAGGTTGTTCAGGGTCGCCGCCATGTAGGGATGACGCGCCATCTCCAGGTTCTCGAGGATCTCGATGGCCCTGAGGGTCAGCGGAACCCCGTCCGCATAACGGCCTTCGGCCTCATAGAGGCGCGCGAGATTGTTGAGCGTGGTGGCAACGTCCACATGCTCTTCGCCAAGGTTGCGCTCCTGGATCGACAAGGCGCGGTGGTAAAGCGGCTCGGCTTCCCGGTAGCGGCCTTGCTCGACGTAGAGGAACGCCAGGTTATTCAGAGTCTCGGCCAGGTCCGCGTGGTCCGGTCCGACGCCGGTAAGCTGAATGTTACGGGCGCGCAGGAAGAGAGACTCGGCCTCTTTATATTTCGCCTGGTGGAAGTAGGTGAGACCCAGGTCGTTCAGCGACGCTGCCAAGCGCGGATCGTTCGGCCCGAACCGCTCAGCGCGGTAGACGTTTCGCTCGAACCCCTGTTCGGCGGCCATATAGTTGCCGGCCATGAAGGCCTGCGTCGCCATCTTGCGATCCTGTTCGAAGCGCTCCGGCGCGGCGCAGCCGACCGCCGCCAGCAAGCTCAGACCGGCCGCACCCGTTACCAACCATTTACGCACCATGTTACTACCCTCTTCTGCTCGGCCCCATTGGGGGCTCGACTCGCCGTGACCGGTGAAATTTCCAGGCCGCCGGCTGGATTTCCGTTAACGTTAACAAAACATCTTGTATTCCAATATGTTAGCAAAAATTTAAGACAACGGCAAACTTCTTGCGGAGGCGCAGGATAACCCCTTATGGCATAAGAACTTAGTCCGTTTGGCATAAGCGTTCTTCCCCGCCTCATTTCACGTCGAAAGAATCAAATTCTCCAATCCGTTACTGCGCCAAGCCACCGGATGCGCAAATTGCTTCAGCGCACGAGGACCCGGCGGCACGCGGCGTCGCGCGCCTGCCAGCCGAAGCGCTGCAGCTCCGGGTCCACGTGCTCCTCCACCGGATAACCAAGACATAGATAGGCGACAAGCGACCAACCGGCCGGCGTTTCCAGTGTTCCGGAGACCCGCGCCGGATCGAGAATGGAGACCCAGCCGACACCGAGCCCCTGCGCCCGCGCGGCGAGCCAAAAGGTATGCACGGCCAGGACGGCGGAGTAGCGCAAGGTTTCCGGCATGGTCTGACGGCCAAGACCTGCGCCGGCCTCGGTTTCCTCATCGGCGAAGACCGCAAGCTGTACCGGCGCCTCGGCCAGACCCGACAGCTTCAGTCCCGCGTAAATCGCTGCTTTCTCGCCGGCGTAGCCGCCGAGCGCCTTGGCGTTGCAGTCTTCGAAGTTGGCGCGGATCTCCGCCCGGCGCTCCGGCGATTCCACCGACACGAAGCGCCAGGGCTGACTGTTCCCCACCGAAGGGGCCAGGCAGGCCAGATCGAGCAACTCGTCGATCGCCGCTGGGTCCACCGGATCGGTCAGGAAACGCCGCACGTCCCGGCGCCAAGCCAGGAGTTCCGCCAGGGACTGGCGAAAACTCGCGTCGAACGAAGGAGTCGTGGCGGCGTTGGACGCCCGCTGTAGCTGTGTCGCCATCGGCGTGCGCGAATCGGTCAGCGATTTGGGGGCCCAAAATCGGCCCGACGGGGCCCCGCGTCAAGGTGGAAACGCGCCTGGAGAAAACCACCGATATCCAGGGCCGCCGCTTGATCTTGGCCCACCCGTCGCGAAAGCGGCTATAGTCGGTCTTCGCGTCCCAAGCTGGTGAGGTGCGGCATGACCCGTGAAGATCACCCGGAGATCCGCATATCCTCAGGCTTTGCGGAGGCCGGCGTGAGGGTGCGTCTGGGCTGCCTCACGGCGCGGGTTTCGGTGCGCGAGGACGATCCGGCGACCAAGCAGGCGGTGTCCGACCTCGCCGTGCGCCTGGCCCAGGAGCTGGCTGGGGAGCTGGCCGGGACCACGGTCGGGGACCTGCCGGTGATCAGCGAAGTGCGCCGGGCCTTTCGCGCCCTGGGCAAGGATCCGAGCCGCTATCGCCCGTCTTCCGAAGCGCTGCTGCGACGGGTCGCCCAAGGCAAGGGCCTGTTCAACGTCAATAATCTGGTGGACACCAACAACCTGATCTCGCTGACCAGCCGGTTCCCGGCCGGCGCCTACGATCGCGCGCGGCTCGACGGCGCATTCGAGACGGGGGTCGACCTGCGGGTCGGCCGGGACGGCGAGACCTATGAGGCCATCGCGCGCGGGCCCTTCAATCTGGCGAACCTGCCGGTGCTGTGCGATAGGATCGGCCCCTTCGGCAGCCCGACCAGCGACAGCGCCCGAACCATGGTCACCGCCGATTGCCGCGACGCCCTGCTGGTGCTCTACGGCTTCGGCGAGGCCCAGGGACTAGATGCGGGATTGGATGAGGGGCTGGACTCGGCCCTCGACGCCGCCGAAACGGCCCTGCGGCATTACTGCGACGGCGATGTGACCGCGCGCTGGCGCGCCGGGCCCTAAGCGCCGCCCCGATAACGAGGACATGAAACCATGCCCGTGCCGCAAACTGCAGACGAAGCCTTCGCCGCAGGCGCCGCTTTCATCGAAGGCGAATATCTGCCCGTCGGCGAGGCGCGGCTGCCGCTGCTCGATTGGGGATTCATCAAGTCCGACTGCACCTACGACGTGGTCGGCGTGTGGGGCGGCCGTTTCTTCCGCCTGGATGACCACGTCGAGCGGTTCCACGCCAGCATGGAACGGCTGCATCTGGTCTGCCCCTATGGGCGAGACGAGATCGCCGCCGTCCTGCACGACTGCGTGCGGCTGGCCGGGCTTCGCGAGTCCTATGTGGAGATGATCACCACCCGCGGCCTGGCGCCCGCCGGCAGCCGCGATCCGCGCGACTGCGAGAACCGCTTTTACGCCCTCGCGATCCCCTATGTCTGGATGGTCACGCCGGAGCGCCAGAAGGTGGGCATCCACCTGACGGTCTCTTCGGTCCAGCGCATTCCGCCGGAATCGCTCGACCCCAGGGTCAAGAACTTCCAATGGGGCGACATGGTGGCCGGCCTGTTCGAGGCCTATGGCAAGGGCGGCGAGACCACCGTGCTGATCGACCGCGACGCCAACGTGACCGAGGGGCCGGGCTTCAATCTCTTCGCCCTGATCGACGGGCGCCTCCAGACGCCGCAGAGGGGCGTGCTCGAGGGCATTACCCGCAAGACCGTCGTCGAGCTGGCCGAGGCGGCCGGCTGGCCGGTTGAGTTCGTCGCCCTGCCCGCGGCGGACCTCGCCCGCGCCGCGGAGGTCTTCCTCACCTCGACGGCGGGCGGCGTCATGCCGGTCGCCCGCATCGACGGCCGGCCGGTCGGGGTCGGCCGCCCGGGGCCGGTCACCCAGCGGATTCGCGAGCTCTACTGGGCCGCCCACGAAGACCCGAAGTACACGACGCCGGTGAACTACCGGGAAGCCGCCGTCGAAACCGGATGACCCATCGCCTCCGCCGTTTCAGTTTCCCTGATAACGCTGTGTCATGCTGTCCTGCCGGGCGCGGATATTCGCCGGCCAGGTGCTCTTGATATAGGCAAGCACGGCCCAGATCTGGTCGTCCGACAAGGTGTCGGCGAAACCCAGCATATCGCTCTCGTATCCCTCGGGGCCGAAGGCCTCGACCCCCTGCTTGGTCATCTCGAACAGCAACTGATCCGGATGGTGCCAGGTGTGACCGGTGTCGTCGTGCGGCGGCGCGGGCAGGCGCCCGTTGGCTTGCCGCACCTTCCAGTTCGGCTGACCCTCGAGGTTCGCGCCGTGGCAGCTCGCGCAGGCCTCGGTATAGACCTCCTGTCCCAGCGCCAGCTGCTCCACGTCATTGGCACCGGGTCCACCGCCGCCCGACACGGCCATGAGATAGCCGTAGCCAACGCCTGCCACGATGGCCGCCAAGACCCCCGCAACCACCCAGACGACGTAGCGCCGTCCCATGGCCGGAGGCTGCGTCAATTGGATTCCTTGGCCAGCACGCGCCGCCGTTCCTCGAACTCCCCGGCATCGATCTCGCCCCGGGCAAACCGTTCCTCCAGGATATCCGCCGGAATCTTGCCTGAAGGTTTCGCGGTGCTGGAACCGGCCCCTCCTAAGATGCGGACGACCAGTACGACAACCGCGACGATCGCTGCGATGACCAGCAGCATCATGATCAGGCCGAACAGCATGCCGCCCCAGCCGCCGCCCCACATCATCCCGTGGTGACCGTATTCCGCGCTCCCGGGCGCATCGGCAAGGGCGCCAAGGCTTATCAACGAGAGGCCAATCCCGCCGCTGGCAAAGGCCGTCGCCCGGCCCCAGACGCCCTCCCGGCGGCCTTGGCGCCCGCCGTTCCTTTGGGGCCTTTCCTCGGCCGGCGTGTCCTTCGCCCTACTCATCACCGTGCATGCCCCTTTCCTGTCCGTGTCCATGGTCATGACCTAGCTCCTCCTGGTGCATCTCGGCACCGCCGCCCGGCTCGCCGTGGCTGTGATCCATCATCTTACGCACCTCCGGTGTGATGTCCGCCTCCGAGAAGCGGTGCTGCTCCTCGTCGTGATGGATGAAGGCGATGATGTCGGCGAGCTCGTCGCCGGTGAACAGGATCTGCTCGCCCAGCGCCTCTTCTTGAGCATAGATCATGGCCGGCGCCATGCGCCACATCTTGGCGGCGAAGTCGAAGGGATTCATGACCGGGGTCATGGTGTGGGCGTCGAGCGGCGTCGCGTCGTGGCCGCCCACGCCGTTGACCGCATGGCAGGCCACGCAGCCCTTGTTGGCGAACAGCCTGCGCCCTCGTGCCGGGTCCATCTCGGGCATCATGAGCCTTTGCATGCCGGGCATCATCTGCGTTTCCTGCCCCATCATCCCGTGATCCTGGCTATGTCCCATCATGTGCTGACCGGTCTCCAGTGCCTCGGAGTCCAGCGGCGCGGCGTCCTGTTTGGAGTCGTGCGCGAGACTCGTGCCGGCCAGTAGCAGCATCGACAGCGCGAGTCCCGGAAGCACTCTCGGCCTGCGCATCCATTTTGGGTGCCGACTGCCTTTCATGGCCCAAACCCCCTCATTCATGGTCATGCAACGACGTTAGTATGGGCGGATGGCGGGCCGGCGCCATTGACCTGGATCAAGTTTCGGCAGCGCGCATGACAGACTGTCGCGGCTCGCCGGGCGTCAGCGAGACTGCTGGGCGCGCCACACCACGGGGAACCAGTCTTCGCGCATGGGCTCGCCGTCCGCGAGCCCGATCCCGGGATAGGGCGGCGAGGTCACGCCGGGCCGTTCGGCGAAGCGGGCATCGTCGCCCAGCCAGCGGGTCGAGAAGCCGCGCCGCCGGGCCACGCCCTCGTTGCCCGGCGCGGCGTGCAGGGTGAGGAAATGAAACGCCAGCGCGTCGCCCGGCTCCATGGCCCAGGCGAGGATCCGGTGCTTGTCGCGTTCGGCTTCGATATCGGGCACGGTCTCGTAGCCCGCGCCTTTGAAGTCGTAGTCGGTCCCATCGTCGAACAGCCGGGGATAGTAGAGCCGCCCCCAGCGGTGGGAGCCCGCCACGAAGGTCGGCGCAAACTCGAGCCGGACCGAATCGAGCGCCAGCCAGAAGCTCACGACCTGTTCGCCCTGGACGCAGTAGTAGGGCATGTCGTGATGCCAGGGGGTCGCTTTGCCGGTGCCGGGCTCCTTCACCAGCAAGTGTTCGTGGAAGATTTGCACCCGCGTCGCGCCCATCAGGCCGGCCGCCAGGCTCGCCGCAGGGGAGTCGCACACGAAGGCCCGGTACTGAGGGATACGCTCCCAATTGCAATAGTCCTCGAAGAACCGGCCGCTAGCGTCATCCAGCTTGTGCTCGGTGGCGACGGGGCCGGGCTCGGCGATATTGCGCTCGACCCCCTCGCGCAACGGCTCGACCCAGTCGGCGAAGATGCCGCGCAGGCAAGCCGCCCCGTCGCGCCGATAACCCTCGATCTGTTCGCTCGTCACCAGTTGCGTTTCGACGCCCATCTCCTCGCTCCTCCCAAAGATCCGCACCGCGACGCCGGGCCGGACCTCCCCTATAGATCGGCCATGGTTCGCCCGTAAAGCGTAAAATCGCCAAGCTCGCGCCCCCACGACGAAGCGCCCCCTTGACGAAACCCGTAGCGCCAAGCAGACCTAGCCGGGCAGTCCGAGGGGGCAAACCTAGCCGGGCAGACCGAGGGGGCAAAAGCCTTTGAAAACGACGCGCGCATCGATCACCACGTTGCTGGTTGGCACGGCCGTCCTGTTCATGGGCTACGGCCTGCTGGTCACCCTGCTGCCGCTACGCGCCAAGATCGAAGGCTTCTCCACCACCATGATCGGCGTCATGGGGGGCGCTTACTTCGCCGGCTTCGCGGTCGGCTGCCTGATCGGGCCGCATGTGGTGAAGCGGGTCGGCCACATCCGGGCCTTCGCCGGCTTCGCCGCGCTTGCCACCGTCCTGCTGCTGATCCTGCCGATGGCTATAGATCCGGGCGTCTGGACCGGCATGCGGTGCCTGACCGGGATCTGTTTCGCCGTGCTCTTCCTGGTCGTTGAAAGCTGGTTGAACGACCAGTCGAGCAACGAGATCCGCGGCCGTGTGCTGTCGATCTACATCATCGTCACGAACCTGGTGACCATGGGCGGGCAGCTCATGGTCAACCTGGCCGAACCGGCCGGCCCGGTGCTCTTCACCGTCGCCGCGATGCTGGTGTGCCTGTCCCTGGTGCCGCTGTCGCTGACGCCGACATCGACCCCCAAGCCGA
>Ga0255058_10002401_pt1 | contig 10326 bp, 4 predicted proteins | sample Cases_109_9_MG_FD_188637 | JGI IMG/M metagenome (GOLD analysis project Ga0255058, IMG submission 188637) | Seawater microbial communities from Amundsen Gulf, Northwest Territories, Canada - Cases_109_9 | ecosystem: Environmental > Aquatic > Marine > Gulf | place: Canada: Northwest Territories... | reverse complement strand
TTGAATAAACTATTTGTTTGCCAATATATGATCTAAAACGGCCAACCGTTAATTCCATCTGAACAGGAATTGAATAGTTCAGGTAGTTCTTAAGCGCCTTATCTATGTTTAAAGTATACGTGCCATAATCAAACCCTTCTTCCAGATTCCACTTAAACTGGTTTTCGGTACTCCTGTACTCATCGCCCTGATTCCAGTCAATATGCTGACCATGAAACCTTACATAGAAATTATGAATATCCTCCAGATTCAGATTGCCCCATAAATAGAAATCGTTAGACCTCTGCGTCCTGCGTTTGTCTGAAACACGGGCATTATCAATGTCGTCGTATGTAAGGAACATGAATCTTTCGGAACCTCCCCAGTCCCATAGAAGACGCTGAGCCATCGTGCGCCTTAGATCCAGTGCCCGTTGGGCCTCCAGTTCCAGCCTCTGTTGCCGCACCTTATGTGCCTCCAGCCTGTCCTGAGCATAGAGAACGCCGTCCGCCATGATCACAATAAGGAAAACACAAATGATTATTCCGGAAACAAAGTCTTTTTTTTGTCTTGTAATTAACCTTGTAATATTTTCAGCTCCAATTTACCTTGCTTTATCAGTTTACAAAAAATTAATTATAGCCATTTCTGGCTGTTTAAAGAATCAGGATACATATTACCTGTTGTAGCGGAGGCTTCCTGCCCGAAAGGCTGGCGGGTAGCCTTCTACTATGAGAAATGTATATATTAAATCTTATTTCAATTGTGCTGCCTGTAAACCTCTTCTTAATTAATGACTATATTCATCATGATTATGATGACAGGATACCATTGGGTTATAGGTGATGTAAGTTTTCACATTTCACAATGTTTTCTTTACAGTGAGCCATGTGGTCACCTATGATACTGACAAGGACCGTTTCTATTTCGCTCTTTAGCGTTGAAATGTCACCTGTGTTCTCCCGGGCAGCATCGATCTTTGCTACAAGACTACCCAATTGTGCCTTTATTTCATTATGATTAATTGAATCGCCAAAGTCATTTATGTGATTTTCCATAAATTCCTTTACCACAACTAAAGAGTCTCTAATTGCATCAAGGTTTGCTTCAAAATTATTATCAGAATATATTATTGAAGTCAAATCACTTACTGCGACACAAGTATTATCCATATCATGCGAGTCTATATCACCAATTGTTCTGGCAAAGGCTAGTAAGTAATCTGTGCTTGATGTTGGGGTTTCATCCGTAACATCATTTATGTCTCCATCTACCAGGGGGTCAACCACATTATCTAAGAGAAAAACAATCTCCTTGACACCGTCGCCATTGTCAATCACCTGAAAGAAAAGCTTTGTCAATCCTGCCGGTACATGACCGGTCCAATCCACTGATACCCAGCCTGTTTGATAACCGTCTGGTGAAACTATCTTACTTGTGTCTAAGCCGCTCACGGCTGTTAAGTCAGTCAGTGACAGTGAAAATTCTACTGTAGTCCCATCGGATTTAAGTAAAAATGCCCTGGCGATGTCCCCGATGCCACCGCCACTTACATTATCAACATAAAGCTGGGAATCTAAAACTGTGTCACCATTATTGAATACTCCAAATTCGATTGAGCCGGTACCATTACTGGCAAATGTATAGGTATGGTTTTTCCAGCCAGAATCCCCGTAATTTCCCACTTGCGCTACATCAGCAAGTGTTATGGTATCAACTATATTACCTCCTCCATCTTTAACTTGAAATACAGACCAATCGTTATAAGGTAGATAATCTTCAGCGTTAAAATACCAGTCGAAAGTCACTTGTTCTCCTGCCGACCATGTTTTATCTCTAGAAACTAATGCGTTCGCTTGAAGACTGGCATAATAATCCCTGTCAGTAGCGAAACTGGAATCATTGACAACAGATGCACCACCACCAGCGGAAGGGGTAACATTCCATCCCGAAAAATCACCCGTTTCAAAGCTGCCATTAAATATAGAAGTAGTAAGTTCAGACATTATTACGTTGTAATCAAAAGAAATGTTGCGGGTACCGCTCTCATCAAAATCAAATGTTTTTTGCAACTCTCCGTTTGATCCGAGATGAATAACTGCAACCTTATCATTTGGATCCCCGCTTTTTGCGATAATATCAGAACCAAAGCTTGTGTCAATATAGGCATTATCTGTGGTATCCCATCCTTTCGTCACAAATGTACCACTGGAAAAATCGTCTGACCAGTCTCCATCACTAATACTATTTGTATCTGTATTTGAGCTTTCACCTATTGTTGTGCTGGGATTAACAAAAGGATCAAAACCAGGTCCAGGTCCAGGTCCACCTCCATCATCCCCGTCACCTCCTCCATCGTCATCTCTTCCACCTCCTACGTTGGGATCTGCGCCGTAGATAATGCCTCCATCGCCGGCAGTTGCAATTCCAAGACCATCTCCCGGTTTAACATCTGTTGTAGTACCGTCTGCTGTTATTGTAACACCATTTGCTGAAACGACTTGCATCTCACCTGTGTCAGGATCTACTTTTACATCAAGAGAATCTCTAATTGTTATAATTCCCGTGCTGGTTTCGAACGTTATACCATTCCCGCTCTCCACCTTCATTTTTGTTTCTCCCGGCTTATCAAAGATGCTTAACGAATCTCCGGAGTCAAAATCAAGGTACATATTGCTGAACTTAGTAGCAAAGTTAGTAAAACCCTCAGTCAGCCCATGCGTCGTCACACCAGATGAAAATCCAAAGGTTAGAGTCGTACCCCTTACGGACGCAACACCTGTAGGAGATTCAAACTCGGTCAATACTGATTTGCCGGGAGTTATGTGTGCCCACAACTTTCCTACTTTCACATTAATGTTCCTTACGACTTCCTGCCGGGTGCCCGCTACATTCGTGACAAAACCTTCCTTTGCCCTATCCTCTGCCGTAATCTGCCTTGTGGAAATGGTCAGTGTGGTATCTGCTTCCACCTTTAAAGTTGAATTATCACTGAAAACCAGATCTACATCTGAACCGGGCATGGTTAAGACCGTATCACCATTATAGACAGATGAATTCCTTATCCTGTTGCCTATCTTTGTTGCCGTCTTCCAAGCTCCGCCGTGTTGAATCTTGACTTCACCATTATATCTGGAAACTACTGCCAGCCTCTCTTCCTGAGAAAACACTGTTTGAGGAGAGGAGAGGACTATGAGGTAAATAAGGAAAACTGGAATATAGTAGAGTTTATTCATTTCTCTTACCCTTTCTTACCGATTGTTTAATCTGCCTGCCCGAAGGTACAGGCGGGCAATATTAAACCGGCAACAGTTTTTTTCTTACTATTTTTAACTTGTTTCTATGGCTGTGCTACAGAAGATTCTCTCTGTCTCTGTTTTTCCCGTGCTAATTCACCGGCGCTTTCTTGCTTCCTGTAACCCGTCCTCGCTCTCTCTGCCTGTCCATCTTCCCTGGAACCAGTCCTTACAGTGTCCTTGAACATTGCACCGGCTACTACCTTCTTTATTTCACTATCACGTAACGATGTAGTAAAAGAAGGTGTTACTATCTTGTAATCATTTTCATATGGGATACCTTCGTTTAATGTATTTACGATTGAGCCAACAATTAAATTCAGTCTGGTTGTAACAACATTACCTATTTTGAAGAACTTCTCAACTGTCATAAAGGTAAAGGAATCAACGAGGACAACGCTGCTATCGGCAAAGACGAGAGATACGCTGGAGAATGGCCCGGTACGAATCTGGGTCCCTTCAGAAAATATGCTGCCTGCTTCTGTCGGCGCTGGTATCCATTGGAATGTATTGGGAAGCATCATCTCGACATCACCATCTGCCTCATTGATAGTTACGTCCAGTTTTTGCACTATTTGGGCATACACAGGAAGGTTATAAGCAAATGTAAGGATAATTGATAGAATTAGAATACTCCTAATAATGGACAAGATTAGTTTTATATTTAATGATATAAACAAAGCTATCCCCCCCATTTTGTTAATGGGAAAAAAAAGAAGTACTTGAAATTACATAAGCTGGTGTGCTTGCCTCGATTTTAATTGTCTAAATATTTCTCAAAATATAATAGCCCTATTAAGGTGTTTTTTATCCAACCCCGGTATAAATAAAAAAAGCCTTACTGCAAAGATAGTTAATTATCTTCGGCAGTAAGGCTGTCTTTAACAGAGCTGCTTTCCTATCAGGTGGTAGCATCTTCTACTTATGTCCCTGATACACACCTTTGTACGTTTAAAGACCCTTTACTTTGCGCCCCCTGATCGCCCAGGGTTTGCCTTTGTCAAAAGAATTAATATAAAATAGTGAAACTGATCTTTTTCTATGGAACGAAGAACTAAGTATTTTACAAAATGAATATTTCTATGTCAACAACAAACCCAACCTATAACTTAAGATAGCCGAAGAATCCTGCCAGAATACTGTGGATTTTTATGCCGGTTTGTACTAAGCCATACAGGTTCCGTATATGAAGTTTTACACCAATTTTAACTAATTACACATATTAAAATTACAATTTTACATGTAGAGATACAGCATCCAACATACCAATTTTCTGTATATTCTCGGCATTTCTTTGTAGTTATTTGCAAGTCGTTACCTTTTCTGATTTTACAAAAAGAATTAATTTGATATGTTACCGGATAGGTAATTTGTGTAATCAAGGAAAAGAATATAGCTATGGGCAATATGACCCAATTATTCCATAAAAGAAATTGGATTTTTGTATGAAATTTGTACGGTGTCACTATATAATTGCTGCTCGATTCCTGTGCATCTACTTCCGTCATGGCGGGGTATCCATTTTCAAATTCATTTATGACAAAGTCTGCATGTTGTTGGGACAAACCATAAGGAACTGATTTATGAAATTATTTTCCCCGTTTTCCAAAATTCCGAAATCAGGGCAGAAAATTACGTCGATCCTGATCTCGGTTCTTGCCTTTATCATCGTAATTGCAATCTATAATCTTGAAGACCGTGATATATTTAAGGCGCTGAGGATTTTCAAGGCCATTGAGCAGAAATCCCTGGATGTCAGATTTCAGTTAAGAGGAAAACGTGATCCCGGTGATGAAATTGTAATAGTTGCGATAGATGAAAAAAGCATAAAGGAGCTAGGACGCTATCCATGGCCAAGACGTTATATTGCACAATTTGTTGATAAGATAACAGAAGCGAAGGCAAGGCTTCTCGCCCTGGATGTTATGTACGCTGAGGCACAAAACGTTGATATATTAGCGGCACTTGACACCCTGTCCAGGGAGTATAGTGACCCTCCGTTATTGCTTATCGAAATAAAGAATCAGTTTGATGAAGACAGTAAACTTAAAGAAGCATTTAAAAGGGCTGTGGTTGATAATGGCATGGATATTATTTCTTCTATTAAATTTATTGATAAAGCACAGAGAGAATTTGCCGGTTTTACAGGGAAAGATGTTTCTGAACTCGGCAGGGAATTGCTAAGGGAATCCGCTTATTTTCCTGTCCTGGTAGGCACAGGAACCAAAGCTAAAGAAAGAAGTTCAGACGGTGAGAAATTAACAGTCCTGACATCAAAGAACCGAAAAGAGGTAATGGAAAATCTCCTGGCACGTTATAGGCCAAAGACTGCCATTGGGGTGTTAAACATGATTGACCCGTTTGCGGAGTGGACAACTTATCAGGGGTTTGTAGATACAAACGTTGACTATTCCGGCATAGTCAGGAGCGAGTATATGGCTATTCAATTTGAAAATGAGTTTTATCCACCACTCGGTGTCCAGGTAGCCAGAGTATATAAAGGCCTCGATTACGGCGAGTTAAAACTACTGCTGACAGAAAAACTTGTATTTAAAGAAACAGAAATCCCCATTGACAGCTGGAACAGGATGGTTATCAATTACTGCGGCCCTGAAGCCACATTCAAATATTATTCCTTCTGTGATGTCATAGAAGGCAAAATACCACCTGAAGCATTCAGTGATAAGATCGTCTTTCTCGGTGCGACAGCGGCCGGCCTGGGAGATTTCATAGCTACTCCATTCTCATCACAAACACCCGGTGTGGAGAAACATGCCACCGTAGCAGAAAACATTTTACATGAAAAGTTTCTGGTAAGAGGAAATAGAGAAGTACTTCATGACGTAATAACAATTCTGTGCATAAGCCTTGCAATGGGTATATTCCTGCCTTTGCTGCCCTCAATATGGGGCGGGGTGGCAAGCGTATCATTATGGTTTGGATATAACTATTATGTTTATATAAAATTCGTAAATGACGGGACATGGTTAAATGTGGCATATCCAACTCTTACGGTGATTGCATGTTTTTCCGCAATTATTATGTACCGCTTTATGTCTGAGGAGAAGATGAGAAAAGGGGTAAGATCTGCATTTGAAAACTTTATGGATCCGAAGGTTGTCCATGAGATATTGAAAGAACCTGACGAAATAAAGCTTGGTGGTGAAGAAAAAGAGGTCACAGTATATTTTTCAGATATTGAGAAATTCAGCTCCATTTCAGAGAAGTTGCAACCGGCAGAATTAATAGAGTTACTTAATGAGTATTTAAGCGAAATGACAGACACAATACTCGACCATGGCGGATTCCTTGATAAATATATCGGTGATGCAATAGTTGCCGCATTCGGAGCCCCTTTGTTACAGCCGGATCATGCCGTGAGAGCGTGCTTAGCTACTATTGACAATCAGAAAAGGCTGATTGAGCTGAACAGGAAATTTAAAGAAGAAGGGAGAGTACAGATAAAAGCAAGGATAGGCCTTAACTCCGGCACTGTACTTGTTGGAAATGTAGGTTCAACCAACAGGCTCTCATACACTGTAATCGGAGATGAGGTTAATCTCGGTGCCAGACTGGAGGCTGCCAATAAGTATTATGGTACTTACACCATGATAAGCGAAAGAACTTATGAACTGGCCAAAGACCAGATAGAGGCCAGGGAGCTGGACATGATCCGGGTAGTTGGCAAGGAAAAGCCAGTTAAGGTATATGAACTGATTGATAGAAAGGGAGAAATACCGGAAGCAAAGCGAGATGTATTAAATATCTATGAAGATGGCCTGAGAGAATATAGAAAGAGAGAATGGCAAAAGGCAATAATATTATTTCAGAAAGCCCTGGGCAAAGACCCGCATGATGGACCTTCACTGACATACATAGAAAGATGTAAAATCTATGCACAGGATCCACCTCCAGAAAATTGGGATGGCGTCTACACACTGACAGCAAAATAATACACAAAACAATAAATAAGCCCGGCCAACAAGGAGGATTAAATATGGATGCGCTATTATAACTATTGATTTAGGCACAGATTCAGTTATAATACGAGACATTAAAAAACAGGTTTCTGTAGAACAAACCATCAGTCATACAACAACACTTTTACAGAAATAAGAAATGACACATCCTTTAAAACTTCATTCATTAAAAACTTCGGTGAGTTTTCAAGTTTACACTAATGTTTTCAGTCCATTTATTTACTGTCAATTAAGAAATGCTTCCGGTACAAAATCTATCCTGTTAAAAAGACACTATAACAGGGTTGAAACTAACTCTTATTGAAAAGTCATGGCAGAGAAACTAATAACACCAGAAAAAGATACGGAAAAAATACTGGAGTTCTTAAGTAAATCTTCGATTTTTAAAGATCTTCCTGAGAAATCATTAGAAAAGATCTCAAGAATAGTACAAATAGATTCCTTTACCAAAGATCATATCGTTATCAAAAAAGGATCACCAGGGGTTCGCCTGTATTTGATCAAATCAGGAAGTGCACGCGTTGTCTCCGAATCAGAAGAGGAGGAATTTACTATTGCTACTATACCTGATGGAAAATGCTTTGGTGAAATGTCGCTGCTTACGGGTGAACCCTGTAACGCCACTGTAAGAACAAATGAAGCTTCCACTTTTTACTTTATCACAAAGAGTGACTTTGATGACATCATTTCGGAAAACCCTTTGATATACAAGCATTTTAATAAGTTGCTTGCAGAACGGGTTGATAAACAGAATATTAAAAGTATTGATCTTAAAAAGCATGAAATTGCCTTAAGCAGTTACCTCCAAAAGACAAAAGAATATCAGTACAGTAGTGTGGTATGGAAATGCAGGAAAATGCGAGAAGTCGTACAGGAGGCTGAAAAACTTTCAAAGACAGATGTCCCCATTACCATCATATCCGAACACGGCGCCGGAAAAGAAACCATGTCCAGAAAGATACATTCGGAAAGCACAAGGGCTAAATCCCCTGTAATTGAAGTTATACTTGCCAAAGAAAGAAGGAAGGAAGAATTACCCGTCCATAATGAGAGAAGAAAACGTGATCAGATTAAATGTGAATTGTTCGGCAGCGAAAGAATGGTATTTACTGAGGAAGAGCCAAGAAGGATTGGCCGTTTAGAATTGGTAAATAACGGAACGCTGGTCATCAAAAATATAGAAAATATGTCTTTAAACACACAAGAAGCTTTCTTGGAATTCCTGGAAACCGGCAAATTCCGAAGATTAGGAGGAAGCGAATACATACATGCTGATGTAAGAATTATTGTTACTACTACAGGTATCAGCTTAATGCAGGAAAAACTAAACCAGAGATTATTACGTATATTAAGCGCACATAAATTAGAGATCCCACCATTAAGGGATCGCAAAAAAGACATTCCTGCCCTTATGAAACATTTTGTCGATAAAATAAGCAAAATAAGACACATACATGCAAAAAAGTTTTCAAAGGCCGCTACAAACAAATTATTAAAATATGACTATCCCGGAAACGTAAAGGAACTGGAAAATGTGATTGAACGCGCAATTACATTATCAAAAGGAGAGGCTGACATTGAAGAAGAAGAAATCTTCCTTGGTGATGCAACAAAGATAGAAGATGAGAAACGAATTAATCTCCTGAATATACCTCTGATTAGGAAATTATGTGAAAGTCCCGGGATAATACTAGCTGCTAAAATAACTTCCTTAATCTCTTTTATTTCTATACTTTGTTTGTTAGTAACACAATCTGACATTTCAATAGGCGGTAGAAATATTGCCCTGATTCTATTCTGGCAGTTAGGTATACCTTTCTTCTTTGTAATATTTCTTTTTGCCGCCCGTTTCGGGTGCGGAGTGTGTCCTATATCCACAATCTCCAAATTTTTCAATAAGCACATTAATTTACGAATCCCTATTCCCTCTTTTGTTAAGAATAATGATGTTTGGTTCACAGGTATAGGTTTTATATCCATATTATTTATGGAAAAGTACACCCATATGGCCTATTCAATCAACAAAACGGCCTATTTAATATTCAGCATTCTGCTCGCAGCTATAATTATAGATTTTGTTTTTGAGAAATCTGCCTGGTGCCGTCACCTTTGCCCACTGGGCGGATTGGGTGGGCTTTTTTCCATGTCCTCCATGATAGAAATACGTTCAAACAGAAATACATGTACCACGATATGTACAACACATGATTGTTATAAGGGATCTGAAAGAGCAGCCCCCTGCCCGATGTTTTTGCATCTTCAGTTTTTGTCGGATAATAGAAACTGCAAGGTCTGTCTGAATTGTATTAAAACCTGCACACATAACGCAACACGTTTAAACCTCCGAATCCCGGGGGCAGAAATAAGTTCATTGCGACAACCAACTCTGGCCGGAGCTTTATTTTCAATTATACTTTCAGGTCTATTATTGGCTGAAATCTTTTCTCAATCAAGTCTCCGCCAGGTAAGTTTTCCTCTCATATTCGCTGCTTCCATATGTTTTGCACTGATCCTGAACCTTTCGAGTAATTTTTCCACTGCACTAACATCAAAAGAAACGACAATTGTACACCTTAAGCGTTTTGGTTACACGCTTCTTCCACTTACTTTATTCGGGTTTATGGCCCACAAGGCTATTGATGTCTTTGGAAACGTGGAAGGATCTTTAATGATATTTAATATCTATAAATTAAATTTCAATTTTACAACTGTCTTCCAATTGCTCATGGTACTCACAGGACTGCTTATAACTGAATATCTCATTTACAAACTTATTCAGAACAAAATCACAAAAGACAAGCACTCCCTGGTACTTGTCATCCAGGGAACAGTACCATTGATAATTGCTGTTATTTATATCATGTTATTTTTCACTTGATCAAATCATGGGGGTTGTCTCTGTATTTCGTTCCTGGCATTAAAAAGCAGAGTCTTATCATATGTGATGCAAACAGCTTACGTATTTATGAATAGTTTTTTCATCAGATTTTTTTATGGTATTTTTATTGCGATTAATGTAATATTACGCCCTTATAATGAAATGGAAATGGATAAATTTCTTCTAAATTCAT
>Ga0255058_10002400_pt1 | contig 10326 bp, 8 predicted proteins | sample Cases_109_9_MG_FD_188637 | JGI IMG/M metagenome (GOLD analysis project Ga0255058, IMG submission 188637) | Seawater microbial communities from Amundsen Gulf, Northwest Territories, Canada - Cases_109_9 | ecosystem: Environmental > Aquatic > Marine > Gulf | place: Canada: Northwest Territories... | reverse complement strand
CACGAGAAAAAACTCGAAATGACGGCGAAGGTGCAAGCCGTGCTCAAAAGCCTGTTCGAGAGCTACATGGCGGATATCGAAAAAATGCCGGCGCAGTTTTCCAGTCCGGCATCGAACGAGGATGAGCCTGGACGGGCCCGTGTCGTCGCGGACTACGTTGCCGGGATGACCGATCGTTTCGCAATCGCGGAACACGCACGCATCATGGGCTGATAGAATGCGCCGCGACAGAATACGAACCGGCAATCCAGTAAAGGCCAGCCAGTGATACCGAAAGACATTCCTTCAAAGGATCGCCTGATATTTGCGATGGACGTAGTCGATTGCAAGCGGGCGCGAGCACTGGCCGATGAGCTTGGCGATTCGGTTACGTTTTACAAGATCGGCCTGGAACTCATGATGAGTGGCGGCTACTTCGAATTGCTGGACTGGATGCTCGAAGGTGACAAGCAAGTCTTCTGTGACCTCAAATTTTTCGATATTCCCGCAACTGTCGGATCGGCGGTGCGACAGCTCAAGGATCGTGGCGCCAGCTTTCTTACGGTCCATGGCAATCGTTCCATCATGGAGGCGGCGGCCGAGAATAAGGGCGATAGTTTGAAGATTCTCGGCGTAACCGTACTGACCAGCCTCGATCGCGGTGACCTCGACGATCTCGGCTTCGACTGCGACGTCGGCGATCTCGTCCTGTCACGAGCGAAACAGGCACTGGAGTCTGGTTGTGACGGCGTCATATCATCGGGTCTCGAAGTGCCGAAACTCCGGGAGTTCGTTGACAACAAACTGCTGGTCGTTTCTCCGGGCATCCGCCCGGTCGACAATAAGCCGGCAGGGGATCAGAAGCGGGTCGTCACGGTCGAAACGGCATTCTCAAACGGTGCTGATCATATCGTTGTCGGGCGGCCCATTCGCGATGCCGAAAGTCCGCGCGCAGCTGCCGAGGCAATGCAGGCATCCATAGCGATGCAATTCGAACGCTCATGACAGGATTGAAGAATGATTTGCTGATTCGGGCGCTGTTGCGCAAACCTGTGCCGCGCACGCCGGTCTGGATCATGCGCCAGGCGGGCCGCTACCTGCCGGAGTACCGGGCGCTAAGGAAAGAAGCGGGCGACTTCATGAGTCTGTGCCGCAATCCGGCGCTTGCCTGCGAGGTGACGATGCAGCCGCTGCGAAGATTCAAGCTCGATGCGGCTATTTTGTTTTCGGATATTCTGACCGTTCCCGATGCAATGGGGCTGGGCCTGTACTTTGAAGCGGGTGAGGGGCCGAAGTTCGAGAGGCCCGTTCGCACCGCGAGCGACATACGCAATCTGCCAAGCCCGGATGTCGCCGACAAGCTGGGGTTCGTGTTTGACGCGGTTAGCACGATTCGTGGCGAGCTGGACGGAGAAGTGCCGTTGATCGGATTTGCGGGTAGTCCCTGGACTGTGGGCACGTACATGGTCGAGGGTGGATCCAGCCGCGAGTTCCCGATCATCAAGGGCCTTGCAAAAGAAGATCCGGACCTGCTCGATGAGATGCTGGCCAAGCTGGCCGCGATTACCACCGACTACCTGAATGCGCAAATAGAAGCCGGCGCCCAGGCGATCATGATCTTTGACACCTGGGGTGCCGCGTTGCCTCGAGATGACTATCGACGCTTCTCGCTGCAAAGCATGCAACAAATAGTCGACAATCTGACGCGCGAGAAATATGGCCAGCAGATCCCCGTCATCCTGTTTACGAAAGGCGCGGGTGAAATGCTTGCTGACATGGTTGCAACAGGATGCGATGCGCTCGGTGTCGACTGGACTACGGACCTGGCGACGGCGCGCGAGTACGTTAATGACAGGGTAGCGCTGCAGGGCAACCTCGATCCGGCCACGTTACGCGAGTCTCCGGAGCTTATTCGCCAGGGAGTAGCCGACACGTTGGCGAGCTATGGGACCGGCCCGGGGCATGTTTTTAATCTCGGTCACGGCATTACGCCCGACATCGACCCCGACAATCTCGGCGAACTCGTCGACGCCGTACACGAGCTCAGCCCGCAGTACCACACGTAAGAGCGGGCCCCAGCCCGCGATCGCGGCGTGGGCGCCGCTCGTACCGCAGCTTCTACTCGTCTCGTAGCGCGCGCCGCAGGATTTTGCCCACATTGGTCTTTGGCAGGTCGTCGCGAAACTCGACGTGATTCGGTATTTTGTAGCCGGTCAGGTTCTCGCGGCAATAGTCGATGACATCCTGTTCGGTAATGGCCTTGTTGGTTCGCACGGCGAATACCTTAACCACCTCACCCGAGCGTTCATCCGGGATACCGATTGCGGCAGCTTCCAAAATACCGTCTATCTCGACGACGATGTTCTCGACTTCGTTCGGGTACACGTTGAATCCGGAGACCAGGATCATGTCTTTCTTGCGGTCCTCGATCCAGGTGTAGCCACCCAGGTCCATGCGACCGACGTCGCCGGTGCGCAGCCAGCCGCCCGGAAGCATTACTTTTTCCGTCTCCTCGGGCCGGTGCCAGTAGCCCTCCATGACCTGCGGTCCCTTTATACAAATTTCACCAACTTCACCGACCGGCAACTCGTGCCCGTCATCGTCAGCGATCATGACTTCTGTCGACGGCAACGGTAGGCCAATGGTGCCCGTGAACTTGCTGTCTACTGCATTGATGATTGCTCCGGGTGACGTCTCAGTCAGGCCATAACCCTGGGAAATTTCGCAACCAGTTACTTTGGCCCACTCTTTCGCAACAGCTGGTTGCACGGCCATACCGCCGCCGACGCAGACGCGCAGAAAGCTGAAGTCGAGATCACTGAAACCGGGCGTATTGAGTAGCGCCGCAAACAGGGTATTGACGCCGGTAAAGAAATTGAAGTCGTAGTTGCCGATCTCCTTGACGAAAGCCGGGAAGTCACGCGGATTGGTAATCAATACGTTCAACCCGCCCTGCGCCATTATCGCGAGGCAATTCCCCTGCAATGAAAAAATGTGATACAGCGGCAGTGCGGTAATTGCGATGGCCGGCTCGACCCCAATGTACGCGTCACCCTGCCAGATGTTGGTTTGCGCAACGTTGAAGACCATATTGCGATGGCTCAACATTGCGCCCTTGGAGATACCCGTCGTGCCGCCGGTGTACTGCAGGAAGGCGATATCTGCATAGCCCAGCTCGACCGGCCGCAGCTCTGCGCCAGCTCCCACCTTCAAAGCGCGACCAAGCGGTACTGCATCAGGCAGATGGTAGGCAGGCACTGCCTTTTTTATGTGTCGCAATACGAAATTGACGATCCAGCCTTTCGGCTTATTCAGCAGGTCACCGATGCCGGTACTCACGACGTACTCGATACTGGTCTCAGCAATTACTTCCTCGAGGACATGAGCAAAGTTATCGAGAATAACTATTGCTTTCGCGCTCGAGTCCGTGAGTTGATGCTTCAGCTCACGCGCTGTGTACAAAGGGTTAACGTTGACAACGACCAGTCCGGCACGAAAAATACCGCACAGCACGACCGGGTACTGCAGAATGTTCGGCAGCATGATCGCCACTCGCTCGCCGCGGGTCAGCCCGAGGGATTGCTGCAGGTAACACGCAAATTTCATCGACAGCCGATCGAGGTCATGGTAGCTGAGGGTCGTTCCCATGTTGGCGTACGACGGTCGATCGGGAAATTCATTGAAACTGGATTCGACCATATCCCGCACTGACCGAAACTCCGGTTCCGGGACCTCATGCGGTACGCCGGACGGGTAGGACTTGAGCCAGATCTTTTCCATTACTCTTCGACTCCGAGCGATGCAGAGATTATCGGCCATGCGTTCTCAAGCAACAATGGCTGTGCCTCGATATTCGGGTGGATGCCGTCTTCTTGCATCAGTTCCTCATTGAGGGCGATGCCCTCCATAAAGAACTCGATCCATGGAACCTCTTGTTGCGCGGCCACGTCGCGAAAGGTGTTCTCGAAGGCCGCGGTATAGCGAGGCCCGTAATTCAGCGGTATTCGTATACCAAGCAGCACCACGTCCGCGCCGGAATCCTTAGCGGCAACGATGATCTTCTCGAGATTGCCGCGCAGGCGATCGGCCGGAAAGCCACGCAGGCCGTCATTGGCGCCGAGTTCAAGAATGATCAGCCGCGGCTGAAAACGCTTGAGCGCTTGCTCAATCCGCGCAACACCGCCTTCGGTCGTTTCACCGCTAATGCTGGCGTTGACGACACGATGTTCGTACCCTAAGGCATCGAGACGGGCCTGCAACAAAGCGACCCAGGATTGGTCAACGTCAATACCAAAGCCCGCGCTCAGGCTGTCACCAAAAATAAGGACGGTCGAATCGTCCGCACTGTGCGCAAGGCCGCACAGCAGCAGCAAAAGGAAAAGAGTTTTTCGCATGTCAGAGATCAAAAAGGGCGGCAGCATCGTCCTGTCAGCGCAGGGACTAAGCAAACAGGTTAGCAGTCCGGAAGGTACTCTGACCATTCTTTCGAACGTCAGTTTCGATATTCAACGCGGCGAGTCAGTCGCCGTTGTTGGTCCATCGGGCGCGGGCAAATCGACATTGCTGGCGCTCCTGGCGGGGCTCGACCTCCCCAGCAGCGGATATGTGACATTAGACGGAGCGAACCTAAGCGAACTGGACGAAGATGGTCGGGCGCGCATACGCGCGGAGAATGTGGGTTTCGTATTTCAATCCTTCCACCTTGTGCCGTCACTGAACGCGCTGGAAAACGTCATGCTGCCACTGGAGTTGGCAGGGAATCGCGACGCGCGCACCGTGTCGAAAGAAATAATCAGGAAGGTCGGCCTTGGTGATCGCTGGAGTCACTATCCGGCGCAGCTCTCCGGCGGCGAGAAACAACGCGTCGCGATCGCACGGGCGTTCGCAACGGAGCCTGCAGTCTTGTTTGCGGATGAACCGACCGGCAATCTCGATGCGCGCACGGGTGCCACGATTCTGGAACTCATGTTTGATTTGAATCGCCATTCTTCGACGACACTGGTGCTTGTCTCACATGACACCGCGCTCGCCGAGCGCTGCGACCGCATACTCAGTCTCGACGTCGGCAAGCTCGTCAGCGATACGATGGTTGCGGCGTGAAGGCGTTGTTCTACGCGTTGCGGAGTTTCGGTCGCGAATTGCGCTCGGGCGAAGTCCTGGTCCTGTTATCCGCCGTGGTCCTCGCCGTAGCAGCGTTGACGGCCGTTGGATTCCTGACAGACCGTATTGGCAAAGCCGTCGCGCGACAGGCTAATGAAGTGCTCGCGGCCGACCTGCGCCTGCGCTCACAGGAGCCGATTCCCGAATCATGGCGCGAGCTGGCCGGCGACTACGATTTGCGTATGGCCGACATGGTTACATTCCCGACGGTCGTTTACGCAGGTGATAGCAGCGCGCTGTCGACGGTGCTCGCAGTCAACAAGGGCTACCCGTTGCGTGGCAAGGTGCGTATTGCCGACGAATTATTCGGCGATCAGCGCGAGGCCGGGGGCGTTCCGGCGCCAGGCGAGGTCTGGGCCGATGGCTCTCTGCTCGCGCGGGTGGGCGCAGACGTGGGTGATCTGCTCGACGTTGGGGAAACACAGCTACGCGTATCCGCTGTCGTGACGTATCGCCCCGACCAGTCGATCGGCTTCGCATCGCTGGCGCCGACCCTGCTGATGAATGACATGGACATCGCAGCAAGCGGGCTGATCGGCGTGGGGAGTCGTGTTCGCTATGCCTTGTTGCTCGCGGGCGATGAAGAAGCGGTGAGCCAGTTCAACGCAGCGATTCAGAATCAACTGCCCGATTCGCTCAGACTGCGAAGCGCCGAGGAGAGCAGCGAGCGCGCGTTCGCCGCGGCAGATCGTGCGCAGCAGTTCCTGTCGCTTACGGCGGTGATCAGTCTCTTGCTGAGTGCCGTTGCTGTAGCGATGTCGGCCCGACGATTTGCGCACCGACGCATGGATACTGTTGCATTGATGAAAAGTCTGGGCGCAACGCAGAATTTCGTTATCTCTGTCGCACTCATACAACTGCTGTTGATCGGATTCATCGGCGTATTCATCGGCAGTGCCTTCGGATTCGGCGCCGAGGCGGTGTTGTCCTACATACTTGCCGACATCATTCAGGGCGACTTGCCGGACCCGGGATTAGGGCCAGTGCTGTTGGGCAGCGGCAGCGCGATGGTGTTGTTACTGGGGTTCGCGTTGCCCTCGCTTATTCAACTCCGGAATACACCGCCGCTGCGCGTGTTGCGCCACGATGCGATGCCACCGGCGCCGTCGCGCGTTCTTGTCGCGGGGCTGTCGCTCGCTGCCGTTGCGGCATTGCTCTATCGTTCGGTTGGCGACGCGAAAATGCTCGTGATAGTTCTCGGCGGGATCATTATCATTGCCGGCGCCCTGTACCTCGTCGGTCGCGGACTTGTCGCGACGCTGGGATATTTTCGCTCGGGCGTTGGCGTGGCCTGGCGCTATGGTCTGGCGAACGTCGCTCGTCGCGGCCGCGCGAGCGCCGTACAGGTTGTTGCGTTCGGTCTCGGGCTCACGGTCCTGCTGTTGCTGACGCTGGTTCGTACCGACTTGCTGGAGAGCTGGCGCCGAACGCTCGACGAGAGAGCACCCAATCACTTCCTGATCAACATTCAGCCGCACGAGACGGAGTCCGTCGAGAACATTTTCGTATCGCAGGGAGTGTCCGCGCCGAGCTTCAATCCGTTGGTGCGGGCACGCATGACCCTGATCAATGGCGAGTCGGTAAAAGTGCGAACGTACCCGATGCCCGATGCGAAGTGGTTCGTGAATCGAGAGCAGAACCTGTCATGGGCTACGCTGCTGAGCGACAGCAACGAGCTGCTCAAGGGTGAGTGGTGGCCGGCGAATTATTCCGGCCCACCGCTCGTATCGATAGAGGAGGAGGTTGCGCAGGAAACAGGGATCGGGATTGGCGATGTTCTGCGTTTCGAGGTCGCCGGGCAGGAGCTCGATGCCGAGGTAACCAGCGTCCGCAAGATCAACTGGGACTCATTTCAGCCGAATTTTTTCCTGGTCCTGTCCCCGGGTGCGCTGGACGAAATGCCCACGACATTCATTGCGAGCATGCGCGTTGAACCACATGAACGGTTTGCACTCGTGGACCTCATTCGGGCACATCCAACGATTTCGGTGATCGATCTCGAATCGATTCTGTCGCAGGTGCGCGGGATCATCGAAAAAGCCAGTCTCGCAATACAAGCGGTATTCTTTTTTACGCTGGCAGCGGGCATTGCGGTGCTGTTTGCTGCGGTGCAGTCGACGATCGACGAGCGGCGCTTCGAAAGCGCCATGCTGCGTGCACTTGGCGCCCGCAAGCGGGTCGTGTTCGCCGGTGTCATGGCTGAGTTCGCGGCGTTGGGAGCTGCGGCCGGGTTTCTCGCGTCCGCCGGCGCGTCGATTCTGGCGGCGATCGTCGCCATACGGCTCTTTGATCTGCCCTACACGTTCAACCCGATGGTGTGGGTCGCTGGCTTTGCGGCAGGGATCATCGTGGTTTGTACGAGCGGCTTTTTCGCAGCACGCAGCGCGATAAATTCGGCGCCTGTCGATGTGCTAAGAGGCGCTCCAGGGTGAGCGAGGACAAGCTTTCCTGCGGCATCGTGCTGGTTCGCTCGAGCAGTGACGGCTACCGAACACTGTTGCTGCGCGCCTACCACCATTGGGATTTTCCGAAGGGCCTGCTCGAGGAAGGGGAGGAGCCGCTGCAAACGGCCAAGCGTGAACTTCGCGAAGAAACGAGCATTGATTCGACCGAGTGGACCTGGGGAGAGCGCTTCATTGAAACGGGCCCCTACAGTCGCGGCAAGACCGCGCGCTATTACCTGGCCGGCACGGAACAGGAGGATGTCGTAATGGGTCCCTCGCCTGAAACGGGCGAACCTGAGCATCACGAGTGGCGCTGGGTCAGTTTCGATGAGGCTTACGACTTGTCGTCGCCGCGCGTTCGCGAAGTCGTTGTGTGGGCGCGGCAGATTATCGGTACGTAGTTTTCAGACCACGGCCATCGCCGCAAAAGGCCGTGGATTGGCGAGAGCTCCTATGGCGGCAACTCGGGATTGAACTGCAGGGCGGCGAACCGCTCCGCCGAGATGCCCGCTTTCTCTCTGAGCGCATGCCAGCGCGGATCACTGTGTAGATTGCTCCATACCGGGTTATGAACCTCGCCCAGGAAGCGGTGGGTGTCGTCTGAAAACGCACGGTAAAGCCAGACAATTGCATTATCGATATCGCCTTGCCAGGCATAAATCTTGGCAATTTCCGCCTCCGCGCCCGGAAACTGTTGCATTTGTTCCTCAAATGCCGCCCTGGCCTCGTCCGGGCGCCCAAGATCGTGCAGCGCCATCGCCCGGCCGGCATTTATCTGGTACGAGTTAGCCCCGTCGCCTACGAAAGACGCCAGCGCTGCCTCCGGTTCGCCGCGAAGCAGCTGCAAAATACCGAAAGATTGCGCACCGCCACGGCCGAGTCGCCGATACGCCTGGAAATTTTTCAGAGACTCGTCCAGCTGGCCGGCGTAGAGATTCGTTCTTGCAAGGTATAGCACGCAAGTAAAACACAGGGGATCGAGCTCCAGCGTGCGGTCGATGAGTAAAATTGCGGTGTCGAAGCGCCCGGCTTCCCAGGCGAACGCAGCCGCGATACCCAGGACCCGCGCATCGCCGGGTGCGATTCGTACTGCCCTCTCCAACATTGCCGCAGCTCTCTCGTAGTCGCGCTCAATATTAATCAGTGCGAACGCGCTGAGCGCAAGAAACTGCGGGTCATCCGGGTCGATGGCTGCCGCCTGCGCCATCAGCTCAATCAAGCGGGGTTTCGCCTCTGCGGGGTCATAACTGCCAAAAATCATTAGGGAGTAGACCGCCTCTACCAGGCCGAGAACGCCGGGAAGGTACTCCGGGTCAATGGCGTAGGCCTGTTCCAGGAGTGCGAGCGCTTTTCGTATGGAGTCCTCTCCGCCGCCAGAACTCGAAATATAACTGGCTTGAAGTAGCAGCCGGTGCGCCTCTGGATCCGTGCGGGCCGTCGGCGGCAAATCAGCCAGCAGCGACCCGCGCAATTTCAGGACAACGTCGGCCGCGATTTCGTCCTGGATTGCGAATAGATCGTCCAGCGTGCGGTCATAGGTCTGCGACCACAGATGCGTGTCGGAGCGTGCCTCTATCAATTGCGCAGTGATGCGCACCGTATTTCCTGACGTTCGGACCGAGCCCACCAGGATGTGTGCGACATTCAGGCGATCTGCAATCTCGGGAATACTGATGTCCTGACCTTTGAAAGAAAAAGACGACGATCGCGAAATCACACGCAACTCCGGTACGCGCGCCAGCAGGTTTAGAAGCTCTTCGGCGATGCCATCGGAAAAATACTCCTGCTCGGGGTCCGAGCTCATGTTGACAAATGGGAAAACTGCAACGGACTGGTCGCCGTAGGATTCGACGAGCGCCTCGGTTCTGCCTTTTTCTTTCGCCGCCAGTTCGCGCGCTGTGTCTCTCGCCGGGTCGAGTATAAATTTATCTATCGCGAAGTAACTCAATGCCAATGCAAGGACAATGATGATGATTCGGTCCAGAATCTTGCCGGTCTGCAAGGCAATCGACTGGCTGCGGTCTACGTCCTTTTCTTTCCTAAGACCTTCTGGAGTGATCTCGAAGACCCAGGCGAGGATCAGTACGAGAATGAACCCGACGGCCAGCAGAATGACGACGATGCGGACGGCGGTATCGCCAAACCCAAAGGCGGGAAAGATGGTTTCGACTACCTGGATGATCAGCCATGCCGCGACGATGTAGGCTGCCCCTACACGCAGGACATTGCGCCGCTTGACTTCGTTGAATAGAGACAAGGGCTGGTTTCCTACTGGTCGTTGGGACTTGCCAGCGTACTCGCTTGTCTCATGGAAACCAACGACGTCATACCTACACCACCCGATTGCGTTCCTCGCCCGCAAGAAACGCCTTCGCATTCGCCGCGAGTTCATTAATCGCATTCTGCCGCGCTTCGTTCGTCGCCCATGCGATATGCGGCGTGACGATGAGGTTTTCTCCCGCGTAGTCGAGTAGCGGGTCGCCGTCGGTGGGCGGCTCCTGCGGCAGCACATCAACTGCTGCAGCGGCGATTTCACCATTGCGAAGGGCGTCAGCCAGTGCCGCCGAATCCACGAGCCCGCCTCTTGCGGTGTTGATGAGAATGGCCGACTTTTTCATACGCCGAAATTGCCTGGCACCGAACAGCTTGCGAGTTTCGTCGTTCAGGGGGCAGTGCAGGGAAATAACGTCGGCCTGCTCGAGAACATCGTCGAACGCAACGCGAGTGTCGCCACCACTATCGC
>Ga0255058_10002399_pt1 | contig 10328 bp, 8 predicted proteins | sample Cases_109_9_MG_FD_188637 | JGI IMG/M metagenome (GOLD analysis project Ga0255058, IMG submission 188637) | Seawater microbial communities from Amundsen Gulf, Northwest Territories, Canada - Cases_109_9 | ecosystem: Environmental > Aquatic > Marine > Gulf | place: Canada: Northwest Territories... | reverse complement strand
CATCGAGCTGTGCGAAGAAAGCAGAAGGCGAGACCCGGTCCGTTACACGGCGCCCGCGTGGGCCTTTCAGGGCAGACTCTACGAAGCGACGGGTCAGTTCGAAAAGGCCGCCTCGGCCTACCAACAGGCCTACGAGGCCGACCCGCTGGATTCCGGGACGCTCTTCGGAATGGCGGGACTGGCCGGGCGCGAGGGCAACTGGAAGCGCGTCGTCGAGCTCACCGGCAAGATTCATCCCTCCGCCCCGGAATGGTCTTACTCGCAGAAGCTGTTGGCCAAAGCGTACCTCGCCCTCGAGAAGCGCGATGAGGCCATTCGTGTCTTGCGCGAGCTGGCAGCCGTTCTTCCCGGGGACACCGAGGTTCGCGGAATGCTGACTACGCTCGAAGAGCGTGTGAAATCTCGGGAGTAAGGTAACCGTCCCCCAACTCCGATCAATAGTAAGATCGTTGCGAAGAGAAAGAAGATGATCCGGCTGGCCACCAGGACCCTGATCGTCGCCAGCATCCTCCTCCCGTCGTCCGCCGCGATCGGTGCCGACTATCACGAGGGGCTGGCGGCCTACAGGCGCGGAGACTACGAGGCGGCTCTCGCCGAGTGGCGCGCTCTTGCAGCGCAAGGGGATGTGGAGTCGCAGTATCGCATCGCTCGCATGTACTACCACGGCGAGGGCGCGAAGGACGACGCGGCGGCGGCGAACTGGTACCGCTTGGCCGCCGAACAAGGACACGACAAGGCCCAGAACAACCTGGGACTGCTCTACGAAGAAGGACGGGGCGTCGAGCCGGACTTCGCGGCGGCGGCCACGTGGTATCGGCACGCGGCGGAGCAGGGTCTGGCAACAGCACAGGCCAACCTCGGCAGACTGTACGAGGCGGGCCTGGGTGTCGATCCCAACCAGACCGAGGCGGCAAGGTGGTATCGGCGCTCCGCGGAGCAGGGATTCGCCAAGGCGCAGTATCGCCTGGGGACGATGTACGAAGAGGGGCTCGGCGTGCCCCGAGATCTCGCCAAGGCTGCCAAGTGGTATCGCCGGGCGGCGAGACAGGAGCACGGTCCGGCGGAGCGCGCGCTCGGAACGATGTACGACGAGGGCCGCGGGATCCGACGCGACCCCAAGAAGGCGGCAAAATGGCTCGGCCGGGCATCCGCTCGCGGTCTCGCGGTGGCCAGCGCCGCCTCACCGTCAGAGGCGGACGAGACCGCAGCTAGAGAGGCGCTTGTCCCCGTGGAGGCGCCCACTCCCCCGCCTTCTTCCCCGAGCAAGCGCGCGAGAAGTGCGATCTCCTCCGAATACCCGGAGCTCCGGCGACTGAGTCTCCTGGCCGAAGAGGGAGAAGCTCCGGCCCAGTACCAGCTGGCCCAGATGTACAGCACGGGCGAAGGGGCGCCTCAGAGCTTGAAGGATGCGGCGAAGTGGTATCGGGAGGCGGCGGAGCGCGGTCACGAGATGGCGGCGTACAAGCTCGCGTTCCTGTACCTTCGGGGCCGCGGCGTCCCGCACAAGGACTATGTCCGGGCCCACAAGTGGTTCAGCGTTTCCGCCGAGCTGGGGGTCGGTGACGCCCGCGAGTGGCGGGAGAAAATCGGCAAGAAGATGTCGGATAGCGAAGTGGCCGAGTCCGAATCGCTGGTGCAGGCCTGGAGGACGAAGGAGCGGGAACGATGAACGAATCCGACCGACCAGCGGCTCGGGGCCGAGGCCCCGTTCGAGTTCCTTTGCGTGGTGCCCAATGCACCTGATCGATTGGAGATTCTCGACTAGAGAGATCAGTCCCACGGGTCCGAGGGCGCCGGAGCCGGGGAGCCTGCGTGCGAACCCCGCCATTCACGAAAAAATTCGAGCCACGCGGAATCCGGATCGAGGAATCGGATCCCCATACCGCAGACCATCTCGTCGTGCAGGTGCTCGGGGACGCGGATCGCCCAAGTCACCTCGCCTTTTCGCACCACGGCTTTGTCGGGGAACTCGATGCGCAGGACCAAACGCGTTCCGACGCCGAGCACGTCGTTCGTGTTGATGTGCAGGCCGCCCTCGGAGAGGGACTCCGCGCAGCCTGCGGAATCGATGGAGTCGACACCGTAGCTGACCCAGAGGCGCGTGCGCACCCGACGATGGCGCCGTGAGTGACGGCGAACATTCATCTGATTCATTTCGCCTTGTCAGCCCCCCATCTAAAACATAGGGAACGCCGCCGAGGTCGAGCAATCACGGCAAACCGGAGGATCCGGAAAACCAGGCCGCTTCCGAAAAAAAAGTGTTCGAGCTCGCCATTTTCGAAATCGGTGACTGGCAACCTCCGAACGTTCTGCTCGCGATGTGGCATCATGTCTCGCACGTCCCGATGGAGCTTTCGACGTGAAAGCCATACCGCCGATCAAGGCCGTCATGACCGCGTTTCCGTACTGGGTCGATATCGACGAGCCACTGGCCCGGGCCCGGGAGATGATGGCTCGACATGCGATCCGTCACCTGCCGGTCATGGAACGGAGCAAGCTCGTCTGTTTCCTGACCGAGAAGGAACTACAACGAGAGGTCGAAGAAGACGGTCGCGTGAGGGACGTCTGCCAAACGAAAGCCTACGTCGTGGGCCTGTCGGAGCCGTTGGACCGGGTGCTCGCCTACATGGCGGAACATCACCTGGATTGTGTATTCGTGGTGAAGGACGGCAAGCTGGCAGGGATCTTCACCGTCTCCGACGTCTGCCGTCGCTTTGCGGCGCTCCTGCGCTCTCTGTTCCCGGCGGGTGGCGACAACCGCGCGGCGTGACCGGCCAGAAGTCGACCAGCTGTCCGCGCAGAGTGGGTTGCAACTGCTTCCAGCTCTCGACCGGCAGGTGCAACCGGGCCAGGGCGGCCGTTGGCACCGGTCGATTCTCGCCGGTCAGAAGTTGCAAGAGCTCCGCGACACCGGGATTGTGCGCCACGATCAGAGCCGAGTCGCAGGCCGAGTCGAGCTCCCGGAGCGGGCCGAGGAGCCCCAGGCAATCCGCGAGGTACAACCGGCTGCTGGTCCGGATCTCCCCCTCGTAGCAGCTGCTCTCCGCCGCCCGCTGTGCGGTTGCGCATGCGCGCAGCGCCGTCGAGCTGAGAATCCGGTCCGGCACCAGCCCTTCGCGCAGCAAGAGTCGACCTACGGCGGTGGCGTCTCGCCGGCCCCGCTCGTCGAGGGGGCGGTCATGGTCCGAAAGGTCCGGACTCGCCCGGTCGGCCTGGGCGTGACGCAGCAACAGCAACAGCTTCATCGGTAACTGAGGTCACCGGCTGGCCGGCCCGGACAGGACTGGCCTCAACCGACGATCGAACACTACCATGCCGCGATGCAATGGGTCGTCGGCGACGTTCAGGGGTGCGCGCGGGAGCTCGACGACCTGCTCGAGTGGGTCCGTTTCGATCCCGGGAGGGACGCGCTTTGGTGCCTCGGCGATCTGGTCAACCGCGGACCCGACTCGCTCGAAACGCTGCGGCTGTGGCGGGGCGTGCGTGGGCACAGCCTCCTCGGCAACCACGATGTCCACGCGCTACTGGCCCGCTCCGGCCGCAGGGAGCGCAAACGAGACACGCTCGACGCGTTGTTCGCCGCCGAGGACGCGGATGTGCTGCTGGAGCGACTGCGGAAGCAATCGGTGCTGGTTCACCTGCCGGGTGCCGACCGCGTGCAGCCGGTCTGGCTGGTGCACGCCGGTCTCGACCCGCGCTGGACCGACCTGTCGAAGATCGCCCGGCGGCTCGACGACGGCCACCACGACGATGCATGGTTGGAAGACCCGGACGTCGCGTTCGCGACCAAGGTGCGCTGCTGCACGGCCGACGGCGAACGCTGCGGCCACAGCGGACCGCCCGACACGTGCCCCCCGCCCTATCGGCCCTGGGACGAGTTCTATCGCACCGGCCCGCTCGTGGTTCACGGACACTGGGCACAGCGAGGGGCGTATCGCGGGGAACGGACCATGGGGCTCGACTCGGGTTGCGTCTACGGCGGCGTGCTGACCGCCTGGTGCCAGGAAGAGGACCGGTTCGTGCAAGTCCCATCACGGGAGCACGGCGGTAGGCCACGGGAGCCTCACTCGCTGAGCTCGAAAATCCGGTAGGATGACCCGGCGGTGGCATGCCGGGGGGGGCCACCGACGACGATCACCAAGATGTCCGATACGAGCACTCACGATCCGCCGCGACTCGAGTTGGACGCCACCGAAGAAAAGGAGTGGCTCGACTCGCTCGACTACGTGATCAAACACGGCGGGCCCGATCGGGTTCGGGAGCTCCTGTACTCGTTGCAACGGCGCGCCGCGGAGTTCGGCATCACGCTGCCCTACGCGGCCAACACGCCCTACGTCAATACGATCCCGGTCAGCCGCCAACCGAGGTTCCCCGGCCAACGCCGGATCGAACGGCGCATCAAGAGCATCATCCGTTGGAACGCCATGGCGATGGTCGTTCGGGCCAACCGCGAGGAAAGCGGCATCGGGGGCCACATCTCGAGCTACGCCTCGGCCGCGACCCTGTACGAAGTCGGGTTCAACCACTTCTTCCAGGGCCCGGACAGCGAAGGTGGCGGCGATCAGGTCTATTTTCAGGGCCATGCCTCTCCCGGCATCTATGCCCGCGCTTTTCTCGAAGGGCGGCTCACGGAACAGCAGCTGGAGAACTTCCGTCGCGAGCTGAAACCGGGGGGCGGTTTGCCCTCGTACCCCCACCCGCGCGCGACGCCCGATTTCTGGGAGCACCCGACGGTCTCGATGGGTCTGGGACCGATCATGGCGATCTACCACGCGCGCTTCAATCGCTACCTCGAGGACCGCGGGCTCAAAGAGAAAACCGGACGGGTCTGGGCCTTCCTCGGCGACGGTGAGACGGACGAGCCGGAGTCGCTCGGCGCCATCACCCTCGCGTCCCGGGAAAAGCTGGACAACCTGATCTTCGTCATCAACTGCAACCTGCAGCGGCTGGACGGTCCGGTTCGCGGCAACGGCAAGATCATTCAGGAGCTGGAGGCGATCTTCCGCGGCGCGGGCTGGAACGTGATCAAGGTGATCTGGGGCGACAGCTGGGACCCGCTTCTGGCCGCCGACGAACTCGGACTCCTGGTCAAGCGCATGGAGGAGGCCGTGGACGGCGACTACCAGAAGTACAGCGCCGAAACGGGTACCTACACGCGCGATCACTTCTTCGGCACCGACCCGCGGTTGCGTGCAATGGTCGAAAACCTGACCGACGAGGAGATCGCCAAGCTGCGTCGCGGTGGGCACGATCCCGAAAAGGTCCATGCGGCGTACAAGGCGGCGGTGGAGCACACGGGGCAGCCGACGGTGATCCTGGCCAAGACGGTCAAGGGTTACGGTCTGGGCGAAGCCGGCGAGGGCAAGAACATCACCCACCAGCAGAAGAAGCTCAATTACGAAGAGCTGCGCGAGTTCCGGGCGCGGTTCGGCATCCCGATCTCCGATGAAGAGCTGGGTGATGCGCCGTTCTACAAGCCGGAAGAAGACAGCCCCGAGATGCGGTACCTGCACGCGCGGCGCCAGCAACTCGGCGGCTACCTCCCGAGCCGCAAGGTCCAGGTGTCGCCCATCGAGCCGCCCTCGCCCAAGCTCTTCGAGGAGTTCCATAAAGGTTCGGAGGGGCGCGAGGCATCGACCACGATGGTCATCGTGCGCATGTTGGCGCGGTTGCTGCGCGACAAAGAGCTCGGCCCGCTGGTCGTTCCGATCGTACCCGACGAGGCACGCACCTTCGGCATGGAATCGTTGTTTCGCCAGGTGGGGATCTATTCCCACGTCGGGCAGCGCTACGAGCCCGTGGACCGCGAGACCCTGCTGTACTACAAGGAAGCCACGGACGGCCAGATTCTCGAAGAAGGCATCACCGAGGCGGGCTCCGTCTGCTCGTTCATCGCCGCGGGCACCGCGCACGCCAGCCACGGGGTCAACACGATCCCATTTTTCGTCTTTTACTCGATGTTCGGCTTCCAGCGCATCGGCGACTTGATCTGGGCCGCCGGAGACATGGGCTGCCGGGGCTTCCTGGTCGGCGGTACGGCAGGGCGTACGACACTGGCCGGGGAAGGACTCCAGCACCAGGACGGGCACTCTCACCTCCTGGCTTACACCCACCCGCACGTGGTGGCTTACGACCCGGCATTCGCCTACGAGATTGCCGTCATCGTGCAGGAAGGGATCCGCCGCATGTACGTGGCACAGGAGAACATCTGCTACTACGTGACCGTCGAAAACGAGCCGTACGCCATGCCGCCCATGCCGGAAGGCGTCGAAGAGGGGATTCTCAAAGGGCTGTACCGATTCAAGAGCACGGGCGGCGAGAACGCCGCGGCCGTTCGCTTGCTGGGATCCGGCGCGATCATGAACGAAGTGCTGCAGGCCCAGGAGATGCTGTCCGGCCAGTACGGCGTCGAATCCGAGGTCTGGGCGGCGACGAGCTACCAGCAGCTCCACCGCAACGGGCTCGAGGTCGAGCGCCGTAACCGGCTGCATCCCGAGGAGCGGGCCGAGCTTCCCTGGGTTCGCCAGTGCCTGGGCGACGACCCGAACGGCGTCTTGGTGGCCGCTTCCGATTACACCAAGGCTCTCGCGTGTTCGATCCGCCCCTGGCTCAGCGGAGAATTCGTCGCCCTGGGAACCGACGGATTCGGGCTCAGCGACGGCCGGGCCGCGCTCCGCGACTACTTCGAGGTCGATGCACGGCACATCACATGGGCGACCCTGGAGGCGCTGGCCCGCCAAGGAAAATTCGGCCGCAAGCCGCTGGCCGCGGCGCAGTCCGCGCTGAAGATCGACTCCAGCAAGGTGGACCCGTCCGTCGTATGAGTGTCGCGCAAAACAAGATCGTCCTTCCCGAGCTTGGAGAGAATATCGAGGTGGCCGACGTTTCGGCCGTCCTGGTGGCGGTGGGGGACGTCATTCAGCGCGACCAACCGGTCATCGAGGTCGAGACGGAGAAGGCCAGTCTCGAGGTCCCCGCCTCGGCCGACGGTCGGGTCACCGAGCTGCTGGTCGCGGCCGGCGATACGATCAAGGTCGGTCAGGTAATTCTCGTCGTCGAGGGCGATCCGCAACGGGTCGCCGAGGACGCACGGTCGCCGACGCCCGCACCGCCCGCGGCCGAGAGCCCGTCGGTCGTTGCTCTCCCGGCGGCGGCGCGATCGGAAGCCCCGCGGATCGGGGAAACCGTTCCCGCCGCACCCTCCGTGCGGGCCTTGGCACGGGAGCTCGGCCTGGAGATCCGGGCGGTACCCGGATCCGGCCGCGGCGGAAGAATCTCGCGGGACGACGTCAAGGTTTACGCCAAGCAATTGATTCTCGCCATGGAGCCGGGCCGCGTTGCACCGGCACCGCAGTCCGCGCCGGCGCTGCCCGATTTTTCCAGGTGGGGCGAAGTGGCGCGAGAGCCGTTGACCAGGATTCGACGCGCGACCGCGAAGAACCTGGCGCACGCCTGGAACACCGTGCCCCACGTGACGCAGTTCGACCGTGCCGACATCACGCGGCTCGAGGCTGCGCGTCGGGACTTCAACAAGAGCGCCGAGGCCGGCACGGCCAAACTCACGGTGACGGCCGTGATGCTCAAGCTGGTGGCGGCGGCACTCGAACAGTTCCCCAAGTTCAATGCGAGCCTGGACCTCGCTGCCGACTCGATCGTCTACAAGAAGTACGTGCACATTGGCGTGGCGGTCGATACCCCACGAGGCCTCCTCGTACCGGTCGTTCGAGACGTGAACGGCAAGCCGCTACTGCAAGTCGCGGCCGAGCTGGGGGAGCTGGCCGTGAAGGCGCGAGAAAGAAAGCTCAAGCCGGACGAGATGGCCGGATCCTGCTTCACCGTCAGCAACCTCGGCGGGCTGGGGACGACCTATTTCTCGCCGATCGTCAACTGGCCCGAGGTCGCCATCCTCGGGGTCGGCCGGGCCGAGATCCAGGCGATGCAGCACGAGGAGACGTTCCGGCCCCGGTTGATCGTGCCGCTCTCCCTGTCCTACGACCATCGCGTGATCGACGGCGCGGACGCCGCTCGCTTCGTGAGGTGGGTTGCCGAGGCGCTGGAGCAACCGCCGCCGTTGGACAAGAGTTGACCAAGAAATGCTGACCTTCGAGCGAGCGGCATGAGCACGAACGGAGCATCGTCCGACGTCGTCGTGATCGGCGCGGGACCGGGGGGCTACGCTGCGGCCTTTCTCGCCGCCGACCTGGGAATGGGAGTCACTCTGATCGATCCGGAGCCCGATCCGGGCGGCGTCTGTCTCTTCCGCGGCTGCATTCCGAGCAAGGCGCTGCTGCACGTGGCGCAGCTCATCGGCGAGGCGCGCCACGCCCGCGACTGGGGGATCGAGTTCACCGATCCGAAGATCGACCTCGATCGCCTGCGTGGGTGGAAAGAGCGCATCGTGACCAAGCTGACCGGCGGGCTGGGACAGCTGTGCCGCCGACGCAAGATCGACTACGTCCAGGGACTCGCCCGGTTTGCCGATGCACGAACTCTCGAAATCGACACGGTGTCCGGAGAGCGGAGACGTCTGCAGTTCGGCCACGCCATCGTCGCTACCGGCTCGAGTCCCTCGTCCGTGCCCGGATTTCCGGTGAGCTCCCCCCGCGTCCTCGACTCGACGTCGGCCCTGGAGCTTCGCGACATACCCGGACGTTTGCTGGTCGTCGGCGGGGGCTACATCGGTCTCGAGCTGGGCTCCGTCTACGCCGCGCTGGGCAGTCGCGTCACGGTCGTGGAGATGACGGACTCGTTGCTTCCCGGAGTGGATCCCGATCTGGTGCGCCCGCTGCACCGGAAACTCGAGCGCGAGTTCGAGGCCATCCTGCTGGAGACGCGGGTCGCCGGTGTCCGAGAGCGGTCCCGAGGGCTCGAGGTCGATCTCGAGGGGCAGGATTCGGGCCCGAACGGAAAACGGTTCGACCAGGTGCTCGTCGCCGTCGGTCGCCGTCCCGGCGGTCGGGCCCTTGGTCTCGAGAAGACGCGGGTCGAGATCGACGAAGCCGGCTTCATTCACGTCGACGCTCAGCTGCGAACGGGTGAGCCGGCGATCTTCGCCATCGGGGACGTTGTGGGCCAGCCGATGTTGGCTCACAAGGCCTCTCACGAGGGCCGGACCGCGGTGGAAGCGGTGGCCGGTCGCAAGGTTGCCTTCGAGCCGGCCGCAATCCCCGCGGTGGTGTTCACCGATCCCGAAGTGGCCTGGTGCGGATTGACCGAGCAGCAGGCGAAGCAACGCGGTGTCGAGGTCGTGGTCTCCAGATTTCCCTGGGCCGCTTCCGGCCGGGCGCTCACACTCGGCCTGGACGACGGCGTCACCAAGCTCGTCGTGGATCCCGCGACGGAGAGAGTTCTCGGAGTCGGGATCGCCGGCTCCGGAGCCGGCGAGCTGATCGCGGAAGGTGTGCTCGCCGTGGAAATGGCCAGCGTTGTCTCGGACCTCAAAATGACCATCCACCCGCATCCCACGCTGTCGGAGACCCTGATGGAAGCCGCCGAAGTCTTCTTCGGGCAGAGCACCCACGTTTACCGGCCACTACGCCATCCGGCGCCGTCGAAGCAGGCGCCCCGAGCCAAGGCCGAATCTAAGGAAGGCCCCCAGGCTACGTAGAGGAATTTAAAGAACTCAGGTTGCGACCCCCGCCGGAGCCGGGGCTTTGCAGGCGGTTTTCCTTGACTCGCGCGCACAATCTCGGTATGAGTTCTCTGGATGTTGAGTAGGGTAGTAAGGAGCAGTGGCTAGCAAGGCTTTCGGGGCGCGTTGAGCCCTGGCAAGACGGTTTCGAGAGGGGAGATAGCCACTCTTAACCAACATCAGCCGAAGGGGGGAATAACCAGAAAATGATTGATGTGTTTGATTGGGGTCGGGACTTTCCTAAAATTCAAGGAGGAGGCAAATGAGAAAGTGGCTGCTTTGCTTGTGTATGGCGCTAATGGCCTTGGTGCTGGTTGCGCCGAGTGCGTTTGCGCAGATGTCCGGAATCGGTGGTGATTTCGGTAACGACCAAGACAACACGATCGGTGGACCGTCGGGAGACGACGAGCTCTGTGACGACGACGAAATCTCCGACGACCTTCTGTGCGACGTTACGAAAGTGACGCTCGATCTGGGTAGTCCGTCTGCGACGTTCTGGGGAGCGTTCTGCGCAGAGCCGGCAGTCTCGGCCGGTCAGACGGACGGCACCAGCCAGGCGGTCGTGATTCTCTCGAACGGCGCGAACTTCATTACGGTTGACCTCACGGGCAACGACGGTGCTGCCGACGTGGTCTTCCTGGTCGCGTGCCCCTGTGAGACGTGCGACAGCCAGCTGACGATCGGCGCTGTCGGACCG
>Ga0255058_10002398_pt1 | contig 10328 bp, 8 predicted proteins | sample Cases_109_9_MG_FD_188637 | JGI IMG/M metagenome (GOLD analysis project Ga0255058, IMG submission 188637) | Seawater microbial communities from Amundsen Gulf, Northwest Territories, Canada - Cases_109_9 | ecosystem: Environmental > Aquatic > Marine > Gulf | place: Canada: Northwest Territories... | reverse complement strand
ATTGCCCTTGCACGGCGGAGGTCACGAGTTCGAATCTCGTATCCTCCACAATAAAAAGAGACCCTCTTTTGAGGGGCTTTTTTTATTTTTTTGTATATTTTACGAGAGTCCCCCTTCGGGGATTCTCATCGAGATACATCCCCAAATGTAGGCTCTTCTCCTCGAACCTCGTTCCCCTTGTACATGAACCTAATGCTTTCTCGTTTCTTATATTTACAATTTAATATTTACAACTTGCAATTTACAATTCGAGGTCGAAGGCCGAGTTAATTGAAAGACCGGCTAAAACCTGATAGTATTAGCGGCCGTGCCTGATTATAAATACACCTGATTACCAGGAGAAAACGACTTTAAATGAATTTACGCAATATCGCCATAATCGCACACGTAGATCACGGCAAGACCACGCTCGTTGATGGTCTACTTAAGCAATCCAAAACATTTAGAGAAAATGAGGCGGCTTTCAGACAAGAGCTGATCATGGACTCTAACGATCAGGAAAAAGAGCGCGGGATCACAATACTTGCGAAGAACACGGCCGTCCACTATAGGGGAACGAAGATCAATATAATAGACACCCCTGGTCATGCTGATTTTGGTGGCGAAGTCGAGCGAACGCTAAATATGGCCGATGGTGCTCTTCTTATCATCGATGCTAAGGAGGGCCCGATGCCGCAGACGAAATTTGTCCTAAAAAAAGCTTTGGAGATGAGGCTGCGGATCATCGTCGTCGTAAATAAAATAGATAAGCAGGGGGCGAGGATAGAAGAAATCATAGATAAAACTCACGATCTCTTTCTTGATCTCGCTACCGATGAGAGTGATCTTGATTTTCCTGTTTATTACTCGATCGCCCGTGAGGGCAAAGCCTGGGATGAAGCGCCAAATGACCTAGGTGAAAGTGCAGATCTAACTCCGATTTTTGAAGGAATCATAGATTACGTGCCATCGCCCGGTGGAGAGATCGATAAGCCATTTCAGATGCTGATTGCAGCTCTTGATAGAGATAGTTATCAGGGAATATATGCCATCGGCAGGATCAAGAGAGGCCGCGTTAGTCCGGGAACGAACGTTGTTTTACTTAAAAAGGATGGGCAAATAGAGGAGACAAAGGTCGATCAAGTCTACGTTAGCAAAGGCCTTAAGAGAGACGAAGTAGAAGAGGCAGTAGCCGGAGATATTGTTGCCTTAACAGGCATAGAGGGTTCTGGAATCGGAGATACTGTAGCCGATAGTGAAAACCCTGAAAGCCTGCCGACAATAGATATCGGTGAGCCGACTCTGAAGATGAGTGTTTCGGCAAACACGTCTCCCGTCGCCGGAAAAGAAGGAACATTTGTTACTAGCCGACAGATACTTGAACGAATTGAGAAGGAGCTCGAGACCAATGTTTCTTTAAGGATGGAAAAGGGCTCTTCGGGTGATTACATACTATCTGGAAGAGGCGAGCTTCACCTTAGTGTCTTTTTAGAGACCCTTCGCCGCGAGGGTTATGAGATTCAGGTCGCAAGGCCCCAAGTTATTTTAAAGACGATAAAAGGGAAGGATCACGAGCCGGTTGAAGAATTGACTATTGATGTAGATGCTGAATACACGGGAGCGGTTATCAGTGAAATAGGAAGAAGAAAGGGAAGCCTAGTATCCCAAGAAGACAATGAAGACTCGACTACCAGGTTGGTGTTTGAGATTACTACCAGGGGGCTGCTGGGACTGCGAAACCAGCTCCTGACTCTTTCCAGGGGAACAGCTGTTATGAGTTCCATATTTCTAAGATATGATCCTATTGGGCTCTCGATTCCCAGAATGAGAAATGGCACTTTGATCAGCTCCGAGAATGGAAAAGCGGTCGCATACGGGCTAAACAATGCCCAAAAACGAGGCATAGTATTTATTGAAGTGCAGACCCAAGTATATAAGGGAATGATAGTTGGTCTAAACTCGCGTGAAAGTGATCTCGATATCAATGTGACAAAGGAGAAAAAGCTTACAAATGTTCGGGCTTCCGGATCAGATGACGCCATAAGCTTAACTCCGCCGACAATTCTCTCACTTGAGCAAGGTCTTGATTTTCTAGAAGACGACGAACTTCTTGAGATTACCCCAAAAAGCCTCAGGTTAAGAAAAAAATTCTTAGACGCAAATCTTAGAGTTAAGGCAAAAAAACAAGCAAGATCATAACATCTTCTAACTTAAAAAAAGTCTCCTTTTAGATCTCACTTATGCCTCCCTTCCACTCTCGCCAAGCCGAAACCGTGAGTGTAACCACGGTAAGCGGCAGGATGAAGACGATAAAAACAGTGCTAAAATAGAAAAGGCCAGGAACGTCGAGTGTCGCCAGTACCAGGTAAGCTATGTAGACCAAGTAGTAACCAAAGAATAGTGCTCCTTCCCATCTGGAGATGATGTGCCCACTAAAGAAGATGGGAAGGCAAGCGATGGCGACGACTATCATGACTGGCATATCTAGGCGAAGGGCGTTACTTGGAACTATTATCCCGTTTGGCGCCACAAGCCCTGTTAGGCCAAAAACAGCCATAATATTAAACATATTGCTCCCGATGGCATTACCGACGGCGATATCGCGCTCATTTCTAAAGCTTGCCAGTACCGAAGTCATGACCTCGGGCAGTGATGTACCAATAGAGATAATGGTTAGGCCTATGATCAGCTCGCTTACACCCAAAAATTTTGCAATATCCACGGCTCCGACAACAAGCGAGCGGGAGCCAACGACTAAAAATATCATTCCAACAACAATTGTAGCTAGATCTATCGGGGTGGAAGAACGCTTAAGCTCACTCTTGGTTTGGCCGAATTCTGCAACGTATTCGGCGTCAACATCTTTACTTTCTCTTCGGCTCTTTCTTATCGCCCATACGGTATAAAAGATTATTCCGGCAAAAAGTATGGCACCGTCGATTCGACCGATCTTTCCATCAAGCGACATTAAAAATAATATTACGGAAGCTCCGATCATCAGGGGAACATCGATCCTGATCAGCTGCTGGTTGACCAAGAGCGGAACTACCAGAGCCGCCAGTCCGATAACGAATAAAATATTGAAGATATTGCTGCCAATAATATTTCCAACGGCGATCCCCGATTGGCCGGTGATAGTCGACCATAGACTAACAGCTGCTTCCGGGGCACTAGTGCCGAAGGCAACAACGGTCAGGCCGACGACCAGTGGCGATATCCCGACAGTCAGGGCTAACCGTGAAGAGCCGCGAATAAGGAGCTCAGCACCGCCGACTAGAGCAACAAAACCTATTATTATGAATATGGGTGTCAGCGGCGACAAATAAGCACCTCATTTCTTTTGCATGACTTGAACTTAAATACCGCTCCTATACTAGTTGAAGACAGACAAGTTTTGCAAAAGTCATTAGCTACTTTGTAATCACTAACCCCGGTACCTTAAAGAAGATAGAAGGGTAAAGACAATTGTAGTAAGTGAAGACAAACGTGCTATAAATAGGTTAGAATATTCTTCCGTGGCATGATAAATGAGGTGGATAATGATAAAAGAAAAAGTACTTATTGCCCTGAATGACCAGATGACTTTTGAAATATACTCAGCTTATACATATAAGGCGATGGCGGCCTATTTCTCTGATATTGATCTCAGTGGAATGGAGAACTTTTTTAATATTCAGACGATGGAAGAATTGACGCACGCAGAGAGATTTTATAAATATATTACCGAGTCAGGCGCCAGAGCTCATTTTGGTCAAGTAGATGAACCCAGGTTCGACTACAGCCATCCGCTGGAGGCTTTTGAGACGGCGCTCAAGCACGAACAAGTAGTGACTGAGAGGATGAGTAAGCATTCGGATCTCGTCATGGCAGAAAGCGATCACGCTACCAGGATATTTCTTGAATGGTTCGTCACCGAACAAATAGAGGAAGAATCAAGTTTTACAACGATAATCGCCAAACTTAAATTGGTCGGCGATGATGGGCAAGGGCTGCTCATGCTCGATCAGGAGCTCGGTCAACGAGTCTTTACTCCTCCGACAGATGCGACCGGAGCTTAAGCCGCTGGGAATATTGTTGCCGGCATTTACGTTTATTGACATCGATTGTTCAAGACACCATAATTGAGTAGCTAACAGAGCATAGCTATATCCCTTCGATAGATCATCATTGGATGATAGTTATAAAGGAGAGTTTGTGTCGCAAAAAAGAATCCTTTATCAATTCCCTTTGATATTACTGGTTTTGGTAGTATCGCTTTTTTTATTCGGGTGCGGAACGGGTGACATTGCTGAAGATGTTTCCGGCGAAACTAAAGGTGAGGCGGTAAAATTTAATGTTATTAGAGAGGGTAAGTCTGGCTTTCCTTTTCTTAAGGGTAAACTGAATAATTATTATGTGTTAGATAGTGAAAGAGACTGGCAAAATTTTTGGGAAGAAGCTGATAGAAGGAGTAGTGAGGTAGGGGGCTTAAGTGATATAGTCACCGATCCTAACAATGCTGAACTTGAACAGCTTAGAAAAGAGACTGACTTTGAGGATCAAATGGTCGTCGGAGCCGTTTTTGAAAGGCCGACTACTGGTTTTAATACGATCATCAAGGAAGTTATAAGGACAGACGAGAATATTGTCGTTAAGATCGACGTTACCGGGTCCGGAGATAGTATGAGCGAGAACTCCGCCCCTTATCAATTCGTAAGATTAGATACCATCTCTGATCTTCCGGTTAAGTTTGAGCTATCAAATGAGACTAACAGAGCTTCAGATATAGATATCGTTTTTTAATTGAGACGTTATTTTTGAAATGATCTTTCCTCGTTTAGATTTATCGCATATTAGGTAAATACTACTAAAGTATCCAAGCGTTAGGCTGATTTTCTCTAAAGAGAAAGCTTGTTATTGTCGTTTAATATTTTATGTGAAAGAAACTAATCCGAGGTGAAAAATGAAGATAACTACGATGATGAAAGAGGGACGGCAATTCAAGCCCAAGAAGAAGGTAACCGACACCGCTTATATCAATAGTCCGGAACTTTACGAAAGTCTATATAAGGAATCGATCGATGATCCGGAAGGCTTCTGGTCCAGGATGGCTGAGGAGAATATAGAATGGTTTAAGAGGTGGGATAAAGTCTTAGAGTGGGATTTTTCTCGAATCGGAGAGATCGAAGAGCAGCCAGTAAAATTCTTTCTAGGTGGAAAGTTGAACATCTCTTACAATTGTCTCGATCGTCACCTAAATACCTGGAGAAAGAATAAAGCGGCAATTGTCTGGCAGGGCGAGAAAGAAGAAGATAAAAGGACGCTTACCTATCAGCAGCTTCACACCGAAGTCTGTAAATTTTCTAACGTACTTAAAAAGCACGGGGTAAAGAAGGGCGACAGGGTTGCTCTTTTTCTTCCCATGGTTCCCGAACTCGCCATATCGATGCTTGCATGTACCAGAATCGGTGCTATCCATTCTGTAGTTTTCTCTGGCCTGTCGGCAGAAGCGCTGAAGACGAGGATAAATGATTGCTGTGCGAAAATATTGATAACTTCGGATGTAAGCTATCACGCGGGAAAGACGATCGAACTGAAAAAGATCTCCGATATCGCATTGAAGGATTCTCCCAGTGTTGAGAAAGTCATCGTATTTGACAGGGGTTCCAGCGATCCTGATATGGATCAAAAAAGAGATCTTTGGTGGCATGAAGAGATAAATAAGGGTGATATTAATAGTAAGTGCGAACCGGAAGTAATGGATGCGGAGGATCCTAACTTTATCCTATATACCAGCGGAAGTACGGGTAAGCCAAAGGGTGTTCTGCACACGACTGGAGGATATTTAGTCTATGCCCATCTGACTTTTAAATGGATATTCGATGTTAAAGATGATGATATCTTTTGGTGTACGGCCGATATCGGTTGGATAACCGGACATTCTTATCTTGTATATGGCCCCCTTTCAAATGGGGCCACCAGTGTCATGTTTGAAGGCGTACCTACCTATCCGGAACCGGACAGATTTTGGAAGATGATAGAAGATTATAAGGTCAATATCTTTTATACAGCGCCAACGGCAATAAGATCCCTGATGAGAAGCGGGGAAGAGTGGCCTAAAAAACATGATCTTTCCAGCCTAAGGCTTTTGGGGTCGGTAGGAGAGCCGATAAATCCGGAGGCTTGGATGTGGTATTACGACAATATTGGTAAAGGCAATTGCCCGATATTGGATACTTGGTGGCAGACGGAGAGCGGTGGGATCATGATAACTCCGCTTCCGGCTACTCCGATTAAACCAGGCTCTGCCTCGAAACCATTTTTTGGCGTGGAAGCAAAAGTCTATCGACAGGATGGTAGCGAGTCGTCAGTCAATGAGGGTGGCCTCCTTGGATTTACCAAGCCTTGGCCGGGCATGCTTCGCGGCTTATATGGTGATAAAAAGAATCAACTCTTAAAGAAGAACTATTTCTCTATGTTTCCCGATGTCTTTTTCTCAGGTGATGGTTGTCGCATAGATGAAGACGGTTATTACTGGATAATGGGAAGAATAGACGATGTCATAAAGGTATCGGCGCACCGACTGTCGACTTCTGAGATCGAAAGCGCTTTGGTCACTCATGCGGCCGTAGCCGAAGCGGCCGTCGTCGGTTTCCCCCATGAGATAAAGGGACAAGGGATCTATTGTTTTGTAACAGTTAAAGAAGACCGTGAGACAACAGAGGAATTAAAAAAAGAGTTGGTTAAGCAGGTAAGAAGTGAATTGGGACCGATCGCTTCTCCTGATGTAATCCAGTTTGCTGATGCCCTTCCCAAGACCAGATCGGGAAAGATCATGAGAAGGATACTTCGAAAGATCGCCTGCGGCGATATTAACGAGATCGGTGATACAAGCACTTTAGCCGACCCGGCGGTCGTGGACGTCCTGGTTGAAGAGAGGATATGCTAGAAGCGTAAGGGGTAGAGGAAAAAAGCTAAGGGAAGCGCCAAGGTTGTTTTTATATATTTTTTAAAAAGTTTATATTGTTTTACCCCACATGTAGATGAGCACTAATATTGATGTCAATAGGGCGAAGACTAGTAACCGCTTATAAGAGTAATGGCTTTGACTTAAATAACCGAGCCAGTTGACCGTACTGGTCCCGATGCGGACAAAGTAATGCTCTACCTGAGAGTCTTTGCCTCCCCATATCGGTACTCTACGGCCTATTGAAGCTAAACTGTCATAAATAATGAACCTGGCTAATTCGCCGCCGCGTTCTGACCCCCGGTATAGAAGTTGAAGAGGATAAGCTATTGTGCCCACCCCCTGTATGGCTCCGACGAAAAGAGCGATCCACGGTCTACGCTGTCGCTGAAAGGTGGATTGAAAGACCCGACTGAGAGTATATATGGTGCGACCTATTGATCCACCGAATATCGCGACCAGCGCAAAGATCGTACCATCAATAATACCGATGGCCCAGAGTGTTGGCATGACCATCCACTGTATGATCTTGATCGGTAGCTTGATAGCAAGATGTACGCTAAAGTCGGTGAGATACGAGCTAACATCTTCTTCTCCCAATACTGTCCGCAAATGGTCAGCTTCATCCTGGTCAATAAACTTGCGCTCGATCCACATGTCTATTTTTCGTCCCACGTACGTTTGGGATATACTCCAGCGATATTTTGTAGAGACGAGATAGTGCCAAACATTTTTAGATAATTGTCTTACATCAAGGCCTCTAAACCAAATAAATCCCCGTCTGAAAGAGCCGGCCAGCAAGTGAGGCACTTTTGGGATTCTTATACCAAGCAAGTGAAGATTCCATTTTATAGGTTGCGATCGATAGCGCTCTGCTTGAAGATTATTGATTCTTCCTCTCGACAGTTCATAAGCGATACTCCTTTGGCGGCGAGTAAGCGACTTCCAACGTTGCTGGTTATCGCCTAACTGGTCCAAATAGAAAGTTATTTCCTTAAAACCGTCTTTGCCAATCGAACGTTCAATATCGGATCCGTTTTTTAATAAATAGTTATGTAATTTTGGTACGTCGACGTCATCGAAGATGGGCCTTCGATACCTTAGTGAACGGGGTAAATAAAAACGTATCGTCGCAAGAGGGTTAAGTGCAAATAGTGCGGGAACGCCAGATTCAAGGTCTATCCAAACCCACTTTAATTGCTCTTCGTCACTATCTTCCAACATAAAATTATTTGAGGCTACTGGATTACCAAGGCCCGCTTGCCATACTAAACCATCGAAACCGGACTCTATTAAATGATGTTGCAACGGCTTCATGATATTTATAACAAGATCACGTAGGTAATCGAGTTTGCTTCCGGGGAAAGGATTAGGCAGCGGCGCATGTTTTCCTTCTATCAACTCGGTTCTGATCTCAAAGGCCAGTTGTTTATCGTTCCAATCCCATGAGTCGGTGTCCGGTAACCGTAGTGTGCTGCCGAACCAGTATCGGACAAGATGTTTCAATATATATCGACGGGCGACTGCCGAGCGAATTGCCGACTCACACCAAGTGTAAGGATTAGCTGAGCCAGTCAAGATAAATAGTACAAGCTTCCCGAGACTTTCACCCGTGAAAGTTTTTTTTGCCAGGGAGCGCCCTTTTGAATCACGCTCGAGATAGACTTTACCTGAGCGCCCTTCTCCTATTAGTAATTCTTTGGTGCTGTTATTCATAGGTCCCTTGACCAGTTGATATTGTTACTATTATAACTCTAAATAGTAGAAGACCATAGAGAGTGAAAGCCTTAAGCAACTATGCGTTAATCATTATATTTAAGGGGTCACTATAATGGTTGAAGCCAAAGAAGCCTAAAAGAATATAAACTGCCTTTCGATGCAAAAGAGATTGTTAAAATAAGTCTGGTCAAGAAAGAGATAATCGATTAAGAGCTCGCTGTCAACGTTAGACGGGATCGAAATATTTACATCTTCTTTCAAAAAGAAAAAATCAAAGGCTTATTTAGCGTTATTTTGCTTCCTATGGTAAAATGCTTTTGATTCCTTGTATTACCTTTTAACGCAGGTAAGGTCGGTTGTTTACTTATTTAAACGTTGATTGAAAGGACCTGGATGAAAATCAGTTCGATATCTTTGATTCTAACAATATGTCTTGGTCTGTTCTTAGTCGGTTGCGGACCTGCTATCGAATCTAACGGCGAGCCGGCATCGGTACCCGGAAGCGGTGATACGTTAAGAGACGGCGATCTTCTGATAAAAGTCGTAGAAAAGAAGCTTTATGATAATAAAACTAATAGAAAGCCGTTGGCCGGAAAAGTGTTTTACCAACTGACTCTTGATCTGACCAACGAGAGCGACAACCCTTGGGACTCATCGAGCTGGGATTATACGATCGAAGATCCAAAGGGGAGAACGATAGAAGGATATATTGATATTAGCGATTCGTCTGGGGGAACTATCAGGCAAGATATCGATCCAAACGATACCCTAAGATTGAAATTGATATATGAAGTACCAGAGGATCTAAAAGGCCTTGTCCTTACCACCTTTAATTCGGATGGTGTGAAACTGTGATAGGGAAGGCATTATATCGATAAGACAAGAAGCGCCGCGACCCCGCGGCGCTTCTTTTCTTTCTAAAGTAATTTCATGAGATGAACTCCATCCGATTTAAAAGCACCGGCCTCTAAAAAAAATTATAAAAAAGCGAGAGAACGTAGTTAATTTGGGAATATAACAGACTGTTGTATCCAAATGATTTCACGTTTTTTATTTTTTTTAAAGGAGACGTCGATGTTAAGAGTCAAGGTTATAGTGATCGCTCTAATAATTATTCTCAGTCTAAGTGTTCCATTTGGCTGCCAAACAAGCAGCGAACCTTCTAAAAGCAAAAAAGAAGAATCAAAAAAGAAAGAGGTCGAAAAAGCCACTGAAGAAGAAAGAGAGCCAGTGATCGTAAGGGATAGAAAAAGAGAGATTCAGCTAATTACATTCGGTCCGCATGAGCCCAAAAAAAATGATAAAAAACCAGCCGCGGGAAACGTTTACTTCCAAGTCACTTTAAATGTTACTAACTCGCTAACGACTTACTCAAATATTGCCACTTGGGATTACTGGTTAATAGATCAAAATGGAAATGAGATAGAAGCAATCAAAAAGATGGCTGGCTGGCCCGATGGCAATATGATAGATTTGCCCCCAAAGGAGATGAAGCGGGTGACCTATATATTTGAAATTCCGGCTGGTTCCGGGGATTACCGTCTCACCAGTGACAGTTATATGATCATTGATCTAAAGTAATTTCAAATCAACTAAAAGCTCGGCGTTTACAGTTTTATAAATATCATGCCATTTGGTAAATTGTGTGTGATCTACTTTTTTAATTGCTTGTTTTTAGTAATAA
>Ga0255058_10002397_pt1 | contig 10329 bp, 9 predicted proteins | sample Cases_109_9_MG_FD_188637 | JGI IMG/M metagenome (GOLD analysis project Ga0255058, IMG submission 188637) | Seawater microbial communities from Amundsen Gulf, Northwest Territories, Canada - Cases_109_9 | ecosystem: Environmental > Aquatic > Marine > Gulf | place: Canada: Northwest Territories... | reverse complement strand
AAATGCAACATTAAAACGTAGCTTGCTTAACCTTAAAGATGGAAAATATAGATTGCTTTCCAGGTTCTCACGTTTCAGAGTACTAATAAAAATATTTAATTTTGTTTTGGCAATGTTCAGGGCTTGCGATATTATAATTGTCCATGCAGAAAAGAAGAAATCAAATCAAGTATAAATACTATTTTGGGAGAAATGTATGATAATTTTGGGAGTAACACACCCTATTTCATGGTTTAACGCTGCATGTATCCTGGTAGACGGTAAGTTGATAGCCATGAGTGAAGAGGAAAGATTCACCAGATTTAAATATGCTAAAGGAGGAATTGCTCCGGAAAAATCTATAGAATTCTGTCTCAAAAAGGCGGGAGTGGCACTGGATGATGTGGATTATTTTGCTGTAGGATGGGAATCTATGAAACATCATAAAAAGAAAGAACAACACATTTGGGACTATTTGTTAAAACAGTTACCTTTCGGCCATGAGGAGAAAAAGATAAAATTTGTAAGACATCATGTTGCACATGCATTGAGTTCTTATTACGTCTCAGGATTTAATCATTCTAATGTTTTATCCATTGATGGTTCTGGTGGAGAAGAATCCGGCATACTGGCGATTGGAGAAAATGATGAATTAAGAATTATCAAGACTATACCAAACAGAAGCAGCCTGGGGCATTTATACGGACTGATTACGAAGGCATTGGGATTTGAATATCATCGCGAGGAAGGAAAGGTTATGGGCCTTGCCGCCTATGGGCAACCAATTGAAAATGAATTTACGTTTATTGACTGGGATAATGTCGTACCTGTTATGGACAAGAAAGGGTTTAAGAAATATTTTAATAATGTTACAACAAGAAAGAATGGAGAAGAATTAAACCAGTATCATAAAGACCTGGCAGCAACCGTACAACACACACTTGAGAAAGCAGCGTTACAGATGAGTGCTTATCTCTATGATATTACGGGTTCTAAAAACCTGTGTATGGCAGGAGGGTGTGCCCTGAACTGCTCAATGAACGGCGTTCTATTAAGATCAGACCATGTTGATAGTATATTTGTTCAACCCGCTGCAAATGATGCAGGTACTGCGTTAGGGGCAGCCTTAAGTGTCTACAAAGATGTTGTGGGGCACCGGCCTGATATTATCCTTGAACATCCATACTATGGCCCGGATTATACCAATGAGGAGGTTGAATACGAATTAAAGAGATATAAACTTAATAATTACAAGCGCTGTAACGATATTGCTAAAGAAGCTGCTGTATTGATTGCAGATAATAAGACTGTAGGCTGGTTTCAAGGCAGAATGGAATTTGGCCCCAGGGCGCTTGGCGGCAGAAGCATCCTCGCAAATCCAAAGAATAAAGATATGAAGGATATTGTAAACAAAAGCGTAAAAGGCAGAGAGCCATGGAGGCCATTCGCTCCGTCATTCCTCGCAGAAGATTATAGCGCTTATGTAAAACAACCTTACAATTCACCATTTATGATAATTGCGTTCCAGGCTGTTGAGGAAAAAGTGTCTGATATAGCATCAGCCACACATGTAGACAATACGGCAAGAGTACAGACAGTCAGGAAAGAAATCTTCCCCCGGTACTGGGAATTAATCAATGAATTTAAAAAGATAACGGGAGTACCGGCGCTCCTCAATACCAGCTTTAACGTAGCAGGCCAGCCCATTGTCTGCTCACCTCGTGACGCCATAATGACATTCTTCGGTTGCGGTCTCGATTATCTGGCAATAGAAGACTATCTGGTGTGGAAGTAAGGATCTGGTCAAAAACAACTTGGCATTTTTCGCGCCCAGGGTTATGTCAGATTTGGTCGATCTGATTGAGTTGAACCGCAAGCATAGCCTTAGCTACGTTGAGGATTCAGCGAATGAAGATCGATCAAAGATGGCCTGAAAATGGGATGTGAAAATACCAAATTATTTTTGACCAGATCCTAAACCTGAATTGAAAGACATATGAAGAGTAGAAGCAGGAGTAATACATGATAATTCTGGGAGTAACACATCCTATTTCGTGGAATAATGGAGCATGCATCCTTGTAGATGGCAAGCTGATTGCCATGGTGGAGGAGGAGCGGTTCAATAGATTTAAGCATGCGCCGAGGGTGTCTGCTGACATGTCTATAGAATTCTGCCTCAACAGGGCGGGGGTAACTTTGGATGATGTTGATTATATTGCAATAGGATGGGAAGATGCGAAACGTCAGAAAAAGAAGAAAAGATATGCCTGGGACTTTCTGCTGAGGCAGCTGCCATTCAGACACGAGGAAGAGAAGATGAGGTTTGTAAATCATCATGTTGCTCACGCATTAAGTTCTTATTATGTTTCCGGATATAACCATTCAAATATCGTATCACTTGATGGTTATGGCGGCAGTGAATCCGGCATCCTGGCAATTGGAGAGGGTGACGAACTCAGGGTAGTCAAGTCGATACCCAATAGGAACAGTTGGGGGCACCTGTACGGTGAAATCACAAGGATGTTGGGTTTTAAATCTCATAGCGATGAAGGAAAGGTTATGGGCCTGGCGGCCTATGGACAACCGATTGAGAATGAATATAATTTTATTGATTGGGACAGGGACGTGCCTGTAATCGATAAGAAAGGTTTTAAGCAATACCTTTCCGGTCTCATACAAAGGAAAAAGGGAGAAGATCTAAACCAGCATCACAAAGACCTGGCTGCAACCGTACAGCACACTCTTGAGAGGGCGACGCTCCAGATGAGCTCTTATCTACGTAATATTTCCGGGTCTGAAAACCTGTGCGTGTCGGGTGGATGTGCCTTAAACTGTTCAATGAATGGTGTGTTGTTACGATCAGACCATGTTGATAATATATATATCCAACCCGCAGCTCACGATATAGGTACGGCATTAGGCGCTGCCGTAAGTGTCTACAAAGATGTTGTAGGGCACAGGCCGGACATTGTCCTTGAACATCCATATTATGGCCCGGATTACACCAATGAGGAAGTTGAATACGAACTAAAGAAGTACGGGCTTAATAATTACAAACGTTGTAACGATATAGCCAGAGAAACCGCCGCATTGATCGCAGACAACAAGACTGTGGGCTGGTTTCAGGGCAGGATGGAATTCGGCCCCAGGGCGCTTGGAGGCAGAAGCATCCTTGCAAATCCAAAGAATAAAGATATGAAGGATATTGTAAATAAAAGAATAAAAGGGAGAGAACCGTGGAGGCCATTTGCTCCATCATTCCTGGCAGAGGATTATGGTGACTACGTAAAACAACCTTACAATTCCCCATTCATGATAATTGCGTTTCAGGCAATTGAGGAAAAAGTTCCTGAAATAGCGTCAGCCGCTCATGTAGACAACACGGTAAGGGTGCAGACGGTCAGGAAAGAAATCTTCCCCCGGTATTGGGAATTAATCAATGAATTTAAAAAGATAACGGGAGTACCGGCGCTTCTCAATACCAGCTTTAACGTAGCCGGCCAGCCCATTGTATGCTCACCCCGCGATGCAATAATGACCTTCTTCGGTTGTGGACTCGATTATCTTGCGATAGAAGACTATCTGGTGTGGAAGTGATAAAATGATTTCTGGCAAACTTAAGGTTGTAAAAGAAAAGAATAAAAAGGACTAACAACTTATTATGAGAAAATATTTACTGATACATATCTTAATCATATCATCTTCACTTCTTTCGGCCCCTGTTATACAGGCCGAAGAAAAGCCTGCCATAACCCTGCGTTCGTCTTACATGGATTTATCTCTTACTCAGGTGCAGTCAATGCATAATATTTCTATACGAAAGATGGATGAATGGGGATTTTACGGGCACAGCACAATCCGTCACAACTATGAGAAGAGGTCTGTAAATGGGGACGGTGTAGTAATAGACCACGCCACCGGCCTGATGTGGCATCCGTCAGGTTCGAGTGATTATATGATGTGGAATAATACAAATAACTGGATAAGAAGTCTGAACTATAGAGGATATGCAGGTTATAAAAACTGGCGATTACCGACTTTAGAGGAGGCGGTATCACTGCTTGAATCCAGCAGGAAGAATGGTGGCCCATACATAGACCCGGTCTTTAATGGTGAACAGTGGGGGATCTGGACCGGCGACAAACATGGTTCGAGAGGGGTGTGGAGCGTCTATTTCAGCCTTGGTAATGTTCGCTGGAACGTTAAGAACCGCTACGTCCGTCCTGTTCGTTCACTCAAATGATATGAATAGCAGAGCACATCTTTCAACGTATAGTTAACTGTAGGGTGGGCATTGCCCACCATCGAGAATTGCTAAGCCAAATAGTGGTGGGCAATGCCCACCCTACAGACTATAATCACCATCAAAGTATATATTGAGATGTCAAACGGCATATTACTTCTTTTGAATGATGTTAGGGAGTTGACAAGGAGGTAAATTATCTCCTTGATTACGTATAATGAATCCCGGTTTTACTACTCTTTCTATCGATGTATTTTGACCATCTTTTTCACTTCCATCAGCGTTGTTCATATATTTTTTATTAATCAGAATCAGCCCTGCCATAACCAGTCCCATTACGGCGATCTTAAATAATATTTTCAGCAGTCTTCCAAGCCTTGTTTCCACTGTTTCCTTTGTTTTCATTACATTTCCTTTTATTTAACATTTAGTAGGGGCGAACGGCCGTTAGCCCCTACTTTGTGACCTCTGCGTCCCCGCCTGGCCAGTCAGTTCTGGCAGGTTCGCTGTGAACTATTACGATAAAAGTTCTTCGTAAACTCTCTCAACTTTTTCTGCCATGGATTCCTGAGAAAATACATCCAGTGCTTTTTTCAGCGACGCGTCGGCCATTTTCTTTCTCAGTTCAATGTCATTAGCTAATTTTACAGTTGCTGCTGCCAGGTTTTCCGGTGTATCGTCAATGACAAATCCGGTAACATTATGGTCAACTATTGTAGATAGCATTCCTCTATCAGCGGCAATTACAGGCTTTCCCATTGCCATGACCTCTCTGACTGCACGGCTGGAACCATCAGTACCTGGCATCAGAAATATATTAAAATCCATACATGAGACGGTTTCTACATAATCACTTGTCCGGTAACCTGTATGGACTACGACGTCTTCCAGTCCCATAGTTCTGGTGGGTTCTGTCAGCAGTTGTTTCTCCTTAGTTCCTCTGCCTATAACGAGCAACTTTAACTTTGGAACTTCTTGAGAAGCTATCTTGATTGCTTGCAGGAGTATGTGAAACCTTCGATGGGTCTGTATCCTGGCGATAATACCGACTACTATATCGTCTTCCTTCATTCCGAACTTCTGCCTGTGGGTGAGTGGCCCGCTTCCCGGATTGAAACGTTGGCAATCAATAGAAGCGTTAATCATAATTGTCTTATCTTCGCTTAATCCAAAGTTCTTCATGTCTGCTACCCTTGCCTCTTCTGAGACTTCAATTAATCTGTCAGTGAGTCTGGTTAAACATTTTCTATTCCTCAGGTTTTTCTTCAATGCAACTCCGTCATGATTTGTGCGTACGATTGGCAAACTCCTTCCGGTACGTCTGGCGGCCATTCCACCAACTAGATGACCCTGGTTGCGATGAACGTGGACTATATCATAAGCCTCTTCATTCATAAAAACCGAAAGATTTTTAATGTCAGAAATGTACTTAAAAAAACTGAAATGCTTGCTTAAATGAAACCTGGTGACCGGTACAAGTCCTCTTTCGTATGCACTCTTTTCAATGGATTCTGAATCCGGTGGGAAAGGGTAATCATCCATTGCCTTGCCGCATGCAAAGGTAACATCATGTCCCCGTTTCTTTAATTCTACACAAAGGTTGAGCGCTGGCTCTGCCGGACCTGTCCATTTCCAATCACTGAATAGGTGGAGTATTTTCATTTATTAATAACACCCGTAGACCAACCCGTACTGAATGATATGTTTGGGCGGGAGCATGAATCTCTCTGAACGCTGATAATGTAACCAGAAATAAAACTTGCAAGCTATCTTTTTTGTTTATTCGTGTCGATATGTGGTTTATTCTTTATACGTAATTCCCACAATTTCGCATATTTCATAAAGACATAAAACGACGTTGTTGTAGCAGCTACTAAACCCGGTACTCCATCCAGAAATCCACGTTTGAAGAAGTATCCCTTGATGAATCTGAAAAGTGGCCTGAAAATGAGTTGAAAGGTGAGAAGCCTTACACCTTTTTTGTCCATTTCTACAGCACTCATGTCTGTATATTTGTCGATAGTTTCAAGCTGGTGTGAAAGATCTCTATATGTATAGTGAAGACAATCGTTCTTCAGATATTTTGCCCTTCCGTTTAAATCCAGTGTTGCATGTGGTTCTTTTACCCATTTGCCCTTATCCTTCCTGTATAGAAGGAGGTCGTATGCAGGATACCATTCTCCATGATTAATCCATTTTCCAAGATAGAGTGTTCTGCGCGGGAAATAAAAACCGTCCCAGTTATTTGAATTATGATTTAAATGTGATTGAATTTCTTCATAAAGTTCAGGAGAAATTATCTCATCTGCATCCGTAAAGAGTATCCATTCATATTTGGCAAGACTTACAATATAATTAGACTGGTCCTGAAATCCCGGCCATTTTCTCTGATAAACCCTGTCTGTATATTTACGGCATATGTCAACCGTTTTGTCAGTACTATAAGAGTCAACAACGATGACCTCATCAGCCCACTTAACATTCTCCATACAGTCCTGAATTAAATCTTCATTGTTAAATGTTATTACACATGCTGATACCCTGGCTTTAGCCATTATGAAACTCCCTTGTGCTAATTTTACGATAATTATACAATCATAAGTCTGTAGCGGAAACCTTTAGGTTTCCATGTCCATGGTTAGTTAGCAAAAATGGTTACATGAACACCAGCATTCACCCCATAGTGAGTGGAAGGCTAAAGCCTTCCGCTACTTTCTTGTTCAATATAAAAAAATAGCCACTACACTTCAAACTAGGTTGGTGCTGTATTCTGAAACTCAGTGATTAAACCGGCAACAGTTTCTACCTCTTCTGTTGTCAGTTCTGGATAAATGGGTAAAGACAATATTTCGTCGGCGTTCCTCTCACTTATGGGAAAATCTCCTGCTTTATGCCCAAGTTTTTTATAAGCTTCCTGCAGATGGATTGGAATGGGATAATGTATTTGTGTGCCAACTCCTCGTTCCTGTAGATAATTTTTTAAATCATTTCTTTTGTTTACCCTGATTACAAAAAGGTGATATACGTGTTTTGCCCATTGCCTTTCGCATGGAAGTTGTACATTTGAATTATAGAGTAGTTGCCGGTATTGTGTGGCTATTTCTCTTCGTCTGTCTGTCCATTCATCTAAGTACCTTAATTTAACTCGAAGTACAGCGGCCTGAATCTCATCAAGTCGAGAATTAAACCCCTCAATCTTTGACGTGAACTTTTCCACTTCTCCATAATTTCTGAGCATAATCAGTTTTTTATATAATTCTTCATTGTTCGTAACTATTATTCCGCCGTCACCATATGCTCCCAGGTTTTTTGTTGGATAAAAACTGAAGCATCCCATATCACCGGAGGTTCCTGCATTGTTACCATTATATTTTGCACCATGGGCCTGGCATGCGTCTTCAATGACTATTAAATTATGCGCTTTTGCCAATTTCATTACTTGATCCATTTCCGTCGTGTGACCATAAAGATGTACAGGCAGAATAGCTCTTGTTTTATCTGTAATCTTTTCCTCTACTTTTTTTAAATCCATAGTGTAGGTATCTGGCGTGATATCAACAAATACAGGTTTGGCCCCGGTAAATGATATGGCAGAGATAGTCGGAACTGCCGTATTTGGAACAGTAATTACTTCATCTCCGGCTCCGATATCATAAGATTTTAAAGAAAGATGCAAGGCTTCCGTACCTGAACCCACTCCTACGGCAAATCCGGCACCAATATATTTTGCAAATTCCTTTTCAAACAATCTGACGTTTTCACCCAGGACAAAGGTCCCACTTTCGAAAACGTTCGTAAAGGCGTTATCCAGTTCCTCTTTCAGGTACTCATACTGCCTTTTAAGGTCAAAAACTGGAATTTTCATGCTACCAATAATGCTCTTTGTATTTCTCATAGTAATCAAATGACGATTGAAGTCCTTCTTCCAGAGAGATCTTTGGCTGCCATCCAACGGCATTCTTAATCTTTTCATGATTTGCAATGTAATCTCCAATTTCTATCTTTTTAAGATCACCATTGAATGGTATCAGTTCATAATTGCCTTTACCATAAACATCTATCATTGCTTCTACCAAATCAATCAGGTTTTTCGGAATACCACCAAGGTTAAAGACTTCGCCGTTGGCTTTCTCATTACAAGCTACCAGTAACAATGCCTCGACAACATCATCAACATAATTGATGTCTCTGACTTGTTTGCCGTCACCGTATAGCTTTATTGTCTGTTCCTCTATTAATTGCCTTATAAACCAGTTAATTATTCCCTGCTTGTGATGTCTCATCTGGTGTCTGGGCCCATAAGTATTCGTTAATCTGAGAGAAACAGCTCTTATACCATAAATATTATTGTACAGGATGTGATATGATTCTCCTGCAATATTATTTATGCCGTTAACATCTGTAGGGTGCATCAGGTGATTTTCATCTACAGGCAGGCAGTCTGCTTTTCCATATTGCCCTCTTGTGCCAGCGAAAATGATTTTGACATCTTTGTTGTTTTTGCGGCAAGACTCCAGGATTGATAACTGGCTTCTACAATTAATTTCCAAATCGGTAAATGGGTCATTCATGCTGTCTATGTGGCTTAATGTCCCTGCAAGATTGAAGATTATATCCTTGTCTTTTACAAGATAGTCCATACTATGCTTATCTCTGACATCGGCGATGTTTACCTTTACCTTGTTCTCGATACCATTAATATTAAAATTATTTCCTCCGTATTCAGGTATCAGGGAGTCGATAAGATATATGTCTGCTTCTATTTTCACAAGCCGGTGAGCCAGTGTGCTTCCTATGAAACCCAAGCCTCCGGTTATCAATATTTTCATGTTTTTGAAATAATTTTCCATTTTACTTTTCAGCAACGATTATCAATGTATTTCCACCCAAAAAGATATCTTTAGATAGTGTCTCTTTTAGCCAGTATCTTTCCTTTGCCTTCTTTGGCCAAAACCAACAATACCACTTTACCCATAATATGAAAGGAAACCAAAGATTTATCTTTGGTTTTGGTCTATTTATATCCAACTTGATTATGTGGAAACCATTACTTTCAAGCATAAATCTCAAGATTGGATAGCTGATAAAGTTGATGTGCATCATTGTCATATTACAATTAAATCTCTCTTTAAACATTTTCTGGCTTACTGGTTTCGTAAAGGAACCGGTTAAGAGAAATTTCATCCTTCTTTCAATATTCAAATAGTTAGGTATTGCGATAAATAGTTTCCCACCTTTTCTTAGAAGTCTTTTAAACTCTCTTATTGCATTGTGGGGGTTTTCAAGGTGCTCCAAACCATCAATACACGTAATGAAGTCAAAGTGATTTGTTTCTAATGGTACACTTTTATTTAAATCAGCTATTTTGAATTCTATGCCCTGTGCTTTGAATATTTCCGAGTTTATGTCGCAACAACAGCATTCAAAACCAAGTTCCTTCAGCTTCGATGACAATATGCCTGTCCCTGAAGGGATATCCAGAAGTTTCCCCCTTCTCTCATTTTGTAAGAATTGTATTATTTTGTCATGGGTTTCTATTCTTGCAAGAGCTATCAGCCCTTGAGTATTTTGTTCACATACGGAATCAGTGTTTTTCATATAGTTGTATATATAACTAATTACATAATAAAGCTTAAGGATTACTTAAACCAAGTATCACTTAACCTCATGGAATAAACTCATGGGGTAAATAACCTCTAATACAGGATTTTGTCAAGTAAAAATCCAATAAAAGAGAAAGGCTTTATTCAAAGGCTGAACCGAGGCTTCTGGAAGATCAATTAATGGTTAAAGGGAGACGCAAACAGGATTTTGAAACATTTATTGATAAACTAAAAGACTTTGCTTCGTATAGCAGATCAAGAGAGAGCAAATTATATATATTGGTCATTCCTCATACCTGCCAGATTAATGAATATTATCTGGAAAATATGAAGAGTCTTGGATTTGTTTTTGGCGATAATAAACAGGTACTTAATAATGATTACCCTTTTATTATGCAAATCCAACAAGAATTTAAGCAAAATCCTAATGTGCAAATATTAAACCCGATCCAAGTACTCAAAAATAATGAAAAGGAGAACAAGCGAATGTATTACCAAAATGAT
>Ga0255058_10002396_pt1 | contig 10329 bp, 8 predicted proteins | sample Cases_109_9_MG_FD_188637 | JGI IMG/M metagenome (GOLD analysis project Ga0255058, IMG submission 188637) | Seawater microbial communities from Amundsen Gulf, Northwest Territories, Canada - Cases_109_9 | ecosystem: Environmental > Aquatic > Marine > Gulf | place: Canada: Northwest Territories... | reverse complement strand
ATAGCCGCAATGGCAAAACGGAACTCAAAACGCCAAGAGATATAGATAATTATCCCAATCAAAGCATAAAAAATAGAAAGCAAGGCTTTTTCTCTTAAATCGCGACCTACTTTTGGACCTACCATTTCAATCCGCACAATTTCAAAGCTTTCTTGATCAAACTCTTTTTCAAGCTGATTTTTAATAATGGTCCTAAAATCTTCCAATCCTTCTGGAAATTTCTCCGCATGAACTAAGATATCTCTTTCTGAGCCAAATTGTTGAATACTGCTATTCCCCATGTCCAAATTTCGAAAAGCGGTCCGAATTTTTTCAATTGCTACTTTTTCTTTGAACTGAATTTGGATTAAAGTGCCGCCTGAAAAGTCAATTCCAAGTTTTAAACCACCCTTAAAAATAAATAAGATAATGCCGGCTACTACTATAAACATTGAGAAAGCTATTGCCAACGATGTTTTGCCAATAAAATCAATAGAGATGCCAGGTTTAATTATTTCCACACCAATCCTAAAATTTAAACAAAGTTAATAAGAGAAAGATCAAACTATAGCAAAAAATGTGTGAGGGTTAAAGATGAAAAATGCAGGAAGGTTTATTTAGCCATTAAATTTGCTCAGGATATTATTGCATTGCCGCAAGATATTTTTTAATTCAAAGGCACAGTTTTATGAACTTGCTTGTGCGCAATTTTAATAGCGCTTTTTGGAGGGAGGTTCACATTATCTTTATTTTTGATGTTTTCAAAGGGATTAGAAACGAGGGCAATTTTTAACACCTCATCCATATTTTCCACCAAGATTATCTTTAAGGCCTTTTTGATTTTAAGGGGGATTTCACTAAGGTCTTTCTTATTTTCCTGGGGGATTATAACCTTGGAGATCTTACTCCTATGAGCTGCTAGTAATTTTTCTTTCAACCCTCCAATGGGGAGAACTCTGCCCTGAAGAGTAATCTCTCCTGTCATGGCTAAATCATTTCTAACCGGTATATGAGTAAAAGCAGAGACAATTGTGGTGGCCATAGTTATCCCGGCAGATGGGCCATCCTTGGGAATGCCTCCTTCTGGAACATGAATATGGACATCTTTTTTTTTGTAAAAATCCTTGGGAAGGTCTAAGATTTTTGCCTTGGAACGGACATAACTCCAGGCGGCATGAGCTGATTCCTTCATAACGTCCCCAAGTTTACCAGTTGTAATAATAGGTTTCCCTGTTCCATCCACAATAAGCACCTCAATAACCAGCAATTCCCCTCCCACTTCTGTCCAAGCTAAACCGGTGGCTATGCCAATTTTATTTGTTTTTTCTTTTTTCCCATATCTAAATTTTTGAATTCCAAGATAACTTTTTAAATTTTTTGGGTTTACATTTACTTTGACGGACAACCCGTTTGTGGCTACTTTTTTTGCTATTTTTCGGCATATAGTAGCTATCTCTCTTTCAAGGTTTCTAACTCCTGATTCTCTTGTATAATGCTGGATAATTTTTCTAATGGCTTCTCTAGAGAGTTTCATGTTTTTTTCTTTTAGACCATGTTCCGGCACCTTTTTGGGAATGAGAAATAGTTCAGCAATTCTCAATTTTTCGTCTTCCGTATAGCCGGAAATTTTTAGAACTTCCATCCTGTCTAGTAAAGGTTGTGGAATTGGATGAAGTAGGTTGGCCGTAGTAATAAACATTACCTCAGAAAGATCGTAATCAACCTCAAGGTAATGATCGTTAAATGCATTGTTTTGTTCTGGATCAAGGACCTCAAGCAAAGCGGATGAAGGGTCTCCTCTAAAGTCGGTGCTCATTTTATCCACCTCATCCAGCATAAATACAGGATTTTTAGTTCCAGCTTTTTTCATGGACTGAATAATTTTGCCTGGCAAAGCTCCGATATAAGTTCTTCTGTGTCCTCTGATTTCTGCTTCATCTCTAACTCCGCCTAAGGATATCCTGACAAATTTGCGATCAAGGGCTCGAGCGATCGATTTACCTAAGGAAGTTTTCCCTACTCCTGGAGGACCTACGAAGCAAAGTATCGGGCCTTTCATTTTATCCACTAACTTTCTGACTGAAAGATATTCCAATATTCTCTCTTTAATTTTATCTAGTCCGTAATGATCTTCATTAAGTATTTTTTGAGCTTGTTGAATATTGATTTTATCCTTTTCGCTTGGTTTCCAAGGAATGTCAATTATCCAGTCAATGTAATTTCTTACGACAGTGGCTTCCGCGGACATTGGCGGCATTAATTCAAGCCTTTTTAATTCTTTTTGAGTTTTTGTCAGGACTTCTTCTGGCATTCCTGCTTGATTAATTTTTTCCGATAATTCCTGAATTTCTGTTTTCAATTCATCGCTTTTTCCTAATTCTTTTTGAATAGCTTTCATTTGTTCTGTGAGATAGTATTCTTTCTGGCTCTTTTCCATTTGTCTTTTTACCCTGGTTCCTACCTTTTTTTCTATCCTTAAAATCTCCAACTCATTTGCCATAAAATCAATTAGTTTATCTAAGCGATCTTTTGTGTCTTGCATTTCCAGCAATAACTGTTTTTCCGATGTTTTTAAATTTAACTGTCCAGCTAGAGTGTCCGCATAAATATTTGGATCATTGATACTGGCAATACTTTTGACCATTTCCAAAGGAATGCGTCTATTTAATTTTACATATTGTTCAAAAATGGAGTTTGTGCTACGCATTAGAGCGGTAATCCGGGAGGAGCTTCCTTGACCAGTTTCTAAAGGTTGGACGGTTACTTCGAAGAATTTCGGGTTTTCAAGAAATTCTTTAATCTTTGCGCGCTGGATTCCTTCAATCAAAACCTTAACAGTTCCACCCGCTTGTTTCAATACTTGAAGGATATTGGCTATTGTGCCAACATTGCAAATCCCTTCTGGCAAAGGGTCATTTTTTTTTGCTTTTTTCTGGGCTGCAAGGAAAATGTTTTTCCCTTTAGCCATAGCATCATCCAAGGCTTTTACAGATCGCTCTCTCCCAACAAAGAGAGGAATGACCATATGAGGGAATACAACAATATCTCTAAGAGGAAGAAGAGGGAGGTTTCGTATTTTCAATTTATTTTTCTCTTTTTTGCTCATGGGGTTTTTGCTTACCCTTAAGAATATTAAGCGGTTTTAATCTCCTGGTTTTGATAAATCAACAAGGGGGGCTCTTTTTTGGCAACCACTTCTTTATTAATAATACATTTTGTAATTTCAGGCTGCGATGGGATTTCGTACATAATATCCAGCATTATCTCTTCCAAAATAGAGCGTAATCCTCGAGCTCCTGTTTTTCTTTTTAAAGCCAATTTCGCGATAGCTTTTAAAGCGCCGTTCGTAAATTTAAGTTGCGTTTTCTCAAATTCAAAAAATTTTTGATATTGTTTTATTAGAGCGTTTTTTGGTTTGGTCAATACATCAAATAGAAAGTTTTCATCCAGGTCATCAAGTGGAGCAACCACTGGCAATCGACCGATTATTTCAGGAATAAGCCCATATTTCAAAAGATCCTCAGGATAAACATTGGACAAAATTTCACCAATATTTTTTTCTTCCCGGCTCCGGATTTTTGCCCCAAAGCCCATACCCATTTTCCCGATGCGATGATCTATGATTTTTTCCAACCCCACAAAGGCTCCTCCACAAATAAATAGAATATTTGTGGTATCAACCTGTAAAAAGTCTTGATGTGGGTGCTTTCTTCCTCCCTGGGGGGGCACGGAAGCAATGCTGCCTTCAATAATTTTTAAAAGGGCATGTTGCACCCCCTCGCCTGAGACATCTCTTGTAATGGAAGGATTCTCGGATTTGCGACTAATTTTGTCGATTTCGTCAATATAAATGATTCCCCGTTCTGCTTTTTCTACATTGTAATCGGCGTTTTGAAGAAGTTTAAGAATTATATTTTCTACATCTTCTCCAACATAACCCGCTTCAGTAAGAGTAGTTGCGTCTACAATTGTAAAAGGAACCTCCAGTATTCGCGCCAAAGTTTGCGCAAGCAGTGTTTTTCCCGACCCTGTGGGTCCAACAAGGAGGATGTTGCTTTTTTGAAGTTCTATTTCTTCTGAGTCAAAAGGGGCATCGATTCTTTTATAATGGTTATGAACCGCCACGGCAAGAATTTTTTTGGGAAGTTCCTGCCCAATAACGTGTTGATCTAAAACTTCTTTAATCTCCTTGGGTTTTGGTAGACGCTGAAGTTCATCACTTTTTTCCTGGGCCCATTCTTCCACCATGATCTCGTTGCATAATTCAATGCATTCGTCACAGATATAAACAGTAGGGCCTGCAATTAGTTTTTTTACCTCTTCAGGGCCTTTTCCACAAAATGAGCATTTTAATGGTCCTCCAGAGCTTAAATTATTTTTTCTTACCATCTTTTCCCTCCGTTTTTGTTTCTTTGGATATTGCGGCCCTAGAAGTTATGACTTCATCCACCATTCCATATTCTTTGGCATCTTCACCAGACATAAAAAAATCTCTATCTGTATCAGCGCGAATTTTTTCAATGGAAAGGCCCGTATGTTTAGCCAAAATATGGTCAAGAGTATCGCGCATTCTCAAAATTTCCTTGGCATGGATCTCTATATCAACACTTTGACCCTGGAACCCCCCTGAAGGTTGATGTATCATGATTCTTGAGTTTGGAAGAGCAAATCGTTTTCCTTTTGATCCTGAGGCAAGCAGTAGAGCTCCCATGCTAGATGCCTGGCCAATGCAAATAGTCTGAATATCAGGTTTAATATATTGCATAGTATCATAAACAGCCATCCCTGAAGTAACGATACCCCCCGGGGAATTAATATAAATAAAAATGTCCTGTTCAGGCTCTTCCGCTTCTAAAAACAACAATTGGGCAATTATTAGATTTGCCTCGTTGTCATCCAAAGCAGTTCCAAGAAAAATAATTCGATCTTTTAGCAACCTGGAATAGATATCATAGGCCCGTTCTCCACGACTTGTTTGCTCAACAACCATTGGTATTAATGGCATATTAAGTATTCCTCCCTATAGAAATAATTTTACCCTCATATATCATAAATTACTATTGAAAATTTAGATAATCAAAGACGTTTTAATGTTTGTGTTTTGAAAAGATAATGATTCCAAAGTGAAATTATACTTAACGTTTACGCAGCGTCAGAGAGCATTTACATCAAAAATAAATATATCTTCAAATTATTAGCCTACTAATCTTTTAAGATTTTTGTGGTTTTATGAATCTAAAAATGAATTATTCAGTCTTATTTTCAATTTCATTTCTGTTAACAAAGACTTCTTTAATTTTTAATTTAGAGAGTATGAAATCCATTGTTTTTTTTCTTTGTAAATCGCTCAAAAAGTTTTGATACGATTCGTCTTTCTGCATTGCAATTCTTAATTTTTCTATTGCCATTTTTTTTTCGTCGGCAATTTGTTTTAACCCCTCTTCAATTTCTGTTTTATTTGGCTCAAGTTTTTCAATTTCGGCAATTTTTTGCTGAATAAAGGTCCCTTTAATAATCTGTATAGAATCTTTTCGAAACTTTTCCCTGTCAAGCTTTGCATGTTCTTCTTTAATTCCACGCAGGCGCATTTTTTGCTTAAAATCCTCAACCATAAAATCAATTTGACTTTCAATGAGTGATGGAGGAATTTCATGTGGATTTATTTCAATTAACTTATTTATGATCTCCCCATGAAGCTTTGTTTCGGCTATTAATTTTTCCCTCTTTTCTTGATTTTTATGAATCTCTTTTTTCAACTCAACTAAAGTCTTATTTTGACCCATCTCATTTTTTATAAATTGATCATTAATTTCAGGGAGCTTTTTTAGCTTAATTTCGTTTAATTTAACTTTAAACACCACATCTTTTCCAGCAAATTCTTTATTAGAGTATTCGGAAGGGTATGTCAAAGGGATATCTTTTTCTTCATTTTTATTCATGCCAATAATCTTATTTTCTAAGCCTTCAATCAAAGAATTTGAACCAATGACAAGAGGGAAGTTATTAGAAGCAACACCTGGCAAAGGTTTATTGTTAATAAAACCCTCATAATCGATGATGACAAAATCACTATCCTCCACAGCGCGGTCAGTGATTTCCTCATAAGTGGCAAAATGCTCTCTATAATAATTGAGTTCTTTTTCTACGTCTTCATCGGTGGTCTTGACAATTTTTCTTGTGAATTCCAATCCTTCATAATTATTTATTTCAAAAGGAGGGATAATGTCTATGGTTGCTGTGAAGGTTACAGGGGAATCTTTTTCATATTTTACATTTTCTAGTTTGGGAGAGCCAATTGGCTTTAAGCCCTTTTCAACCAATGCGTTATAGTAGTATTCCGGGACAACTTTATTAAGCACATCATTTTTAATGTGGTTGTGATGCAGTTTTTTAAGATATTCTTTTGGAACTTTTCCTTGCCTAAAGCCGGGAACTTTTGTTTTTTTCCCAAGCTCAACGTAGGCCTTATCTTCTTCCCTCGTATAGATTTCGTGGGGGATTTCTATTTTTAAGAGTTTTGTACAGGGTCCAATTTCTTCAATATCTATTTTCATGGTTCAAGAAAACTCCATTTAATCGATGCGATGAGAAACCCGTGTTGATCCTCAGGATGCTAAGAACTCAAATGGTTTAAAAGGCATAACCTATAAAACGCTTATATTACTGGCAATGTTTTGAAAAGTCAAGAAATAGCAAAAATGGGTAGTGTCCTATTTTGAAAGGAGAAAATTATGACATTTGATTCGTCAATTCAAATTACATTTATGTAAGGGTTAAATAGGGGGAAATTATGATATTGAGGCAAATAGGGGAATTTATTAGATTAGGAGATAAAGGAATTATTTTTGTTTTGTTTTTCTATCATATAAAAAGGACCCTACAATGCTAACTAATGTGACACTAACAACAGTGGTGCCAAATTGTTCCTTTCCATGCATTGCTGCATATGCACCAACACCTAAAAATGAAAATGCGATTAAAAATGCAGCAAACATTCCTAATCTTACATTTAGTTTATCATCACTTATTGCTTGCTTTTCTATATCAACAGCTTTTAAGTCCATTGTTCTGGCGTGTTCAGAGCGTTTCTCATAATCAGACATTATTCTTTCGGGAAAAGAAGGATCAACATTTTTGTAACCCTCAAAAATCAATGGTGGGGGAATAGGACCAGAATAACGAGATGCTACAGCTTTGATGACTACAGCAGCTTTTTCAGCCTCACGATCAATGACAATTTTCTTTGGCTGAGCAGTACCTTTTGCTTTGGATAAAGTGGATTCTAGTGCTTTTTTTATCTCGTTTTCAATTAACTTCCCAGAAGCTGTACTGACGAGATTTTGTATAGAATCAGGAGTTTTAGGCTTATTTTCTTCGGGATTAGAATTTTTGTTTTCCTCATTATTCGACACGAGCAAACTCATTTATGGTTTGCCACAAATCATCTCCAACTGATTGCCAATCCCTTTTAATAGAATCTTGCACAGAAGTATCTCTATTTAGTAATCTATCCTTGTAAGCCTTTGTATGAGCTCCTTTAAAGTGTTTAGGAACAATAACAGCACAACTTCCAACCCCACTGCAAAAGCTACCGAATTTTTTATAAAATCTCTTAGTCATAATAAACCCTAAAATTAAGATTCAGTTTTTTGAAAAAAGATACAAGAAAATAGCTCTTCCTCTCCTAAATTCACAATACAATATTATCAAAGAAAAATGACCTGTCAAGTTACAATTCCTATCTGCATCATTTGAAGCTTGTAAAAATAAAAGATACTTTTGCGTCATTTCTCTTGACAATGCTTATAGTTAACTGATATAATTGCGACAGATTAAAGAAAAAGGAGGTAAACCAAAATGATACAGGATACGGAAGTTTTAGATACCATTAATAAAAAAATTAAAGAAATGGAAATGGAATTAAAAAAACTTACTGAAGCTAAATCAATTATTTTAGGCAAGAGTGCCCCTGTTAGTATTACAACGGAGAAGGCCAAGTCTCAAAAGAGATTACCATTTAAGAATCCAAGAGGTAGGAGTGAATATTCTATTGGTGCTCTTTCTGTTAGGATAATAAGAGAAGCAGGGAAACCACTTCATGTAACAGATATAGTTCCTAAACTTTTAGCACAAGGGAGGCATACAGATAAATCAGCTGTCTCAATAGCGTTACATAGATTGTATAAAGATGGCGGGATACTAAAGAAAACTTATCCAAACACTTTTGATTTAATAAATAATGAAGAAGAAATAAACGAATAAAAAAAGGACGTAAAGAGAATAGAGGCTCTTTACGCCCTATCACCATTTTAAAAGGAGCAAACAGTCTAATGCATACGCCTTTTTTATGTGGTGGGTACATCTTCATACTAGCAAGACCCCCACCATTTGTCAACCCCTAAAATTCTAATCTATTTATTTAATGGGCTATTAGTGCGTTAACACCAATAGCCCGCAATTCCAACGCCCGTTAAAGCTATGGAACTGCACCCGTAAAGGCAATTCATTGTAGCTTAATAACGGGCCTCATTCAAGGGGCCACCATGAACGTATTAAAAATGGAAAAGAAAATTCAAATATTAAATGCATTAGTTGAAGGCAACTCAATAAGGTCAACAGAGCGTATGACAGGATGCCATAGAGACACCATATTAAAGCTTTTAGTGGAAGTAGGGGATAAATGCCAAAAGGTATCAGATAGCCATATTAAAGACTTCCACAGCCGTTTAATCCAGGTTGATGAAATTTGGACATTTGTCGGAAAGAAAGAAAAGAAATTAACAGAATCAGAAAAAGATTCAAATTTATTTGGGGATCAATATTGTTTTGTTGCTATGGATGCAGAATCTAAACTAATCCCTAACTATGAAGTGGGAAAAAGAAATTTAGAGACAACATTAAAATTTATCTCAAACTTAAAAGATAAACTAAAAAATAATGGGCGAATACAACTAACCTCAGACGGATTTAAACCTTATCTTGACGCAATCGAATTATTCTTTGGCGGTGATATTGATTTTGCTCAATTAATTAAAGTGTATTCTCCTGATAAAGCTGGACGTGGGAGGTATTCCCCACCAAAAGTATCGGGGGTGTTATCCAAGATTCTAAGCGGAAAACCTAATGAAAGAAATATCTCAACTTCTTATGTGGAAAGACAGAATTTAACCATAAGGATGCAAATGAGGCGATTTACAAGGCTAACTAATGCATTTAGTAAGAAAATCGAAAATCTCAAAGCGGCTTTAGCCTTGCATTTTACACATTATAACTTTATGCGAGTTCATAGTAGCTTGCAGGTTACGCCTTGTATGGCGGCAGGGATTACAGATTCAATCTGGAATTGGGAGGATTTATTAAAATAAACGGTGCGTGAGCTTATTATTAACCTTCAACCAACAAATCCAAAAGGAAAGGGGGTGAACGCTATGATTCCAAAGACTTCAAAGAGAGGTCGTCATGCTGGAACAGGCCGTTTTATTCCTGTAAAAAAAGCCATAAAGCTTAAAGACAGGGCTGTTGTGGAGACAGTAAAACGGTCAAAATGCAATAAACACTAAGTAATTAAGCTCACGCACCTAAATATAATATATATCAAAACTATTGTTTATCAAAATTCAAATTTTATGCCATTTGAAATTCAACTTAGGACACTACCCAAAAATGGGTAGTGGTTGGAGAGGGGTTGAATTGATAAAAATTATAGAAAGGTAGGCTGAGAAATATACTTGATTCCACCCGGGCAATTAATTAATAATAGTGGCCTTAAAAAAAGCATTGGATTAATATTAAAGTTATTGTTTTGTATGGTATTATTTGTGTTTCCGATTTTAGTCAATCTTTGGCCATCGGGAAAAACCTCATTCTCTTTTTCAGAAAGCAACGGGAGGATTTCTGTGTAAAAAATATTGGGTTAGCGTTCATTTCTATAACAATATTATTGTTGATCGGTGAAATATTCCTAAGATAAGAGTAGGAGGTTACAAAATTGTAACGTTTTATCCATTGGGGGGATTCCATCAGTTCGACGCCGAATTAGGATGGTCCCAAAGGCCTAATCATGAAGCGTTATTCAAAAGTAGAAATTTTAAGGTCAAAGTTAAAAGCAATTCTTATGGGTTTCGTGATACCGAGTTTCAGTTAAGTAAAGGAGAAGGGATAAATCGCGTAGTAGTGCTAGGAGACTCATACACATGGGGTTGGGGAGTAGAACATGATGAAATATTTTGTGAGGTTGCAGAGAAAGAAATGGGGAAAACCGAATTTTTTAATCTTGGCGTTAACGCATATGGAACTGACCAGGAGTATTTATTGTTTAAAAAACTAGGGATGAAATTCTCGCCTGATTTA
>Ga0255058_10002394_pt1 | contig 10333 bp, 7 predicted proteins | sample Cases_109_9_MG_FD_188637 | JGI IMG/M metagenome (GOLD analysis project Ga0255058, IMG submission 188637) | Seawater microbial communities from Amundsen Gulf, Northwest Territories, Canada - Cases_109_9 | ecosystem: Environmental > Aquatic > Marine > Gulf | place: Canada: Northwest Territories... | reverse complement strand
TTGCCTTTCGATGATTACAATCAACTAGTAGAATTAGTAGTTAGTAAAGTTGGTCAGGCTCAGTATTGCATTGATATGGGTGCTGGAACTGGCAATGGAACTATTAAGCTTTTGGAAAGTAACACTGAGCGTCAGGTGTGGACTGTTGATTCAACAGAAAGAATGCTGGAGTATTTAAAAGCAAAAGTTAATTCCATGTGTAAAAAAGGCAAAGATTACTTAGAGCGACTGACAATAGTGAAGGATGATATAGAAAGAATGGGGGTTTTTTGTTATTCAAATGACTTCTTTGATGCTGCAATTCTTATTAATGTGCTATACGCTATTGATAGCCCAAAAGAATGTCTACAGCAAATCTATCGAATTCTAAAGCCTGGAGGAATTCTTGCTCTTTCAACTGCCCATAGTGAAACAGTTGTTGATAAGTTGTTCTGTAAAATGAAAAGCGTTTTAGAGGGTAAGAATCTCTTTGAGCCTTTGCAAATAAATTTTAAAACGGCTAGACAAGCACATGATAAGATGATAAATTTAATCCACAGAGACACAAAGGATGATATCAGACAGTATGTAGAGGATGCAGGGTTCAGAATTGAAGATTGGCATGATAAAGAATATGCAGAAGCAGTAGTTGTTGTTAAAGCAATCAAGACCTAGAATATGTCAAAGAAAATATAATTAATTCAATAGATTAGCCTAGTCTGCCCCAATACGTCACCATACTCTATTATACGTTTTTACAACCAACTATTATGTTTGATCAAGTAATATCATTTCGCTAAAATACATTCATGGCGAAAAGACGTAAATCCAATTATCTGCAGACCTCAAATAAGTATCTGAAAGACATCGATTCTCTCTTAAAGAGGGGCGACTATGCGCAGGCATCTGAGAAGATTTGGGGGGCCGTTGCCACTCTCTTAAAGGCAATTGCCGAGACCAAGAAAAAGCGGTTGACTACGCACCAGGGGATTAATTATTTTTTTTCGGAAATAGCAACAGAATTGAAAGACAAGACTATTCATAACACGGCCTTAAATGCCAACGCACTCCACCAGAATTTTTATGAAAATAATTTGCATCCCGAAACGGTCAATAAAAACATTCAAGATTTAAAGCGGTTTATTAATCGCCTTCAAAATAAATATAATCTGAATGGTAATTAAGAACAAAAACAAACAGACACGAATTGCACAAATTGACACTAAAAGAGTAGGGAGCCCCACGCTTCCAGTGCATCATGTTAATCCCGTAAATCTTGTCAAAAAACATTTATACTATCACAAAGTCGGCTTCTCTTTTTAACAGGTCGATTTTTGTGATCTTGACTTTGACCACGTCTCCAAAGCCGTATATCTTGCCGGTCCTTGTGCCGGTCAGGGAAGTCCTTTTTTTTGTCTACTTTGTAGAAATCATCCGTGAGTGTTCTTATATGAACAAGACCGTCCAGTAGGTATTCGTCTATCTGTACAAAGAGGCCGTATTCCTGGATGCCCGTAATAGTGCCGTTCATTAGCTTATCTGCATGGTCTTGCAGGTATCTGAGCAACTTGAGTTTTGTGATTTCACGTTCGGCCTCCTCCGACCGCCTCTCTGTAGTAGAACAGTGTTTTGCCCATGCAGCAACTCTTTCATTCCACTGTACTTTTGCCTTGTTGGTTTTCAGCTTGCCTGACAGAAACAGGTCTAACAGCCTGTGTACGATCAAGTCAGGGTATCGGCGGATGGGTGAGGTGAAGTGGGCGTAGTGCTCTATACCAAGCGCATAATGGAGGGTCTCGCTGGGGGAATACTCCGCCTTTCTTAAGGACTTGAGTAACATCAGGTTTATCATGTAACTTTCGGGCTGATCGTTTATCTCTTTCAGGAAGGCTTGTAACTGCCTCTTGTTAAATGGATCTAAACGCCTGTTTTTGCAATTGAAGACAAACTCTGCAAAATCATGCATCTCGTCTTCGTCCGGTTCGGGATGCATGCGATACATTGCCGGAATGCCATTCTTGTGAGTAAATGTTGCAACGGCCCGGTTTGCGGCAATCATAAATTCCTCAATAATCTGGTGTGAAATATCCCTTTTAACCTTTTCTATACTGCTTACATTACCATCCTCATCAAGCTTTATATTTATTTCCGGCAGGTTTAGCTCCAGGGCGCCTTCACTCAAACGTTTTTTATATAGCAGGTCTGCAAGCTTTCTCATTTCAATCAGCATGTTTTTTACAGGATTTGTATTCTTTTTACTGCTTTCCTCCAATATATTTGTAGCATTATCATAGGTCAGCCTTTTCTTTACGTTTATGACCGTGTGTTTTATTTCCGAACTCAATATTTTACCGTCAGGGAAGTATGTGATGAAAATGGCTTTTGTTAATCTATCTTCTCCCTCTTTGAGACTGCAAATGCCGTTTGACAATACTTCCGGCAGCATGGGTACAACCGTTCCGGGGAGGTAAACGCTGGTGCCCCTTTTTCGTGCCTCCTTGTCTAATTCCGAGTCTTGCGTGACGTAGTGAGAGACATCGGCTATGTAGGTGCCAAGGAGCCAATTGCCTTTTTTGTCTTTTTTCAAGGAGATTGCGTCATCAAAGTCCTTTGCATCTTCAGGGTCTACGGTAATGATGAATTCATCGCGAAGGTCTAAGCGTTTACCTGGTCCTTTAAGATCTACAGGCTGGGATAGTTTATGTGCCTCATCAACCACCTCCTTTTTAAATATGAACGGGATCTTAAACTGGTGTATAGTGGATTTGATATCAACTGCGTGGTCACCGTCTTTTCCTAATATTTCAGCTATTGTTCCCTCTGCGTTAAGGTGCCGGGTCGGCCATTGGTCGACCTTGACGATGACCTTATCGCCGTGTTTAGCATTTTTAGTGTCTTCTTTTGAGACATAGATATCTCTGGGCAAGGCAGGGTTGTCGGGGGCTACATAATATAAATGTTTGCTTTGCTTGAGTGTGCCGACTACCGTTTCATTCTCACGCTTTATGACATTTACAATTTGTCCCGAATCATTCTTTCCACTTCTCCGCCTTCTTTTCCCCTTCTTCGGAGCAGGCAATCTGACTACAACGATATCACCATGCATGGCGCTGCCCAGGTCTTCTCCATTTACATAAATATCATTGGAGATGTCTTCCTTTGCCGGAATAACAAAACCAAAACCTCTATGGTTACATTCGAGGGTGCCTACTACCAGGTTTGCTTTGCCGGGATTAGCGTATTGGTCCTTCTTGATCCGGACGATTTCACCTTTAAGTTCCAATTCCCATAAGAGGGCGCTGAATTGTTGGAATTCCGACTCCTCTATCTTGAGACATTCCGCAAGTTGGTGTATGTTCATGGGGCTGTATTTTCTGCCGCAAATCAATTTTATTATTTTTTTTGTATCAACCATTTTAAACACTCGTTCCCAAGCTCCAGCTTGGGAATGCAGTTGTTGAAGGCAGTTGTTAAAGAAGCTCTTGCTTCCCAAATTATATTATGATATACAATAGGCTATGAAAGAAGTTATAGAGTTTGCTTCAAACCTGGGCTCTGCCATAGCGAATCACGAAAGATATAAGGCTTTCAGGGAAACCGAGGAGCAGTTAAAGAAAGACGGCGAGGCAAAAGAGCTTTCAGATGCCCTGGAAAAACAAACTAAGAAAATTCAGGAATTAGAGAAGGACCAGAAACCCGTTGAGGTTGAGGACAAAAGAAAACTCCGGCAATTAAGGGAAAAACTGGCCGCGAACCAATCCATTCAGAAATTCTTAAAGGCACAAACAGATTATGTTGAATTAATGACAAAGGTCAACGAGCAAATTGAAGCAGCTCTGAAACCTGAAACGAACGAGATGTAACCAAACAGGAGTTATTAAATCACAAATCCAAAAGAATCCACAGATATCACAGATTTTACTATAAAACAATCGGTGTAATCGGATGTTTTAAAACATCATAGAAATCTGTGGTTCCATTCTTTTCATTCTGATCTTAATATCAACCTCAGAAATAAGGTTTTACGGTTTAACGACATAGTCGCCTGATTTTTTGAACAGCTTCCTTTCAAACATCCTGTTATACCCTGTCCAATTATTATCAGGGTCTTTGTCGCCGGAGATTGCCTTGTTAAATGCGTGCATCTTTGCATCGAGGTTGTCGAGGTAATGCAGCGCCAGGGCTTCCGGGGTCATTGGGAGTTTCGGAGAGCCCCATTCATACTCTCCATGATGGCTCAGGACCAGGTGCCTTAACAAGTCCAGCAATGTTTTGGGGAACCCCTCTATTTGTTTGACTTTCTCCTCGATCATGAGCACGCCCGATATTAAGTGCCCTATAAGCTGCCCTTCATCTGAATAATTGAGATTTTTCTCATAACAGAGTTCACTTATCTTCCCTATATCGTGTAGAATAGTACCGCAAATTAATAAGTCTTTGTTCAAATCAGGATATAATGGCGCTATTTCCCGGCCTAGCTTTGCAACTGACAGGGTGTGCTCAAGTACTCCGCCAAGAAACGCATGATGATAGCTCACAGCTGCGGGCGCTTTACAAAAATCTTTGCAAAAATCTTTATCACTGAAAAAAAGATTAAGAAGTTTTTGCAGGTAAGGCTGCTTAACCGAACCGGCAATTTGCCTTAGTTCAGACATCATTTCATTAATATCGTTTTCAGTGCTTGGCAAGTAATCTTCCAGCTTGATTTCATCCTGGTTGGTCCTGGAAATACCTTTTATGATTAGTTGGAGCCGGTTCTGATAAATCTCCACCCGTCCCTTAACCTTTAGAAATACATCATTACCAAGGGATTTAAAAAGTGAAACATTCGTATCCCACATCCTTGCTTCAATGACACCCGTACGGTCGGCCATCTGTGCCTGCATGTATAGACCGCCGTTCTTTGTTGTCCTTAATTCCTTATTCTGCACTAAGAATATGTTATCTACAACTTCGCCGCTATTAAACTGTGAAATAAATTTTCTGGCCATTTGATATTTGTATATTTATCTTTTAATTGAAAAGCAATAGACGCAATGCTAAAGTCTCGCCCTGTATTTTTCTTTCGATTCATTCGGATCAGGCATATATAAGGATTCTACGTATATATTTTCTTGAAGTCAAGTTATACTTCGAGTGGTCATAAATTAAACTTTTAATAATCCATCTTTCGGCTATCTTTGAACGTTTTTCAATCGCGATTTCCTTAACGTAGCTCAGGCTACGCCTTCGGAATCGCTCAATCAAAACGTCCAAATATAACCAAAACCTGAATTTTAAAAGTCCAATTTATGACCACTCGAAGTATTATATACAGAGCTTTTGTGGACAGTTTGTATGGAAATAAATTGACAGAAATGGTGATTTTGCTATAATTCTACCTCTAAAATGCCCCTTAACACCCGAAGGCTTAAGATAGGAATTCTATCAAGCTATTATATTTTATTAACTTACTGGTTTTGTAATTAGTATCTGTTGCGGAAAGTACATTATTTATATAATAGTAGGGGCTGTTCCCCGAACAGCCTTCTGATTTTACATCAGCCCTCTGTTCCTTGAACAGACATAATAAAGTCCGTTTGGGAAACGGACCCTACAAAAATGTGAAAATAGTTTTTCGTAAAAGATACTAATTACCGGAGAATAAATAATGCAAGTAGCAAATGTAGCAGAAAAGTGGTCTGGGTCTGTAAGAGAAGTAACAATTGGAGCAACAAAAGAAGATGGAGGCACTAGAGGAAAGACCGTAACCATAGGCGGCGCAAACTGTATTCCTTTTATGGATTTTGATGGAAATCAAGGCCAGAGGATTGCTATTGCGATGGATGTGTATGATACACCTCCCGAAGACTGGCCTGAACCTCTTTTAAAAAACTATGAAGACGTAATAAACGACCCGTCAAAATGGGCAGAAAAATGCGCCGGGTATGGGGCAGACTTAATATGTCTGAAACTTGATGGTATACATCCTGACAAAGGTAATAAAAGCGCAGAAGATGCTGTTAATACCGTTAAATCCATCTTAGAAGCCGTTGACATACCATTAATTATCTGGGGATGTGACAATGATGAAAAGGATAATGAAGTGATGCCAAAAATCAGCCAGGCAGCAGCCGGTGAGAGATGCCTTTTAGGAGGCGCTACCCAGGATAATTACAAGACAATCACCGCAGTATGTCTTGCAGACGGGCACAATCTGATAACTCAGGCCCCGGTGGACATAAACATTGGGAAGCAGATCAATATCCTGGTAACGGATTTGGGGTTTCCTCTAGACAGAATAGTAATGTTTCAAACTACAGGCGCTCTGGGATATGGCATTGAGTATTGTTATTCTATCCACGAGAGAGGAAGGATAGCGGCGCTATCGGGAGACAGCCAAATGGCTTCTCCCGTAATCTGTGATGTCGGTCATGAAGCATGGCGGGCAAAGGAGGCAAAGGCCGGCGACGCTGAAGCGCCGCAATGGGGGGCTTTTGCAGAAAGAGGAATTATGTGGGAAACGATTACGGCAGTAACTTTAATACAATCAGGTGTTGACATAATCAGGATGTACCATCCTAAAGCTATTTCTATAGTCAAAGAACATATTGATAAACTTACATAAAAGGAGAAGGAAGGGAAATGATAACTATAGCCGAAAGAATTAATGGAATGTTCAGGGACGTAAAGAACGCTATCAAAGAGAAGAACGCTTCGGTAATCCAGGAAATAGCAAGAAAACAGACTGAGGCCGGAGCTACTTATTTAGATATAAATGTCGGCACGGCAGCCGCCGATCAACTCGATGCTATGAAATGGCTGGTTGAGGTTACCCAGGAAGCAGTCGATACACCCATCGCTATAGACAGTCAGAAATTAGAAGTAGTCAAAGCTGGTCTGGAAGTCGTAAAAAATAAAGTAATGATAAACTCCTCTCAAGGTGAACCTGAAGACCTTGATACATACATACCACTCGCTAAAGAACACGATGCCGCTCTGATATGCTTGACCATGAATAAAGCGGGTGTCCCGCAGAACGTGGAAACACGAGTTGAAATAGCGGCAACAATCGTTGAAAAGGCAACCGAGCATGAGTTTGATTTGGACAAGATATTTATTGATCCCATTATCCTGCCGGTCAATGTAGACCAGAAACAACCTGCCTATATGCTGGAAGTTTTCAGCCAGATAAAATTTCTTTCTGATCCGCCACCACACATAACCGTCGGCTTGAGCAATTTCTCGCAGGGTACAAAAGAAAAACATCTATTAAATAGAACGATACTGGTGATGGCAATCGCTGCAGGTATGGACGCAGCCCTGTTGGACGTTCTTGATAAAGACCTGATGGATGCGGCGATCTGTGCCGAAATGATTCTAAATAAGCAAATTTACAGCGACTCATTCCTTAAGGCTGCAAGGCAATAGTATACTTCGAACGGTCATAAATTGGACTTTTAAAATTCAGGTTTTGGTTATATTTGGACGTTTTGATTGAGCGATTCCGAAGGCGTAGCCTGAGCTACGTTAAGGAAGTCGCGATTGAAAAACGTTCAAAGATAGCTGAAAGATGGATTATTAAAAGTTTAATTTATGATCGCTCGAAGTATAAATGCATTTGACATGTGTCAATTCCAATGTTTTTCTGTAAATCGCTAGAAATAAATGAAGCATATGGAAATATCTGTCAGGGTTAGATACCAGGAAACGGACCAGATGGGTTTCGTATATTACTCAAATTACTTTGTTTATTTCGAGATTGGCAGGATAGAATTCCTGCGTAATCTTGGATTTTCATATTCAAAGCTTGAGAAAGAGAATATCTTTCTGGCTGTGATAGATGCCCATTGCAAATATAAATCACCGGCAAGGTTTGACGACCTCCTTACCATAAAGACCTGGCTATCAAAGTTGAAACACGCCCGAATCGAGTTTCGATACGAAATTATTCGTAAGGAAGGTGAAAAGCTGCTGGCAGAAGGTTCCACCACACTTGCATGCCTGGGCGAAAACAGAAGACCAAGGGCCATTCCTGACGAGATCAGGAATACCATTACATCAAAAAACCTCTTACCCATTTAAACGTAAAGAAACTAACAGCACCCTGTTAGTTTTTTGCAGTTATGTAACTAATGATAGTCTAAGATGTTATATAGCTTTTTTTCGTGATTTAGTGTTTTTTTTATACATAAACGTTAGAAATGTAACATTTAATTGATAATCTAACTATTGCCTATTTCTTCGTGGCCACTCCTAACCACTGTACCCGTCAGACGTTACAAATTATTTTTATTATTCCATATTTTGGTATTTATTTTGCGTAGTTACAAACATAATTATAACTTCACATACTATAAGTGTGAAATAACCAAAGTAATAAACACTATATAGAAAAAGGGTGAAAAAATGGAATATAAAAACAATACTACGAAAAACCTTGATTTTGTCAACTTTTATTGTGATATGATATTGTGGCGGTTGAAGAAAGTAAATATGTTTGGAATTTATAACTATTCATATAAAGCAATTATAAGTTTTGCCGGAAAATACAGGCATTTAACTGTTACTCTTTTCCATCTCATACAAATTGCCTTAGCATACTACTTAGCATTTGTTCTCAGGTTCGAGTCAATTCTTTTATCTACTTATTTAAACATATTTTTGATTTATCTTCCCATTCTTTTATTAATCCGCATTATTTTTTATCTTCAGGCAGGTCTTTATAAAAACTTTTTACGTTATTCAAGTGTAGGCGACCTGATTAAGATCATAAAGTCAGTAACTTTAGGAAGCATCGTATTCTTTATTGTGGTCAGATTTCTAATTGGTGACACATCATATCCAATCTCAATCTATATACTGGACTGGCTGTTACTCGTAATTTCTTCCGGTGGATGCAGCCTTTTTGTAAGGTTAGTTCACGGGCAATATTTACGGCCCCAGCCTTCAGGTAAGAGAATACTCCTTATTGGAGCTAATAACGTAGGTGAGAAGATTGTGAGGGACATGAAAAATAATTCAGACTCATCGTATGAACCTATAGGATTTATTGACGATGACCCTACCAAAAAAGGGCTTACGATACATGGAATCCCAATTTTTGGAACGAGAAGCGTACTCACTAAAGTTGTTGAAAAATATAAGCCGGATGAAATTCTGATAACCAACACTTCAATAGATAACAAAAACATAAGAGAAGTTTTCGAACTATGCAAGACTTTCGACTTAACTATTAAGAAACTTCCTGCTCTGAACGATATAATTAACGGTAATGTTTCTGAAGCAACAAAAATCGGTGAGCGTTTAATTGCTGCTAATTTGATAACTAGAGCCCAAATGCAGGAAGCACTGTCATTACAAGGAAATAAAGGAGAGAAACTTGGGGCAAAGCTTGTAGAACTCGGTCATATTACAGAGAAAAAGCTTATGTCCTTTCTCCTTAAGCATAACGGTATTTCCAGTTGGAAGACTATCTCGCTTGAAGACCTACTACAGAGAGAACCTGTTGATACAGGTTTTGACTTTATTAGTAACTTTATAAATGGTAAATCTGTGATGGTAACAGGAGCTGGTGGTTCAATTGGTTCAGAGCTTTGCAGACAGATAGTTAAGTATGGTCCATCTAAACTAATACTATTTGATAGATACGAAAACAGCCTGTTTAAGATAGATCTTGAATTTAAGCATAATGCCAGTCTGGGGAATGGGAATATGAGAAAAAGCATTGTGACTGTAATAGGGGATATACTTGACAAATCAACGTTAGAACATGTATTTTCAAAGCACAAACCTCAAATAATTTTCCACGCTGCGGCACACAAGCATGTGCCACTTATGGAAGATAATCCAATCCAGGCTGTAAAAAATAATATCCTGGGCACCAAAAACGTTATTGATGCATCTGACAGGCACAACGTGGAAAACTTTGTAATGATATCAACAGATAAGGCCGTAAACCCAACGAGTGTTATGGGAGCAACAAAACGTATAGCAGAGTCTTTAACCATTAATAAGAATCAATCTTCACTTACTAAATTTACGGCTGTCAGATTTGGAAATGTGCTCGGAAGCAATGGCAGCGTTGTCACGATCTTTAAGGATATGTTGAAAAAGGGTGGTCCAATAAAAGTTACCCATCCTGAGATAAAGAGATACTTTATGCTTATTCCCGAAGCAGTACATCTTGTTATCATGGCTGCGGCTTCAGGAAATGGTGGTGAAGTATTTGTACTGGATATGGGTGAACAAATAAAGATTGTAGAGCTTGCTGAGAACCTGATAAGACTTTCCGGATTTATTCCTCATAAGGAGATTAAGATAGAGTATACGGGGTTGAGGCCTGGGGAGAAATTGTACGAAGAGCTTTTTGATG
>Ga0255058_10002393_pt1 | contig 10334 bp, 11 predicted proteins | sample Cases_109_9_MG_FD_188637 | JGI IMG/M metagenome (GOLD analysis project Ga0255058, IMG submission 188637) | Seawater microbial communities from Amundsen Gulf, Northwest Territories, Canada - Cases_109_9 | ecosystem: Environmental > Aquatic > Marine > Gulf | place: Canada: Northwest Territories... | reverse complement strand
TCGCGCTGCGACTGTCGTGCTTGTAGGAGCTGCGCTTGCGCTGCGACCGTCGTGCTTGTAGGAGCGGGCCCCTGCCCGCGACCGTCGCGCATGTAGCAGCTGCGCTTGCGCTGCGACTGTCGCGCTGCAAGCAGCGCTCCTACAAACTCAATCCAGGATGATGTCGCCGGATATTCCCTGATCTTCCATCATTGCCCGCAGATTCCGTATCGCGTCGAGCTGAATCTGACGGACGCGTTCGCGGGTAACGCCGATCTCCTCGCCGATCTGTTCCAGTGTCGCACGCCGATAGCCATGCAAGCCGAAGCGCCGCTCGACGACGGCTTGTTGCTTGTCACTCAGGGCACACACCCACCGATCAACAATCTCGTTGACGATATCTTTTTGGGCGCAGCGTGACGGTTCCTCATCGCGCCTCGCCTCCAGCCGGTCTACGGGTCCGAGAGCGCCATCCTCATCGCTTGCGCCCGAACGCAGCGTCACGCGTTCATGCAAACCGAGCAGGCGCTCGACGTCGGCGACTTCGCGCTCCGTGCGTTCGGCGATCTCCGCCGCAGTCGGCGCTCGCTCCTGCTCCTGACGAATGCGGCGCGCGGCACGAAGGCAGGAATTAATGTCCTTGATGACATGGATTGGCAGGCGTACGGAGCCCGACTGATTCATGATCCCGCGTTCGATCGTCTGCCGTATCCACCAGGTCGCATAGGTTGAAAACCGAAAGCCACGCTCAGGGTCGAACTTTTTGACGGCATGAATGAGCCCCAGGTTGCCCTCCTCAATCAGATCGAGCAGCGGCAGGCCGCGATTGATGTATCGACGTGCGATATTGACCACCAGCCGCAGATTGCTCTCGATCATGCGCTTTCTGGCAGACTCGTCTCCATTTTGCGCTTTGCGGGCGAAATCCTTTTCCTCGTCGGCCGTGAGCAACGGCGTTACGCCGATTTCGCTCAGGTAGATTCGAGTGGCGTCAAGTGAGCTTGCCGCAGTTTTCCGCACCGGGCCCTCGGTCCCGTTGCCGTTGCCGTTGTAGCGTCGAATTGAACCCACGAACCCCCCCATCCACGATTACAGCGATGCTTGAGGATCAGTGGCAAGTCGTTCGTGTTGTTTTACCGCGCGGGCAGATGCTGTCGCGGGTTAACCGGCTTGCCATTGCGCCTGATCTCAAAATGCAGTCGTGGCTTACGCTCCGGCCCCTCTCCCATCGTCGCAATTTGCTGGCCTTTTCTAATCGACTGGCCTTCTTTCACCAGCAGCGACGCGTTGTACCCGTAGGCACTCAGATAGGTGTCGTTGTGTTTCAGAATAATAAGCTGACCGTATCCAATCAGTCCACCACCGGCATACACAACATCGCCGGATGCCGCGGCATACACCGCTTGGCCGGTTTTGCCATTGATCAGAACGCCGGTACCCGTACCGGGTTTTCCGCCAAACTCGACACTCACGCTGCCGGCCGTGGGCCAGGACCAGGCGGGCGGCGATTGCGCAGGTATCCCGGGCAAGGACTGTGGCGATGCGCTGCTCCCTGTAGAGCGGCTTGCCGCTGACGAACCGCTCGGTGGAGTGAGACGCAAGACCTGCCCAGGGTAAATTAGCGAGCCATCGCCCAGGCGATTCCACCTGGCCAGTTGCTCGGCATCTCTGCCATAGCGCCAGGCAATCGTGTACAGCGTTTCGCCTTTGCGGACAATGTGCTGATCCGCACGATAATCCCGGCGCGAGCCTGAACCGCAGGCCACGATGCATAGCAGCGACAGCAGGCAGATTGTCGTGCGTATTTGCATGACTATCGAACCATCAGGTACCCAATCGCGATTGCGGAAATGACGACGACAGTCCAACCAATGCGTTCAATATACGTAACAATCGTTGTCTCGAATTTCTCACCGGCGTATTTGACCACGCCGGCCACGAGGAAAAAACGCGCACCCCTGCCAACTAGCGACGCGAACAAGAATCCGGGAAACGTCAGCGCTGCGACGCCCGCCGCGATTGTAAACACCTTGTAGGGAATCGGTGAGAAGCCCGCAACAAAAACGGTCCAGACTCCGTATTCGTCGAACCAGAGACGCGCTGTTTCATAGGCACTCCAATAACGAGACTCCGCCAACCAGGGCTCGATCGCCTCGAATGTCAGGTAACCGATAGCGTAGCCCGCGACGCCGCCCAGCACCGACAACAGGCTCGCATTCGTTGCATATCGCCAGCTGTTTTCGGGTTTCGCCAGGCACATTGGCGCCAGCATGACGTCGACGGGAATGGGGAAAAACGACGACTCGGCAAAACTCAAGGCGCCGAGATACCACTGTGCATGCCGGTGCCGTGACCAACGCATCACGCGCTCGTACAATGGCCCGAAAATAGCCATTGCTTTAGCCGCCGAAGTTGATTTGACGCACAGAACTGGCCTGCGATATAGCGCATATCATATTGATAAAGATATCCTATTTCCCAGGTATGAGGGGAACGAAACTCACAGCACCAAATGATACCTGCTCGAAGTGATCGTCCTTTCGAGTCACGCTTGTCAACTCCTGACGACCGTGCGGACCGAGGGGAATAATGAGCCGACCGCCGGGCGCGAGTTGTTCGAGCAATTTGCTCGGCAGCTCGGGCGCAGCGGCTGTAACGATAATGCCGTCATAGGGCGCATACTTGGACCAGCCCTCCCAGCCATCGCCCGGCCGGAATTGAACGTTATAAATATCGAGATCGCGCAGGCGCTGCCGCGTCTTTCTCAGCAACTCGCGTATGCGCTCAACCGAGTAGATCTTCTTAACCAGTGGCGCGAGGACGGCCGTCTGATAGCCACAGCCCGTACCAATTTCCAGTATCGACTCACCGTTGAATTCGGCGAGTAACGCCTCAGTCATGCGCGCCACGACAAATGGCTGGCTGATCGTCTGCGCATGCCCGATCGGCAATGCCGTGTCCTCATAGGCGCGACTTGCAAGCGCTTCGTCGACGAACAGGTGTCGCGGAACATTGCGAATCTGCTCCAGAACATTGTGCGAGTTTATGCCCTGGTCTTTGAGTCGTTGCACCAGCCGGTCGCGCGTACGCGCACTGGTCATGCCGATGCCCTGGACGCCACTCGCCTTCACTGTGTTGCCAGCCAGGTTTTGAGCTGCGGCAGCGAATCGTGGCGTGTCAGGTCCACTGACAGCGGCGTCACTGTCACATAGCCCAGCTCTATCGCGTGAAAATCAGTGCCCTCACCCGAGTCCTGCCCTTTTCCTGCAGGACCAACCCAGAAAATCGTGCGCCCGCGCGGGTCCTTCGACTTCACAACCGGTTCGGACTTGTGCCGGAAACCGAGCCTCACGGCTTGCATCCCGGTGAGTTCCTCATACGGTCGATCCGGAACGTTGACGTTGAGAATGACATCTGGCGACAGCGTTGCGGCCTCGAGTTTCTTTACCATCTCGGCGGCCACCCGGCCCGCCGTATCGAAATGTCTTAGCCGTTCCTCACCGACCAGGGATACGGCTATCGTTGGCAAGCCGAGGAATCGTCCTTCCATCGCCGCCGCAACCGTGCCCGAGTAAATAACATCATCGCCAAGATTTGCGCCGTGATTGATGCCTGATACAACCAGGTCCGGCTCCTCTTCGAGTAAGCCCGTCAATGCAAGGTGAACGCAATCCGACGGCGTTCCATTGACGGAATAACGATTCTCGGCGTGTCGTTTGACCCGCAGGGGATCGGACAAGGTCAGGGAATTACTCGCGGCAGAGCGGTTCCGGTCAGGCGCAACCACAATGACATCGGCGACCGCGGCAAGCGCTTCGGTCAAAACATTGATGCCCTTCGCGTGGTACCCGTCGTCGTTGCTTACGAGGATATTCATTCTTGTTGTAACGAGCGATTTTCGTTGGCGGCTTGGGACGCGCTCACTATACTCAACAAGTGCTGCTTTCCATAGCCATTGGGACGAATAGATTTGAGCGACGACGATACCAACCTGTTTCGCCGGGCCATGTCCGGCGCCAAACCGATCAAAACCGAAAAACGAGTCGCACCGGGAGGCAAGAAGCCAAGACCGAAAGCGCTGTTTTCGCGAGCAGATGAATCCGCCGCCCTGCGCGAAAGTCTTGACGCGCATGTCGATGAGATCGAGGCGGGCAGCGGCGATGCATTGCGCTTTCATCGCCAGTCAGTCGGCAGGCGAACCATGCGCAAGCTCGCACGCGGTAAATACGCGGTACAGGCCGAGATCGACCTGCACGGCATGACGGTCGAAGAAGCCAGGCCGCGCCTGGCTGATTTCATCGAATACAATGCTCGCAGTGGCAAGATCTGTGTACGCGTCGTGCACGGCAAGGGCCTGGGATCCGGGCAGCGTGGCCCAGTCCTCAAAGCGAGCGTCAATCGCTGGCTACGTCGGTGGAAACATGTCCTGGCGTTCGTCTCTACGCGGCAGGTCGATGGCGGCACAGGCGCTGTCTACGTATTGCTGAGTGACTCGTGACATCACCAATGTGAAAACGACAATTTACTGCCTGGATAATTCACTGTGAACAGCTTGCGAGAGGCGTGCCTGCTGGTTCTTTGCGCATTGCTTGCGTCATGTTCACATCAGGTCGCGGGCGACAACGCGGTGCGTGGCTACGTTGGCACAGCCCCGCTGGACATGAGTGGCTTCTGGGAGCGCGATTATTCCCGTGGCGATGACGTCAACGCGGAAGTCGGCAGAGTGTTGAGTCAAATGCAGCGCGCGACAGCGGACCCAAGAATGACGAATGACGTTCGGCTGGGAAGCAATAGTGCAAGCATTTCGCGACGCAGACTATCGACAGTCCTGGCGCTCGCGCAACTGGCGGACGCCATCACGCGCGTGGATACCTTGACCATTTCCCAAAGCGAGCACGAAATCAGCATCGAGCGGAAAGGTGACTTTGCAATATTTTGTGAATTTTACGATGGCATTGCAGCAGGGCCGGCAACCGATTACGGCAACGAGATTTGCGGCTGGGATGAACAACAGTTCGTGTCTCGTCTCATTCTTCCGGATCGTCTGCGGGTCACCCATCGCTTCACGATGGCAGCGGATGGGAAGAATTTGCACGTTGCGACGACCGTGTCATCCGGCCCGACATCGACGTCATTCACGCTGGATCGCTACTACAAACAGTTTGAGCGCCCGAGCTCAGACTTCAATTGCATAGAGACGCTCAGCATGAAACGGGTATGCAGCACGGGCGAGATAAAACAATGAGTCGACCGGCCGGCACGCGCGGGAATTGGCTCGCAGCTCTGCTCATTGGTGCGTGGATGGTGTCAGTCTCGCAAGCGGCGGTCGCGGAATCGCCCGGCCTCAACGTTTCAATTGCCGTGCTGGACCCGGGCGTGCCGGCTGACGCGACCACGCATCGTCGCTTGCAGGTCTTTCCGAGGATTCGCGAGTTCGAGGCACTGCTGTTGCCTTTCGCCTTGCGTGAGACGCTGGTTGCAACGAATGAATGGGGTGCCGTTCGCATCGTGCCCGAGCCCGACCCGGCGGCCGAGCTGTTTCTGTCCGGCGAAATCCTGAAATCCGATGGCGCAACGCTGCAATTGCATTGGCACGCCATCGACGCCAGTGGACGCGTGTGGCTGGACAAGGTGTACACCGACATTGAGGTGGTCGATGATCAGCGCAATGAATCCGTACCGGGCAGAAGGGCCTACCAGGGGCTTTATGATGAGATAACGCATGACCTGCGCGTGGCGCGTGAGCCGCTGGGACACAAAGCGCTAACGGACATTGTTGAGATATCGATGCTGCGCTACGCCATCCAGCTCGCGCCGACCGCGTTTCAGGATTTCTTGCATAGCGAAGCGGACGGCACTTTCAAGATCAATCGACTGCCCGCACAGAATGATCCGATGCTTGAGCGAATCCAGCGTATCCGCCACGTGGAGTACGTAATGACGGACGCGGTCGATGAAAAATTTCAGCAACTTCATGCTGAAATCGGTTCGACCTACGCCGTGTGGCGCTACTACCGGCAAAAACACGCTCAATATAAACGCGAGCAAGCACAGTGGCAGGAAAATCGCAGCTCAAAGGCGCCACGCGAAAGTTATCAGGCAATGGAGCAGCTTTACGACAACTACAAATGGGCCAGATTGGCCGAGCAGGAACAGGACAGTTGGGCAAAAGCGTTCGACAACGAGGTGGGCCCGGCCGTCACGAGGATCGAGTCTCGCGTGGCAGAGCTCGACGATTGGGTTGACGACAGGTACGCAGAATGGAACAGGCTCCTGGCCGAAATATTCGAACTTGAAACCAGCGTGGAAGAGTAGACTCAGCGGCGACTTTCGACGGGCTTCACGACCTGGTAGAAGGTTTCACTGCGGCCGATCAGTCCCAGGTCAGTGCGCGCACGCTCCTCGGCGGCTTCAAGTCCTCGCTTGAGGTTGATGACCTCGGCGTCGAGCGCGGCATTTCGCTCCCGGAGTTGCGCGTTCAGGCCACGCTGCTCCGCGACGGCAGTGCGCAATTTCGCGGTCTTGCGGTAGCCGTCATCCGATAACCATAGCTCGGCCTGCAGCGCGATGGCGACAAAGCCGAGTATCACGAGCATCCAACGCATTTGACCCAATCCAGCCTCGCTCCCAACGCGAACTCTGATCAGGACGCCTTCACTGAAAACGCCCCACGACCGGCGTAGCTCGCCGCCCCGGCCAATTCCTCTTCGATGCGCAGCAGCTGGTTGTACTTGGCGATGCGATCCGACCGGGACAACGAGCCGGTCTTGATTTGCGTCGCTTGCGTGCCAACGGCTATGTCGGCGATCGTCGCATCCGAGGTCTCACCTGACCGATGTGAGATCACCGCAGCGTAGCCCGCATCCACTGCCATAGTAATTGCATCAAGAGTTTCAGATAAGGTACCGATTTGGTTGGGTTTTATCAATATCGCATTGGCAATTTTTTCGTTGATGGCGCGCTGCAGGATCGCCGTGTTGGTGACAAACACATCGTCGCCGACAATCTGTACCTTGTGGCCAAGGGCATCGGTCAGCAGGCGCCAGCCCTCCCAGTCGCCCTCGTCCATGCCGTCTTCGAGCGTGATAATCGGGTAGTCGGCCACGAGCCGCGTCAGAAAATCACTAAAACCCGCAGCATCAAACTGACGGCCTTCGGATTCAAGGTCGTAAACACCATCTTTGAAAAACTCCGAGCTGGCAACATCGAGCCCGAGCAGTATGTCGTCGCCGGGCTTGAAACCCGCCCTTTCGATCGCGGTCATGATCGTGTCGAGCGCTGACTGATTCGATGGCAAATCCGGCGCAAATCCACCCTCGTCACCAACCGACGTGTTCAGCCCTTGCTCATGCAAAACAGACTTGAGTGCGTGAAAAATTTCCGCGCCGTGGCGCAAGGCTTCGGAAAAATTCGATGCCCCAACCGGCAAAATCATGAATTCCTGGATGTCGACGCTGTTGTCAGCATGTACACCGCCGTTAATAATATTCATCATTGGCACGGGCATCGTCGTGTTGCCGCCAAGATGCCGGTGTAGCGACATGCCGCCGGACGCCGCTTCTGCCTTTGCGGACGCCAGTGAAATTGCCAGAATCGCGTTCGCTCCGAGCCGTGACTTATTGTCGGTGCCATCGAGATCCAGCATGCATTGATCCAGCGAGCGCTGACCGTCAAACGCGTTTTTGAGCAACGCGTCCCGCAGCTCACCGTTGATGTTGGCGACGGCCTTTTGCACGCCTTTGCCAAGGTAGCGCGATGCATCACCGTCTCGAAGTTCAACCGCCTCGCGTGTTCCCGTGGAGGCGCCCGAGGGTACTGCCGCGCGCGCCCTCGTGCCGTCCGTCAGTTCGACATCGGCCTCCACCGTGGGATTACCACGCGAATCCAGAATTTCGCGGCCGCGAATATCCTTAATCTCAATCATTGCCTTACCCAGATTAGTTACCGAGTCCGAATTCCGCCTCGAGATAGTCGTGCTGTTTGACGCTCTTGTCGATATTGACAAGCATTTCCAGAAGCGCGCCAATTTTCGCTAGCGGCAGCGCGTTGGGCCCGTCACTCAAAGCCTTGTCCGGATCCGGGTGGGTCTCAATGAATATTCCGGCAACGCCGGCCGCCGTTGCCGCACGTGCGAGAACGGGTATGAATTCACGTCGGCCGCCCGAGGCCGAACCCAGTCCGCCGGGCTGCTGCACGGAATGTGTGGCGTCGAAGACGACCGGGCAACCTGTGCTGCGCATGACTGCAAGGCCGCGCATGTCCGAGACCAGGTTGTTGTAGCCGAACATGAAGCCGCGTTCACAAATCATGATGTCTTCGTTGCCCGTAGATTTGGCCTTGTCGACGACGTTTTGCATCTCCCAGGGCGACAGAAACTGACCCTTCTTGATGTTGACGGGTTTTCCCGCGCCCGCGGCGCGCAGAATGAAATTCGTCTGCCGGCACAGGAAGGCCGGTGTCTGCAATACATCGACGACGTCGGCCACCTCGTCCATTGGCGTATCTTCGTGGACATCCGTCAACACCGGCAAATCAAGCTGCCGTTTGACCTCGGATAAGATTCGCAAACCCTCTTCCATACCCGGTCCGCGATGCCCCGAGCGCGAACTGCGATTGGCCTTGTCGAACGACGACTTGTAGATAAACGGTACGCCGAGCTCCGCACAGGTTTCCTTGAGCGCGGCGGCAGTATCGAGTGTCATGCCCTCGCTTTCTATCACGCAGGTCCCGGCGATCAGGAAAATCGGCTGGTCGTTGCCGGCATTGAAGCCGCAGAGTTTCATGCTTCTGCTACCTGCGGCAGCTCTCCTTCATGGTGCCGGCGCGCGGCTGTTATGAATCCCGAAAACAGGGGATGGCCGTCACGTGGATTGGACGTAAATTCGGGATGGAACTGGCTGGCAAGGAACCACGGATGCTCCGGTATCTCGATCATTTCGACCAAATCGTCCACGGACAGGCCCGAAAACCGGAGGCCGGCCGCTTCGAGCTGGTCACGATAATTGTTATTCACCTCGTAGCGATGCCGGTGGCGCTCCTCGATCGACTCACTGCCGTAAGTCATTGCCGCGAGCGAGTCTTTCACCAGCGTGACTTGCTGCGCGCCGAGGCGCATCGTACCGCCCAGCTCCGATCCCTCGTCACGTTCCTCAACATCGCCGCTCGCGTCCTGCCACTCGGTGATCAGGCCGACAACCGGGTGCGGCGAGTCTTTTGTAAATTCCGAGCTCATCGCGCCATCGAGGCCGGCCATGTGGCGCGCCGCCTCGATCACAGCGACCTGCAGCCCGAGGCAAATCCCCAGGTAGGGGATGCCATTTTCGCGTGCATATCGCACGGCCCGGATCTTGCCCTCGATGCCGCGATCGCCGAAGCCACCCGGGACGACCAGGCCGTCCATTCCCTGCAGGCAGTCAATGCCCTTATCCTCGATGTCTTGCGCTTCCATGTAATGGATATTGACGCGCGTTCGCGTATGTATTCCGCCGTGCAGCAGCGCCTCGGACAGTGAAATATACGAATCCTTGAGATCAACGTATTTGCCCACCATGGCGACATTCACTTCGGCTTGCGGGTTTTGTTTCGCCTCAACAATCGCCTGCCACTCGTTGAGATTCGCCGGTGGCGGGCTGAGGTTCAATTGCCTGACGACGATGTCATCAAGACCTTGCTCGTGCATCATGGCCGGAATCTTGTAGAGGTCGTCAGCATCGTAGGCGGAAATGACGGCGGCTTCCTGCACGTTGGTAAACAGCGCTATTTTCTTGCGCTGCTCGTCGGGCAGCGGCTGTTCCGAGCGACACACCAGCACATCAGGCTGGATGCCGATGGAGCGCAGCTCCTTGACCGAGTGTTGTGTCGGTTTGGTCTTGATCTCCGCCGAAGTCGCGATATACGGCACCAGTGTCAGGTGTATGTACACAACTCTGTCATGCCCGAGTTCAACGCCCATCTGGCGAATTGCCTCGAGGAACGGCAAGGACTCGATGTCGCCGACCGTGCCGCCAATTTCGACCAGGCAAATGTCCGCACCGGCCGCCCCACGCACGACACTTTCCTTGATTTCGTCGGTGATATGCGGGATCACCTGTACGGTCGCGCCAAGATAATCGCCCCGACGCTCCTTGCCGATCACGCTTTCGTAGATTCGCCCCGTAGTGAAGTTGCTGTTGCGACCGGTGGTGGTGCGCACGAATCGTTCGTAGTGACCAAGATCGAGATCCGCCTCGGTGCCGTCGTGTGTGACGAACACCTCGCCGTGCTGAAACGGACTCATCGTGCCCGGATCGACGTTGAGATACGGATCCAGCTTGATCATGCTGATAGAAAGCCCGCGCGCTTCCAGGATTGCGCCG
>Ga0255058_10002392_pt1 | contig 10336 bp, 2 predicted proteins | sample Cases_109_9_MG_FD_188637 | JGI IMG/M metagenome (GOLD analysis project Ga0255058, IMG submission 188637) | Seawater microbial communities from Amundsen Gulf, Northwest Territories, Canada - Cases_109_9 | ecosystem: Environmental > Aquatic > Marine > Gulf | place: Canada: Northwest Territories... | reverse complement strand
CATCTATGGCGACGACGGCAAAGACAAAATCCATGGCGGGCACGGCGACGATATCATCGACGGCGGCGCCGGCAACGACTACATCTCGGGCGGCCGCGGCAACGATGTCATCTATGGCGGCGACGGCAAGGACAAAATCCATGGCGGGCGCGGCGATGACATCATCCACGGCGGTGCCGGCAACGACTACATCTCGGGCGGCCGCGGCAACGACGTCATCTATGGCGGCGACGGCTGCGACAACATCCATGGCGGGCGCGGCGACGACATCATCCACGGCGGTGCCCACAACGACTACATCTCGGGCGGCCGCGGCAACGATGTCATCTATGGCGGGGACGGCAACGACAAGATCAAAGGGGGCCGTGGCGACGACACCGTCGACGGCAACGCCGGCAGCGATCGGATCTACGCCGGCCGCGGCGACGATTATGGCAGCTTTTCCGTCACCGAGAACCAGGGCTCGTGGAACTACTACAACGGTGGCCGCGGGTACGATCACCTCGTTCTGCGGATGACCGCGGCCGAGCACGCTTTGGCTGCCACGGAGCTGGCTGCATACGAAGCCGGGTCCGGACACGGCTGGGGCCACTACGGCCGCTCCTTCGAGTTCGAGACCTTCGGTCTGACAGTGAAGAACTGGGAGAGCTTTGAGGTCGTGATCACCGACGCTGACAGCAACAATGCCCCCGTGGCAGAGAACGACACTGTCTTCGCGGACGCCGTCGTGATCCAGGGTCTCGAGCCGAACGATACGGACAAGAATGATGTGGAAAGGTCCGCGCAGCTCATCGCCCGTTCGAGCTTCCGTATCGCCCCGACGGAGAATGTCGGCGACGATTCGCTCCCGAGGGTCTCCATCGAGGGCAACATCGGGCCCGATGGGAGCGATGTCGACCTGTATTCTTTCGTCATGCGAGACGGTGAAACCCTGACTCTGGACATCGATTTCACCGGCATGCCGGTTCCTGCCCCGGACACCCTGATTAAGGTCGTGGATGCGGCCGGCAATCTCGTATTGGACGCGAACGGCGCGATGGGGTTCAACGACGACTCTTTTCCAAGCGAAGGTGGCGCCGGGTCGGACACCCTTTTCGATTCGTATCTGGAATTCCCCGTCCCGGCGGCCGGCACCTACTTTGTAAAGGTCGAGTCGTTCGGTGGATTGAGCACCGGACCCTACACGCTCAACGTGAGCATCGGCGATGCGGCTGCCGATGATGACCTCGGCGGGTTCGAAATTCTTGCCGATACTCTGCTGGCCAACGACTCCGACATCGACAGCGATGCGCTCGAAATCATCAGCGTCGACGTCGACAATGCCGTAAACGGTAGGGTCGAGCTGACGGCTTCGGGTGACGTGTTCTTCAAACCCGACTCGGAGTTTGCGGGCTCCTTCGAGTACACCATCAGCGATGGTCAAGGCGGCGAGAACACCGCCACCGTCGCGGTCAACGGCACCCCGTCGGATGATACCCTGACCAGCATGCCCGGCAACGATCTCTTCACAGCGAGCGATGCGAACGATGTCTTCACCTTCGGGCCGGGAACCGGTGTCGACGCCGACACCATCGTCGGCTTCAGCACGGGCAGCGATATTCTCGCACTCGGCGTGGGACTCACGCTGGACGTTGGCACGCCCATGGAGAGCCATGCCAACGGCACGGTAGTGAACTTCGACACGGGCGACTCGGTCCTGCTCGTCGGCGTTACGGGTGTCGGCGACGTCATTGACCTCTTCAATCTCTGAGAAAAACACCTAAACTCGGCCATGCCATGAACGGTGCCTCTTCCAGCGCTTTCGCTGAAAGAGGCATTTTTCGTATCGAGCCCGCTCTAGCGACGCCGAGCAGGAATCGTTCATGTCAAAACGCGTGCCCATGCTGTAACTTCTGCGCACTGTGCCGCGGAATCGGGAAACACCTTCTAGTCAGAGGGCTTTCTTTTGCCAAACTGGCAACAGACATGACTGCACAGGCGCAACAAGGTATAGAGGCATGACAAGGGTCGGCTCGGATTTGCGTCAGGCGATTAGCGCCTGCGGCTCGGCCTTCGTAGCCACGGCCGTTTTCAGCTTTTTCCTCAACCTGCTGATGCTGGTGGTGCCCCTGTATATGCTGCAGGTGTTCGACCGGGTGCTCTCGAGCCGCAGCGAGGCGACCCTGCTGATGCTGACGGTCATCGCGGGCTTCATGCTGCTGATACTCGGCGTTCTGGAGGTCGTGCGCGCCCGGGTGCTGGTACGCATCGGTGTGAAGCTCGAGGGCCTGCTCCAGGGTCGCGTGTTCGCCGCAGTCTTCGAGCGCAGCCTGGGCGCACCGGGCGCGACCCGCGCGCAGGCGCTTCAGGATCTGGACACGTTCCGGCAGTTTCTTACCGGCACAGGGCTGTTCGCGTTCCTGGATGCGCCCTGGGCACCGATATTCATCGTGGTGATATTCCTCCTGCATCCCTGGCTGGGCACGGCGGCGCTGATCGGCGCCCTGCTGCTGCTGGCTCTCGCGCTCGTCAACGAGGCCCTGACCAGCCGGCCCCTGCGGGTCGCCTCGGAACAGGCCATCAAGGCCAACAACTTCGCCGAGGCGAGCCTCGATCATGCGGAAGTCCTGAAGGCCATGGGCATGCTCGGCGGCATTCGCCGGCGCTGGCACGAGTACCGTCAGGCGACGGTGGGGTATCAGGCGCGCGCCAGCGACCGGGCCGGTGTCGTGCTCGCGAGCACCAAGTTCTTTCGCCTCTACCTCCAGGTGCTGATTCTCGGCATCGGCGCCTACCTCGTCATGCAGCAGCAGATCACCCCCGGCGCGATGATCGCCGCGTCCATCCTGTTGGGCCGCGCACTGGCGCCGGTGGAGCTGGCGGTGAGCAACTGGCGGGGCTTCGTGGGCGCGCGTGCCGCATTGGCGAGACTGAAAGAGCTGCTCGCTGCCGTACCGCCCGCAAGCACGAACATGAGCCTGCCGAAGCCCGAGGGGCGCGTCGAGTTCGAGCAGGTGATCGCGACCGCCCCGGGGGGCGATCCGGCCGAACCCATCCTCAAGGGTGTCAGCTTCCAGTTGACGCCCGGCGAGGTCCTCGGGGTCATCGGCCCCACCGCCGCCGGTAAATCGAGCCTGGCGCGCCTCCTGGTGGGTGTCTGGCCGACGCTGCGGGGCTCGGTGCGTCTCGACGGCGTCGATGTCTACGAATGGAGCCGCAGCGATCTCGGCAGGCATATCGGTTACCAGCCCCAGGATGTCGCGCTCTTCGACGGCACCGTCGCCGAGAACATCGCGCGCTTCGGTGCGATGGATTCCGACGCCGTGGTCAGCGCCGCCCGGCAAGCGCGGGTGCACGACCTGATCCTGCGCCTTCCGCAAGGCTACGACACGCGCCTCGGTGCCGACGGCCACGTGCTCTCGGGCGGTCAATGCCAGCGCATCGGGCTCGCGCGCGCCCTGTATGGCGATCCGGTGCTGGTGGTGCTCGATGAGCCCAATGCCAATCTCGATCAGCCCGGCGAGCTGGCGTTGCTGGCGACCATCGCCGAGCTCAAGCAGGCGGGCGCGACACTGGTGATCATCGCCCACCGGCCAAGCATCCTGGCCAGCGCCGATCGCATCCTGTACCTGAACAACGGTGTCGTCGCAGCCCTGGCGCCCCGCGACGAGGTAATCGCCAACCTCGCACCGGCGCAAAGCCCCGACGCGGAAACGGAGCTGGCGGCCGCCATCGCACAGCCGGGGGAAAGCGCATGATAGATGCAGCGGCTCCGACGTCCTCGTCTCCCCCAAGGCCGGCCAATGTCGTGGCGCCCTCGAATCCACGCGCCTGGATCATGACGGGCATGCTGACCATCGCCATCGCCTTCGGAGGCTTCGGCACCTGGGCCGCCCTGGCGTCCCTCGACAGCGCCGCCATCGCCCCTGGGGTGGTGGTGGTGGAGAGCGATCGCAAGAGCATTCAGCATCTGGAAGGCGGTCTGGTCAGGGAGATATTGGTACGCGACGGCGACGTCGTCGAGCGTGCCGACCTGCTCATCCGGCTCGAGAACACGCAGGCAAAAGCCGTCTACGACATCATCCGCGGCGAGCTCGATGCGGCCCGGGCCGAGGTGGCGCGCCTCATCGCCGAGCGGGACGGGCAGGAGGAAATCGCCTTTCCCGACGAATTGCTGACACGCGCCCATGTACCGAAAGTAGGCGAAGCCTTGCAGGGGCAGCGCCATCTTTTCACCGCCCGTCGCGCTTCTCTGCTGGGCCAGGTCGCGATCCTCGAGCAAAACATCGCCCAGTTCCGCGACGAAATCGAGGGGCTGAAATCGGAGCAGGCCGCCCGTGAGAAGCAACTCGAGATCCTCAAAGACGAGATCGGCGGCCTGCGCAAGCTCTTGAAGCAGGGCAGCGTACCGCGCAACGAGGTGCTCGCCTACGAGCGCAAGATCGCCGAGCTCGGCGGTGAGAGAGGCCGCTTCATGGCCAACGTGTCGCGCGCCGAGCAGGGCATCGGCGAGGCGAAGCTGCGCATCAGTCAGCTGGAGAAGTCGGCCCGCGAGGAGGTGGTCGAGGAGCTGCGCGAGGTCCAGGGACGCATCTTCGGACTCGAGGAGCGCCTGGTGGCTGCCGAGGACGTGCTGGGCCGCACCGATATCCGCTCGCCGGCCGCGGGCGTCGTCATGGGCATGCAGATGCATACCACCGGCGGCGTGGTCTCTCCCGGCCAGGAGATCCTCCAGGTGGTGCCGGTGGGCGATCGCCTGGTCATCGAGGCCCAGATCAATCCCATCGATATCGACGACGTGGCCGTCGGCCAGCAGGCGACTGTACGGCTTACCGCCTTCAAGCTGCGCTCGACGCCGATCGTCATCGGCACGCTGGTGAATGTCTCGGCGGACAGGCTGGTGGACGAGCACAGCGGCACGCCTTACTACCTGGCGCGCATCGAAGTGTCCAAGGAAGAGCTCCAGACCCTCGGTGATCTCGCGCTGCAGCCCGGCATGCCGGTGGAGGCGCTCATCAAGACCGGCGCGCGCACCGCACTGGGGTACATGCTGTCCCCGTTGACGGACAGCATGGCCCGGGCCTTCAAAGAAAAATAGCGCCGCGTCAGCCCGGTTGCGATCCGCCTGGCAGTCGCAAACGCACGCTCCGGCGCGACTTTAATTCCCAGATGCCTAGAACCCGCGGGGCAAGGGATCTCGCGCGTTTCCTGCCGTCGGGCCGCCTCACTCCCGCCTCGATTGCCCTGCGAGCGAATAAATGTGAACAGTTGCAAAACGGTCGACAAAATGGCGCGGATCGACGCGTAAAGTGCCAAGCGGACACTGTCGTAATAGATGAGAGAAGCGCGATGATAGGCGTGTCGTTTCATACTAAGGACCAGTGCGGGTGCGGAAAAAGTCACCTAATTCCCAGGCCGGATCCCAGGCCAAACGGGCACTCATGGAGGAGCTCGAACCGCGGCTGCTGTTCTCCGCGGATCTGCCCGGCATGGTGCTCGATCCCGACCCCGTCGGCATCGGCGGGCTACCGCCTGCGCCGGCGGTAATCCAAGGCGCCACGCCCACCGAAACACACTCCGTCCCGCGATCCCAGGAGACCGGCCAGCGCCGCCAGGAGGTGGTGTTCATCGACGCCGACGCGCCCAACTATCAACAGCTCGTCAACGACCTGACCAACGCCGGCGACCAGGGGCGCAACATCGAGGTCGTCGTCCTCGACAGCGATCGCGACGGCATCGAGCAGATCACCGAGGCGCTCACCCGCTACCGCGACCTGGACGCCGTGCACATCGTCTCCCACGGCTCCGACGCCAGCCTGCAGCTCGGTAACCGTCAGCTCGACCACAACACTCTGAAGCGCTACGCCCACCGCATCCAGGGCTGGGGCGAGGCGCTGAACGACGGCGCGGATCTGCTTCTCTACGGCTGCGACCTCGCCAGCGGCAGCCAGGGGCAGACCCTCATCGACCAGCTCGCGACGCTAACCGGCGCCGACGTGGCCGCCAGCGACGACCTTACCGGCCAGGCTGCCCGGGGCGGCGACTGGGAGCTGGAATACCAGGCCGGCGACATCGAAACCCCGGTCGCCTTCAGCGCCGAGGTTCAGGATAGCTGGGAAGGAGCCCTCGCCGACCCAGTCGTTTCCACAAACACGGGATTCACCGTGGACGAGGGCGCCATCGCGACGATTACCAACGGGGAGCTGGAGACCACCGACGTGGACAACACGCCCGTCCAGCTCGCATACACGCTGAAGGAGCTGCCGTCCTTCGGCCAACTGGAGCTCACCACGGCTCCGACCGTACCCCTCACGCTCACGGCCCCTACGGCCTTCACCCAGCAGGACATCGATGACGGTCTATTGGTCTACGTACACGACGATTCCGAGAGCACTTCAGATAGCTTCCAATTCATTGTCAATGACGGGACTGTGTTTTTGCTGGCAGAAACATTCGGTATCACCATCACCCCCGTCAACGACAATGCGCCCGTGGCCGATGACGAGAGCTTCACGGTGCTCGAGGGCGCCACCGCCACCGAGGCCGACCTGGACGCGGGCACGAGCCTGCTCGACGGCGACACGGACTTTGATTTACCGGGCGACACCCTGACGGTGGACACCACTCCGGTGAGCGGACCCAGCTTCGGCGCGCTCACGCTCGCCGCCGACGGCACCTTCAGTTACACCCACAATGGCAGTGAGAACTTCAGCGACAGCTTCGTCTACCGGGTGAGCGACGGGCTCAACACCGACACCGCCACGGTGACCATCACCGTCACCCCGGTCAACGACGCGCCGGTGGCGGTGGCCGACGCCGCGACCGTGCAAAAGGGTGGCATGTTGAACATCGACCTGGCGGCCAACGACTCCGATCCCGACGACGGACTCGACCTCGCCAGCATCGCTATCGTCAGCGGACCCAGCAACGGCTCGCTGGTAGTGAAGGCTGACGGCACCGTCGACTACACCCACAACGGCTCCGCAACCAGCAGCGACAGCTTCACCTACACCATCGACGATCTCGCCGGCGCGACCTCCAACACTGTCACGGTCTCCCTCGCCATCAACGCCCCGCCGGTCGCCGACGCCGGGGGGCCCTATTTCATCAAAGAAGGGGAGTCGGTGGTATTGGATGCGTCCGGCACCCTGAACCCGGATGGCGACACGCATACCTACCGCTGGGACATCGACAACGATCTCGATTTCGACGAGAACATCACGGGTATTTCCCCCGCGCTCACCTGGGCGCAACTGCAGGGCCTGGGGATCGTTGACGACATCGCATACACGATCAGGGTGGAGGTCGACGATGGACGCGGCGGCGTCGATACCCACTCCAGCGGCATCAATGTCGCCAACACGGCGCCGACCCTGACGACATCCGGCGCCGCCATCGTCCTCGAGGGGCAACCCTATACACTGAATTTGAGTGTCACCGATCCCGGCGCCGACACGATCAGCGGCTGGACGATCAACTGGGGCGACGGGAGCGTCGAGTCGATCGTCGGTAACCCTGCATCGGTAATGCACACGTTCACCAATGGCGGTTTTACCAACAACATTCTCGCGTCGGCGACGGACGAAGACGGCACCTACCTGCAGAACGAGCTGGTCATTGCGAGCAGCCTGACCGACAGCTTGATGCGTCACGAGGCGACGACCGGCGCCTTCCTGGAAGAGTTCGCCAAGGGTGACGGCTTGGACTACGCCGTTGAGCCCATCGTAGGACCGGACGGCAATCTCTACGTCAGCGGCTGGTTGTCGAACAACGTTCTCCGCTACAACCCGACGACGGGTGCCTTCATCGACGAGTTCGTGAAGAACGACGCCGACGGACCGAAGGGTGCGTCCGGACTCGCCTTCGGGCCCGACGGAAATCTCTACGTATCGAGCTTCAACACCGATGAGGTGCGGCGATACGACGGCGCCACCGGCACGTTCAAGGGCGTGTTCGTGTCTCCCGGAAATGGTCTGGATACGCCGGATGACATTGTCTTCGGTCCGGACGGCAATCTGTATGTGGCCAGCTTCGCGGCTGACAAGATCTTCCAGTATGACGGTAGCACGGGCAACTTTCTCGGAGTCTTCGTCACCTCCGGCGTCGGTATCGAAACGCTGGACGAGCCCGAGCAAATCGCCTTCGGACCGGACGGCAATCTATACGTCTCGGGCGGCCTTACCGACAACGTACTGCGTTACGACGGAACGACCGGCGCCTTCATCGATGAGTTCGCGACACATGTGGATCTCGCCGGGCCGACGGGACTCGCCTTCGGCCCCGATGGCAATCTGTACGTGGAAAGCTGGACCAACGGGGAAGTGCTTCGTTTCGACGGAGGCACCGGAAACTTCATCGACAAGTACGTCATTGCCGCGGACAACGGCCCGGTGAACGAGCCCTTCAGCATGACCTTCCTCCCGGGGCACCAGGTCAGCGTCAATCGCCCGCCGGTCGCCGACGCGGGCGGCGCCTACGCCATCGACGAAGGCGACCCGGTGACCCTGGACGCGTCCGCTACGAATGATGCGGATGGCGACCCGATCACCTATCGATGGGACATCGACAACGATCTCGACTTCGACGAGAACATCACCGGCGTTTCCCCCACGCTTACGTGGGCGCAATTGCAGGGCCTTCTGATCGATGACAACGGCGCTTATACGATCACAGTTGAAGCCGACGATGGGCGCGGCGGCGTCGCTACCCATTCCACTACCATCAATGTCGCCAACGTCGCTCCCACGCTGACGACTTCGGGCGCTGCCACGGTTCTTGCGGGACAGAGCTACACATTGAACCTGAATGCCAACGATCCCGGCAACGACACGATCTCCAGCTGGACCATCAACTGGGGCGATGGCGCCATCGAGACGATCGCCGGCAACCCGTCATCGGCAACGCACACCTACACCAATGCCGGGTTGACGTACAACATCATCGCCTCCGCGGCCGACGAGGACGGTAGCTATATTCAGAACGAATTGCTGCTGCTAAGCGGCAACAACGTAAAGATCATGCGGTACGGTACGGACGGCAGCTTCCTGCAGGAGTATGCAGCGAGCGGCTATCCGATTGATTCGATCATCGGACCGGATGGCAACCTCTACGTCGCAACATGGGACACCGATAAGGTCCTCCGCTACAACGCGACGACGGGCGCCTACATCGACGACTTCGTGACGGCGGGCAGCGGCGGGTTGAACACAGCGTGGGGTATCGCATTCGGTCCCGACGGCAACCTCTACGTCGCCAGTGAGAGCACCAATGAAGTGCTGCGTTACGATGGCTCCACGGGTGCCTTCATCGACGTGTTCGTGACAGCCGGACTCGGTGGTATGGGTGATCCGTCGGACATCAAGTTCGGCCCGGATGGCAATCTGTATGTCGGCGGCTACAGCACCGACTCGATCTGGAAGTACGACGGAATTACCGGCGCCTTCGATTCCGTGTTCGTGACAGCCGGACTCGGCGGCCTGAAAGTAGTACAGGCCATGGACTTTGGACCGGATGGCCATCTGTACGTCGCGAGCGATGAAACACACAGCGTCAAACGTTACGACGGAACGACTGGAGCGTACATTGGCGATTTCGTCGCCAGCGGCAGCGGCGGACTGAACTTCTCGACTGGCGTCAACTTCGGACCCGATGGCAACCTCTACGTCGGAAGCTGGGGAACGGACACGCTCCTCCGGTTCGACGGAACGACCGGCGCCTTGATCGACGAATACGTCAGCGCGGGCAGCGGCGGATTGTCTGGAGTCGAATCTTTCGCCTTCATCCCCGGCCACCAGGTCACCGCCCTGAACGCCGCGCCGGTGCTCGATAACAGCGGCACGCCGACGCTTACCGGTATCTCGGAAGACGACACCGGTAATATCGGCGATCCGGTCTTCGCAATATTGGGCGGATCCATCACAGACGCCAATCCGGGCGACTTGCAAGGAATTGCGATAACGGGCTTCAGCAGCACCTTCGGCACCTGGCAGTACGATGTCGGTGCCGGCTGGGCTGCGGTGGGGGCGGTCTCCGACAGCAGTGCGTTGCTGTTGCGCGCGAGCGACCGTCTTCGCTTTCTGCCCGATGGCCTTCACGGCGAGAGCCCCACCGTCACCTACCGCGCCTGGGACCAGACCAGCGGCGGCGCCGGCATCAAAGTGGATGCGAGCAGCAACGGCGGCACGACCGCCTTCAGCCTCCTGAGCGATACTGCAAACATTACCGTCAGCGATGTCAACGACGCGCCGGTGGCCAACAACGGTACGGCCACCACCGATGAGGACACGGTGTTGAACACCAGCGTGCCGGCGCCGACCGACCTGGAGGGCGACCTCGATGCCAACGGCTACGCGCTGGT
>Ga0255058_10002390_pt1 | contig 10337 bp, 8 predicted proteins | sample Cases_109_9_MG_FD_188637 | JGI IMG/M metagenome (GOLD analysis project Ga0255058, IMG submission 188637) | Seawater microbial communities from Amundsen Gulf, Northwest Territories, Canada - Cases_109_9 | ecosystem: Environmental > Aquatic > Marine > Gulf | place: Canada: Northwest Territories... | reverse complement strand
TGGGTAAGGTCGCCCTCCGCGGCGGCGTCCACCACTTCCAGGATGCCGTCCACCTTCCTCATCAATTCTTCGTTCTGCTCGCGTTCCTTGCGGTTCATTTCTTCGTTCTGTTTCCGCGCATTATCCGCAACGACGACCATACCATCCAGTGACTTTTGAAAATCCCCTTTGAGATCGTGCTGGGACTGGCTTGCATTACCCAGAATATTTTCCGTTTCCTGGATATATCTTTGCAGATTTCCCAATAACTGGTTGCAGGACCAGCTGAGGATACCCATTTCATCATTGGAGGTTTCCGGAAGTTTTTCCTGCTTCAGGTTTCCCTGGGCCGATCCCTTCAGGGCTTCTGAAATGGTTTGTATGGGATTAAGCACCATCCTGGTCAGAAAATAACCTACTCCGAGTAGAAGTACGAGGGTTACTATACTGCTGATGTTGACGGCCCACTGGATATTTTTCTGATTGCGATTGGCGATGTCCGTATAAATCGCCACCAGATCGTTACTGACTTTTCTCAACTGATTGGACAGGACCAGAACCTTGGATTTGGCCTCCCGGTAAGGATCGGAGCCCACTTTGGAACTGACCAGAAGATCGACGTAATTCGTAAAATTCTTAAACTCATCCTCAATACCCCTGATGGAGTTTTGCACCTTGGGATCATCGATCCGCTCAATGGTTTTATAATTCTTGAGGGCTAAATCGACCGGATAGTCGCCTCCCGACTTGATGGCATTCAAGGTTTGTTCGAATACGGTTTTGGCGGCATTGAATTCATCCAGGGTGGCATTCAGTTCCGCCCGGCCCACCGCCGCATTATTGGCAAACACCAGGCTGTATCTCCGGATTCCCAACACATCCCCGACCTTGAACTCTGTTCCCATCATGGCGTTATGACAGGAAGCGCAGACTTTCAACGAAGCCTGGTCCGCGGTGTACAGCGTCATATACAACTTGCCCGCATCTTCATAGACCTTGCTGAAAATCTCGTCGGGCGAGCCTTTTAAAAACTTATTGGCCTCGCGGTCCAGGGAGGTTTTTAGACCCTGGTTCTTGTTGATTGGATTTTCGGAAATAATATCGATTTTAAGATCCCTGCCCTGTCCTACTTTCTCGTTGACGAAGCGCGTGAACGTTGCCGGAAAGGGGACCGTGGGGTGCTGTTCGGCATCGGGATCCATGCTGATGCCCAATCCGGATTTTTTGGCGGGTTTAATCACATACTTGGTATAAGTACCGCGCATCTGGGTGACGTAGTTGTCGAGAGAGGAAATCTGCTGTTCGATATTTTTCTTGCGGCTTTTGGAGGAAGCATAACCCAGCGCCGATTTTCCCATGGCCTGGGTCAGCATGCGCTGGCGCCCCAGCGCATTGGTAATATCGGCGTCTTTGCTGGCGGAATTGAGAGAACTCCAGATCACCACCCCGGAGCCTACGACCACCCCGAACAAAATAATCAAAAGGCCGTACACTTTAAATTTGATTGAAAGATCCCTTACCCTCTGAAAAATTTTCACAGTACTCTCCACTTTTGGTGCGTTTATCTGGCGCGACCCGCCCCGGGGCCACTATTATCAACACTAATAGTTAGTGTAATTTAAAGGACCAAAAAAAAACCTGAATGAATCTTTGATTGTCTAGGAAGCCCCTTCCTAGTAATTACTACTATAGTCTTATTGGAGTATTTGCTAGGATTGGTTAATATACCAATTTTGAGGTATAATTCAATAGAAAAATTTCCCCAAACCCAATTTTTTCCAGCCACCGCCAGGGAGAAAATTTAATAACTATTAAAAAAACAAATAGTTACTCTGAAATAAATCGCTCAGATTTTTTGTTTGTGGAGTCCCCTGTTTGGTGATTCTAAGTCAAAATACAGCACCCTTTTTAGGGTCATTTCGGTCAGAATTTGGGGTGGGCCCGGTTCTGTACTTCCCTTTAACCCACGGGTCCCGGTCACCTCGATCGACTCTATTCATTGGAAGAAATCCGAAAACAATCTCAAGCGAAAATGGTTTAAAATTCCCTCACCTCACGCAAACCACAAAACAGCGCCTAGCCGGACGGCCCATGAAAGGGATTGAGAGGGACCCTGGAAATAGGGAAAAGGTTCCTCACGCCAGAAAATGAAACCGAAGGGATTGTTTATAACGGGGACGGACACCGGGGTCGGCAAAACCGTGGTTACCGCGGCGATTCTGGCTCATCTCCGCCAACGGGGACTGAAGACCGGGGTCATGAAACCCCTTGAAACCGGGGTGGGTGGCGAGTGCAGTTCGGCAGCCAACTCCGACGCCCTGTTCCTGATGGAATGCGGCGGCATCAAGGACGCTCTGTCCGAGGTGTGTCCCGTTCGCCTGAAACCCGCCGCCTCCCCCTACCAGGCGGCCCTCATCGAGAACCGGAAGATCGAGCCGGAAACGATTGTGTCGGCCTACCGGACACTGGCCGGGCGCTACGAATGGATGCTGGTCGAAGGCATCGGCGGCGTGCGGGTGCCGATCACGCGGAATTACGGGGTGGTGGAGCTGATGCGCGATCTGGGCCTGCCGGCGGTGGTGGTGAGCCGCTATCAACTGGGGACGCTCAACCATACACTGATGACGTTGGACGTTCTGAAGCAAAATAATATCCCCGTGAAGGGCGTCGTCTTCAACCGGACCGAACCCGGAGAGTTGGCGGCCAACGAACGGGATCAACCCCGATTGATTGAGGAATTGTCGGGAGTCAAAGTTCTGGGAGAATTCCCCGCCATCGACCCCTTGAACGCCCAAAGTTTTACACCGGAGAAATTAAAACAACTGGAGGCTCATATCGACTTCTCCGGATTAACAAAGGAATAGGAGGCACCCTTTTATGAACATCGATTGTTATGCTGCGCAGGAAGCCAAGGCTCCGCTCGAAAAATTCAGTTACCCCTCTCCCAACCTGGGTCCGTGGGACGTGGAAGTTAAAATCAGCCATTGCGGCATTTGCCACAGCGACACCCATTTGGTGGACAATGACTGGGGCATTTCTCAATATCCCATGGTACCGGGTCATGAAATCGTGGGAACGGTGTCCGCCATGGGGGTCTCGGTCAAACATTTGAAAGCCGGACAACGGGTGGGAATCGGCTGGCAGTGTTCTTCGTGCATGACCTGCGAATGGTGCATCTCCGGCAAGGAAAACCTGTGTCCGCAGATTGTGGGAACCTGCCTGGGCCGTCACGGCGGGTTCGCCAAAGCCATTGTGGTGGACAGCCGGTTCGCCTTCGTCCTGCCGGACGGGCTGGAGCCGGAAAACGCGGCGCCCTTGTTGTGCGGCGGGACTACCGTGTTTGCCCCGTTGATCCATTTCGGCATCCGCCCGGCCATGAAGGTGGGGGTCATCGGAGTCGGCGGGTTGGGTCACCTCGCCCTGCAGTTTTACCGGGCCTGGGGATGCGAGGTGACAGCCTTTTCCACCACTCCCGACAAGGAAAAGAAAGCCAGGGATTTCGGAGCGCACCGGATTTTAAATTCCAAAGATGCCGAAGCCCTGAAAGCCAACGCCGCCACGCTGGATTTTATCATTTCAACGGTTCCGGTGGACCTGGACTGGGGAGCGTACCTGGAAGTTCTGCGGCCGGAGGGAAAATTGTGCATCGTGGGGGTGCCGCAAAGCCCGATTGCCATCCCGGCCTTTCCATTGATCATGGGACGAAAGACGGTATGCGGCAGTCCCATCGGAAGCCGGGGCGATATCGAAACCATGCTGGCCTTTGCGGCCCGTCACGGAATCAAGGCCCAAACCGAATCGTATGCCATGAACGAGGCCAACCGCGCGATGGACCGGGTGAGGAACAATCAGGGCCGGTACCGCGTTGTTTTAAAAAATTGAACCGGAGCAGTGCCCCTCCTCTAAATTCATCAGCTTGACAAAGTCCTTAACTGGTGTCATGTTTTCCTGATCCATTTACAGTTTGAAAGGGAACCTTATGAAAAAATGGTTCATGCTGATCCTGGTGGGCAAGGACCAGCCGGGCATCGTCGCTCAAATCACCCGCGCGCTGTATGAAGGCGAATGCAACCTGGGAGAAGCGTCCATGGTGCGGCTGGGAGGCAACTTTACCGTGATGCTCATGGTGCAGTTCGCGGGTGATGAACAGGCGCTGGACCACCTGGTCGGCCCGATCTGCAAATCCTTCAACCTGCGGCACCATGTCGATTCCATCGAGGGGGAATTATTGCACCATGTGGAGCCGGATGTACGCATCACCGTGTACGGGGCGGACCGGGCCGGCATCGTCGCCGAAGCCACGGGCACCCTCGCTGAAAAGGGTTTCAACATTCTGAATTTGGAATCCGACGTCGGCGGAACGGCTGAAGACCCGATTTACATCATGACCATCGAGGGGGTCGCCGAACAGGGTATCGAAATTCTTGAGGAGGCGTTGACGAAGCTGGCGCAGGACCAGGGATTGGAAACCCAATTGGAACCCATAGACACGCTGATCGGGTAAGGTGCATGGCCGTTCTTGATATTCTGATTTATCCCGATCCGCGGTTGAAACAGGTTTCCAAACCGGTGGAACAGTTCGATGATGCGCTGAGGGCGTTCGTCCGCAACCTGGAGGAAACCCTGGAGGCCGGACCGGGCGGGGTCGGCATCGCCGCACCGCAGGTGGGCCGTTTCGAGCGGATCGTTATCGTCGATGTCTCCTGCAAACCCAAAATCAAACATCATGGACGGCTGGTTTTAATCAACCCGGAAATCACGTCGCGGGAGGGAACCGTGATCGGGCGCGAGGGTTGCCTGTCCGTTCCCGATTACACCGGCAATGTGGCGCGCGCCAAATTCATCACGCTCCGGGCACGGGACGAATTCGGCAAGGCGCACGAATTTCACATGGAGCGGTATGAAGCGCGGGCGGTCCAGCATGAAATGGATCACCTGGACGGACTTTTACTCCTCGACCGCCTGGTTAGCCGGAGAGACCTGTTTCGCAGGCAGGTCAAAGAATCTTCTCCCGCCAAACCCCACCCGGAATAATCCCGGCAGGAAATCCTTTCTTCTGTCTCTCACTGGAAAAAAAATTTACCGGCCGGTTCCTATGGTCTTCAGGACCGGTGTAAATCTGGAAAAGGATTGAATTCCCAATATTAAACCTCCCTTTTTCTTTCCCAAGCCATCTTTTTTCTCCATTTTCAAGGGCTACTGAATCCTTCGGGCCTCAAAACCGGTGGCATTCTGGAAATGAGATGTTACATTGATAGAATAGTGTCAATTCATATTATCCAACGAGATACGGTTCATTCATACTTTCCGGGACGCGAGTGATGAGTAAAGTCAAAGTATTTACATTGATCGGCTGTTTGGTGTTGTTAATTGGAACGGTGGGTGCCTGCAAAACGAGAAATCAAACGGGTTTTTTTGAGCTGCACCCGAGAATCCTCATCCATGAATCCAATCTGGGCTCAGGAAAAAACCTTAAGGTTTCCGTGGTGGATAAACGGAGACGCAATATCCTGCTGAGGAAAGAATCCGATCGAAAGATCAAATCAGGCCGGGCTTTGGTGACCAAGGATTATCATCCCTCACTCAAATTGGACTTCAACTTTCAGAAAACAGCGCAGGAAGCCTTCCAAATGCAGGGCTACCAGACGGATGGCAAAGGCACCGGAAGTTTTCGTGAAGTGACCATCTACATCACCAAACTGGATCTGCGGGTACGGCGGGACAGGAAGAACAGCGTAGATCAGTCCATGTTCCAGGCGCGGCTTCGCTCCAAAATGAAAATCTCCGCCAGAAACCAAGGCAGGACCTATAATAAAGAGTACGAGTTTTTCATCAAAAAATCCTATGATGTCATCCCGGGAAAGGAGGATAATGAAAAAATATTGAACTACGGTCTTACCCAACTGCTGTATCAGATCATGGACGATCCCAAACTCACCCGCTTTTTAACCGGCTGAGACTCGGGAGATACCCATACCCCCGCTCCACAACACTCCTCCCGGCCGGGGAGAACTGGGTCCAGCAGGCTCCACCCGGACCCGGCTTATAACGCGCCCCCAAAGCAGATCCCATAAAACTATTTCAAATTAACAAGCTTAGCGAATTGTAGTACACTGCGGCTTGGCAAAAAGGGAAAAAACATATTTCCCGGCCTGAGTTGGGCTCAACATCTTCCTTCCAGTACCCGCAAATCATGAACAAGAACAACTGTGTCCTCAGGGAACACCACGGCACCCCCCGGTGGAGTTTATTGCGAAGGCGGGTGTGGCTGGTACTGGGGATATCGATCCCGCTTTTAGGCTTGGGGTGCACGCACGATCACAAGATCGACCTTCACCCGGAATTGTTTGTCCACACCAGCAACCTCGGTGAAGGCCAAAGACTGCTGGTCCGTGTCAAGGACACTCGTTCGCAGAAAGCCATCTCCAAAAAAGAATCCGGTTTCCAGGTGGAATCGGGCCGGGCTCTCAACACTGTCAATATCTATGCTTCCTCCGATGTAATGGATACGGTTTCAGATAAAATTATGGAAGGCTTTCAGCGGCTGGGGTTTCATCCGGTTCGGCATGGCAACCGCCCCGGCCGAAAAATAATAGTGGAACTGTTCCGCCTTCAATTGAATTACCAGATAGGAGAAGCCGGGTTAAAAGTTCCTGAAATCCATGCTCAAATGGAAACAGTTCTTCGCGTACGGGCCACCCGGGGCAGCCAATCCTTCAAAAACATTTACCGGTCCCGAATGATTAAGTCGCACCGCATGCTGACCGGAAAATTTACCAATGAACGTCTGGTGAACAACAGCCTTTCCATGGCTTTGCAAAAAATGTTTGAAGATCCGAAATTGCTTCAATTCCTGGCAGTTAACCCGCCCTGAGCCTTTTTTCCAGGGATTTCAGGAATCCAGTGATAATCGGACCGTCCTTATCAGGGTGAACTCAGGCCCTACGGGAGGCACGAACCCTCAAAGCCGTGGGAGTTTAGTTCTTAACACATTGTAGTTATTGCAAATTAGGGGATTTAATGATAATCTTGCTTTGCTATAATTAATAAACCATTTCATAAAAATTCAGATAAACACCTTTCCAGAATTTTGATAGCTTGCCACCGCAAGGCCCTGTATTCGGATCGCGTGACCAATGGATATTACGACTTTTAATACAATCGATTTTTGAGAAGGAAAAATCTTGTGAAGTATTCTCAGCTATCCTTTGATGATCCGGAATATAAGGAGGCTCCCCCTCACCTGCGGCGGGACCAGATCATTTCCAAGCTGAAAGAAAAATTCGATTTTGAAAACGCCCATTTGCGGTCGCCATCCAAAGAGGGCGAAAGCGTCTTGTCCAAATGCCACCGCTATGAAGCGCCGGATCAGGCCAAGGACCTCGGCATTTATCCCTACTTCCGCGAAATCGAGGCCATGAACGGCGCCCACGTCACCATTGGAGGGCGCAACGTCATTACCGTATCCTCCAACAATTATCTGGGCCTAGCCCACGATCCGCGAGTCATCGATGCGGGCAGGAAGGCTTTGGAAAAATTCGGGACCGGGTGCACCGGCAGCCGCTTCCTCAACGGAACTTTGAGTCTCCACAGAGAACTGGAAAGCGCGCTCTCCGACTTCCTGAAACGGGAGGACACGATCGTCATGTCCACCGGTTACCAGGCGAACCAGGGAACCATTGCCTGCCTGCTGGGCCGGAAAGACGTGGCTTTCTCCGACCGGGAAAACCATGCCAGCATCTATGAAGGATGCGCGGTGGCTCCGGGCAAGACGGTGCGTTACCGCCACAACGATATGCATCACCTGGAGCACTGCCTGAAAAAATATTCCGGGGTGAAGGGCAAGCTGATCATTACCGACAGCGTTTTCAGCATGAGCGGCGACATCGCGAACCTTCCGGGAATCGTCAAACTGGCGTGCGATTACAAAGCCAGCGTGCTGGTGGACGAAGCGCACGGGCTGGGAGTGATCGGCGATAGCGGCCGGGGGGTCACCAGCTATTATGATCTGGAAAAAGAAATCGACATCTACATCGGCACCTTTTCAAAGAGCATGGGCTCCATCGGCGGGTTCGTTTCGGCCCACCCCAAAGTGACCGAATACATCCGCCACAAGGCGTCCGCTTTCATTTTTACCGCCGCATTACCGCCGGCCTCGGTCGCCGGGGTCCATGCCGCCTTGAACGTCATGATTCAGGAGCCTGATAGAATTCGCCAACTCCATGAAAATACGAACTACATGAAGAAGCGGTTGTTCGGCATGGGATTCCAGATCAACAACAATCAGGTGCCGATCATTCCCATTAAAATCGGGGACGAGGCCTTGACCCTGTATTTCAACCAACTCCTGTTCGATCACGGGGTTTTCGCAGGGGTGGCCGTATCGCCGGTCGTTCCACCTTTCCACGCGATGATACGAACCAGCTTCACCTCCGCGCATACCCGGGAGGATATGGATCACGTACTCGATACCTTCAAAACCATCGGAACCGAACTGGGCATCATCCCTCAATAATGGCCATCGTTTTAAAAAAGGTCGAATCCGCCGGGGAGGCGCGCCGCTTCATCCGGTTTCCCCATCAAATCTACTCTCACGAATCGCCCTGGGTGGCTCCCCTCGATAGCGAGAGAAAAACCTTCCTGGATCCGGATGCCAACCCTTTTTTCGATCATGCCGAGGCGGAATATTTTCTCGCGCTGACGGGCAATGGTGATACCCTTGGACGCATCGCCGCCGTCATAGACCACGACCACAACCGATTCCACCATGAGACCACCGGGTTTTTCGGGATGTTTGAATGCGTCAACGATCCGCAAACCTCGACCCTTCTGTTAGACGCGGCGGAACAGTGGTGCCGGAACAAGGGCATGGACCGCATGCAGGGTCCCATGAACCTGTCCATCAATCACGAATGCGGCCTGCTGGTGGACAATTTTGACGACCCGCCCCTGTTGGGAATCCCCTACAATCCACCCTATTACGCGGACCTGTTCCACCAATGGGGCCTGAAAAAAACCAAGGACCTGATTTCATTTCAAATTTATCTGACGGAGATCCCGGAATATCTGCAACGGGCGGTTCCACTCATTCAAAAACGCAATCGCTTTACAATTCGCACCTTCAAAATGGAACAATTTGAAAAGGAAATTGACGTTCTCTGGGAAATTTATAATTCCGCATGGGAGACCAACTGGGGATTCGTGCCCATGGGTCACAAGGAATTCGTGTTCACCGTCCGTGAAATGAAAGCGGTGGTGGACTCCCGGTTGTGCTACATCGCCGAGGTCGACGGCGAACCGGCCGGTTTTTCGCTGACTTTGCCCGATGTCAACCAGGTCCTGAAAAACATGCGCGGAAAATTATTCCCATTCGGCTGGCTCAAGTTTATTCTGGGTAAAAGACGGATCAACCGCCACCGCGTCATCACCCTGGGGGTCAAAAAACAATATCAACGCCTGGGCATCGACGCTATGTTTTATTACAAAATTTACAAGCAATTGCTGGAAATGAAAAAGCCTCTCGTAGACTCGTCCTGGGTTCTGGAAGACAACCGGGCGATGATCGGTCCCATTGAAAGAATCGGGGGCATCCCTTACAAACGGCATCGGCTCTATGAACGAAACATCTCCCATTGACGGTTCCACGGCGTTGGTAACCGGCGCCACCGGATTCATCGGCAGTCACCTGACAGAAGCTTTGCTCGAACGCGGATGCCGGGTGCATTGCGTGGTCCGCGCCACCAGCAATCTGCAATGGCTCGACACTTCCCGCGTAACCCTGCATACCGGAGATCTTCACCGCCCGGAAACGTATCACGGCTGTCTCGACGAGGTGGATTATGTATTTCATTGCGCCGGGGTCACCCGTGCCAAAAACCGCCATGATTATCTCCATAACAATGCCCGGGTCTGCATCCCCTTTTACAAAAGTTGCGTCGAACACGGAAAGCAGATCCAGGCGGTGATTCATCTCAGCAGTCTGGCGGCGGTCGGCCCCACGCCTCCCGATCAGAAAGTCGATGAGGAAACCCCGTGCCATCCGCTCACCTATTATGGCAAATCAAAATTGATGGGCGAAGAAATGGCTTTAGGGTATGCTTCGGAACTTCCCATGGTGGTGCTCCGCCCGCCGGTGGTGTACGGTGAACGGGAAGTCAATTTCTTCTCTTATTTTAAAGCCATCAATTGGAGACTCGCGGTTAAAATAGGAACCGAGCCACGGACACTGTCTCTTATTTATGTCAAAGACCTGACCGACGCCATGATTCGGGCGGCCGGGGCCCCGGACCCGGAGCGAAACGTTTTTTTCATCACCGACGGGGAAGTGTACTCATGGGACGATGTGGCTCAAGCCGCGA
>Ga0255058_10002388_pt1 | contig 10340 bp, 7 predicted proteins | sample Cases_109_9_MG_FD_188637 | JGI IMG/M metagenome (GOLD analysis project Ga0255058, IMG submission 188637) | Seawater microbial communities from Amundsen Gulf, Northwest Territories, Canada - Cases_109_9 | ecosystem: Environmental > Aquatic > Marine > Gulf | place: Canada: Northwest Territories... | reverse complement strand
GCTGGAGCCATCGGCATGCTGCTCACCAACTGGATGATCGAAGACGATCCCGGTCTCGATGTTTTCATGTGGGACCTGACCCGATTCGGGACTTGGGCCGGCAAGTCCTATACCCGAGCGCGCACGGCGGACATGTACTCCACCCGCTTCAAGACCATCTACCCCTACGAGGATCGGCAGGCGGGACGGCCGGTCAAAACGACGCCGATCCACGAAGTGCAGAAAGCCAGGGGCGCCGTGTTCGGCGCCAACTACGGCCTCGAGTATCCCCTCTGGTACGCCACCGGCGGCAAGCAGCAGGCAGACGACTTCACCTTCCACCGCCCCAACTGGTTCGACTCGGTGGGCGAGGAGTGCCGCGCCCTGCGATCCGGCGTAGGACTCCTGGAAGTGTCCACCTACGGCAAGTACCGCATTTCAGGACCGAAGGCGGAGGGCTGGCTGGATCACGTGCTCGCCAATACCGTGCCTGCGGAGAACGGCCGGGTCGTCTTGAGTCCCATGCTCAATCCCCGCGGCAGGCTGATCGGCGACTTCACCGTGAGCCGCCTGGCGGACGAGGAGTTCTTTCTGGTGGGCTCCGGCGCCATGGAGCGCTTTCACCTGCGCTGGTGGGACCGCTGGTTGCCGGCCGACGGCGTGTCCGTGGAGAGCCTCACCTCGCGCTGGGTAGGATTCAACATCGCGGGCCCCGGGGCCAGAACCCTGCTCGAGCGCCTCACCCACATGGATGTCTCCCGCGACGCCTTCCCCTTTCTAAGAGCCCGCCGGATGGAGGTGGGGCCGGTGCGCGAAGCCGTGGTGCTGCGCATTTCCTTCACCGGCGAGCTGGGTTACGAGCTGTTCTTTCCGCCGGAGTACCAGGGTCCGTTGCTGCAGGCCATGGAGGTAGCTGGCGAGGATCTCGGACTGCGGCTGGTGGGTAGCCGTGCGTTGGGATCGCTGCGCATCGAGAAGAGCTTTCCCAGCTGGGGCGCGGAGCTGTCGCCGGATTACTCGCCTTTCGACGCGGGGCTGGGCCGCTTCGTCAAGCTGGACAAGGCGGACTTCGTCGGCCGCGACGCGGCACTGCGGCTCCAGCAGCAAGAGCCCGAATATCGGCTGAACCTGCTTGTCGTGGATACCGCGCACACCGATGCCTGGGGCGGTGAGCCGGTGCTGCGCGACGGCGAGTACGTGGGCTATGTAAGCTCCGCCGCCTTCGGACACTGCGCGGGACAAAGCCTGGCGCTGGCTTACCTGAAAGGCGATGCCGCCGGCACGGAGGAAGGCTTGAGCATCGAGCTCATCGGCGAGGCGTCCCCGGTCAAGGTACTCCCGGAGCCGGCCGTGGATCCGAAGGGCGAGCGCATGCGCGGCTGACGACGGCGCGCTCACATGTCGTAGTCGAGCAAATCCGGTCCCGCGTTGATTGCTGCCTTTCGCCGCGTCACGTATTCCTCCAGCGCCTCGCGTATACCCGGATCCAGAGGCGGTGGCTCGTACTCCGCGAGCAGCTGCTTCCACACCGTATTGGCGCGCTGGGTTGCCGTGAGTGAGCCGTTATCCTGCCAGCTTTCGAAGTTCTGCCAGTCCGAGACGATGGGCTCATAGAATGCCGTCTCGAAGCGCGCCAGGGTGTGGGCGGCGCCGAAGAAATGCCCGCCCGGCTCCACCTCGGCGATGGCATCCAGGGCCAGGGTGTCCTCGTTGACCGTCACCGGCGTGAGATACTCGGCCATCATCTGCAGCATCTCCGCATCGATGATGAGTTTCTCGAAGGACGCCGTGAGGCCACCCTCGAGCCAACCCCCCGCGTGGAAAACCAGATTGGCGTGGCCCGTGACGGCAGCCCAGATGGACATTTCGCTCTCATAGGCGGCCTGGGCGTCGACCACGTTGGAGGCATTGGTGCTGCTGGAGCGAAACGGCACATTATATCGGCGCGCGAGCTGGGCGCCGGCTTGCGTGGCTTTCACGTACTCCGGGGTACCGAAGGCCGGCGCACCGGACTTCATGTCCACGTTTGAAGTGAAGCCACCGTAAACCACCGGTGTTCCCGGCCGGATGATCTGGCAAAGCACCATGCCGAAAAGCGCTTCCGCATTTTGCTGGGTGAGCGCGCCGGCAATAGTGGTGGGAGCCATGGCGCCGAGAAGCGTAAACGGTGTCACCACCACCGGCTGCCCGGCGAGCGCGAGCTCGGTAAGACCGGCGGACATATTGCCGTCCAGCTGCCGGGGTGAATTGGTGTTGATGTTGCCCATGGTGACGACACGATTGGGGAGATCCTCGTATGCGATGCCGTGCACGATGCAATGCATCTCGAGTGCGTCTCTGGCGCGATAACCGCCGAGTAGATTGGCGCTCCAGATCTTGTCGTGGAGCGTGATGGCCGCGTAATTCCTGTCCAGGTGCCGCGTGTCCGCGGGTAGATCCAGCGGCTCGAAGGAACCAATACCACCAAGGTGAATGATGTCCAGGCTTTGCAGCACTTTGAGGAAATCGCACATTTCCTCGAAGGTGCCGGCGCGGCGCCCGCGATCCAAATCCGTGACGAAAGACGGCCCGCCCACGGGTCCGAAGTTAATGTGATTACCACCGATGGTGACGGACTTGGCCGGATTGCGCGCCTCGAGGGTGAAGCTGGAGGGCGCCAGGGCCATGAACTCGGCCACCATGCCCGGATCGCAGCGCACCATTCGATCATCGTTGTTCACCTCGGCTCCCGCCGCGGCCAGGCGCTCTCTGGCATCATTGCCGAGCACCTTCATGCCGATCTCGTAGAGCACGCGCAACGAGGCCGTGTGGATGGCCTCCACTTGATCGGCGCTCAGCACCTCCATGGGGGGATAGGGGTTGGTGAGGTTTCGCCAGGGCAGGCGGGGGATCTGGCTGGCTTTCTCGCGACGTGCCTCGCGTTCGCGCCGGCGTGTGGATCGGCTCATGGTGCGTCTCGGGCTCCCGATGTCATCGACCGCAGGGCGCGCCGGCGACATGGCGCCGGGCGTTTGCAGACCCTTTGGCGATGGGCTATCGTCGCCCGTATTATAAGAACGTGACCGCCACGGACCTAATGTTCGCGGTATCTCGTGCGGTGAGGACCGGGGGCTCGGGGACCATCACCGGGCTCGATAACTATAAAGACAGGGGATCGCGGGGAAGCTCCTGGCCCGAATCACCATCGGGCTTCGGAATCGCCAACCGGATCCGGCGCGGAGGTGCCTGACTCATGCTCATTTTCATCGCGAAGCGGCTCGGCTTCATGATCATCACCATGCTCGTGGTGTCGATGCTTCTGTTCGTGCTCCTGGAAATCAACGTCGACGGTGTGGCGACCAAGGTTCTGGGACCGTACTCCTCCCAGGAGTCCCGTGAGATCTGGCTGCAGGAAAACGGCTATCGCGACCCGCTGGCGGTGCGCTACGGGCGCTGGCTCGGAAACGCCGCCGTGGGGGACTTCGGCGACTCGGTGCGCTTCAAGGTGCCGGTGGGTGACGTGATGTGGCCGCGACTGTGGAATACCGCCATCCTGGGATTCTGGACCTTCGCGATCATGATTCCGTTGTCGCTGATCTTGGGAATACTGGCGGGCATGAAGGAGGGTTCCAAGCTCGATCGCGCCATATCCGTGACGGGCATCGCGACCACCTCGGTGCCGGAGTTCGCAAGCGCCGTATTTCTATCTGCAATATTCGTTTTCTGGCTCAAATGGCTGCCGGGCACCAGCAGCATGTCGGATGGTTTCAGCTTCAAGCAGCTCCTGTTGCCGATCATGGTGCTGGTGCTCTACGACTTCGGCTACGTCGCGCGGATGACGCGCGCCTCCATGGCCGAGGTGATGACCACCCACTACATTCGCACGGCCGTCCTCAAGGGTCTGCCCTACCGGCAGGTAATCCTCAAGCACGCGCTGCGAAACGCCCTCATCGCGCCGTTCACAGTCATCATGCTGCAGGTCAACTGGCTGCTCTCCGGCGTCATCGTGGTGGAGTTCTTTTTCGCTTACAAGGGTTTCGGCGCCCTGCTTCTGGAAGCATCGCTCAATCAGGACATTTTCATGATCGAAGCGTGCGCCATGGTGGCCGTGTTCGTGGCGGTAGGCACGCAGACCATCGCCGACGTCGGCTACACCTATCTCAACCCGCGTATCCGGTTCAGCTGAGGGAGCGACAACCATGGCAGAAGCAACCGCCACACCAAGCATGCCGGCTCCCACTTTCGGCGCCGCACTCATGCGCGCCATCCGGTCCTTCGCCCTGCTGCGGGAAAGCTGGGTGGGAATGATCGGCGCTGGACTGGTATTTTTCTGGATCGCGGTAGCCCTGCTGGCACCCCTGCTGGCGCCCTTCGATCCCAATGCGACCCTGATGCCGTTCCAGAAACCCGGAGCGCTATTTCCCGGAAACGAGACTGTCGCGGCGGGCACCTTCTGGCTCGGCACCGACCAGCTCGGCCGGGACATCCTGTCGCGGATCATCTGGGGCTCGCAAACCGTTCTCATTTACGCGCCCCTGGCGACGCTCTCGGCCTATACGGTCGGAATACTCATGGGGCTCGCCGCCGGATACTACCGGGGCTGGATGGACGATCTGCTGTCCCGCGTCGCGGACATCATCCTGTCGTTTCCGGTGCTCGTGCTCTACATCATCATCATCGCCACCATCGGCGCATCGGGCGTGGTTATCATCGTCGCGATCACCTTCGCGAGCGCACCGGGAATCATGCGTATCGTGCGGGGGCTGGTGCTCGATCTGCGCAATCGTGACTACGTGGCCGCGGCCCAAACCCGCGGCGAGAGCGCGTGGCGCATCATGTTGGTCGAGATCCTGCCGAATGCGCGCGGACCGCTGATCGTGGATGCGTGCCTGCGCCTCGGCTACGTCATCATCACCATCGGCGTGCTGGGCTTTCTGGGCCTGGGGTTGCCGCCACCCAACCCGGACTGGGGCGGAATGATCAATTTTTCACGCTCAATGGCACTGGCCTTCCCGCACATGGTGCTGTACTCGTGCGTCGCGATTTCATCTCTCATCCTCGGCTTCAATCTGCTTGCCGATGGATTGCGCGAGGTCTCGTTGAGGGATTGAGGCGAAACGCCAGCGACGGATATTGACGATCTATTGACGATCTAAATAGGGGGACATCCCCAATGCAATTCGACGAAAACGCACCGGTACTGGAGATCAAGGATCTCAATCTCTCCTACTGGACTCGGGCCGGAGAGATCCCGGCGGTCATCGATTTTTCCCTGACCATCGACAAAGGGGAAAGTATCGGGCTGGTGGGCGAATCGGGATGCGGAAAATCCACCGTCGCTATGGCCATCATGCAGTACATGGGCGGCAACGGCACCATCAAGAGCGGCAGCATCAAGTTCAAGGGCGTGGAGCTTAACACGCTTGCTCCCGACGAGCTTCGCCGGTTGAGAGGCGCGGAAATCTCGATGATCTACCAGGAGCCCTTCGCGGCGCTCAATCCCAGCCTCACCCTGGGCACGCAGCTGAAGGAGGTGCCCATCATCCACGAGGGTATCACCGACAGGGAGGCCCACGACCGTGCCGTCAAGGTACTGGGAGACGTGCGCCTGCCCGATCCCGAGCGGGTCATGGCCGCCTACCCCCACCAGATTTCCGGCGGACAGCAGCAGCGCGTGGTGATCGCCATGGGCTTGCTGTCGAATCCGTCCCTGCTGCTCCTGGACGAGCCCACCACGGCCCTGGACGTCACCGTGGAAGCCGGCATCACCAAGCTCATCGCCGACATCGCCAAGCAGTACGGCACGTCGCAAGTCTACATCTCCCACAACCTCGGCCTCATTCTCGAGGTCTGCGATCGGGTTTTCGTCATGTACTCCGGCGAAGTAGTGGAAGAAGGCACCATCAAATCGCTGTTCACCTGGCCGAAGCATCCCTACACCCACGGTCTGTTCGGATGCATACCGCTGCCCACCGCCGACAAGAACGCGGCGCCGTTGAAGCCCATTCGTGGCCAATTACCGCTTCCCCACGAGCGGCCCACCGGCTGCAACTTCGGTCCGCGCTGCGATTTCTTCGCGGACGGTCGCTGCAACTCCAGGGATATCGCGATGACTCAGGTCACCGGCAGCGCCGCCGACCACCGCGTCAGGTGCGAACGCTGGACGGAGCTCGACTTCGCCGCGGAAATTTCCCACGACGAGCAGAAGCCGCCTATCAGCATCGGCGACACGGTGCTCGAGGTGGACGGGATGCAGAAATACTACGAGGTACACGACCGGTCGATCGCGGCCATCATCGCCGGGCAGAGCGTCAAGCTCGTCAAAGCCAACGAGGCGCTGGATTTCGATGCCCGCGAGGGCGAGACTGTCGCCATTGTCGGCGAGTCAGGCTGCGGCAAGTCGACCTTTGCCAAGGTGCTCATGGGTCTGGAGACCGCCACAGACGGTGAGGTGCGCTATGGCGGCACCAATATCGGCGAAGTCCCCGTGCGCGAACGCACGCCGAAGCAGATCGGCTCGCTGCAGATGGTGTTCCAGAACCCCAGCGACACGCTCAATCCCAGTCATACCATCGGTGGGCAGATCGGTCGCGTCATCAAGAAATTCGGCGTCGAGTCGGACAAGGTCAAGATCCGCGAACGGGTGCTCGAGCTTCTCGATCTGGTGAAGCTGCCGCGGGATTTCTACATCCGGCGTCCGCGACAGCTCTCCGGCGGACAGAAGCAGCGCGTCGGCATCGCCCGCGCGTTCGCGGGCAATCCCGCCATGGTCATCGCCGACGAGCCGGTCTCCGCACTCGATGTTTCTGTGGCCGCGGCAGTGACGGAGCTGCTCACCGATATTCAGCGCGAGCACAAGACGACGCTGCTGTTTATCAGCCATGACTTGAGCGTGGTGCGCTACCTTGCCGACCGCATCGTCGTCATGTATCTGGGACAGATCATGGAACGCGGCACCACCGACGAGATCTTCGACCCGCCCTACCATCCCTATACCGAGGCCCTGCTATCGGCAGTACCCATCGCCGATCCGGAGGTAACGAAGCGCGAAATCGTCCTCGAGGGCAATCTACCGAGCGTGATGAATCCGCCCAAGGGCTGTCCCTTCACCACACGCTGCCAGCACAAAATCGGCAGAATATGTGATGAGGAACGCCCCGCGGTGCAGATGGCCTCCAATGGCCATGCCATCGCCTGTCACATTCCGTTGGATGAGCTTCGCCAGGCAGAACCGGTGATTGCCGTGCCCAAGGCGGAGGAGCGCGTCCACGTTACCCAGTGATCGCGGTCCGACCACCATCCCCGAAATCGGGAAGGTAAAATCATGTACAAGAAAATACTGACGGGCCTCGACGGTTCGAAGCACGGCATCGAGGCCGCCCGGGCGGCGGTGGAACTGGCCCGGAATTTTGACGCCGAGCTCCACCTGCTGACAGTCACCCGGCCGTACAAGGTTTCACCGAAGCTTCGCCAATTCCTCGAAGCGGAGAATCTCCTCGGTGAGCCCAAGTACGTCATGGATGAGATGACCAACACCATCGTTTCCGAGGCCAAGGATCTGGCGACAAAAGCCGGCCTGAAAAGCGTGAAAACCGTGGTACGCGAGGGCAAACCCTCACGCGCACTGCTGGAGTACGCCAAGGGTAACGATATCGATCTCATCGTGGTCGGATCCCGCGGTGTTGGTGAGCTGGATGCGGCGTTGCTCGGCAGCGTGTCTCAAAAAGTCGGCATGTTGAGCGAGTGCACGGTGATGATCGTGCGCTAGGCGGATTCGAGCCGACGACAAAGATTAAGGGGGGATTTCGAATGGGTTGCCAATCGACCTGCGAGCTCGTGCAACTGCGCGTGACATCCGCGCGCTTCCTGCATATCGAGCCGACACCGCGTGCCGGAGCGCCGCAGGACCTCGAGCAAAGACTCCTCGACAAGGTAACGGCGGAGCTGGAGTCGGAATCGCATTCATGCCCGGAGGGCTGCGAGTGCGTGATCGGCGAGCCGGTGCAGGTGGCGTCCCGCGAGCAGATCAAGAAGGTCACCGACGGAGAGTACGCCGGCTGGTACAAGGTGACGCTGGTCAAGTACCGCACCCAAGGCGAATGCATGCCTGCCGAGGACACACTGCCCAAAGGGGCGAAAGGCGGCTGACAGGAATGCCGCGTGACTCCCGCTACGACGTCCTCTTCGAGCCCGTCGAAATAGGCCCTGTTCGGGCTAAGAATCGCTTTTTCCAAGTACCCCACTGCAGTGGCATGGGCTACCGCCACCCGCGTGCCGAGGCGCGCATGCGCGCAGTCAAGGCTGAGGGCGGCTGGGCGGTCATCAGCACCCAGGAGTGTTCAATTCACTGGAGTGGGGACTTCGAACCTTCGCCGGATGCGTTGCTATGGGACGATCGCGACATCCCCGCCCTGGCCCTGATGGCGGAGGCAGTACACGAGCACGGGGCGTTGGCCGCCATCGAGCTCACCCACAATGGCCCGATGGCCAACAATCTGTACAGCCGCCTACCTCCGTTGGCACCGTCACACGTGCCCGTCGACGACGTGGACCCCGTGCAGGCACGAGCGATGTCCAAGACCGATATCGCGGATCTGAGAACCTGGCACCGGAACGCCGCGCTTCGGGCCAAGCGCGCAGGCTTCGACATCGTTTACGTCTACGCCGGGCACGATCTTTCCCTTCCCATGCAATTCCTGTCGCGGCGCTGGAACCATCGCAGCGACGAATACGGTGGCTCTCTGGAGAATCGTGCGCGCCTGTTACGCGAGCTCATCGAGGACACCAGGAACGCGGTGGGAGATAGCTGCGGGGTGGCCGTGCGCTTCGCCGTGGATGAGCTACTCGGTCCGGACGGCATCACAGCTGAAGGAGAGGGCCGAGAAGTGGTGGAGATGCTCGCCGAGCTTCCAGATCTGTGGGACGTGAACGTGAGCGACTGGAGTAATGACTCCAGCACCTCACGTTTCGAACGCGAGGCCGCTCAAGCGAAATACACCGCATTCGTCAAACAAGTCACGAGCAAGCCCGTGGTCGGCGTCGGACGGTTCACCTCTCCCGACACCATGGTGTCACAGATCAAACGCGGTGTGCTGGACTTCATCGGCGCAGCGCGTCCATCCATCGCCGATCCCTTTCTGCCGAAAAAGATCGAGGAAGGAAGGCTGGAGGATATCCGTGAATGCATCGGCTGCAACATCTGCGTGAGCGGTGAGCGCCGCATCGTTCCCATGCGCTGCACACAGAATCCCACCATGGGAGAGGAGTGGAGGCGGGACTGGCATCCGGAGCGCATCGCGGCAAAGGGCTCCGACGATCGCATCCTCATCGTCGGCGCGGGACCTGCCGGGCTCGAATGCGCCCGGGCCCTGGGCAGGCGCGGCTACGCGGTGACGCTCGCCGAAGCCAGCGACGAGCTTGGCGGCCGGGTCAGCGCCGAGAGCCGGCTTCCGGGTCTTGCCGAGTGGGCGCGAGTGCGGGACTACCGGGTCTCGCAGCTGAATCAAATACCCGAAGTAGAAATTTATCGCGCGAGCCGACTTTCCGCCGAACATGTTCTGGAGTTCGGTTTCCCCCGCGTGGTGCTCGCCACCGGAGCGCGCTGGCGGCGGGACGGCATCGGGCGCAGGAATCGAAAACCGATCCCAGGCTGCGATCGTGGCAATGTATACACGCCGGAAGACGTCATGGGGGACGTGCCGATCCCCGGACCCGTTGTCGTCTTCGATGACGATCACGCGTATCTCGGCGGCGTGCTCGCAGAAAAGCTCCGTGCCGAGGGGCTCGACGTGATCCTCGTCACGCCGGCGCCCCAGGTGTCCGTGTGGACCTGGGCGACCCTCGAGCAGTTCCGCATCCAGTCGCAGCTGATGAAAGCAGGAATCGGTGTCGCCGCCTGTAAGAACGTCGTGGCCGTCGAGGAAGGAAGCGTGAAGCTCGCCTGTGTCTACACCGACGTGCGCAGCCAACTGGACGCGGCGTCCGTGGTCATGGTCACCGCGAGGCTACCCGAGGATCCCCTGTTCCAGGCGCTCCAGGGCGATGCGAACAAGCTCGCCGACGCCGGGATCCGGCACCTCGAGTGCATCGGCGACTGTCATGCGCCTGCCACTATTGCTGCTGCTGTGTACGCGGGCCACCGTTATGCGCGGGAATGCGACGAGCCCGAATCCGAGGACATCCCATTCCGCAGAGAGCTCATCGCGATCGGCGATTGAGAATGTGAGCTAAGACTGCCAACGACCGCGCTTGGGCATCATTTGCTCGTGGCTGAGCACGATGGGAATCGGTCACCACCAGATGCACGCAGCATACCGTGATAATCCGCCGGACAGCATCCCTCGTTTACCGGATGTATGTCATGCTTCCCCGGCCGCAGACAG
>Ga0255058_10002387_pt1 | contig 10341 bp, 7 predicted proteins | sample Cases_109_9_MG_FD_188637 | JGI IMG/M metagenome (GOLD analysis project Ga0255058, IMG submission 188637) | Seawater microbial communities from Amundsen Gulf, Northwest Territories, Canada - Cases_109_9 | ecosystem: Environmental > Aquatic > Marine > Gulf | place: Canada: Northwest Territories... | reverse complement strand
TGCACCAAGCACTCCTACCTGGTCACCGATCCCGACGACATCGGCCGGGTCATCCACGAGGCGTTCCACCTGGCAGGTACCGGCCGGCCCGGCCCGGTGCTGGTCGATCTGCCAAAGGACGTCCTCGTTGCGTCGACCGAGGTCGGGCCCGCCCGGCCGGTGGTGCTGGATGGATACAACCCGACCACCGAGGGCAACGGGAGGCAGGTACGCGCCGCCATCGAGCTGCTGGAGCAGGCCGACCGGCCGGTGCTGCTCGTCGGCGGGGGCGTAATCAAAGCGGGTGGCAGCGTCGAGCTGCTGGCCTTTGCCGAGGCGGCCAACGCACCGGTGGTCACGACCCTGATGGCGCGGGGAGCGTTCCCGGACGATCACCCGCTCGCACTCGGCATGTCGGGGATGCACGGCACCTACACGGCCACCACCGCGCTGCAACGATCCGATCTGGTCTTCAACGTCGGCGCCCGGTTCGACGACCGGGTCACCGGTGACCCCGCCACATTCGCCCCCGAGGCGAAGGTCGTCCACGTCGACATCGACCCCGCCGAGATCGGCAAGGTCCGCTACGCCGAGGTGCCGATCGTGGGCGATGCAAGGACCGTCCTTCTTCAGCTCCTCACCAGACTGGAGAAACAGCGAGGCGGAGACCCGGCGCCGGAGCGCCGGAAGTGGTTCGAGACCCTCGACGGCTGGCAGCAGAGCTACCCGTTGGCGTACGACCAGGACCCCGACGGACCGATCAAGGTGCAGTACTTCATCGAACAGCTCCACGAGGTCACCGGCGGAGACGCTGTGGTAGTCGGTGGGGTTGGTCAGCATCAGATGTGGGTATCCCAGTTCTGGCGGTTCACCAAACCCAGGTCCTGGATCAACTCGGGCGGTCTGGGAACGATGGGGTTTGCGATCCCGGCTGCGATCGGCGCCAAGGTGGCGAGGCCGGACGATCTCGTCTTTGCGCTCGACGGCGACGGCTGCTTCCAGATGACCTGCCAGGAGCTGATCACTGCCGCCACCGAGGGTGTGCCGATCAAGGTTGCCGTGTTCAACAACGGTGGCCATGGGATGGTGCGCCAGTGGCAGCGGATGTTCTACGGAGGGCGCTTCTCCGGGAGCGACCTCGGCGACGTCGCCCCCGATTACCCGGCGCTGGCCGAGGCGATGGGGTGCGTGGGCCTGCGCGCCGAGAAGCCGGCCGAGGTGGGCCCCGTCATCGACAAGGCGCTCGCCATAGACGACCGGCCGGTGGTCATCGAGGTCGTGGTCGATCCCGACGAGATGGTTTTCCCCATGGTCATGGCCGGTGGATCGTGTGAGAACGTGCTCCTCGGCCCGGAGGATCTGTGATGCGGCACACCCTGTCGGTCGTCGTCGAGGATCAGGCCGGGGTCTTGGCGCGGGTGGCGTCGATGTTCGCCCAACGCGCCTTCAACATCCATTCCCTGGCGGTGGGCCCGACCCATGAGGAGGGTCGGTCGCGGATCACGCTGGTGGTGGATGCCCCGGACGTCGAGCAGCTCTCCAAGCAGCTGTACAAGCTGGTCAACGTCCTCAAGGTCACCGAGCTCGCCCCCGGCGAGGGCGTGGAGAGCGAGGTCATGCTGGTGCGGATAGCAGCCACCCCCGACACCAGGGGAACTGTGGTCGAGACGGCTGCGATGCTGGACGCCACCCTGCTCGACCTGGGCCCTAACTCGGTGACGTTCCAGGTGGCGGGCGATCCGGACAAGCTCGGCCGATTCCTCGAGGTGATGGAGCCGTTCGATGTGATTGAGCTCGTGAAGTCCGGCCGGGTCGCCATCGCCAAGGACAGCGCCCGCGCCGCAGCTCGCGCTGCCCGATGACAGGAGAGTCATGACCGCCACAATCTTCTACGCCGCAGACGCCGATCCCGGTCTGATCACCTCGCGAAAGGTGGCTGTGATCGGGTACGGGAGCCAGGGTCACGCCCACGCCAGAAACCTGGCCGACTCCGGCGTCGACGTGGTCGTTGGCCTGCGTGAAGGGTCGGCCTCGTGGGATGCCGCCGTCGAGGTCGGCCTGTCGGTGGCGACACCGGCCGAGGCCGCCGAGTCGGCGGATCTGGTGATGATGCTGATCCCGGATCCCGACCAGCCGAAGGTCTATGAGCAGATCAAGGAACATCTGCATCCCGGCGACGCCCTGCTGTTCGCCCATGGCTTCAACATCCACTACGGATACATCTTGCCCCCCGAAGGGGTCGATGTCGCGATGGTCGCCCCCAAGGGCCCCGGGCACCTGGTACGCCGCACCTTCGAGCAGGGCAGCGGTGTCCCAGCCCTGGTCGCCGTGGCCCAGGACGCCACCGGCAAGGCGCTGCCCATCGCTCTCTCCTACGCCGACGGCATCGGGGCGACCCGGGCGGGCGTGTTGGAGACCACGTTTCGCGAGGAAACCGAGACCGACCTGTTCGGCGAGCAGGTCATCCTTTGCGGCGGGGTTTCCGAGCTCATCAAGGCGTCATTCGAGACCCTGGTCGACGCCGGCTACGCCCCCGAGTCTGCCTACTTCGAGGTGCTCCACGAGCTCAAGCTGATCGTCGACCTGCTATTCGAGGGCGGCCTCAGTTGGATGCGCTACTCGATCTCGGACACCGCAGAGTACGGGGACTACACCCGTGGCAAGCGAATCGTCACCGAGGACACGCGCCAGGCGATGCGAGACATCCTCGGCGAGATCCAATCCGGGGAGTTCGCAGCCGAATGGGTGTCGGAGCACGCCGAGGGTGCCGACTTCCTCCTCGAACAGCGCGAGCTGGAACGGGCCCACCCCATCGAGCAGGTCGGTGCCGAGCTGCGCGACCTGATGCCGTTTCTCGACGAGAAGCAGCCCCCACCATGAGATGGCTCACCTCCTTCCCCGGTTTGCTGGCGCTTACGGCGCCGGGCAGCCAACGCGGCTGACCCGGCCCCCCGCACCAAGCCAACTACGAACAAGGAAGTGAGCCCATGACAAAAGTAACCATCTTCGACACCACCCTTCGCGACGGAGAGCAGTCACCCGGCATCGCCCTCAACACCGAGGAGAAGCTGGAGATCGCCGGCCAGCTCGCCAGGCTGGGGGTCGACGTCATCGAAGCCGGTTTCCCGGCGGCCTCTGAGGGGGACTTTGCCGCCGTGCAGGCCATCGCCCGACAGGTCGAGGGGCCCGTGATCGCCGCCCTGGCCAGGGCGACCGATACCGATGTCGATGCCGCATGGAGGGCGCTGGAAGATGCCGACCGTCCCCGGATCCATGTGTTCATCGCCACCTCCCCGATCCACATGGTCCACAAGCTTCGGATGGAGCCCGCCCAGGTGAAAGAAGCAGTGATCGAGGCGGTGACCAAAGCGCGAAGCCTGTGCGACGACGTCGAGTTCTCTCCAGAGGACGCCACCAGATCGGATGCCGACTTCCTGATCGAGGTGTGTCGCGCCGCGGTCGATGCCGGGGCGACGACAATCAACATTCCCGACACCGTCGGTTATGCCACCCCCGGCGGCTTCGGGGACCTGATCGCCAGGGTGGTCGCCGAGGTAAAGGGCGATCGCGACGACATCGTGATCTCTGCCCACTGTCACAACGACCTGGGCCTGGCGGTCGCCAACGCGCTGGCCGCTGTGGACAACGGCGCCAGGCAGGTGGAAGGCGCCATCAACGGGATCGGCGAGCGGGCGGGCAACACCTCGATCGAAGAGGTCGTCATGGCACTGGAAGTCCGTGTCGACGCCTACGAAGTCGAAACCGGGGTCGATACTTCAGAGCTGTACCCGACGTCACAGCTGGTGTCGGCGCTCACCGGGTACCCGGTTCAGTTCAACAAGGCCGTGGTTGGCCGCAACGCCTTCGCCCATGAGTCCGGAATCCACCAGCACGGCATGCTGCGAGAGCGCACGACGTACGAGATCATGGATCCTGAGGGCGTCGGTCAGGCGGGCACGGTGCTTGCCCTCGGCAAGCACTCGGGACGGGCCGCATTCCGTGACGCACTGGAGAAGATCGGTGTGCAGGTCGAGGGACCGGCCCTGGACGAGGCCTTCGTCCGGTTCAAGCAACTTGCCGATCTCAAGGTGCAGTTCACCGACCGAGACCTGGTAGCCATCGTCGACGAGCAGTCATCTGCGGAGGACCTCATCGAGCTGCTCGGTGTCCAGGTGTCCGGTGGAACGGCGGTGACACCGCGCGCCAAGATGCGGGTCCAGAGCCGCGGGATGGAGTTCGAATACGACACCGAGGGCGACGGCATGATCGACGCCATCTTCGAGGCAGCCACCGCAGCGTTCGGCGCCGATGCGACACTGCTCGGCTACAACGTACGGCCGCTCACTCCCGGCTCGGACGCCATCGCCGAAATCGAGGTGACGATCCGGATCAACGGCGGTGTCTACACCGGCATCGGAGTGTCCACCGACGTCGTCGAGGGATCGGCGCGGGCGTTCATGGCCGCGCTCAACCGGGCCGCCGCAGCCAGCGTGGCCAAGGAAGTTGCCGCTGTGAAAGCTCAATGACCCGAATCGCCGTCGTCGGCGGTGACGGGACCGGGCCCGAGGTCGTCGCCGAGGCACAGAAGGCGCTCGATGCTGCCGCCGGGCGCTTCGGGTTGGACCTCGAATATGTGCCCATGGACCTCAGCGGATCCCGGTACTTGCGTACCGGAGAGGTCTTGACCGAGGCCGATCTCGAGCAGCTGCGGTCGGTCGATGCGGTTCTGCTCGGCGCCATCGGCCACCCCGACGTGGCCCCGGGCACGCTGGAGCGAGGGTTGCTGCTCCGGATCCGGGGTGAACTCAATCAATATATCAACCTGCGCCCCATCAGGCTGTACCCGGGAGTGGTCAGCCCCGTGGCGGGATTGAGCCCCGAGGACGTCGACATGCTGGTGGTGCGGGAGAACTCGGAGGGTCTCTACGCCGGATCGGGCCACATCGAAGGCGAAGGCACTCCCGACGAGGTGGCAATCCAGGAGTCCGTCAACACCCGTTCCGCCATCGAGCGGTGCGCCCGCTACGCCTTCGAGCTGGCCGAGGGCCGCCCGCGGCGCCTCGTCACCATGGTCGGCAAGACCAACGTGCTCACCTACGCCTGGGGGTTGTGGGAGCGGGTCACCCACCAGGTCGCCGCCGAGTACCCGACGGTGACCCTGGACTACGCCAACGTCGACGCCGCCTGCCTGTGGCTCGTCGAGGACCCCGGACGGTTCGATGTCATCGTCACCGACAACATGTTCGGGGACATCATCACCGACCTCGGCGCCGCCATCCAGGGCGGCCTCGGTGTGGCATCGGGGGCCAACATCAACCCGGAGGGGGTCTCGATGTTCGAGCCGATCGGGGGCACGGCGCCCGGCTTCGAGGGGACGGGAAAGATCAACCCGCTTGCGGCAATCGGTGCCGCCGCCATGCTGCTCACCGAGCTCGGCGCAACCGAGGCCGGCGACGCGGTGGAGCGGGCCGTCGCCGAGGTGGCCGGATCCCTGCCCTCACTACGCGCTGGTGAGATGGGCCTCACCACCTCCGAGGTCGGAGATCGGGTCACTGCCCTGGTCGGCGGCTGACTCCCCGCTAGTGGCGGTGCATTTGCCGACCGGCGCCAAGGATTGCTCGGTCGATCATGCCGGAGCGTTGGTCGACCCTGCGCTCTCCTCTTCGAACCAGGTATGAAGCCGTCGGAACCCTTCGGCGAGGCTCACCGCAGGCTGCCAGCCCAGCGCGCTGCGGGTCTCACGCTGGTCGAACCAATGTGCCGTGCCCAGCTGCTCTGCGAGAAAGCTGGTCATCGGCGGATCATCTTCTCTCCCCCGACGCTCCCAGATCCGCTCCACGGCGAGCCCGCCGGTGCGTGCCACCCGGTACGGCACCTTGATTCTCGGCGGCTCGATACCAGCGGCGATCACGATCCTGTTCAGCAACTCACGCACCGGTCGCGGCTGCCCGTTGCTGACCACGAGGGCTCTTCCACCGAGCTCGGGTGCTCGATCGAGGGCGGCGACCAGCGCATCGGCGGCGTTGTCGATGTAGGTGGTGTCGATCAACGCCGCTCCGGATCCAACGATGGCGAGGCGGCCCGCCCTGGCACGGCTCACGATCCGTGCCACCAGCTGGGTATCACCGGGCCCCCAGACGAGATGCGGCCGAATGGCAACGACCGCCAGGTCGGGCGTGTTTGCGGCGAGTGCTACCAGCTCGGCTTGTGCCTTGCTGGTGGCGTAGTGCCCCCGGGTCCTCTCGGGGTCGGCCGCGCCCGCCGGTGCCCCGACCAGGGACCGCCCGCCGTGGGCGACCGATGGGGACGAAACATGCACGAGACGACCGACGCCGGCTTCTCGGGCGGCATCGACGACATTGTGGGTTCCCACGATGTTGGTTTCCTCGAACTCTGACCATGGGCCGGTGATGGCTACCCGCCCCGCCAGGTGGACGACCGCCTCGGTCCCTGCCATCGCAGCGGCGACCGCGCTGGGATCGGCCACGTCGCCGAGGTGCTCGGCTGTGCCGAGATCGCCGGGCCGCCGCTGGAACACGGAAACGACGTCGCCCCGATCCTGCAGCCGGGTGACAACCGCCCGCCCGATGAGACTCGTCGCTCCGGTCACCAGGACCCTCATATGCGCCCCATCCGCCCACCGGCCAGGACCCGCTCTGCCCAGCGGGCGACCCGGGACCGATCGATCTTGGAGTTGTGGCGTTTGTCGACGGGTAGTGATGGCGTGGTCAACACGGCGGCCACGTCTGCTGCGTTTACCTTGGCCCGGACCCTGTCGGCCAGATCCTCGTCGGCTAGATCCGAATGCCGGCCGCCATCAACCGGAACCACGACAAGGACGAGCTGTTGGGTGCCGGAGGGGCCCACCCCGACTACCGCAGCGTGGGAGACCTCGGGGAGGGAGGTGACCGCATGCTCGATCCCGACCGGGGTCACCGGTCCGGCTGCAGTGGTCACGATGTGTCCCATCCTGCCCTCGACCCACAGCCGCCCTGCGCCGTCGAGGTGACCGACGTCTCCGCTGCGGTGCCAGCCTGCAGGTTGGGAGGCGGCGTGCTGGGTCATCCACAGCTTGTCATAGCCATCCCTCATGTGGGCGGCGCGGATGCACACCTCGCCGACAATCCCATCCTCATCGGTGAGCGGCCCCGTTGCACTGCCCGCGGCATCGAGGGGGCTGATCGCCACCTCGACGCCGGGTACCGGGGTCCCGACGCACACTCCGTTGCCCGGTGGCGCTGCCTCGATCTGTGCGAGGCTGATGTCGGCAACGGGCAACACCTCGGTCATCCCATACGGGGTGTGGGGCTCGGCGCTTGGCATGAGCTCGCCCACCGCTCGGAGGATCTCGGCGGGAACGGGCGCCCCCGCCGACATCAGGAGCCGTATCCCCTCCAGCGCCGCTTCCTGGTCGGGGGACATTTCTCCTGCGGTCTTCGCCACATTGGCCAGGGCGGCGGGTGAGGCAAAGACCAGCGTTGCGTCGACCGCCCGCGCCGCCTCGGCAAGGGCCGGTGCGGTGAGGGTGCCGGGAGAGGTCACCTCCATGTCGGGGACCACCGAGGGGATGCCCATGGCCGGGCCGAACAGGGCGAAGGGCCCGAAGGCGGCAACCAGGCTGTCGCCGGGCCCGATGCCGTACAGGTCGACGAGAGCGTCACGCTGTGCCTCCAGCTGGTGGTGACGGTAGACAACGCCCTTGGCCGGTCCCGTCGCTCCCGAGGTGAACCCGATGGCGGCCTCATCGAGGGATGTGGGTGTTGGAGGTGCCGGCTTCCCTTTACCGCGGCGACGCAGATCGTCGAGGTCGTGCCGAGCGTTGAGCAGGCGCGCCATGGCCGGATGCAGCGCCGTCGTCGCAACACGGACGCCGGGCCAGCGCAGGGCCCGCGCCGCCGCCAGGGCGCGGGGAATCCCAATGAGATAGGCCGGGTCGGCGCTGGTCAGCGCCCGGGTCATGCCGCGCACCCCGAGGCCTGCATCGGCGACCACGACCACCGCCCCCATGCGCCAGCAGGCGTAGATGCACACCACCAGATCGATGCCGGGTGGCACCAGCACCGCGACCCGATCCCCTTTGGCGATGCCGAGATCGGCGAGGCCCGCCGCCACCCGCCTGACATCCGCATCCAGCTCGGCAAACGTGACCGATGCTGCCGGCCCGGCAGACCCCATCTCGACGACGGCGACATCGGCATCGGCCGAGCGCCGGTCGAGGCCACCCCATGCCGGTTCTCGATCTATTGCCGGTGCCTCCGGCTCGACCGGGTGTTCCAGCTGGGCGATCCAGGCGTGCACCGCGGTGGCGACCTCGGCGTCCTCGGGGACGAGGTGGCCGGAGCCGGTGAACCGGTGGATCTCAGATCGAGGCAGCCGCGCCGCAAGGTCACCGAGATATAGATCGGAGAAGATCGGGTCGGACGGTCCCCACAGAAGCAGCGCAGGCACCTTGGCGAGTTGGTCGAGGTCGGCGGCAACCCGATCCAGGGCAGAGAAGCTGGGGTGATCCTGGGCCAGCGGTATGTCTTCGACGAACGTGGCTATTGCCTCCCTCCGGTCGGCACTCCGATACGGAGCTTCGTAGGCCTCCCTCACCGCTCTGGAGAGCCGGGGGCGGGCCAGCCCCATCGTGCCGCGGATGAAGGCAGGGGTGGCGACACAGGCCGTCTCCAGAATTCCGCGGGTCCTGACAACCCGTATCAACGCGGGTGCCGGCGAGCCCGCGGGTTGGTGGACGGCCGTGTTCATCAGCACGATCCCAGCCATCTGGCTGATGTGGCGTTCGGCCCAGCCGAGGGAGATCGGGCCGCCCCAGTCATGGGCAACGGTCACCACCGGTCCGGTCAAGTTCAGCTCGTCGGTGAGGGCACTCAGGTCATCGATGCGTTGCTCGAGACGGCGGGTGGTGGCGGTGCGCTCCGAGTAGCCCATGTCGAGCTGGTCCATCGCGATCACCCGCACCGTCGGTGGAGCGGCGGTGATCAGGTCACGCCACAGATACGACCAGGTCGGGTTGCCGTGCACGCACAGCAGGGTGAGTGCGGGGTCGGCAACCTGGTTGTCGAGCACGTGCCAGGTGCGGCCGATCCCATCGAGCCCAGGGGTGGTGACGAGCCGTGACCACTGAGGATCGAGACCGGCGAGGCCGGGTGGGGGCAGGTCGGCGGGCGAAGTCGAACCGGCGGTCACCAGATCAGTTCGATCCCCGATGCGTTGATGCCCGATCCAATTCCCATCAGCAACACCCTGTCCCCGGCCTGGAGGGACTCGACCTCGCGGGACAGCGTGATCGGAATCGAGGCGGGGCCGACGTTGCCGAGGAAGGGGAAGGTGAGTGGCACCTTGGCGATGTCGATACCAAGCTGCTCACACATCATCTGGGTGTGCACCTGGGAGATCTGGTGGGTGATGTAGCGGTCCATGTTCAGCCAGTCGTTCTCCTCAGCGGAATCGCCCCAGGCCATCTTGGTGACATGGAGCCCGGCATCCAGGAGGGCCTTGTTGTCGGTGCGCATCTGGTCAAGATTCCCGACGCACAGGTTGTGGTGGCTGGTATCGGCCCTGGCCGCCCCACCGACCACCCGGTGGCTGCCTGGGTTCTCGGAGTGGCGACCGACGATCGCGGCGGCACCACCCGACCCGAGGGTCAGCGTTGCGAACTCGGCGTAGATGTCGCGCATCGTCGTATCGGGGCCGGAGAGCCGTGCCAAGGTTCTCTCCTGGATGAGACGGCTGCCCTCGCCGTCGACGATCAACGCGTAGTTGATCTGGCCGCTGTCGATCATGTTTCCCGCCACCTGCAGGGCGTTGACGAATCCAAGACAGGCATTGGACAGATCGAAGTTGAGACACCAGCTGGGAAGATCCAGGGCATTGTGGACCGTGACCGCAGACGACGGCTCCAGCCGGTCACGGCACACCGAGGTGTCGATCAGGAGACCGATCTCGTCGGGGCGCACCCCGCTGGCTTCAATCGCCTTCGCCCCCGCGGCCGCGGCCGCGTCGGTGAAGAGATGCCCCTCCGGCCACCACCGTCGCTCCCGGATGCCGGCCAGGCTCTCCAGCATTCCCGGTTGGGCGCCTCGAACACGCTCATAGGTCTCGGCCAGCATCTCGTCGATCTGTGCGGAAGTAACCACCTCCGGTGCGTCTACGTGGGCGACCGCCACGACGGCGGTGTCGTTCAGGCTGAAGGTGGCATTGCCGGACATCGAGGCTCTTTCTCCGCGACGGGTTCTCGCAGAATGGAATCTAGGCGGAATCTCATCGAACTCACTGCAAGGACACCGGGCGGCCGTCTGGTGTGGGTGCTCGCCGGTTGGACTCCGTGTTGCATTGGTGAGAAGCTGCTGGCGGAAGGTG
>Ga0255058_10002386_pt1 | contig 10346 bp, 9 predicted proteins | sample Cases_109_9_MG_FD_188637 | JGI IMG/M metagenome (GOLD analysis project Ga0255058, IMG submission 188637) | Seawater microbial communities from Amundsen Gulf, Northwest Territories, Canada - Cases_109_9 | ecosystem: Environmental > Aquatic > Marine > Gulf | place: Canada: Northwest Territories... | reverse complement strand
CAGTTTGCTCTAGCGGATTAACTGACTAATGACGGCTGGTTTTACCAGCTAATGACCAATGTCTCCGTAGACATGCTTAACTCACACAGGGCGGCGAATGACGTCACACTGAACACATTCGCACACCGAATAGCTATAATCCTTCATGTCACTATGTTACACAACACTGTTTTCGTCCGATGGTATTAATGCCTCTGGTTCTGTTGCGCCGTTACCGTTACCATTACCGTTACCTTCTACATTGCTGGTTACCAGCAGTTGTGCATCACTCCTGCTGCCATGCAACGAACTCTTTTCTTTAATTCCAACATGAGAGGATAACATCTCGACTTGCTCTTTCAGGTTTTGAGCCTGGGCCGACAATTCCTCACTTGCAGATGCCGTTTCTTCCGCGCTTGCCGCATTGTGCTGTGTAATCTGGTCCATCTGATGCACCGCATTGCTCACCTGTCCTATTCCCTCTGCTTGTTCGGAAGATGCCTTTGTTATGTCATTCGTCAGCTCTTTTGCCTTTTTAACATTCATTACAATATCCTGCAAAGCTTCTCCACACTTAACTGAAAGTTCCGCCCCATTTCCGGCTTTTTCAACACTATCTTCTATCAGGGCGGTAGTGTCCTTTGCCGCAGCGGCGCTCCTTTGAGCCAGATTGCGCACTTCTTCCGCCACCACCGCGAACCCCTTGCCATGTTCGCCAGCCCGGGCGGCCTCCACGGCAGCATTGAGTGCCAGCAGATTGGTCTGAAATGCAATGCCGTCTATTACTTTTGTAATCTCTGCTATTTTCTTACTGCTCGCATTAATCTCTTCCATTGAATTGTTCATTTCTCTAACTATTCTGTTGCCATTTTCCGCCGCGTCACTACACTTATTTACCAACCTGGCAGCCTCTTCTGCACTCTCAACATTTTGCCTGGTTACTGACGCCATTTCTTCCATTGAAGCAGATGTCTCTTCAATTGAAGACGCCTGCTCTGAAGCACCCTGGGCCAACGACTGGCTGGATTCTGATATTTGTGTTGAAGCCGCAGTTACCTCATGTGAGGCGCTGTCTAAGGATTCTACTGCTGTTTTTATTGGTTTGCTTATTGCATTGCGTATGACAACAGAAAGCCCAATAAGAGCGAGAACAATACTGACAATAATCATAAGCATCATAGTTTTAGTAGACTTAGCGTTCCCGGATGCGCCTAATGCCTCTTCTTTTATTGCTTTAGATACCCCGGATGCCTCCTCTGTCTTTCTGACAAATAAACCAAACCCTGAGCCGAACTCTATAAGCTGTGAGTTAAAACCCTCAAGCTTCAGGCTGAGAGATTGCAGGGTCTTCACCATTGCCAGCATCTGGGTTTTTCCTGCCTGGGTATTGGCCTTTACTTTATTAACTAACGGCAGAAATTTCTGTTCTATTTCATTCTTATTCTCTACCAGGCCGCTTGTCATTACTTTCATATCTTTTTGTGCGGTTTCCGTATTTGAAGTGAAAAAGCCCAGTTCAGACGAAAAATCATTCAGGGATTCCGCGACACTATTTATCTGCTTCGAGCCAGTCAGGATATTGTCCTTTACGGACAGGACCTGAGGCAAGGCCACTCGTCTTATAGTTTCCAGCAGGGCCTGGGACTCGAGAATCATGGTGGCCACATCGATGCCATCCTTTTCAATCAGTTCTGTAAAATCCTTCACAATCTTTTCAAAGGATTTTTCGATAGCTACTATACCCTTCATGTTTGACTCGGCTGCCGGAATAATCTTCAATTCCAGATCATTTGAAATGTCGGTTGCAGCATCGTCGATCTCATACAAAGTGTCGACCATTTTTACCATGTTATCACTGGCCTTCGTGGCTGATTTTGTTGAGTTCCCTATTTTCTCCACGATTTTTCCTAAGGAGTCTCCAATCAGACTTATACCATCCGAGGTTGTTTTTACATTAGATAATACTTTTTCCTCCACGTTTTTAACCATGGCTTTTGCATCGTTTACCATGGCCCCTGCGTCATTTACCATGACTTCCGTTTCATCGGAAGCCTTTCTTGTATTGCCGGCTACTTCCACCATGCCATCATTTACAAGTTGCGCATTCTCCGTAATGTCTTCAACATTTGTCGTAATACCGGTAAGACTTATCCAGGCTACAAACCCGACCACAATTGACGCAACTATCGACGCTCCGAAACCAAAGATCAATAATTTGTTTACTCCCATCTTTGCAAGACCGGAAACTCCTCCACTTTTAGACTTATTAGCTTTCTTAATCATATTACCTCCAATGTTTTGAATTATTCTTTATCTATTTTTTTTGGAAAAATTGGCTGGATATCAAATAAAAGAAGACTCTTACAATGCCGTGCAGTAGCCTCAACCTATAGAATGTTTCGTTTCTAACTGAATAGAAGAGCAATAAATATGCCAGTTAAGCTACACAATCTTATTGGTTCATATATTCAGTAATTATGAATCATAAGTCTTGTTCTTACAGGATGTTAGTTCGGTTATATTGTTGGTACCGACAAAATGAGATGTTCTTTACATAACATTCAAATAAAAAGTTGAATGTTTCTGATTAATAATTCGACGGACATGTCAAAATATACATCACCTGTCTCGTCCGGGGAAAGTCCTCCCCGCCTGCCGGACGGGCAGGGGCACCTTTTGTCCGGGGAAAGGGGTAAATGATTTATGATTTGCGATTGTCTATTGTTGATTGTTGATTGAAGGATTGATGGTTCGACAGGCTCACCATTTAGCTAAATACTGAGCTTGCCGAAGTAAGGTATAAAAGAATCGGAGAAACGGGGAAGAAAAATCTCTTGATTTATTTAAGTATTTGTGCAAATTATAAGAAAAAGTACCAGATTCAGCATATTAAGATGATAATTTATCTGTAAAAATTTTTAAATATTGATTGCAATTTACTTCTATTATGAATTCGACAAAGATTTCTATTGAAAATATCAGTCCAAGAGTTACTAAAAGAAAATATTACAAATTATATGAATTATTGGAACACAGACTCTCAAGATATGATGTAAAAAGCGGTGTACTGGATACAAAATTTTTTGAAAGTACCAAGTTTGATGTACTGGTACGATTTATTTATCCAAAGCAGGAATACAATGAATATATAAAAGATTACAACAATAAAACAGAAAAAACAGTGGTAAAATATGGTACAAAGCCTACTGAGTCTCAGGCACTTGTTGGATTAAGATATAATCCTCAAACTTCTGAATTAAAGGTTAATCTCAGTATTGGAGAGAATTGTAAATTTCCAGGGGATATAACAAACACAATATATGAAATAGCCAATACCAGGGACTGGACTTTATTAAACAGCATTTCAGTAGCTCCAAAAAAAAGCAAAGGTTTAATAAGCAGGATAGTGGAATTCGCTAATAAATATAATAATTAATCAAAAACCACCCATTTGCTGACACCACCACACCTATTCTATCGCCCCTGAATTATTTATAAATTGAGCTAAACAGTTTATTTGCCAGTTCGACGTCAAGGCTTTTTAATATTTTATACTGCTCTAAGGCAGAGTCTCTATCGTTTAAAAGAATATAGGTATAACCAAGATTATAATGAGCATCTACATCATCAGAGTTAATCTTTATTGCCTGCTGGAATGCCTCAATCGCTTCTTCATGCATGCCTGATTCTCCATAGGCATTACCGAGATTATAATGAGCCTCTGCATCATCAGGGTTAATCCTTATTGACTGCTGGAATGCCCCAATCGCTTCTTTATGCATGCCTGATTCTCCATAGGCATTACCAAGATTATAATGAGCCTCTGCATAATCAGGGTCAATCCTTATTACCTGCTTGTATGCCTCAATCTCCTCTTTATACATGCCTATACTGCCATAGGCATAACCGAGATTATAATGAGCCTCTGCATAATCAGGGTTAATCCTTATTGACTGCCGGAATGCCTCAATCGCCTCTTCGTCTATGCCTGAACGTTTAAAGGCATAACCGAGATTAAAATGAACCTCTGCATTATCAGGGTCAATCCTTATTGCCCGCCTGAATGCCTCAATCGCTTCTTTATGCATGCCTGATTCACCATAGGCATAACCGAGATTAAAATGAGCCTCTGCATTATCAGGGTCAATCCTTATTGCCTGCTTGTATGACTCAATCGCCTCTTTATCCATGCCTATACTGCCATAGATATAACCGAGATTAAAATGAGCCTCTGCAAAATCAGGGTCTATCCTTACTGCCTGTCTGTATGACTCAATCACCTCTTTATCCATGCCTGAACGTTTATAGACAAGACCGAGATTATAATGAGCCTCTGCAAAATCAGGGTCTATCCTTACTGCCTGTCTGTATGACTCGATCGCCTCTTTGTCCATGCCTGAACGTTTATAGGCAAGGCCGAGATTATAATAAGCCTCTGCAAAATCAGGGTCTATCCTTATTGCCCGTTTGTATGCCTCAATCGCCTCTTTATCCATGCCTGAACGTTTATAGGCAAGACCAAGATTACAATGAGCCTCTGCAAAATCAGGGTCTATCCTTATTGCCTGTCGGTATGACTCAATCACCTCTTTATCCATGCCTGAACGTTTATAGGCAAGGCCGAGATTATAATAAGCCTCTGCAAAATCAGGGTCTATCCTTATTGCCCGTTTGTATGACTCAATCGCCTCTTTGTCCATGCCTGAACGTTTATAGGCAAGGCCGAGATTATAATAAGCCTCTGCAAAATCAGGGTCTATCCTTATTGCTCGTTTGTATGACTCAATCGCCTCTTTATCCATGCCTGAACGTTTATAGGCAAGACCAAGATTACAATGAGCCTCTGCAAAATCAGGGTCTATCCTTATTGCCTGTTTGTAAGCCTCAATCGCCTCTTTATCCATACCTGAATTGACATAGGCATCACCGAGATCATAATGAGCAACTGCGTCATCAGGGTCAATCCTTATCGCCTGTTTGTATGCCTCAATCGCCTCTTTATCCATGTCTGATTTCCCGGGAATCCTATAAGTGTCAGCTAAGGAAACAGCAGGTAAAAGGATTAATAGAATCAGCGGAATTACTAAAAGAATGGAATACTTGATTTTTGTATGAATAATCATTTTGCTCTCTTTATTTAATTTTTTTCCTTATCCTTATTGCCTGTTTCATTCTCCGCCATTGTTTTTAGAAAAGGCAAAAGGGTTCTAAAAAGCAAAAAGTGGTTACACTTTTATTAGTAATTAAGTCAATTTGCTGACACCGCCACACCCCAACCACATCTATTCTGTCTTTGTCTCTTTACAATATTCTTCCAATAACTTAATCAGCTCTTTTGTCTCGTCAGGCACTGCGACCTCATTATTAAATATGTCCTTTACGGTCACCTCCTCTAAACCATAAAATTTTTCATTAGCACTGTTATCCTGTGTTAAAATCCCACCTTCCAGTGATAGTCCGGCGAAAAGCCCATTAGCCGTTGCGTAGACCAGAAAAGCGGTATTAGGCCCTATCTTTGCCTCTGCATCCCTTCCATATGGGCCTACTGCAACAGACGCATCAAGACCTAATTTACATTTTGCCTTCAGCAGGGACTCTAAACCTCTCTTATTCATTATCAAAAGTATCGTATCAACTGATTGTAATCCAGCCTGGAATCCAACACTTCCCTCTGCGCTGGTAACAAACGAAGGCGCACTCCATTTACCGGTTTTTTTATCTCTCTTCAGCGCAACTCCTTTACCACCCTTCACTCCAAAAATGAACCCGACCTTATACTGACGTATTATTACAACACCGTGGCTCTTTTTTAAAAGGGATGAAGGTATCCTCGTATCAGGAATCTCCATTACATCTTCAAGATAACTATTAGCCCTTTCAATCCTCTCATTCAGTTTCTTCTTTGATACTGCATATACATCCGGAACAACCAGAAAAGAACAACAAATCATCAACACTAAAATCTTTATTCTCATTTTATAACCCCTCCCATAAGTATTTATGAAAACCACCGGAAGGTTTTGTCAAGTTTAGCCTTCGGCAGATCTAATTCCTCGACTCCGCCAAAGCTTAGCTTAGCTGTGTCGGAATGACGTCACACTGAGCACGTTCACACGCTCAGTATAAACTCCGTCGAAGTGTGATTAATATTGAAATCCCTTAATCTTATTGCCGGATGTCTTATTTAACAAATATATCTGGCTTGAACTCCCAGCGTCTTCGCCAGTAATTTTATATCTTCGAGGCCTGTAATCTTCATGCATTCAATTACTACCCTTGCACACACTGACGCATCTTCTTCTGCATCATGATGTCTGAAATTTATCCCAAGGTGCTCGGCCACAGTGTTTAGTTTATGGTTCCTTAATGTTGGCCACATTTTTCTCGCAAAATCAACTGTACAGTAATATTGAATGCTGGGATATGCAAGGCCATAGGCATCGAGGCTAGACTGTAAGACACTTATATCGAATGTGGCATTGTGAGCCAGGACTACCACCTCGCTGAATGCAGGAATCAGTTCCGGCCAAAGCTCCGGAAATGTTCTTTCTCTCTCTACCGTAGATGCATCTATTCCGTGGAGACTTGAATGGAATTCTTCAAACTTGTTGCCCGGAGGTTTTATGAGCGCAGACGCCTTGCCTATTATCTCTGTCCTGCGGCCAAAGGCCAGTCCGATCGCACATGCACTGTTTCTCTCTCTTGTCGCAGTCTCAAAATCAAGAGCAACCCAGCTTTCATTACACATAGATGGTAGTTTCATTCTCTGCATATGATAAGCAATTAAGTCAACAATGTCAAAAGGCAAGATGCTCAGAAATTGACGAGTAAAAATTGAAGATTGACAAATGACAAATAACGAATGATGATTTACGATGGGCGATTGGCGAATGACAGACACGAATTTCACGAATTTCCCCGGACAAAAGACGCCGAGGACATAGCACTAATGTCTAATGACCAATGACAAATTACTTATAGGCAATTCCCCGAATCAAGGCTTTTCCCTCTTTATGTGTAAGAAACCGCCATTTAGTTGAAGGTATATCAAGTTTGACAGTACCTATTTGAATCCGCTTCAGGTCAAGAACTTTTAAGGGGGAATTAAATTGAGGGTCTTTAAGTGCTCCAAAAATGCGTCGAATATGCCGGTTTTTCCCTTCTAATAATTCTACCAGCAACCGGGTTTTATGACCCGCAAAACCTGAAATCTCCACCCTCTCTGCCTTCAATATACCTATTGCCGTTTTTACACCTTTTAATGTCTGCTGCAGCTGCTCCTCGGTGATTCGCCCCCTGATCCACACCTCATAAATCTTTGAGTATTGGCCCGGTTGTGTCAGACGATTGACCAATCCACCATCTCGTGTAAACAGCAGCAGTCCTCTCGAGTCCCGATCCAGCCTCCCTACCGGCCTCCACCCATCTTTAAGCACAAACCCGGGTAATATATCGTAAACTGTTTTACGTCCGCCTTCATCGGACAGGGTAACAATAACTCCTTTAGGCTTGTGGAACATTAAGAATTGCCTGGGTTTTGATACGGCACGAAGATTCATGATGGTCGCACAGGATTTTCCTGGGAGCTTACATAATCTGAAACCTCGTTTGACAGCTCAATCAGCTTTTCTATTTCCAACTCTTCCCCCCTGCTCTCAGGTCTTATACCCACACGCTCTAAAATAGTCATTAAATCCTGACGTGTTTCGCCCTTCTTTATTCCATGACTTGAACAAAGCGACAACAGGCTGTTCGAAAGGGTCTTTCGTCTTGAGGAATATATTGACCTGACAACGGCCTGAAAACCTTTATAATCTCGAATCGTGTCAACATATGTGTGTCGATTAACCGTCATCTTGACGATTGCGGAATCCACGAGCGGAGCAGGCCAGAATACCTGGGGTGACAGCTTCTTCAGCACCTTCACTTCAGCAAAAAGCCTTGTCATGATCGACAGTACGCCGTAATCTTTGGTGCCGGGATGTGCCATTATCCGGTCTGTAGTATCACGCTGGAGCATCAGGATCATGGTCTTGATGGGTAGAATTTCCTGCAGTAAATCTATAATAACCGGAGTGCTGATATAATATGGTAGATTAGCTATAACTTTGACGCATGAATCCCCTGCAGAAGGAGAAGGAAAATCAGCAGTGCTGATGTGATCAGATATGGCCTCTACTATTTCAGGCTGGATATGGTGTTTTGATTTCAGGATATCCCTGTTAATCAAGGTAACATTGTTATAATCCTTTAATGTCTCTTCCAGGATTTCAAACAGCTTACGGTCGACTTCTACAGCAAAGACATGCCCGGCTTCTTGAGCAAGCAGCCTTGTTAAGGAACCTGTCCCCGCCCCTATTTCAAGTACTACGTCATTACGACTCAGCTCTGCAGTCTTAACGATAAACTGCAATAGATTCTGGTCGATTAAAAAATTCTGCCCCCACTGTTTTTTGATGCGGATGCCTCTTTCCTCAAAAAGCACCTTCAGCATTGATTTTGTGTGAGGACCATCTAACGAAATTATGTCTTCGAATAACATACCGTACTTAACGCCTTACGAGTGGACTATTTTAACAGAATTCTAAACTCGAAATCCGAAGCCCGAAATCCCTACCTGACCCGTCCGAACGGCATATCCGGGCGGGCAAATGACAGGCGGGCGAAACAATTTTCAAAATTAGAAATTCAAATGTCCAAAACCCTGTCTAGAATTTCTGTCATTATACATTCGAATTTGTTTCGAATTTCGATATTCGATATTCGGATTTACTCCTGTTGCCCGTAACCTCATTTTATACAAAGGATAAAATGGTGATTTACGGAAGTTAGTCAATCTTTGTAAACATGGACCCGGCGGCACCACAGATATGACATTTATCAGGCGCACTGTTTTCTACCGTATTCCCGCAGACCTGACAGACATAATAATCTACCGGCTCATTATTGTCCAGATGGTCCAGAGCTTTCTGATACAGGCTTGCATGGATACTCTCCACCTTATTGGCAAGATCAAAACTCCGCACGGCCGCTTCACTGTTCCCTTCCTTTTCAGCCTCCATAATCATTTCAGGATACATCTTCGTATACTCGTGCGTCTCTCCCTCTATGGCCTCCTGGATATTCTCTTTAGTACTATTAATGCCGCCCATCACTTTTAGATGGCTGTGGGCATGTACTGTCTCTGCCGCAGCAGCAGCACGGAAAAGCTTTGCTGCCTGTCCAAAACCTTCTTCGTCAGCCTTTTTGGCAAAGGCCAGATATTTTCTGTTTGCCTGTGATTCACCGGCAAAGGCATCCCTTAGATTGTCCATAGTTGACATATTCTTTATCCTTTCTTTTTATTGATTCTTTTTCTATCTTAGAATTTATCTGGAAAGAGGCGAACGGTCGTTCGTCCCTACACCAAAAGATTTAAAATGGAAATGCCTCATATGATAATATAGAGTTACGAACCCAGCTTGTCACTGAGGGCCTTACCGTAATCCTGGCATGCCTTCATGCCCTCTGCATCTTCTACTAAATGCTCTAACAGGTTAAAAGGACCTAATGGCGTCATCTCCATCTTAAATACATGCTTCATTGTACCAAAGATAGACTCAGAGGAAGTACCGCAATAGGTGTATGAGCCAAAGGCGCCCCCTACCTTTCCGTTCAGATTTGCTTTTTCTACCAGGAATAGAAATGTCTTCATGTTTGCCGTCATATCTCGATGATAGGTAGGGCAACCAAAGGCATAGCCGTCGTATCCTTCCAACTCTTTCTCGCTCTTTATCTCAGCAAGTTTCTTGATCTCGGCGCTGTTGCCGCTGAAACGGACACCTTCGGCAATATATTCTGCCATCTTTTGCGTTTTACCCGTCCTGCTATAGTATGCAATTAGAACCTTTCCCATATTTGAATCTCCTTTCAATCTTGCCTGTTACACAAATGAATGTTTCTGTCTTTCTACCATCATAACAGCCGTTTTTATCGCCTCAATCATTGAACCCGGATTTGCACAGTCTTTACCGGCAATGTCAAACGCCGTACCGTGTGTGGGTGAAGTCCTGATAATGGGTATACCAAGTGTCATATTTACTCCTGAATCAAAAGCGTGCATTTTTATTGGAATAGTTCCCTGGTCATGAAATTGTACCACCACTACATCAAATTCCCCGTTAAGCGCCTTATTAAATACCGTGTCGGATGAGAGCGGCCCTGTACAATCAATTCCACTCTCCTGTGCACGCTTTATTGCAGGTATGATGGCATCACTTTCTTCAGTGCCAAAACGATCACCATCGCCACAGTGCGGGTTCAAACCGCAGACGGCAATCTTAGGATCAGTTATGCCAAAAAGATTTTTAAGCCCTGTTGCAGTGGTT
>Ga0255058_10002385_pt1 | contig 10347 bp, 11 predicted proteins | sample Cases_109_9_MG_FD_188637 | JGI IMG/M metagenome (GOLD analysis project Ga0255058, IMG submission 188637) | Seawater microbial communities from Amundsen Gulf, Northwest Territories, Canada - Cases_109_9 | ecosystem: Environmental > Aquatic > Marine > Gulf | place: Canada: Northwest Territories... | reverse complement strand
GTTTGTAGGAGCGCTGCTTGCAGCGCGACAGTCGCAGCGCAAGCGCAGCTGCTACATGCGCGACGGTCGCGGGCAGGGGCCCGCTCCTACAAGCACGACGGTCGCAGCGCAAGCGCAGCTCCTACATGCGCGACAGTCGCAGCGCAAGCGCAGCTCCTACAAATACAACACCGCCGCGATCTGGCGGCCGTCTCCCGCCAGCACGTTAAACGTGCGCGCCGCCGCCTTGGTATCCATGACTTCCAGCCCCACATTCTGCCGTGCGAGTGCAAACACGAGTTCTCGTGGCGCGAACACATTGGACCGGCCCGTGCCAAGGATGACGATTTCCGGGTTTGTCTCCAACAAGGCTTCGAAATCTCCAGCACGAAGCTGTGCAACAGGCTTGTCACACCAGGTTTCGAGTATCTTGTCACCCGTGAGGGCGACCGTGCTCCTGTAAAGGCTGTCGCCGATCAACAGTTCGTCATCGGAGACGCTGCGGATCATGATGGCGGTCGTTAATTCGCGCGTGAATTTCAATTCCGCTTTCCGTTACCATTCCGGTGGCAATCATCGTGACAACATCATATGACATATCGGCTGCCGTCGTCGTGCTGCCGCCAGTTGGCGGCCGGCTTCGGGACACAAGCCTGCGTAACTGGCTCGCGCGTTCAGATCTGGCTCGCATCGACGGGCCGACGGAGTGGTTGGCAAGCATTCTTGGAGAGCTGGGAATGTCTTGCCCCATCGACGGTATGGCAGCGCTGCGTTTTTGGGGGCAAACGGGCGATCGACCAACAGCCTGGATCGCGGCTGCGGACCCCGTGTATCTCGAACCACGTCTCGACCACCTCGCACTGTATGCCCTGAGCGGCAAGCTCATGCCGCCGTCGGACTTGCGCCCGTTGATCGACCATTTGCAACAGTCGCTCGCGGGGGACGGAGACGTCGGCTTTGCGCGCGTTCGTTCCAATGCCTATTTGACGGCGCAAGAACCAATCACGACGGCCCGGTTGCCGGCCTATTCGATTGACCGGCGGCAGCCGGACGACTTCCTGCCATCGGGTGAGGCCGCCGCCGAACATCGCAAGCTTTCGTCGGAGATAGAAATGGCCTTACATGATCATGAGGTCAATATCGAACGTGAAAATCAGGGCCTGCAGCCCGTCAACGCCTTGTGGATCTGGGGTGGCGGTCACTCTCCGGGGCAAACGACAGTACCGCACCCGCCGCTGTTCTCTGACGACCCCTTGCTAAAGGGGTACTGGATGAGCAAGACCGGTGTCGCCGAATCCTGGCCCGGGAGTATCGATGCATGCCTCGAGGTCGCTGTCGCCGGCTTTGTAGCCGCGACGCCCGAGTCCGACGATGACGATGATGTGCTGGAGGCATGCCTGCACGAATTACGCCTCGCGCTGAACGCGCGCCGCGTCAGTAAGCTCACGCTGCTGTTTCGCGACGGCGTTTGTGCCCGTGTCTCGCGCTCGCAGGCAATGCGGCTCTGGCGCCGCCGGAATCCACTCATTGATGGCGCAGACGGAGATTTCGAATGAGCGGTGTGCGGCCCGTTGTCGTTCGACCGCAACCGGCGCAATCCGCGCTCGCTTCTTTAAGCGATCTCGACCCCGTACACGCAAGACTGTTTGCGATGCGCGGCATCAATACGGCAAGTGAACTTGACTACGGGCTTGCCAATCTTGCACCAGTCGGTTCTCTCGACAACGTCGATGCTGCCGTCGAGTTACTGCTGTCCAGACGCGATGAACGGATCGTGGTCGTGGGAGATTTCGACGTCGACGGGGCGACCAGTACCGCGCTGGTGTTGCGCTGCCTTCGCGAGTTCGGATTCAAGGATGTCGATTACCTGGTCCCGAACCGTTTCGAGTATGGCTACGGACTGACGCCGAAGATCGTGCGCGAGGCAGCGAAGAGCAAGCCCGCACTGCTGGTTACGGTCGACAACGGCATCTCGAGTATTGCTGGCGTAGAGGAAGCCAAAGCCGCGAACATGGCGGTACTCGTCACCGACCATCATTTACCCGGCGATCAATTGCCGGATGCCGATGTCATTGTCAATCCAAATCTCCGGGGCAGCACGTTTGCCAGCGGCAACCTGGCTGGCGTCGGCGTCGCATTTTATGTCGTCGCCGCACTCGGGAAGGCACTGGAACAACAAGGGCAGGCGGGTGCGGCGCGAATTCCTGCGAAGTACCTCGATCTTGTCGCCCTTGGCACCGTTGCCGACGTCGTCCCGCTCGATCACAACAACCGTATCCTGGTTGAGCAAGGAATACGGCGAATACGAGTCGGCAAAACCGTTCCCGGTATCGCTGCGCTCCTGATCCAGTCGGGCCGCCAGTGCACCCGCACCGTCAGTACGGATCTCGGCTTCGCTGCCGGACCGCGCCTCAATGCGGCAGGTCGCCTCGAGGACATGTCACTGGGCATCGAGTGCTTGCTAACCGACGATCAGGCGCTGGCGGCACGCCACGCCGCGACCCTGGATCAGATCAATCGTGAGCGACGTGACATCGAAGCAACGATGCGCGATCAGGCGTTCGCCTATGTCGACACGCTGGATGAGCGACGATTGCCGGGCTGTGTGTGCCTGTATGAGCCGGACTGGCATCAGGGCGTCGTCGGCCTGATCGCCTCACGCGTCAAAGATCGCTGTCACCGCCCCGTGATCGCCTTTGCAAGAGAGAGTGGCGGTTGTCTGAAAGGATCGGTGCGGTCTGTGTCCGGCGTCCACGCGCGCGACTTGCTGGAAAGTATCTCGTCTGCGCGTCCCGGCCTGATCGAGAAGTTCGGTGGGCACGCTATGGCCGCAGGACTGACTATCCGTGAGTCGGCCTTCGACGACTTCAAGAGCCTGGCGGCGACTCAGTTGTCACGCTCGTATCCGGATGCCGACTTCAGCGGCGCGATCCTGAGCGACGGTGTCCTACCCGACGGCGCCCTGAACCTGCCGTTTGCCAGGGGATTGCGCGAGGCTGGCCCATGGGGATCGGGATTTCCGGAGCCCATGTGGAACGGTGACTTCGACATCCTCGAACAACGCACGGTTGGTGACAAGCATCTCAAATTACGTGTTCGCCCGGCCGGAGGAGGCGCGCCTGTTGACGCGATCGCATTCAACCAGGCAGGGCCAGCCTATCGGGGCGTCGTGCAGTTGGCGTACCGGCTTGATGTCAACGAATATCGCGGCGTCGAAAGTGCTCAGCTCATCGTTGAACAAATCGCTCCATTGCAAGCGGCCCACGGTTGATATTAGTGATAAGATCGCGCGTTTTCCGCGCTACTGAGTTGCCTGCATGTCCGCGAGTGAGCCCCGCATGGAAACGAGTCAGATCAAACAGTCGATAGCAGATCTCGCTGAACGCACGAACGCGTTGAGGGGGTATCTTTGACTATGAGGGCAAAGCGGAGAGGCTGACCGAAGTTCAACGCGAACTCGAACAACCCGATGTGTGGAATGCGCCGGAGCGCGCGCAAGCGCTGGGGCAGGAGCGCGCCGCACTCGAGCAGGTTGTCGTCACGCTCGATGAACTGAGCTCAGGCCTGAGCGACGCGCGGGAGCTGCTCGCGCTGGCCGAGGAAGAGGGCGACAGTGGCACCGTCGATGACGTTGTCAACGATCTGGATGGATTCGAGATGCGCCTCGCCGCACTCGAGTTTCAACGCATGTTCTCGGGCGAAATGGACGCCAGCAACGCGTATCTCGACATCCAGTCCGGTGCCGGCGGCACCGAGGCGCAGGATTGGGCGGAGATGATCCTGCGCATGTACCTGCGCTGGGCCGAGGCGCACGGCTTCAAGGCCGACGTCATTGAAGCCTCAGCGGGCGAGGTCGCGGGCATCAAGAGCGCGACCGTCCACATCCAGGGTGAGTATACGTACGGCTGGCTCCGTACCGAGACCGGCGTACATCGTCTTGTGCGCAAATCGCCATTCGATTCGGGCAATCGTCGCCACACTTCCTTCGCGTCGGTTTTTGTGTCACCTGAAGTCGACGACGACATTGATACTGACGTTAATCCAGCCGATCTTCGCATCGATGTTTATCGGGCCAGCGGTGCGGGCGGGCAACATGTCAATCGGACCGAGTCGGCTGTACGAATTACACACCTGCCAAGCAATATTGTCGTGCAGTGTCAGAACGATCGCTCACAACACAAAAACAAGGCGCAGGCGATGAAGCAGCTAAAGGCGAAGCTTTACGAATTCGAGATGCAAAAACGCCGCGCCGAAGCGTCTGTTGTCGAGGAAAGCAAGGCCGATGTCGGTTGGGGCAGCCAGATTCGCTCCTATGTTCTCGATCAGAGCCGAATCAAGGATTTGCGCACAGGCATCGAAACCGGTAACACTCAGGCTGTACTCGATGGCGGTCTCGACGCGTTTATCGAAGCCAGCCTGAAACAAGGATTGTAAGAGAGCAGTGACAGATAGCAACGGACAGGAAGAAAACAAGCTGATTGCCGAGCGCCGCAAGAAACTGGCCACTTTGAGTGAGGGTGGCAACCCCTATCCGAACGATTTTCATCGCAACGCGTTGGCCGATGAGTTGCAGCACATGTATGGCACACGTGAGCGCGACTCACTCGAGTCCGAGAACATCAATGTCGCCGTTGCCGGGCGCATGATGGTGAAGCGCGTCATGGGTAAGGCGAGTTTCATAAAATTGCAGGATCGCTCCGGCCAGATTCAGGTTCGCGTCGAACGCGACCGCCTTCTGGAAGGTGTGTATCCCGACTTCAAGAAATGGGACGTCGGCGACATCGTCGGCGCCACCGGCACTCTTTTCAAAACGAAAACGGGCGAGTTGACGGTTCGCGCTGACGAGCTTCGCTTGTTGACGAAGTCACTGCGACCATTACCCGAGAAGTTTCACGGCCTCGCGGACCAGGAGATACGCTATAGGCAGCGCTACGTGGATTTGATAATGAATAAGTCCAGCCGCGATGTCTTTCGCAAACGTTCTGCTATTGTCCAATACATTCGTGCATTTCTAGATGCGCAAAATTATCTCGAAGTCGAAACGCCCATGATGCAAACGACGCCGGGAGGCGCCATTGCGCGTCCGTTCACGACGCATCACAACGCGCTCGACATGTCGCTGTACCTGCGTATCGCGCCCGAGCTGAATCTGAAACGCCTGATCGTCGGCGGCTTCGAGCGCGTTTACGAAATCAATCGTAATTTCCGCAATGAAGGCGTATCCACCCAGCACAACCCCGAATTTACAATGCTGGAGCTGTACCGTGCGTACGCTACCTATGAAGACCTCATTGATATGGTCGAGGCATTGTTGCATGGCATGTCCGATGCCATTCTTGGCACGACCAAAGTCACCTACCAGGGTGAAGAAGTTGATTTCGGCAAGCAGTTCGCGCGCCTGACCGTCGAAGACGTCATTCTCAAGTTCAATCCGGATCTCGACAAAAGCAAATTGCGTGATCGTGATTATCTCGCCGGCGTCTGCGAGAAACTCGATATTCCGATCAAGGACAGCTACGGTCCGGGTAAAATACAGATCGAAATATTCGAAAAAACCGGTGAAGACAATCTTCGCGAACCGACATTCGTCACGCAGTACCCGACCGAAGTATCGCCGCTGTCACGCAAGAACGACGACGATCCGTTCCTGACGGATCGATTCGAGTTTTTCGTTCTCGGGCGTGAAATCGCCAATGGCTTCTCGGAACTCAATGACTCGGAGGACCAGGCAGAGCGTTTCCAGTCACAGGTTGCGAACCGCGAGGCCGGCGACGAGGAAGCGATGGCCTACGATCACGATTACATTCGCGCCCTCGAATACGGCATGCCGCCAACGGCAGGGATAGGCGTCGGCATCGACCGGCTCGTCATGCTGTTCACGAACTCGCCATCGATCCGCGATGTATTGTTGTTCCCGCACATGCGCCCGGAAGTTTTCGATTAGTCGGATTGCTGTTAGATGTGTGCCGGTGCTAGTCCATGTTGATCAGTTGCAGGTAAATTCGTGCTGTTGTGCCGATCGACAGCAATTCACCAGCCTTGTCGCTCGGAACAACGGCTAATATGTCGCAGCCAATCGCATTGACGACTTCGCCGATGTTGCGCTTGCCTTCCGAGATCTTGTCTCCTGGAGATACGGGCGCGAAACTCTCAAAGCGATGCAGGCGCCGCTTGCTCGAGCCGCGGTGGTGGGTACGCGCAATAATTTCCTGCCCTGTGTAGCAACCCTTGTCGAGACTCACGGCGCCGAGCTGGTCGAGATTCAGCATGTGCGGCGTGAACTGTTCGGATTGAGCGCCGAACACCTCCGGAATGCCCGCGTGTAGCCGCGCCAGGCGCCATGCATCGTAATCGCCCTCCATACCCAGCTCATCGGCCGAGGCCGGACGCGTGTCAAACTCGACCTTCGCCCGAAGTCGAAACATTGTCAGCCGCTGCACGACGTGTTCGGCGAGTTCCATCGGCAACGTGAGCAACAATGAGTCGTCTTCCCTCCGCACGGTCATGATGCAAATGACCCGGCCCTTCGGATTACACCAGGCTGATCGCTGGCTGCGCAATTTACCGAGTTCGCGCAGATCGGACGTCAGCTGCCCTTGCAGGAAATGTTCGGCGTCAGCGCCACTAACGACAATCGTTGAATACGGTATGTCTGACATCTGGCATAATTCCACTATGAGTGCAGAGAACCCTGACAATATGGCCGATCCGGCGGATTCCAAGCCGGATATGGATCGAAAGGATGATACCGCGTCGGTAACGAAGAATAAGGACCGGCGTCGGGAAATTGGCGGACGCGGCGGCCTCGATCCGACGCGCTTTGGCGACTGGGAAAAGAACGGGCGCTGCATCGATTTCTGATTTTGTGACTAAAGAAGTACAAAAATGAGCAATTCCGGCAGGCCGCTGTCACCGCATCTTTCTGTTTATCGTTGGCCGATAACGATGACCTTGTCCATTTTGCATCGCGCGACCGGCGTCGGCATGTCGGTCGGCCTGATCATTCTGGCTGCCTGGCTCGTGCAGGCCGCCGCAGGCCCCGAGCAATACCAGTATTTCCGTGCAACGATGGCTTCGCCATTCGGAAAAATTCTCCTGGTTGGCTGGACGTTCGCGTTTTTCCTGCACTTTTGCAACGGCATTCGGCACCTGGTCTGGGACACCGGTCGCGGATTCGAGATGAGACAAGTCAATGCGTCAGCGTGGACGGTCGTGTTTTTGTCAGTCGTGTTTACCGCCGGGTTTTGGGTGACAAAACTGTGAGTCTGCGGACGCCGCTTGGGCAGGCACTCGGGCTCGGCACGGCCAAAGACGGCACCGAGCATTTCATTGCGCAGCGCATAACGTCCATTGCCCTGGCCTTGCTCGGCGGGTGGTTCGTGTACGCGATGTACACGATGGAAAGCATGGCCTATCTCGAAGTCACGCGCTTTATTGCCGCGCCGCTCAATAGCGTGCTGTTGTCACTGCTCTGCCTCACGGCCGCTTATCACTCCTACCTGGGCGTGCAGGTTGTCATTGAGGACTACGTGCATGCGAACGGACTCAAACTCCTGTCGCTCATAGCATCACGTTTTGCGCACGTGCTGGTCGCAATTGCGTCAGTGTACGCCGTCTTGCGCATTGGACTTGCCGTATGAGCCGCGTTGACAGTGACTACGAATTCATCGATCACAGCTATGACGTGTTGGTGGTCGGCGCCGGCGGCGCGGGCCTCCGTGCCACGTTCGGACTGGCGCAAGCCGGCTTCAGGACCGCTTGTGTCACGAAGGTCTTCCCAACGCGCAGTCACACCGTGGCGGCGCAGGGCGGCATCAGCGCCGCGCTGGGCAACATGGGGGAGGACGACTGGCGCTGGCACATGTATGACACGATCAAGGGCTCCGACTGGCTGGGCGATCAGGATGCGATCGAGTACATGTGCAAGGAAGCGCCGGATGCAGTTATCGAACTCGAGCATTACGGCGTGCCGTTCTCGCGAACCGAGGATGGCCGAATCTACCAACGCCCGTTTGGCGGCATGACCACGCACTTTGGGAAGGGCACCGCACAACGAACCTGTGCGGCGGCCGATCGCACAGGGCATGCGATGCTGCATACGCTCTACCAGCAGTCGCTGGCGCACAATGCCGAGTTTTTCATCGAGTATTTCGCCGTCGACCTGATCATGGAAGACGGAGCCTGCCGTGGCGTTGTGGCAATCGACCTGGCGAGCGGTCGCCTGCATCGCTTTCGCACTCACCAGGTCATTTTGGCAACGGGCGGCTACGGGCGAGCCTATTTCTCCTGCACATCGGCACATACCTGCACGGGCGACGGCAGTGCAATGGCGCTGCGGGCCGGCTTACCGGCCCAGGACATGGAGTTTGTGCAGTTTCACCCGACCGGCATCTATGGAGCGGGTATGCTGATCACCGAAGGTGTGCGCGGCGAGGGCGGCTACCTCACCAATTCAGACGGTGAGCGATTCATGGAGCGCTACGCCCCGAATGCCAAGGACCTTGCTTCGCGCGATGTCGTCAGCCGAGCCATGACGGTCGAGATCCGCGAGGGCCGCGGTGTCGGCGATAACAGCGATCACATTCATTTGCACCTCGAGCATCTCGGACCGGATGTTATTTTGGAGCAGCTCCCCGGTATCGCCGAGTCCGCGCGTATATTTGCAGCCGTCGACGTGACGCTGGAGCCGATTCCCGTGCTGCCGACCGTGCACTACAACATGGGCGGTGTGCCGGCAAACTACAAAGGCGAAGCCGTTACGCTGCAAGACGGCGACCCGGAATCAGTCGTGCAGGGACTCATGGCCGCCGGCGAAGCGGCATGTGTGTCGGTGCATGGTGCGAATCGGCTGGGGTCGAACTCGCTGCTGGATCTGGTCGTATTCGGACGCGCCGCCGCACACCATATTGCGGCAACCTTGAAGCCAGAAGCGCGCCACAAGCCACTCGCCGGTGACGCCGGGCAGAATAGCGTGGAGCGCATCGATCGTCTGCGACATGCCGACGGCAGCCGCCCGACCGCAGATATTCGTATTGAGATGCAGCGTGTCATGCAGGACCACGCGGCCGTGTTTCGGACCGGAGAGTCGTTGAGCGAAGGGGTCGAACTTTTGCGAAGTACTTTCGCATCGTTGAGCGACGTCAGTCTTACCGATCGCTCGCTCGTCTGGAACACAGACCTCGTCGAGACGATGGAACTCGAGAACCTGCTGCTCAACGCGGTTGCAACGATCGAGTCCGCCGCGAACAGGCTGGAAAGTCGCGGTGCGCACGCTCGCGAAGATTATCCAGACCGTGACGACGCCAACTGGATGAAACACACCCTGGCCTGGGTCGGCCCGGACGGCAGGGCGTCGTTCGAGTATCGGCCGGTCCACGAGGATACAATGACCGACGAGGTCGAACGCGTGCCGCCCAAAGCCAGAGTCTACTAGGAGCGACGAACTTGACAGAATTTCGCCTACCGCCGAATTCGAGAATAAAGAAAGGCGAGCATCACGTCGCGCCGGACGGTTCAGAAAATGTGCGTCGCTTCGCCGTCTATCGCTACGACCCTTCGACGGGTGACAACCCGCGCGTCGATACCTATGAAGTTGACCTCGATAGCTGCGGTCCGATGGTCCTGGACGCGCTGATCAAGATCAAGAACCAGATCGATCCCACGCTGACATTTCGACGTTCCTGCCGGGAGGGCATTTGTGGATCCTGCGCAATGAACGTCGACGGTCGCAATACGCTCGCGTGTACACTCGCGATTGATGATGTCAAGGGCGATGTAAAGATCTACCCGTTACCGCACTTGCCGGTCGTGAAGGATCTTGTTCCAGACCTGACGAATTTTTACGCCCAGTACGCCTCGATCAAGCCATGGCTGCAGACGCGGACACCGCCACCGCCCAATCATGAGCGGCTGCAAAGCAAGGAAGACCAGGAACTCATCGATGAACCCTCCGCTTGCATTCTGTGCGCCTGTTGTTCGACCAGTTGCCCGAGCTACTGGTGGAACAGCGATCGTTACCTGGGACCAGCAGTCTTGCTGGCGGCTTATCGTTGGCTCGTCGATAGCCGGGACGAGGCAACCGGCGAGCGGCTCGACCAACTGGAGGATCCATTTCGCCTGTATCGTTGCCATACGATCATGAATTGCACGCAGACCTGTCCGAAAGGTCTCAATCCGGCCAAGGCCATCGCCGAGACCAAGAAGATGCTCGCGGAGCGTCGCCATTAGTCTGGAGGGATTACGCGGCGTGGACGGGGTGCTGTTCATCGGAAGTAAAGCGCAGCGAAGCGAGCCATGACGATGAACAGCACCCCGTCTGCGTCCGCACAAAGTTCGAGATTGAGATGGCAATGCAGGTCGCACGAGAAT
>Ga0255058_10002383_pt1 | contig 10350 bp, 8 predicted proteins | sample Cases_109_9_MG_FD_188637 | JGI IMG/M metagenome (GOLD analysis project Ga0255058, IMG submission 188637) | Seawater microbial communities from Amundsen Gulf, Northwest Territories, Canada - Cases_109_9 | ecosystem: Environmental > Aquatic > Marine > Gulf | place: Canada: Northwest Territories... | reverse complement strand
ACGCAGGCCGGATACGGAGGCGGAGGAGTTCACCCACGACCTCCACACGGAACGCATGCGCCTCAACATGGGGCCCTCGCATCCAGCCACCCATGGCACCGTCAAGTTCCTGATCGAGCTCGACGGAGAGAACATCGTCGACCTCGATATCCAGGTGGGCTACCTGCACCGCGGCTTCGAGAAGGAGTGCGAGTCGGGCACCTGGTACCAGGCCATCCCCTACACAGACCGCCTCAACTACAACTCCGCCGTGCTGGCCAACGTCGGCTACTGCATGGCGGTGGAGAAGCTGCTGGGGATCGAGACGCCGGAGCGCTGTCAGTGGCTGCGCGTGATGTCCAGCGAGCTCTCGCGCATCTCAGACCACCTGACCCGCTGCGGCGCCGGCTGCCTCGAGTTGGGGGCCATGACGCCCTTTCTCTACGGCATCGAGGCTCGCGAGCTCACCTGGGACCTGCTGGAGAGCCTCTGCGGGGCTCGCGTCACGTCGAACTACATCCGCATCGGCGGCGTGAAGCACGGCATGCCCGACGGCTTCCCCGCGCAGTGCCGCGATTCGATCGCCAAGATCCGCAGCCTGCTGAAGGATTTCGACGACGTGATCACCAGCAACCGCATCTTCGTCGACCGGCTCAAGCACACGGGCATGATCTCCAAGGAGGACTGCCTGCGCTTCGCCGTGACGGGCCCCATCCTGCGCTCGGCGGGCGTCGGCCTGGACCTGCGCAAGGCCGAGCCCTACCTGGTCTACGACGAGATCGACTTCGACGTGCCGATCGGCGAGGTCGGGGACAACTACGATCGCTACCTGGTTTGCGTCGAGGAGATGCAGCAGAGCCTGCGCATTCTGGAGCAGTGCCTGGAGAAGCTCGAACGGCTGGGTCCGGGACCCGTCGACACCTTCGACCCCCGCGTGCGCTGGCCCGCCAAGGGCCGCGTCTTCAACCACATGGAAGAGCTGATCCAGCAGTTCAAGGCTGTGACGGAGGGGCCGCGCGTGCCCGCCGGCGAGGGCTACTTCGCCATCGAGTCCGCCAACGGTGAGCTCGGCTTCTATCTGGTCTCCGATGGGTCCGCCGTGCCCTACAAGGTGCGCTGCCGCCCTCCCAGCTTCATCAACCTGGCTCCGATGGGCATGATGCTCCAGGGCAGCCTGCTGGCGGACCTGATCCCGACCTTCGACTTCATCAACATGATCGGCGGGGAGTGCGACCGATGAGCACGCCCGGCGATCGGCGGAAGCGCGACCGGTGAGCACGCCCGATCGCGGGCGGGTCTGGAAGCTGCTCGGGGCGCCCACCGACCAGGTGGGGAGCGTCAATGATCCGCGCACGAGCGAGGAGTGCGGCGTCAAGTGGAACGAGAAGTGGGTGTACCTGGCTGAGGATGGCGAGAGCGTCGAGCGTGTGGTGCTCTGGAACCGCTACGACTTCCTCGGCGTCTTCCACATTGCCGCCGACGGCAGCGCCCAGCCGGAGCCGCTCCCGGAAGCCTGATTGGCCGCCCCCGGCCCCCCGCCCCTGCGTCCCTTCGGGCTGGTGCTGCACCACGACGGCTCCTGGACTCACGAGGGCGTGCCGCTGCGCAACCGCCGGCTGCGCGCCGCCTTCGACCGCGGCGTGCGCTACCTGCCGGAGCAGTCCGTTTACGTCGTGCAGCTGGGCCGATACCGCGGCCAGATCGAGGTGGAGGAGGCCGCCTTCTTCGTGCGGGAGTTCGATGCCGAGTCCGGCAGACTGCGGCTTTCCGACGGCGGCGTCGAGTCTCTGGCGCCGGCGACGTTGAGTGTGTCCCCACGCGATGGCGCGCTCCTGTGCGAGGTAAAGCGCGATCTCGCTCCCGCAGGGCTGCCCGCCCGCTTCAGCCAATCCTCCCAGGCCGAGCTGCTGCTGGCCGTCGAAGATACGACCCAGGGGCCCCGCCTGCGGCTCGCTGGGCAGCTGCACGCGATGCCCGCGATCTGACAGCCGATTCCCGAGACCTGGCGGCTGTTTCCACGTCGGCGGGGTTTGACGCGGCGGAAGGCCCGCGGTACCCCATCGGCTCCGCTCGTCCCCGTCGGGACGCCGCGGGGCGGCGTAGCCAAGTGGTAAGGCACGGGCCTGCAAAGCCCTGATCCCCGGTTCGAATCCGGGCGCCGCCTCCAACCCTGACGCGTGACCGCGAGGCCCGCGCAGCGCTCGCATTCCCTGTTGCGGCGCGGGTTTACGGCCCCTCAGGCAAGTGGGATACTCTGCTCATGGCCGCGGTCTCGCCCGCTCCGAATCGCTGGCTCTTCGGGCCGATTCCAGACCTGTTGCTGGGCTGCGGCCTGCTCTACGCCGCCGTTTTCCTGGTCTTCGTGCTGGCAGGGCCCCAGCTGCGCGGCCTCGGCCTGGCGGTGCCCTTGGCCCTGGCGGTCCTGCTCTTCAGCATTCCCCACTACGGGGCGACGCTGCTGCGGGTCTACGAGCGTCGTGAGGACCGGCGCAGCTACCGGATCTTCTCGGTCTGGGCCACCGCGCTGGTCGTCGGGCTGTTCCTGGGCGGAGTGTCCGACGCGCTGGTGGCGTCCCTGCTGGTCACGCTCTACCTGACCTGGAGCCCCTGGCACTACACCGGGCAGAACTACGGGCTGGCGGTGATGTTCCTGCGCCGCCGCGGTGTGGATCTCCCGCCGCACTACAAGCGTTGGGTCTACGCCTCCTTCCTGCTCTCCTTCCTGCTCACAGCCACGGTGATGCACTCCGCCGTCGCCCCAGGCTATGACCCGCTCGCCTACGCGGGCAAGCAGGTGATCTTCCTGCCCTTGGGCATCCCCGCCACGATCGCGAACGTGATGGTTGCCGTGATCGGCTGCGCCTATCTCGCAGCCACCGCCGTCGCCGGCGTCCTGCTGCTGCGCGGCAACCGCTTCGGCGACATCGCGCCGGTCGCGGCGCTGGCCCTGACCCAGGCGCTCTGGTTCTCCGCGCCCTTCGTGGTGCGCTATTTCGGCTGGCACACCGGCCTCGAGCCCATCGACCAGATGTCGGCGATTCGCGACTACACACTGATGGTCGCCCTCGGCCATGCCATTCAGTACCTCTGGGTGACCAGCTACTACGCGCACGCAGCCGAGCGCTGGCGCGGCTACGGGAATTTCTGGCTGAAGGCGCTGGCCGGCGGTTCGGCGGTGTGGGTCCTGCCGCTCCCGTTCATCGCGTTGCCGTTGATCGGCGGGCACTCGGTCGACGCGGGCATGGGCCTGCTGCTGGCCGCCGTCGTGAACATCCACCACTTCATCCTGGACGGGGCGATCTGGAAGCTGCGCAACACCCGGATTGCCAACGTGCTGATCCGCAGTGGCGACGGGGAGGGCGCCTCCTCCGTCGACTCCCCGTGGATGCGCCGCGCGGTGTGGGCCGTGGCCGGCGTGGGCCTGCTGCTCTCGGTAATGGAGTTCTACGAGCTGCGCATCGCCTACCCCGCAGCGCTGCGTCAGCAAGAGTGGGCCCGCGCCGGGGCGATCCTCGACCGGCTGGCCTGGGTGGGCCTCGACCGAGGCAACCGCCGCGCCCGCGTGGGTGTGGGCTTCGAGAAAAGCGGAGACCTGGCCACGGCAGCCCATCACTACGCGCGCAGCGCCGAGCTGAGACCCCGGGCCATCGTCTGGAAGGCGCTGGGTTCGGTGGAGGAACGCCAGGAGCACTGGAACGAGGCCGTCGCTGCCTACGAGGCGGCCCTCGCGCTGGACCCCGACGAGCCCTGGGTGTTCCACGGCAGGCTGGCGGACATCGCCCGCCGGCGCGGCGACTGCGCCGACGCCATCGCTCGCTACCGCGGGGCGCTCCGCCTGCGGCCGGAGTCGCGCCGCTACGCCAACGACCTGGCCTGGGCCCTGGCCACCTGTCCCGATGCCGAGCGGCGGGAGCCCGAGGAATCGGTTCGGCTCGCGGAGCAGGCCCGCGACTCCGCGGAGGAGCCCAGTGCCCACGTGCTCGACACGCTGGCTGCCGCCTACGCCTCGGCGGGACGTTTCGAGGAGGCGGTGAGCACCGCCCGGCGGGCCGTCGAGCTGGCCGACGCGAGCGGTGACGACGCCCTGGTCCAGGACATCGGTTCCAAGCTCGATCTCTACCGTTCGGGCCGCGCCTTCGTCGAGGAGCCTTCGATCCACGGCGGTTGAGGGCCCGGGAGCGCGGGGCTCAACTGCCCCCGCGGATCTGCACCGGCCGCGGCGCGTAGCTCAGGTGTTCGCGGCCGGCGCGCCTCACCAGGATGCCGAGGCGGTAGAGGCCGGGCGGGAGCGCTTGCTTGGGCACCAGCGCACGGAAGCCCGTGCGGGCCAGGTTCGGAGTCGTGGCGGCGCTGGGATCGAGGTCGGCACGCACGACAGAGACCGCGGGAAAGACCCGGGCTTCTCTCTGGTCGAGCAGGACGATCTCCACCTGTTGCCCCCGCGTGGATCCACCGGCACGGGCCCAGCCCGACACATAGAACGAGTGCGCGTCCTGGTTCACCACGTCGAGCTGGTAGCGGACGCCCTGGTCGGCGACGGGTGCGTCGCGTGGGATGGGCCAGGCGGCGTGGCGCTCGAGCCAGTCTGGCGGCAGCCGCAGCCAGCCCGCCTCGAGGCCGTGCAGCAGGATGGCGTCAGCGCTGCGGAAGTCGGGGTGGAAGAGACCTCCGTCCCCCTGGCTCCACCACTGCTCGTAGCCCTGCGCGAGCCGTTCGGAGCGGGTGGCCACGCGGTCGCCCCAGATGTAGAAGGAGGCCGCGCAGAAGCCGGCGGAGCCCAACAGAGCCGCGACGAAGGCGCGCCGGGCCGTCGGCGCGACCTCGGCCCAGGACAGGTACGCCAGCGCGGCGAGGGCCGAGCTGTAGAAGGCGTAGCGCGGCTGCAGCAGGGGCAGGTCGGCACCGAGGGGCGCCCGCGCCAGCGCGTTGGCCAGAGCACTCCCCAGCAGGAACAGGGCCACTCCGAACAAGGCCGGGCTGCGCTGGGGCAGACCCTTCAAGAAGGCTCCCGCGAGCGCCGAGAGCACGAGGGCGCCGGCTAGCAGCGAGACGCCCGGGCGGCGGAATCCGGGCCCGCAGCCGATGAAGTTGAGCAGGTAGGCGACGACGCGGCCCGGCTGCGAAGCCGCCTCGAGTAGCTCGGCGCGCGCAGCCGGCGGGTCGAGGGCTCCGAAGTACACAGCCAGCATCGCCGTGCCGGCGGCCGCCCACACCGCGCACTGCTTCCAGCGTCGCCGCAGCGCGAGTACCACGAGCCCGACCGGAACAATCAGCAAGCCGTTGGCGAGGGTCAGGGTGGCGGCGATGGCGAGCAGCCCGGCCAGCGCGAGGCGCCGGGGCCCGCCGCGATCCAGGGCAACGCAGGCCAGCGCCGCGCACGCGGCGACGCCGAAGCCGCTGTGCGAGGTGGTGGGCGAGCGGAACATCATGTGGAAGGCGGGGTGCACCAGCAGCAGGGCTGCGGGCGCAAAGGGGAGCAGCTTGTCGGCCGCTCTGGTGCCGGGCCGGAAGGCCAGGAAGAGTCCGCCCAGCAGCAGCAGCAGCCAGGCGCTGCCGAGCGCATTCAGTGTTCCGAAGTCGAGGTACCCGTACAGCCCGCGCGTCGCCAAGGCGGCCGCGCGTGGCAGGGCCATCATGTGCTCGTTGTGGGGGGCCAGCAGCAGTTGCAGCCGCCCGCCCGCGCTCGGCGTGTCGTCGTAGAGACGCAAGAAGCTGCCGATGGCGTCGTAGTCGTCGATGTAGGGCACGTCCGGCGAGGGGCCCAGCACCAACGTCGTCACGGCCAGCACGGGTGCGGCCACCAGCGCCAATCCCAGCAGCGGCTCCCAGGCCAGAGCCGCACTAGAGGCTCGTCGCTCGCCGCTCAGGCTTGCCCCCTCCTCGGCGCGGCGGTCGCGCCATCGCAGTGCTGGGCAGACCCAGGGCGATCGAGTCGCCAGCAGGAACCCACGCCCTGCTCAGCGGAGCTTCGGAAAGTCGAACTCCAGATAGGGAGGCTCCTCCACGCCTTCGTCGCGCAGCCGCAGTGCGAGGTCCAGTCGCGCAGCCGCCTGGATCAGGCCCAGGTGGCTGAAGGCCTGCGGGTAGTTGCCCAGGGGCGCACCGCTCGAGGGGTCGATCTCCTCGGCGAGCAGGCCGAGGTGGTTCGCGGTCGACGCGTGGTTGTGGAAGACCTCCAGCGCCTCGTCCAACTGCCCCGAGAGTGCCAGCGCCTCGGCGAGCCAGAAGCCGCACAACAGAAATCCGCCCTCTTGGGCCGCGATGCCGTCGGGCGCCCGGTAGCGGCGCAGGAAGGGTCCCTCCCCGAGCTCATGCACCACGCGCTTGATCGTGCGGCGAACGCGCGGATCGTCTGGTGGCAGGAACCCGTAGACCGGCAGCAGCAACAGGGAGGCGTCGACATCGCTGCCGCCGAAGGTCCCCACGAAGGTGCCGGCGCCTTCGTCGTAGCCCTGCTCGAGGATCTGGCGGGCCACGCGCTCACGTGCCCGCGCCCAGTCGCTTTCGAAGCGGTCGCCGCCGAAAAGGGTGGCCAGGTGCAGGGCGCGGTCGAGGGCTACCCAGATCATGAGCTTGGAATGCACGTTGTGGCTGGGCTCGGCGCGTGGCTCCCAGATGCCGTGATCGGGCTCCTCGGCGTTCTCCACGGCGCGGTTGACCAGCTTGCGGATCTGGCGCCAGAGGCGCAGGGCCAGCGTACCGCCGGACTGCTCGTAGAGGGCAGTGGCGTCTAGCAGCGGGCCGACGATGTCGTGCTGCACCTGGCTCCGCGCCGCGTTGCCCAGGCGCACAGGCTTGGCCCCGCGGTGGCCCGAGAGATGCTCGAGCAGTACTTCATCCGGCACGTCGCCGCCGTCGATGGTCACCATCAGGTCGAGGTGCCCACGCTGCTCCAGGCTGTCGCGGACGAAGTGGAAGAAGCCCATGGCTTCGTCCGGGTAGCCGATCAGGTTCATGGCCCGGATCGCCATGGCGCTGTCGCGGGTCCACGAGTAGCGGTAGTCCCAGTTGCGCTCGCCGCCGGGGCTCACGGGCAGGCTGGTGGTGGGAGCGGCCACCATGGCGCCGGTCGGAGCGTACTGCAGCAGCTTCAGCATCAGCGCGGAGCGCTGCACGTCGTGACGCCAGGGCCCGTCGTAGTCGAGCTTCGCCGCCCACGAGCGCCAGAAGCGCCGCGTCTCGCGGAGATGCTCGAAGGGCCGATAGGCCGCGACGCGCTCCGGGCGCGTCGAGCGCCAGCTCATGACGATCCACAGGCGCTGACCACTGCGCAGGGTGAAACGGGCCCTCGCGCCACCGCTGGCGGTGCGCTCGAAAGCCACTCCGCCGCCGACGGAAAGGGTCAGGTGCTCGCCGCGGCTGCCCTCGGCAACGACGCCGTCTTCGACGATGCTGAGGTCGGTGGCTCCGCGGCCGTAGTCGAAGCGAGGTTCGAAGACGACCTCCATCTCCATCGAGCCCTCGCGGGCCTCGATCAGACGCAGCATCTCGTGCAGCGCTGAGCGCGGATCGCCGTTCCAGGGCATCAGGTCGGTGAGCACCACGGCACCTTCCCCCGGCCGGCGGAAGAGGGTCTGGAGCACGTTGGTGGCGTCGTCGTAGGCCTGAAGGCTCTCGTAGCCGTGGCCCGAAGGTGAGATGCGAAAGAAGCCGCCTCGTTCGCTGTCGAGCAGGGCACCGAACACACTGGGCGAATCGAAGCGAGGCAGGCACAGCCAGTCGACGGAGCCGTTCACACCCACGAGGGCGCAGGTGTGTCCCTCCCCGATGGCGCCGTAGCCGGTGCTCGCCGGCGGCGCACCGTCGACTTCGATGAAGCGGGAGATGCGCCGCGTGGCGGTGTAGATGTCCACCGGACCCCTCAGAGCCTGCATCGGCAGTCTACCGCGCAATGCTGAGTCGCGCGGCCGCCCGCGGTCGTTGCCGGCCCAGGCTGTGGCGGAGTCAGGCCGAGGCCGGGGAGGCGTCCGCCGGTCGGTCGAGGCGCCGGCCGGCCGGATCGAAGATGCGGGATCGCACCAGGTCGTGGCGGTGCAGCAGCCCCTGAAAGGAGGTCCAGAGCACGCCGAAGCCGTAGCGCACGGAGCGGCGGAAGTTGATGGAGGAGGCCTCCTCGAAATAGGCTGCCGGGCAGCTCACCTCTCCGATTTCGAAGCCGGCCAGGTGGATCTGGGCCAGCATCTGGTTGTCGAAGACGAAGTCGTCGGAGTTCTCCAGCAGGGGCAGCGCTTCGAGCACCTCTCGGGAGAAGGCGCGGTAGCCAGTGTGATACTCCGAGAGCTTGGCGCCGAGCAGCACGTTCTCGGCGGCGGTCAAGACCCGGTTCGCCACGTACTTGTAGCGTGGCATGCCGCCCGCGAGGGCGCGGCCGCCCAGCACGCGCGTTCCGATCACGACGTCGAACGGACCGTCCGTGATCAGACCGATCATCGCAGGAATCAGTTTGGGTGTGTATTGGTAGTCCGGGTGCAACATGATGACGACGTCCGCACCCATGCGCAGGGCTTCGGCGTAACAGGTCTTCTGATTGCCGCCGTAGCCCCGGTTGGTGTCGTGGACGATTGTGTGAAGCCCGAGCGAGCGTGAGATCTCCACCGTCTCGTCCGAGCTGGCATCATCGGTGACGAGCACCTCATCCACGAGGTCCAAGGGGATCTCGCGGTACGTCCGTTCGATGGTTCGGGCCGCGTTGTACGCGGGCATGACCACCACGATCTTGTTGCCGTGAAACAGGCTGCCTCTCCCTTTCGGCGTAGGTCGAGTATAAACTGGGAACCAGGGGCCGCCCGGGTGGCGAAATGGGTAGACGCGGGCGACTTAAAATCGCCTGGCCACGTGCCGTGCAGGTTCGAGTCCTGCCCCGGGCACCACTTGCTGGCTACACCTGCCGCCTGGCTGCCGGCGCCGCGCTCTGACCGGCCCACTGCCGGGCTGCGGGGACAGGGGCCAAAAGGGCTGGCGCGCTAGCTCAGCCGTCGAGAGCGGTGCGGTCCACCGCCTCTTGAACGCCCTCAGAGGCCAGCAGCTCCTCGAGGGCCTCACGATCCAGCAGGGTCGTGCGCTGGTAGCCCAGCTCGGGTAGCTCCAGCTCGAGGCGGTAGATCTCGCGCGGCGCCCGGAAGATCTGGCGGATGCGCAGCGCCCCGCCGCCCACGATCTCGTCTCGCAGAGAGCGCAGGATGCGCTGCGAGCGGATCTCGCTGCGTGTGAGCGGATCGACCAGCGCATCGAGTGCGCCGAGTCGATTTGCGATCTTGAAGGTGCCCCGCGGTCGCATGGAGACGGCAAGCATACCCGCAGACCCCGCTTTCCATCAAGCAGGATTCCTCGTCGGGAGCAGTTGCGAGAGAGAGCAAGACGCGTGCCGTTCGCTGCAGCGGAGAGGGACTTTCCGGCACGAGTTGAAGCGTGGTGCGCCCGCAGCCGCGAGGCGCAGGGCCGTCGCGTTCAGTAGGCCTGGTCGTCGATGTAGTGTTCGAGTTCCGAGAACTGCTCGGGCGCGCCACCGAGAAACTCGACTCCGATACCGGCTTCGGTCTCGTTTTCGTTGGGGCTCATGATGCGGCGCGTCCACGCCACTCGCCCGATGGCTTCCAGCGGCGCTCCGTTCGGAAGCTTCAGCTCAATCAAGACGCGGCGTCCCGGCGCGAGCGGCTCGGAGGTACGGACGAAGGCGCCGCCGCGTGACACGTTGGCGCAGTGCTCGGTGGTGGCCCGGAAGAAGGGGCGTCCAGTCCACTGGTCCCGCTCGGGCTCGAGCGTCGACACGCGCACCGGCAGAGCCGCAGGAATGCGCGGGTGGCGCCGCCTCGCACCGCCGCTGTCATCGTCCATGTGGGTACCCCCTGCTTGTGCAACTCATCGGCAAAACATCGCGTAGGTCTTGAGCTCGGCCGTGGCCGGAGGGGGCGGCTCGAAGCGTAGGGAACGCGCGAGCCGAAGGGGAGCCCTGGCAGTGGGTCGCGCTGGGCGGCCCTCGTGGCATCTCAAGCCCATCGCGGGAGGCGACGAGAAGACACGTGCGTTCGAAGCGATGGGCCATCCCCTTGCCTGGAGGGGAGGGCGGAGGGCCGCATGGGCCGACACGGAATCGGCGGGGAGCCGTTGCTCTCGCCGGAGCAGCGCGAGTGGCTGGGCCTCGACGAGTCAGATTCCATACGCTTGCTGTCGGCGAGTGGCCGCACCATCACGCTCGAGCGCACTCGGGGTGACAGCGTTGCCCTGCCGTGGGATCACGAGCTGGTTCTGAGTGCGCAGGTCCGCGCCTTTCCCATCGCGGATTGTCTGCACCTGGTGCACGCGGCTGCCAAGTCCGGCTTCCTGTTCTTCGAGGACGAGGGCCACGAGAAGTCCGTCTACCTCCACCGCGGC
>Ga0255058_10002381_pt1 | contig 10359 bp, 8 predicted proteins | sample Cases_109_9_MG_FD_188637 | JGI IMG/M metagenome (GOLD analysis project Ga0255058, IMG submission 188637) | Seawater microbial communities from Amundsen Gulf, Northwest Territories, Canada - Cases_109_9 | ecosystem: Environmental > Aquatic > Marine > Gulf | place: Canada: Northwest Territories... | reverse complement strand
CAGATACACCCAGCAAGGGGCAAAAGAAGTTTGTATCTATGTCATTGACAATGAATTGGCCAAATCGGACCTTTAGCCCATTTCTAATCCTGCTTGGTTGAAGAAATAATTTATAGCCGCGGACAAAAATCGGTTTCCGTCGGCGTGTGTCGAGTGCGTGTAACAAACGGGCGGCTACAATTTGAAAATATTGAAAATAGCCATTGAGGGTCAGACGCCAACAAGCAGCTTGTTTTAATGGGCGAATGGCTGAAACGATTTTGCAGTAGGCGCTTTGCAGGTTCATTTTTCCTTGACCTTGATTTTTTCAGTTATATTTTGGTATGATAGGAATTATTTTTTGGGATAATAAAGGTTTTGGTTTTTGGGTTCGAAAATAACGTTTCAAAGGGGGTAAAAGAAAATGAAAAGACTATCGATCTTGTGCAGTTTATTCATTTTGTCCACTTTGTTTGGATGTGCTCCAGGAACTAGAAGTGGAGAAACCATCGGTACCATAACCGGTATACTTGCAGGTGCGATTATTGGTTATCAAGTGGGTGGAGATGATACGGCAAAGACTGTTGGTGCAGGGGTAGGTCTTGTTGTCGGGGGTCTTGTTGGTTCACAACTGGGTAAAATGTATGATAAACTAAATAGGGAAGAGCAGCGTGTTCATGAATCGACGATAAGCAGTTCAATCGAAACTTCCGAAATAGGGGAGGGGAATCAATGGTATAACCCTGAAACCGGCAATTCCGGGAGAGTCATTATTACAAAGGAGGAAGAATATTGCAGGGAATATCAACAGACGGTCGTTATCGGAGGCAAAGAACAGAAGGCTTACGGAACCGCTTGCAGACAGCCCGATGGAAGCTGGAAGATCCAAAATTAGATATGTTTGGTGTTTAAATAAGACAGGAGACGTTATGAAAGTTCAATGTCCCGAGTGCAATGCAGGATATCAGGTCGATGAGGAAAAAATTCCTGAAAAAGGGACTTACACCCGATGCAAAAAATGTCAGACTCGGTTTTTGATTCAAAGGGAACCAGAGGAAAAAAAGTCTGGGCCGGCGAGGGTTGCGATGAAAACCACTTCTGAACATAAACAACTCATCGACCAATACCTAGCGCAGGATGATCAGGGGGCAGCAGCAAAGCTTCTTCTTGAACTGATTACAAAATGCGCGAGAGAGAAGAACTTTCCCGAAGCCGAAACGCTAATGGACAAACTGTATGAAGCTGCCCCCCTCGCTTTGAACGAGATCGTTAAAGCCGGTGAAGCGATCGAGGAAGAAAAACAAAAATCGATGGATTCAGAACATTTGGAAATCTGGTCCGACCTGTATCAGTCCCTGGAGCCTGATGAAGCCGTTCAACTCTATTATTCGATGAATGAAACCACATTGAAACCCGGTCAGCTGCTTTTTGAGCAGGGTCAACACAACTTGAATCTCTATTTTGTTCAGTCGGGGTTTTTGAAATTGTTTTATCAAGATCCCGCAACCCAAGAGGAAGCCATTTTAAAGGAATTGTCTACCGGTGATGTTGCGAATGTAATCTCATTTTTTTCTTTCACACAATGCACGCATACGCTTGCCGCCCTATCTGAAACAAAACTAACCTATCTGGAAAAAGAGATATTGACAAAATGGAAAGAAAAATTTCCAGGAATCGAAGCCAAACTAAAACAGTTTTGCCAGAACCAAGAGACCATCGACCAACTAATTCAAAAAGAAGATCTGGATCTTAGGAAAAAAGGACGGATCAAAACGTCGACCATTGCGATGGTTCAACTTCTGGATGATTCGGATCGGCCGATATTAAGCCCCTTTAAGGTAACACTATATGACATCTCAGCCGGTGGCCTCAGTTATAATGCCCGTCTCAATAAGGGGGAAGAGGCCGAACGATTGTTGGGAAGTAATTTGGTTTTGCAATTAACATCAACGATTTTGACCGGAAAACAACAAATATCTCAAAAAGGAAAGATCATTGCAGTAAATCTTTTGCCTTTTGGGGAGAGTTCCGTTCATGTGGTTTTCCAAACCCCACTGGATGAACGGACTGTTGAAATTATCGGGAATTTAAAGGAAGAGGATTGAACCGCAAACATCGAGTACATTCCCTGTCCTGCTTGAAAGCGGAATTACGGGGTTCTTTAACCCTTTTTAGAAGAAATGCTCGATGATTCTCTGAGCGCGCCACGGCTGAACGAGAAAAAAATACCCACAGTGCAGATAAGAGTAAAAATGAACAGGATTGTTTTGAAGCTTTTCAAAAATAAGGCATACGTTGATGGGGTGATCTGTAATTTTCCCAGGATGATCGCAAAGACAACCGTGGCCGTTGCCATGCTGAACATCTGCCCAAGGAGCCTCATGGTTGCAACCGCACCCGATGCGATACCATAATGCTTTTTTTCAACAGAGCTCATTATCGCATTCATATTTGGAGAAGAAAACAATGCGAATCCGAAACCGAGCATTGATAAAATTGCAATGAGATAGGCGATGGATGTGGTTTCCCCAATGGTAATTAATTGAACCAACCCGAGTACAGTGACGGCCATCCCTCCTGAGGCAATGATCCGGGGTTCGATTCTATCAGACCATCTTCCGGCTAAAGGAGAAAGAGAGGCCATAACGATCGGCTGAGCGATGAGAATCAACCCCGCGCTCCTAGGGCCCATCCCTTTAATGAATTGTAAATAAAGACTTAAGAGAAATGTAATTGCAAAGGTGGCTGCATAGTTGATAAGTGCGGCAAGACTGGAAAAAGCAAATAATTTATTGTTCCGAAAAAGCTTGAGTTCAAATACAGGACTGTTTGCTCTCTGCTCCTGTTTTGCAAATGCGATAAATCCCACCACACCGACGGCCATCATAAAGTAGGCGGTTTTGTTTGGCAACAGGGAGGCCCCGCATATTAACGTTAACAGCGCACACCCATATAAAATACTTCCAATCGTATCGAATTTTTCTCCCTTCTCTCCTACCCATTCTTTCTTTAAGTATGTTAAGGTAATGTAAATAGAAACAAGCCCGAAAGGGACAGTGGCAATAAAAATACTTCTCCAGCCGAAATGGTGGGTGAGGGCCCCACCGACAAAGGGACCGACGGAAAGTCCGATGTAAACCGCGGCTACATAAATTCCTATGGCGCTACCCCGTTTATTGAGGGGAAAAACAGACGTCAAAATTGCCATGCCGGTGGTAACGATCATCGCAGTCCCCATCCCTTGAAAAATCCTTAAGATGATCAGCATCCAGACTGATATGGAAAAGGCTGTTAGAAATGTGGATAAAACAAAAACCATTAGCCCCAAGGCGAATGTTTTTTTTCTACCGTGAATGTCTGCTAGTTTACCGAAGGGGACAAGAAAAACAGCGGTTGATAGAAGATAAGAGGTTGCGATCCAGCTCAAAAGCACTGCACTAACCGAAAATTCCTTCTGAATTGCAGGCAGCGCCACATTTACCGCTGAAATCATGAACGGCCCCATAAATGAGGTAAAGGTGGCAACCATCAATGTGGGGGTTTCTAATGATCGATCATCTGACATCAGAAGATAGCTAAATCCATTTTGGTCGTGACTTTAGTGGCCGTCAGCGTTCAGGCTCATCGTCCTTTCGATCTTTGCCCGGCATTTTGTTCATCAAATCTTCGAGGCCGATCATGGCAAGTTTTTCTGCCGTCATCCATCGGCCCTTGCCCCGAAGAAATGTGGCAAGATCCAGCAGATTATCAAATAAAGCCTGCTGGGTCTTATCAAAACGGCCCCTCCAGAGGAGCGCACCGTCTGCCGGTCGGATAAGCTGTAAATCAAATGCAACCGATGAAGCCCTCTGAACCCCATAATCGGCACCTATCCTCTCACGCCATCTATATAATCGGCCAACCAGCACTGCATCGGCTTCAAACGCCTTGCCCACCTCTTGAAACAACAATAGCGATTCTAAATCAAAGTTTTTATCCGATTCAACAATTATTGAAATGGCACCCATGGCCTGGTCCGGCGATATGAGATCATATTCTCCACCGGCGATAAGTTTTTCAAACATGAGGTCCGTCATCATATCGGCTACACCCTCAGGAACCGGTTCCGCCATAAAGACGGCACCGGAAATTGCATCTCGAATCAACCCGGGTTCATCTCCGGGTAAAAGGGCGGATTTGAAGCCGGTGAATACCAGTCGATTGACCTTAAAAAAGAACGCCCTGTGTTTAAGAAACGTTTCATTTCGAATTTGGCATCCGGAAATGAGCAGGAAGACAAGAAAAAGAAATGTCATAGAAAACAGGGATAAATTTTTTACAACCTTTTGAATCATGCCGATTTCCTTTACAACAAACTGCATCATTTCAGCTATGCGTAAGAATAAGAAAAGGGGCCGGATGTGTCAAGTAATTCAATTCCTTTTTGCAAGGGAATTGAACCGAAACAGCGAGTGAATCTTAGAATAAGATCTCAAGTTTCGCACCCCCAATGGGGCATGGTGTCGCATCTGGTGTGGGGTAAATAAAATTTTTTGGAAAAACAATGAGGCAATCAGTTTGAACCGGTATCCATAAAGTAATCACCGTACACAGGCACGCGATTGTCTGGTTTCTTTTGTAATATCAGTTGCTTCTGAAATGATAACTCTTAAAAGGTTTTGTGCCGTTGTCAAAGCGCTCATCATCAATTTTTTCCAGAAAAATTTCTTTTTACCCTATGCCTGATGCGACTTTCCTTAAAATATCAGGTGCGAAACTTGAGTAAGATAATTTTCTTATCGGTGGAATCCCGCTGAAGCGGGACTTTCGCTTGCTGTAGTTTTCTTCAATGATAATCCCCAAAGCTGGGAAAAAATCATTCCGGACAGCATCAACCCACACCCGAATGCTTCCCTGACCGTCAGGATTTCGCCCAAAACGATTCGACCGCCGACAGCCGCAAAGACCGCTTCCAGACTCAAAAGGACCGCCGCATGGGCTGGATGGGCGTTCCGCTGCCCGACGACCTGTAAAGTGTAGCCCACACCGACCGAGAGGGCGCCGCCATATAAAATCGGAACCGCCGCACGGAAGAGTCCATAAAGTGTAAATGCTTCGAAAAAGAACGCCGCGATCAGGCTCAAGATAGCGCATGTTGCATACTGAAAAAAGGCGAGTTGCAAAGAATCGATTTTAGATGAGAGCCATCCGATGATGAGGACATGCCCAGCCCAGAAAAATGCGCCGATAATTTCCAGCAAATCACCGAAGGAGATGGTCAAGTGTTCGGTTACACTCAATAGATATAGCCCAACTGCGGCCAGAGATACACCGATCCAGGTACCGAAACTTGTCTGCGTTCCCAAGAAAAGCGCAAGGAGCGGGACAATAACCACATAAAGTCCGGTTATAAAACCTGCATTTCCAGCGGTCGTATAGACCAGCCCCACTTGTTGAAAAGATGCACCGGAAAATAGAGCGAAGCCGGCCAGGGCACTAGCTGAAATGGTCGTTTTTATCCCCGAGGAGACCGACTTTTTTGCCGGATGAATCGGTTGCAGCCCATTTTTTAGAACCAAGGGCAAAAGGACCAGGCAGCCGAGGGCAAACCGGACCCCATTAAACAAAAATGGTCCAATATGAACCATCCCTACCCGTTGGGCCACAAAGGCGAAGCCCCAAATGATCGCGGCAAGAAGAAGCAGGCCGTCGGATTTCAGTAAATTTCTCAATCTCCCATTTTTGCCATGAAATCGTCATACAGGGTTTCAAGTGCGAGTTTGTGTTTTGCTTCTTCCTGGCAAAGAATTTTGAAAAGTTTCTCTGTATCTTCTTTTTGAGCCTGTTTCAGGAGATCATTGTAAAGTTTCAGCGCTTTTTCCTCCCGTTTCATGGCAATGAGCAGGATATCGCTGTATGGCATCCCTTTTTTGTAATCCATGTCGATGGTGTAATCGCTGCGTTTTAAGTCAGGTATCCATTTAAGCTTATATTTACCGATCCTTTCATCGATACCACCCTGTTCCAATTTTTCAAGAAGGGCCCGGTGCTTGTGTTCTTCTCGAGCGAACTCCTTAAACATCTCTGTTGATCCTGAAAAGGGTTCTTGTTCGCTGATCGTTTCATAGAATGCGGCAGCCTCTTTTTCTTTCTCAATAGCAAAATGGATAATCTGCTTTAGATCTTTAAATCGCATCGCTATCTCCCTTCGGTGTGAATTGAACCCAATTGTACGATGCGGTTCCTGTTGAAATCAAGTAGATTTTCTCTCTCTTTTCGATTGAACACATCGACTGGTGATCTTAATTCTTTGTAGAAACCAGACCATTGCGTGCCTGTGCACGGTGATTACTTTATGGATAACGGTTCAAACTGATTGCCTCATTGTTTTTCTAAAAAATTTTATTTACCCCACACCAGATGTGGCACCGTGCCCCATTGGGGGTACGAAACTTGAATACTAAATTCTTGACATCAATTGGTTTGTTATATATATCTACTCGCTTGGCCAATTTTCCGGCTAACTTACAGGACGCTGAATCAAGGAGTAAATAATGACAGCATCGGCACTCGAATTCAAACCCGAAAGTGCAAATTCTCTAATGAAAGAGGTCATGGAACGGTCGGGGCAGAACCTGACGGCCTGTTATCAGTGCAGGCGCTGTGCGGCCGGCTGCCCGGTCGGTGAGGAAACCGGATTTGTTACGCCGGACCGGCTCATTCGAATGGTGGCGTTCGGTGACCGGGAACAGGCGCTAAACAATCAATTGGTCTGGAAATGCGTGTCCTGCTATACCTGTGGTACAAGGTGCCCCAACGATATTCAAACCGCCAGGATCACCGAAACCATAAAAAAGATGTCCAAAGAAGCCCATCTGGAGGCATTGAACCATAAAGTCGCCCATTTTCATAAAAGTTTTATTGATGCAGGTCTGGGCCGGGGTCGGATCAATGAAATGTCGTTTATGACTTCCTATGAAATAAAAAATACGATAAAAGAAATAAAAAAACTGAATTTTAAAAATATTTACAGAGAGTTAAAACAGCAGTCCAAACTCGGTCTTTCGATGGTCAAACTCAAACGCATGCATTTTGGGTTTCAGTCGGCCAAGGGACGAAAAGAGCTGAAGCGCCTTTATAAGATGAAAGATAAAATACGAGGTTAACAATGGATATTGCGTATTATCCCGGATGTAGTTTGCACGCCTCTTCCTCACTTTATGATGTTCAGAGCCGGCGAATATTCAGTGAAATCGGTATTTATCTCAAAGAAATAGAGGATTGGAACTGCTGCGGAGCGACTTCCGCCGGAAAAGTGGATGACCTGCTGGCGGTGGCGATGCCCGCTCGAAATCTGGGGATTGTCGAAAACGCCGGCTTTTCCGAAATGGTGATCCCGTGTTCAGCCTGCTATTCGAGGACCCTGGTCGCCCAAAAAGTCCTCGATGAAGCGCCGGCTTTAAAGGAAGATATCAACGCCGAACTCTCGAAAAAGATAAGGGGAAAGATCAAGGTTTCATCTATTTTGGAGGTGCTTCTTACTGCGGTTGCGTCAGGGGAGCTGGCGGAAAAGGTAACCCAAAAGCTCAAGGGGCTCAAACCGGTATGCTATTATGGCTGCCTGCTGACCCGGTTTCCACAAACGGTTTCTGTACCGGATGATGTGGAGAATCCACAAGGGATGGAGAAGATTTTGAAGGTGCTGGGTGTCAATGCGATCGATTGGAGCTATAAGACCGACTGCTGCGGTGCTTCCGCCGCGGTTAACGATGAAGAGACCGGACTCAAACTGATGGCAAGCATCATGGGGGATGCGGTTGCAAGGGAAGCGAACTGCTTTGTGACCACCTGCCCCATGTGCCAGATGAATATGGATGCCTATCAGGAGCGTTTTTGTGAAAAATATGATATCCCGCAGCGACTGCCCGTCTATTTTATCACCGAACTGATCGGAGTTGCCATGGGAATCAGTCCGGGGGAACTGCAAATCGATCGGCATTTTGTTGAGAGCACCCGGCTTTTGAAGGAGTTAAACCTGGTATGAGTGAAAAAGAATCTACCAAAACCACAAAAAGTGGAGCTGTTCTGATCGTGGGTGGCGGAATCGGTGGAATGCAGGCCGCGCTCGATCTGGCAAATACCGGCTTTAAAGTCCACCTGGTGCAAAAAGACTCGGCCATCGGTGGGACCATGGTTATGCTGGACAAAACCTTTCCCACCGGGGACTGTTCGATGTGCATGATTTCGCCCAAAATGGTGGAACTGGGCCGGCATCCTGATATTGATCTTCATACCCTGGCCGAGGTGATTTCGGTGGAGGGAGAGCCGGGTAGATTTATGGCCAAGGTCAGGCAGCAGCCCCGCTATGTCGATCCGGAATTGTGCACCGGATGCGGGATCTGCGAGGAGAAATGTCCCAAAAAAGTCAACAGTGAATACGAACAGGGCCTTACGGTCAGAAAGGCGATTTACTCCCTCTTTCCCCAGGCCTTGCCGGATACCCGTGTCATCAGTCGGCCGGATTGTATTTATTTCAAAAAAGGAAAGTGCAAAGCCTGCGAGAAGTTCTGTCCGGCCGGTGCGATCAAATGGGATGACACGGAGAAGGTGTTTGATGTAGAAGTCGGGGCGATTATTCTCAGCCCGGGGCTCGATCGATACGACCCGGCGGGCCGGCAGGAACTGGGTTTGGGTAGATGGCCGAATGTGGTCACTTCCATCCAGTTCGAGCGTATGCTTTCGGCTTCCGGACCCTATCTAGGTGTGGTTAAGCGGCCCGGGGATGGAAAGCACCCCCGGAAGATCGCATGGATTCAATGTGTTGGTTCCAGGGATTCCCACAACGCAAATCCCTGGTGTTCATCAGTATGCTGTATGTACACCACCAAACAGGCGGTCATTGCAAAAGAACATGACCGTCTGATCGAGCCGACGGTTTTCTATATGGAGATGAGGGCTTTTGGCAAGGATTTCGATAGGTACATCGATCGTGCCAAGGATGAGCTTGGCATACGTTATCAAAGGGCGATGATTTCAGCGGTTCGGGAGGAACCCGGAACCGGCGATCTTAATTTCAGGTATGCAAAGGAAGATGGAACACTGGTTGAAGAAACCTTTGACATGGCGGTGCTTTCCATCGGCCTTGAACCGCGTGGAGACGCCGAAGCGTTCGCCAAGATTTTCGGTATCGAACCGAACGCTTACCAATTTGCAAAGACCACTGAGTTTAACCCGGTAGAGACCTCCCGACCCGGCATATATGTTACCGGCACTTATCAGGGACCGAAGGACATTCCAGAGACCGTGATGCAGGGGAGTGCCGTGGCAGGCAGCACAATGGCGCTTTTGGGTGAATCCCGCGGCACTGAGATAATGGTCAAAAAATTACCTCCAGAGCGGGATGTAAAAACAGAAGACCCCCGTGTCGGATTATTCGTCTGCCACTGCGGAATTAATATTTCCCAGACCGTCGATGTGAAAAAGGTGGCAGAAGAAGGGGGTGAGCTGCCCGATGTTGCCCACTCCGAGGATTTGCTTTATGCCTGTTCCCAGGACAGCCAGGAAAAGATCAAAAAACTGGTCAAGGAGAAAAAGCTGAACCGGGTTGTGGTCGCAGCCTGTACCCCCAGAACCCATGAGCCACTTTTTCAAGAGACCATTCGGGATGCCGGCATTAACAAGTACCTGTTTGAGTTGGCTGATATTCGCGAACAGTGTTCATGGTGTCATATGGGACAAAATAAAGCCGCAACGGAAAAGGCCATGGATATCGTAAAAATGAATGTTGCCAAGGCAAGGCTTCTTGAACCGGTCGAAACCGGCTCTGTTGATGTCACCCACGCTGCGATGATTATCGGCGGCGGTATCGCCGGAATGGTGGCGGCTATTTCACTGGCGGATCAGGGTCATCATGCCCATATTGTCGAAAAAGAAAGCCGTTTGGGCGGTTTGGTCAACAACCTCTATCGCACCCTTGACGGGAGCGATGTCCAGGCTTTTTTATCGGATAAAATTGCGCAGGTGGAACAACATCCAAAAATTACGATACACCTGGGCGTTGAAGTCAAAAAGACCGACGGTTTTGTCGGCAACTTCAAAACAACATTGTCCGACGGCACCTTCCTGGAACACGGCGTCATATTGATTGCAACCGGCGGCCAGGCCTATGAGCCGACCGAATACCGGTTTGGGGAGACCGACCGGATTATTACACAACGGGATCTCGAAGGCCGGTTAGAGCGCGAAGTTCCCCAGCCGGGCCAACGTTATGTGATGATCCAGTGTGTGGGGTCCCGTGAAGAACCGAGCAACTACTGCTCCAGAATCTGTTGCCAGGATGCGATCAAAAACGCCATCTCCATTAAAGAGAAATCGCCGGGCTCACAGGTGACCATCTTTTAT
>Ga0255058_10002380_pt1 | contig 10360 bp, 7 predicted proteins | sample Cases_109_9_MG_FD_188637 | JGI IMG/M metagenome (GOLD analysis project Ga0255058, IMG submission 188637) | Seawater microbial communities from Amundsen Gulf, Northwest Territories, Canada - Cases_109_9 | ecosystem: Environmental > Aquatic > Marine > Gulf | place: Canada: Northwest Territories... | reverse complement strand
TGGAGAGGCGGCGGAATCCGTCGGGCTCGGGCTGCACGTCGGCATCCACGCCGGCGACGTGATCGAGGAGGACGGGAACGTCTTCGGCGGCGCGGTGAACATCGCCGCGCGCGTCGCCGCCGAGTCGGCGCAGGGTGAGGTGCTGGTGTCGGACACGGTGCGGAGTCTGGCTCGCACCTCGGCGGGTGTATCGTTCGACGACCGTGGTGAACACGCGCTGAAAGGGATCGAGGAGCCGCAGCGGCTGTTCGCGGTTCGACGCGGGGCCGATGACTGAGCCACAGATCCAGTACCTGCAGACAGAAGACGGTGTGAGCATCGCCTACGCCACTATAGGCGAAGGTAAGCCTCTCGTGATCCTTCGGCCCTGGGCGGCCTCCATCGAGCAGGACTGGGAGAATCCGGACGGACGCGCCTTCCTGTCTGAGCTTGCCGAAGGTCGCATGGTCGTGACGTTCGATCGGCGCGGCGTCGGCGCTTCTCAGCGCGAAGTCGATAACATCTCGTTGGAGGAACAGCTTCTGGACTTTCGTACCGTGATCGACGCTCTGCGACTGGAGCAGTTCGATTTCATCGGGCAAGAAGACGGTGGGACTATCGCCGTGGCCTACGCTGCCCAGAACCCGGAGCGAGTGTCCAAACTAGTGCTCTTCTGGCCGGTAATCGTCGGCACGGACGTCTCCAGCCCGGAGGCGGCGAGGAGTCTTGCGGACCTCATGCGAAACAATTGGTCGCTCGCTCGCCGCGCGATGGCTGATTCTGTCTTCCCGACCGGCCCGCTAGAGCAGCAGAAATGGGCGTCGGCCTACTGGCGCGGCGCAATGTCTGGAGAGGTTGCGGCGAAGTACTTCGAGTGGTACACGAGTGAGGATGTACGGGAGCGTGCAGCCAAGGTGAAAGCCTCGACCCTCGTCCTGTGCCGGCGCCGACAGCAGAACGTCCCTGTCCGCGCGAGCCGAATGGCTGCGGCTTTGATACCGGACGCGAAGCTCATCGTGCTGGACGGGGACATGGGGATTCCCTACGCTGACGAACCACCGCTGGACCAGATCGGGCGGTTCCTTGACGAAGGAATCCCCGAGCCACTCTCCGCGCCACAGCCGACAGCCAGCGCCGTGCACACGATCCTCTTCACAGACGTCGAAGGCTCCACGGCTCTCACCGACCGCCTCGGCGATACTAAGGCCCGCGACCTACTTCGAGAGCACGAGAGGATCACCCGCGACGCGCTCAAGGCGCACGGCGGCTCCGAGGTGAAGACGATGGGGGACGGGTTCATGGCCTCGTTCGGCTCGGCCACGAAGGCGCTGGAGTGCGCCATCGCGATTCAGAACGCCTTCGCTGTGCGCAACGAGACAGCGGAGGAACCGATCAAGGTGAGGATCGGGCTGAACGCTGGCGAACCGATCGCAGAGGATGATCCCGGTGGGCGTGGTGACCTCTTCGGTACCGCCGTGAACATGGCGGCACGAATCGCCGCGAAGGCGGATGGCGGGGAGATACTGGCGTCGAACGTGGTGAGGGAGCTGGTGGCGGGTAAGGAGTTCTTGTTCAACGACCGCGGCGACACGGAACTGCGTGGCTTCGAAGACCCCGTGCGGGTGTACGAAGTGCGCTGGCGAGACTCGGATGCGCAATGAACTTTCCGACAAGCATCGCCGAGATTACGCCAGAGTGGCTGACGGATGCCCTCAAGAGCACGGACGCCATTCGTGACTCGACCGTGACGTCGCTTGAGACAACGATCTTGGGCGAGGGCGCGGGCTTCATTGGTCAGCTGGCGCGCCTGACCCTGGAGTACGACCAGCCGGAGGCCGGATCCCCAAACGCGCTTGTCGCCAAGCTGCCCGCCAAAGCGCCGGAGAACCGCGAACTGGGAGACCTGTTCCGGCTCTACGAACGTGAGTGCCGGTTCTACGAGGACCTCGCGACTCGCGTTGAGTTGCGAACGCCACGCTGCTACTACATCGGGATGGACACTCAACGAGGAGACTTCCTCCTGCTGCTCGAGGACTTGGCTCCAGCGCAGGTTGGCGACCAACTGAAGGGGTGTTCGAGCGCTGACGTGGAACTTGCCCTACGCGATCTTGGCACGTTTCACGCAGGCTGGTGGCAGAGTCTTCACCTGGACGAGCTGGAGTGGATGCCGACACTCAACGACCCACTAATCGTTGGCACTTTGATGCAGGCCTACCAGGACATCTGGGACCAGTTCCTGGATCGCTTCCAGGCCGGGTTGACCTCGTCGATGCTCCGCACCGCGGAGCGCTTTGGAAAGCACTTTGACAAGATCACCGCTCGACTTGCTGAGCCCCCGTGCACGATTACCCATGGGGACTACCGGCTGGACAACATGTTCTTCGGATCTGACGGCAGCGAGCCTGTCTTGACGATGATCGACTGGCAGGTTGCCGCGAGGGGCCGCGGGGTGTTCGACGTTACGTATTTCCTTACGAGCGCGCTTGAACCAAACGAGCGTCGGTCGAAGGAGGTTGACCTCCTGAAGCGATACCATCGTGGTCTCGTCCAGGCGGGCGTTGGGGATTACAGCTACGAACAGTGCTTTCTGGACTATCGGCTGTCGGCGTTGTACTGCCTCGCCTATGCTGTCATCGCCGCCGGTTCAGTCGATCTTGTGAACGATCGAGCCGTCGCGCTCACCAACGCAATCGTCGAACGTGACTTCGCGGCCGTCGAAGACCTGGACGCGGCGGACCTCTTGCCTGCATGAACGGCGGGCGCTGATCGGCTGCGCCGCGGAGTTGTACGTCTTCTTGGCGTACCGTGGGTTCGAATCCCACCCCCTCCGCCAGCCCGTCTCGCTAGCCAAGTTTGTATCGCCAGTCGGAGTCTATGGCGTGTACGTAACCTGTACCGCGATCCAGTCCATTCTGTAGCGCCGGTCGACTGCACCAGCTACATCCGTGATCCGAGCCCGGAAATTAGCGTTCACGAGCTCGTTCGGAGGGTTCCACGTGTGGCCCCAGGTATCGCTGGAGGAGCCGAGGAAGAACGTCGACTGTACCGTGCCTATGGTCGGCGTTGTTTTGGCAGCGGTCCAGCTGGCGCCTCCGTCCCACGACAGTTCGACGCAAATGAAGGGCGCCCCGATCGTGTCATCGACCCGGGCGTCGAGCCGCACCTCGATGCCATCGACGGTAGACCCGCCTGGAACGCTGATACCGTAATCGTAGAAGCGGTGCCGGTCCTTGCCGGCGTCGCTGCACGACGTGACGGTGTTGGTGCCACTGTCTCGGTCCTCGGCCGAATTTGCATCCAGAGCAAACGCGTTCGTTGGATTTTTCTCGTAGCCGTCGCCGTCCCCACCCGTGCTAACAGCTTCCGCGGCTGGACTTAGATAACCCGTGTTCGTCTGCCCGAAGCTGGCGGCGGTGGAGAACGTGTTGCCCCCGTTGGAATCAGCGTCTGTGAACAGGCCGGCGGCGCTCCGCCCGAAGATAACGACCGTTACTCCTACCGTCAACCAGATTAAAACCAGTGAAACACGGACCGAATTCATGACGCATCAGGCGTTAGGAGGGATGTCTGTCCTCTGTCGTCCAGATGTCCTGCAACGTCGGTAAAATTCCTCCCGATCGCCTGGGTGTTTCTCACCGAATTAGCCCGTCGCGTACCGCGAGTGTCTGTCTATCGCCTCCTGACAGTTTCAGTCATGCCGGTGGGCCGGCACATGGCAGGAAATGAGTACATTCGTAACAAGTTCTCGGTAGATTCCGCAGTTTTTACCCGCGTCGCGCGCGGCGGGCGTGTAATAATGCCTGCCGAGGCGAGCCACCTCTGGGCTGACGCTTCACGCGACGTGTACCGGTAGGAGTGGCCCAACACCCTACGGCCTGGAGAGCTACGATCATGTGGAACCGCTTTGGCGGTCGCGGCGGATCCAAGACCGCCAGTCGCGGACTGAGAGCGGTCGATGACCTGACGACCGCCGTGCTCGCAGCGTTGTCCGAACACGTTGCCATAGTCGACGGGGACGGCAAGATCATCGCGGTGAACAGGGCATGGAAAAGCTTCGACTGCGAACGCGGCGACTCCGGCCTCCAACGCTCGGGCATTGGATCGAACTACCTCGAAGTCTGCGAGGCAGCCGAGCGAGCCCGAAGCGGCGGTGTCGAGGGAGCAGTCCTCGGCCTGAGGGCAGTGCTCGAGGGATCGAGATCGCATTTCTCGCTGATATACGTCTGTCTCTCAGGATCGGGGCGGCAGTGGTTCCGGATGTCGGTTACGCCGATCGGGTCGCCACCAGATGGGGCTATAATCTCGCACGCGAGTGTGGAAGAGCCCGCACCGGCCGGCGAAGCGCCGCTTACGGCAACCAACGCTGCAGTCGAGACCGGCGAGCCTCTTCTTCGTGTCTTGACGGAAAACCTGGCGAAGACGATTGGCGCCCACTTCGCGTTCCTGTCGGAGGTAGTTGACCAAAGGGCCGGAAGGGTTCGGCTCATTGCGCTGTGGACGGGCGATCGGTTCGAGAAAAGCTTCGAGTACGACGTTGATGGCACTCCGTGCCGGGACGTACTAGCCGGGAACCTCTGCCTGTACCCGGTGGACGTGCAGGAACTTTTCCCGAATGACGCCTGGCTCAAGGAGATCGCGGCGGAATGCTATCTAGGGGTCCCATTGTTTAGTGTCGCCGGAGAAGTCCTCGGGCATGTGGGGGTTATTCACGACCAGAGTCTCGACAACTTCGCACTCGCCGAGCAAGTGTTGCGGGCCGTCGGGGCGCAAGCGAGCGTAGAGCTGGAGCGCATGCGCTTGCTGAGGAGCTCGCAGAAGAGCGAGAGGACGGGACGGGCGCTCCTGAACGCCACGTCGGAATCAGCGATGTTGCTTCAGCCCGACGGGACGATCGTTGACGTAAACGAAGTGGCCGCGGTCAGACTGGGTAGAACCGTGGAAGGGGCTGTTGGCGCCAACGTATTCGACCTGCTCCCTCCCGAACTGGCGGCAACGAGAAAGGCGGCGACGGACAAGGTCCTGGCCTCCCGCAAGCCCCTGCGGATTGAGGAAGAGCGGGCCGGCACGCACTTTGAAAGTTCCATCTCTCCCGTGCTGGATCCACAGGGGAACGTTGAGTGCGTGGCCATCTTCGCCAGCGATGTCACGGCGAGAAAGGTCGCGGAAGAGCGGTCGCAGCGGAACGAGGCGAAAATCAGGTCGCTTGTCGAATCAGCAAACGAAGGGATAGTGAGTGTGCGCAGCGACGGCCGCATAGAGTTAGCAAACTCCGCGGCTGAGAGGATGTTCGGCTACGATCGGGGTGAGCTGGATGGACAGTCGATCGAGACTCTAGTACCTGAGGGCCATCGAACCAAACACGCCGGTCTTCGAATAGACTACATCTCGGACCCAGAGCCAAGGCCGATGGGTATGGGGCCAGCGCTGGTCGGCAGACGGAAGAATGGAACTGAGTTTTCGGTGGAGATCAGCCTGAGCCCACTGGAGGGCACGTACGACGGACAGACCATGGCAACGATCTCCGACATCACTGATCGCGAGCGGATGGAGGAGCAGCTGCGTCAGAGCGCAGAGAGGAACGCCGCTCTGGTAGCCGCGATCCCGGACATGATGTTCACGCTTGACAGACATGGTGTGTACCTTGATTTCGTGCCGGCGGAGGGATATGGGCCCTACGTCACAGCAGACCAGCTTCTCGGCAAGACGGTGTATGACGTGTTGCCGACATCTCTTGCTCAAGACACGATGCAGGGACTCGAGGCCGCGCTGGACACGGGGCGCCAACAGCCGCTCGCGTACGAACTGGAGCTGGACGATGGGAGGCACGATTATGAAGCTCGGATCGTCAAGTCGAAGGAAGACGAAGCTCTCATGATCGTGCGCGACGTGACTGCCGCCAGGCGCCTGGAACGAGAAGAGCAGCTTCGTAGGGAACGTGACACGCTGGAAGGCAAAGTCGAGAAGGAGATGCTCGGCAAGAACCCATACGGGCTCACTTTCCGTGAGCTCACAGTCCTGCACCTGGCGGCAAACGGCGAAGCCGATAAGGCGATAGCCGATCAGTTGGGAATCAGCACGTCCACGGTCAGCAAGCACGTCGCCCATATCCTCGGCAAAATGGCCGCCGCTTCTCGCACAGAGGCTTGCGTCCGCGCTGTGCGAGAAGGACTCCTGACTTAGACGATCGAGCGAAAGGACCGCAAGGTGCCGACCGTTGTAGGTCTTCTTGGCGTACCGTGGGTTCGAATCCCACCCCCTCCGCCACACACCCCGGCTGCAGGTCGTCCGATTGACAGCTTCCCACCACCTCAATTACCTTTCGGTCATTCGCGTCGTCACTCTCGCCAGGAGGCTCTCATCAAGCGTCTACTCATCGGACTGCCGTTCTTCCTGGGGGCAACGATCGCTTTCGTCGCGCTCATCGCCTCCCAGGCCGGGGCGCCTCCATCAGGCGAGGCCGGCCCGACCTGCGCCAACAGCTTCGCTGCGTTCGGCCCCTCGGCCGGACATTGGGACGGATCCTGGGACGACGGATTCGGCGGAGGCGGGCCCCTCTCCATGGACCTCACCCTCAACAGTGACTGCACCCTGCAGGCGAAGTTCGACGGAATCTTCGGCCAGCCCGACGGACTCACGGTAGACGCAACCTACCGGGACGATAACGGCAGCAGCGTCGTCGACATAGTGGGCGACCCCGTCTTTGGCGACACGACCATCACCATCACAGGCGCCGGCTCTCTCACCCTTACCGGCACCGACCTCCACCAGGGGATCGATCTAGTGACCGCCACGGGTACTGTTACGCCGACGCATATATCGCTTGAGATAACCCTGAACGGCTTCACGGAAACCGCGGAGCTGACCAGGGAGGTCGCAGCAACGGCCACGCCGACGGACACACCCACGCCAACTGACGCACCCACGCCAACGTCGCCGGGACCAACGCCCATCGCCTGGGCGCGCCTCTGGGGCGATCTGGACTGCAACAACTTGATCAACCCGATCGATTCGCTCAAGGTGCTGCGTGGCGACGCCGGCCTCGGCGTCACCTACCTGGCCACTGACTGCCCGCAGTTCGGCGCGGCCATCCCGGCCTCAGTGCCGGCAACACCCTGGGGCGACATCGACTGTAGCGGTCAGGTAAACCCGGTCGATTCGCTGAAGACGCTCCGCCACGACGCGGGTCTCAGCGTCGGCCAGGCTGACGTCTGCCCCGAGATCGGCTCGCCCTTCTAATCGCTCGGCGACGAGCGCCGGCGCAGCGCCCGAAGTCCTCGGTGCGTGCAGGAACGACGTCAGCTAGCGGCGCGCGGGCTCACCGCGTAAGGAGCTCAGCGCGCCTCTTGCGGATCGGCCGGTATCAGCTCGGCCTGCGACGGCAGCCACGCGAAGTAGGCCGAGATCCCGTCGCGGTAAGCCTCCGCCAGGCGCTGCCGCGTCTCTTCTTCGGCGATTCGCGTGGCGTCCTCCGGGTTGCTCAAGAAAAGCGCTTCCGAGATGATTCCCGGCATCAGGCTCGGGACGAAGCCATCGTTGGTGCCCAGCAGATAAGAGTGCGCGTTGTTGGGGTCGCCGCCGACCTCGGCGTCGTTGCGGACGCCACGGTCATTCACATCGTGGCCCAGACCGGTGAGCGCGCTGAGCACTTCCACCTGCACGAACGACGCCAGCGCGTAGCTCTCAGCTCCGAACGGCCGGTCGGGATTGTAGTATGTCTCCGTCCCGCGCAGCGACGAGAGGACCGAGCCGTTGAGATGAATCGAGACGATGATATCAACTCCCCTCTCGTTGGCGAGATCGACTCGCGCCTGTGTCTCGGCGATCATGCTGGGCCGGTAGTCGGCGCCGTCAAACGGCGTCAGCGTAAAGTCGCCGTCGCGGATCAGCACCGTCTCGAATCCTGCCTTGCGCAGTAGCTCGTCCAGACGCAGCGCTGTGTCGAGCGCCAGCTCCTTCTCAGCCAGGCGGTTGCCGTTCGCATCGTAGCCGACCGCACCGAACCAGTTCGGGCCGCCATGCCCGGCCTCGATCGCCACCGTGTACGGCCCCCCGTGGTAGATCGGAACAGGTGTCGGTGAGGCGCTCGGCGGGACGACTAAGACCGCCATGAAACGCACCGGCGAGGCGCTCGGCGTCGGCGTGCTCGTGGGTGAGGGAGGCTCGTGGGTCGAAGCGATCGTGCTCGGCTCACCCGTCGAGCAGGCCGCCAGGGCGAGCAGCGCGAGAAGAGCAAGGGCCGGGGCTAGGAGACGCATGTGCACTAGGTAGGATACGCAAGTTGCATCCGCCGGTCAGGTGCGGCGTCAGGCACCGGACGTGGAGCCCGGCACGGGTTCGCGGCGGGCCAGCCAGATGCCACCGTCTTCCGAGCGTACAGCGTACGTCGTCAGCGGCCGGCTCGCGGGGCCGCACGAAGGCTCACCGGTCACGAGATCGAACGTCGAGCCGTGGGAGGGGCAGGTCAATGCCCCGTCCGCAACAGTACCGTCGGAGAGCGAAGCGTTGGCATGCGAGCAGCGGTTCGCGACCGCGTACAGCTGCTCGCCGGCCCGCACGAGCGCCACCTGCTCGCCCGCGAAGTAGATCATCTTCGCAGCACCGTCGGGGACGTCGCTGTCGTCGGCGACGCGCTGCCACTGCTCGCCCGTCGCCTGTGCGGCCTCTGCGACCACCGGGTCGCCCGGCGCGCCGAGCGTGTCCAGCGCCTCGCGCAGGCCCAACGAGATGCAGGTGAAGATCGGCGTGTCGCTCAGCGTGTAGAGGCTGCTCTTGGCGCCGCGCAGATCCATCACCAGGTCAAGGAAGTCCGCCGGCTCGTCGGTCTCAAACGAGACCACGAACTCCTGATCGTCCAGTCCGAAAGAGTACGTCGTGTTCAGCTTGACGGACGGGTACTTGCGCCCAACCGCGATATGCACGTTCATCATCTCCTGCCGCTCTTCAAGCGACAGCTGGTACCACTCCCGCGTCTTCACGAACGGATAGACGAAGAAGTACTTCGACTCAGCCGGGTGCAGGTGCAGGCGCGCCTCCGCTTCGGCCGGGCTCACGTACTGCGACTTGCGCGTCATCGCCAGGTAGGAGTACGGCATCGAGAGGTACGGGCCCAGCGGCGTGCGCATCGCATCGGTCGCCAGCGCTTGTATATCTTCGAGGTGCTCACCGATCTGCCAGAGCAGGATGTCGGCGTCGCCGCGCAAGCCGACGACAGAGTAGCTGCGCACCTGCAGCCGGTCGGAGAATCCGTCCACGACGGCCACGAGCGCGTCCTTACCCGCTTCGCGCTCAGCAACGGGCAGCTGCCGCCACGCCGGATCGATGCGATAGAACGAGAACTTGACGATCTGACGGCGTCCGGTGGCCTCGTCGCCGTGCCCGCCCGACGAACGGCCGGAGTTGCCGCCGCCGACCCGCCGGTCACTCACCGACGGACGCCTCCTGCGGCTCGAGGCCGAAGTTAGCATCGTACAGCTGCTGCACGCGCGCCAGTTCATCTTCGCTGAGCGGCGGTACGTCGGCTGCCTCTGCGAACTCGACGAGTTGCTCTTCGTTGTAGATGTTCGGCAGTGTGGAAGCGATCACCGGCGAGGAGAGCAGCCATTGCAGCGCGGCCTGCCCGATCGTGCGGCCTGTTCCCTCAGTGAGGAACGCCAGCTGGTCAACCTTCTGCAGGCCTTCCACCAGCCACTCGCGCTTACGGTGGCTGCGGTGGTCCCTTTTCTCGAACTTCGTATCGAGCGTGTACTTGCCCTCAAGCAGGCCGGAGGAGTGCGTGACACGACAGATCACACCGACGCCTTTCGCCTCACAAGCCTCTGTCAACCGCCGGCCGGGCTCCTGCTCCAGCAGGTTGTAGATCTGCTGTAGTCCTTCGATATTCCGATCGCGGATGACCGCCATCCCTTCAGGTTCCCAGCCGATCGCCGGGCCCAGGGTTGCGCCGTAGTGACGGATCTTGCCCGCCGACTTCAGGTCTTCCAGAGTCGCCATCAGCTCGTCGCTCTCGATCGCGGTCATGCGCGGGTTGTGCAACTGATAGAAGTCGATGTAGTCCGTGTCCAGGCGCTTCAGGCTCTCCTCGCAGGCGAAGCGCAGGAAGTCCGGCGACCAGTCGTGCGGCCGCTCCTGCTGTCCACGGCGAAACGGGTGGTTGTACCAGTCGTATCCGAACTTTGTCGCGATGATGATTTCGTCGCGCTTGTGGCCGAGCGCGTCGGCGAGCAGCGTCTCACCCTTGCCGCTGCCATAAGTATCAGCGGTGTCGTAAAAGTTGACGCCCAGCTCGTGCGCCCGCCGCAGCAGGCCGATGCCGACGGCGTCGTCCGTGATCCCCCACCATGTCGTCGTCACCGTCCAGAGGCCGAAGCCGATGGTCGAGATG
>Ga0255058_10002378_pt1 | contig 10362 bp, 10 predicted proteins | sample Cases_109_9_MG_FD_188637 | JGI IMG/M metagenome (GOLD analysis project Ga0255058, IMG submission 188637) | Seawater microbial communities from Amundsen Gulf, Northwest Territories, Canada - Cases_109_9 | ecosystem: Environmental > Aquatic > Marine > Gulf | place: Canada: Northwest Territories... | reverse complement strand
CGCGTTGGTCCTGGGTGAGGCGATAACCATGAAGATCGTGTTTACCACAGTGGTGATTATCGTCGGAACATGGTGGGCGCATAGTCGTGCGGGCTAACGAATTCTCTGTTGCACTGAATACTCAATACTCTTGATGCAATGGTGGCTCCTGGGCGGATTTTCATGTGCTATCTACCGCCCCCCTCGTATCTAGAGTGAGAAAGTGGGCGCAAATCGCAAATGAAATCGTCGCGCTCTCAAAAACAGAGTTTTTCAGCACAATAGGCTGTTTTCTGCCCTTCGCTGAAGAATATCTCCGATCGATGAATGACCAGTTCCGATGAGAGTGGCCTGTCGAACTCCCGACCAACCCGATAGATGCACGGCTGCCAAGGTCACCACACACACAAAACAACACCGTTCGAAGTTAGCTCACTATTTGTTAACTTATTGTTTTATACGACGGACGTGAGGGCCCTCGTTGCATTAGATGCCCGACAATGCTCAACATTGCTCAACCGAATTACGCAAAACTCCCGCGCCGGCTACCACGATACTTTCTTCGCTCTGCTATTCCCCGACCGTGTCGGCGATGGCCTTTTTGCAACCTTTGCCAACGTCTTCTTCATGTTTTTCGAGACAGACAAGTATTCGGCCTTCGCCGGCCACGACATCCTTGCAGAGGGTTTCGATCTCGGTCCTGCACTCGCGGGCAACGTATGCGATTGCCATCGATAACTGTTCGAGCAGAGTAGCTGCCTGATATAAAGCATAATCGCACTGAGCAGAAATCTTGTCTTCGTGTGCGGCCATACAATGCAACAAACGTCCATTACCCGGTGTTACCTGGCTGCAATAACTTACAATGTCACTTTCACAAGCATCAATCAAATGATCGACAAGAGCTTCTTGCGCCAAAGCATTGGGTCCCGTGAAAATCGCTAAGGCGGCGGTCACCCATATCATTTTCTTTTTCATTAATTTTCTCCCGTAAGATTTCTTATTGGTCTTGCATAAGGCCGTCGGATATTAGCGCATATTCTTGGCAATTGTTGCAGCTTGTCAAAATCGTAGGCCAACGCCGTATTGACGCCATAATCGGTTGTTGCTCCAACCCCGACTGCGGTTGATTATCGAAACTACCGTATAGTGAAAACGCCCATTTCAGACCACCAACGATCTCCCAGCTTAGGGTCGTATCGAGTTCACCACGAACGCGACCTTGTTCTGTCAGGCTTGGGATAATCTGCAGCCTCGTTGACCAGTCAAGCTCGGGGTCTTCAAACAGGAACCAGTCCCAGTACGCTGAGATAGTCGCTTCCAGCGAATCTGTATCTTCGTCCTCCGCTATCAGATTCTCGCGCGAAAACTGCAAACCTCCCTCCAATGAAAACAACATGGTATTCGATTGAACGAGATATCGACCACCACCAGCGCCGATAGAGGTACGCAGATTCAATCCGAGCTCGTCGTTTTGATCAAACGCCAGGCTTCCGTTCGTGAACCAGCGCTTATTCCACACTTCGCCCGTCAGTTTGTCGCCGTTTTTGAAGATGACGATGTCGGTCTTCGATGCAGCGCTTGAGGAGAGTGCTGTAAGGAAAAACAACGCTCCGATTAGAAGGTGTGGGAGCAGTCTATTGGTTGTGGCGCACTGCATTGGTTACCCTTGGTCTCATAGAGAAAATCGTCTCCGAATCTATTACAGTACTGCCACCTTGGTATTCCACACCTGGCGTTTCGACCTCGGCTATGTCGATCGTCGCGCTCGAAGCTCGGCTCGTTATGACGGGATCGTTCGAGTCTGAAGTGCACAGGAACAAATGTTTTCGATCGGGTCCCCCGAGCGCAGCGGCAAAGACGGGTCGTTTTGTTGTTATCTGTTGATCGATTTCTCCGCCCTCGCTAACACGCAGAGCGCATAAGTCTGTCCCGGTCACCCAAATGGTACCATCGCGATCGAGACAGTTTCCTTCCGGTTTGACGTCGTCCTGAAACTGAGCCCACACTCGACGATTTTGCAGAGAGCCGTCTTTTTCGATCTCGAACGCTGTAAGTCGGTGACCCAGCGTCTCCGCGACTATCAACGTTCTGTTATCCGGGGTAATAATCATTCCGTTGGGGAAAAAAAGATCCCCGGCAACGACAGACAATTTTCCGTCTGCGCTGATGTAGACAATGATGCCGTTCGGCACCGGATCCACTAATGGGTCCAGGAAGTCGAACCCGACATCGCCGACATAAATGCCACCATGACTGTCTACGGTGCTGTCACTGATACAAAATCCAGCAACTTTACTCAGGTCCGCCACTTGCTTTGGGCCGGCCGCATCCCACCGGAAAATTTTTCGACGCCAGGCATCGCTTAGCATAAATCCTCCGTCCGACAGGACGCCGAAACTGCCGGGCAGGTACGGCAGAGCCCTGGCGGTCCGGACAGTACCCTTCAGATCGGCAGACTTAATGCACCTGTCATGGATATCGAGAAACAACAGCTTCTGACCAATCCATAATGGGCTTTTGGCGAACTTCAAACCGCTTTGAACATCGACCAGAGTTTTGGCAGACGTGCTTTGCAAAGGACCTCCTGTTGGCACGCGCACCACGCAAGGGCACGGATATTAGGAATTACGAGTCTTTTCCAGCTCGATTGATTATGATTACAACTCGACGGAACCGTCTATCGGAAAACCGCAGCCATGGATTCACCAACGCAAACCCCTTGGCGCGATCTCCCAAAAGAGCTAAGGGAGGTGTCTGTCGTGCGACTTACAGATCCTACAGACGTCCGTAGTTCGATTGAGGTGTTGAATCAGGACGTCGTCAACCTCAACCCGGAGGGATTCGAGGTCAAGCGGGTCACCGTCCCGCTCGAAGAATGCTGCCTGATTTACCAGTGGAGCAACGCAGCTCTGCGTACACGAACTCGTATCCACAATGAATTCGACGCCTGTACAATACTGGGGCCGCAAGCACGTGGCAGCATCGATGGTGTGAAACTGCATTCATATGCATTGCTCACTGCAGGAGCAGGCGCACAAGCGGAAATAATAGTTGACAGCGACTATGAGAGTGTCGCGTTGCTGGTGCCACCCCAGATTATCCACGAGCATCTGGCCTTGCGACGCACAAAAGCGGTTTTTGATTTTCCCGAAGATATCGAAGTTCGGCATCCAGCTACGGAAATTGCGAGGAACCTTTTTGAACTCGGGGCACGGATTGCGGAAGCGGCAGAGAATGCCCCTGGGGTCTTTAATGACAGTCACTGGGCGCGGTATGGCGCCCAGGTCGAGTTTATGGACTCCCTTTTTGCAACGATCGAATCATGCGTCCCGGATGAGACTGTCGATACCGACAAAAAGGGGAAATCTTACAGCCAGACCGTCAGGACCTGTGAGGACTACACGTTGAATCTCGACGGGCGCCGACCCTACCTGAGCGAGCTGTGCGCGGCAGCCAACGTCAGCGAGAGGACTCTGCAATACGCGTTCCAGGACATCATGGGTATGTCACCACTGACCTTCCTTCACCGTCTCAGGCTGCATCGGGCCCGGGATGAATTGCGCAAGGCGGAGAGCTGTTCCACAACCGTTACCGATGTGGCCATGAATTGGGGATTCTGGCACTTCGGCGAATTTTCGCGAGCCTACAAAAATTGCTTTGGAGAGCTGCCGTCCGCAACTCTCAAGCGAAATTCCAGCGTTTGAAACATATGACGAGTCGATCGAGCCGATGGACCGCTTTCGCCGTCAGGATGCCTTCGTATCCCGGCAAGCCCGTCTAATTTCGTGCTGTCGACTCACTCCGGTTGCCGCCAAGTGCAAGTCGAGCCACCAGTACAATTGTAGTGCCCAGGTACAATAGTGCCAGAACCCATTTAACGTCAGATGCCAGGGTGCTATAGAGCGGCAATGGATCAATGATTGTCCTGAAGTCTGCAGAACTCAAGAAAACATGCTGCAAGTGGTTCTCATACCAATCGAGCAATCCGGATACCAATGGAAGTAATAGAAACCAGTTGCGTTCACTCGATATTTCGAATCGATTGAAAAGCCGGCACAGCAACGCAGTAAAAAAGATCGTGTACCAGACCCAGTGAAAGTCATCGAGGAGAAAATGGGCACGGTAAAATGCCATCTCTCCGGAGGCTTCCCATGCGCCAAACACGGACATGTAATCGGCCACCGAGGTACCGGTCGCCTGCAATTCCATCATCGCATCTTCGATCGGTCCAAGGATGATGATGATCGTTACCTGCGAGACCAGATACGCTATTCCGAAGAGCACGATTATCCAGGTCCGACCCAGCTCCCGGCGCAGATTATCAAGCGATATACAGTTAGTCATTGTGGTAACCCCCGCAGTTTCCGTCACCCGCCACTACTCAACCTGCTGGCTCCCTCCAGCAGTCGATGCCAACCCGTCGTGAGCGAAATCATGAACGTGCTCATTCGAAGTTCGTCAGATGAGGTATCGTTATTTAGTGTTGATTTGTAACCAATCGTCAATTGCATGCTGTCGTTAAGTTGGTAACCGAGCGTGTAACCCACCAGTGTCATATCCGACCCGGATGTCGTTGTGCTGGCAATGGTCGCATCCCCCGAACTGGTATACGTAGCGTCGAGTGAGCCCCAGAATTTGGACGTAAAGTTTCGGGTCAGGTGCGCTTCCAGTTCGAACGTGGGGTCACTCTCAAGGTTCTGCCCGACAAAATCATCGTTGTTGCCGAATAACCAGACTGAGGGAAAGATTTCCAGGGTCATGCGTCTGTCGGGTATCCAGGGCCCCAGCTGCCACACTATCGGTGTCCCAACGCGTCCGTACCATCGATTCTGGCCGAGATTTAACGACTGGGTGTTGTCGTACTGGCCTAACGGGAACGCCACGTCGACAACCAGGTCCATCGAGAATCCAGGTTCATAGCGCAGCATATCCGGCAGGTTCATGATGGGTGGTGGGCCAACAAGGTTTATGTTGAATTCGATCATGGGGTCACCAAAACCACTTGAGGATTCACGGGACAACGAACCGTCCGCAAGGAAGTCTCCTTCGATACGCCCCATGGGCACGAGCACGGCTAACATTGCCGCTTTGTTCCAGACGGGAAACATTTTCGCGTATCCTGCGATCGCTATGTCGGCGCTCAGGCTCGCTGATCGATCAAATATGTGTGACGGATCGAGAGGATTCGAGTTGCCACTGGCCGACATGGCGATCACCGGCACCGCGTTCATGCCCTGCAATGTTTTCCAATAAAAGCGTGGAGGTACTTGCGCATTAGCTGCCACACTTGCAAACATCCCCACAACGACGGCCACGACAATCCAGGGTCGGATTTTTCCAATCATCTGTATAAGAATATTCATGAATTGTTTCCCCAAGTGAAAGGTTTTTAGTTCACTGCTTTGGTGGCGCAAGCATGTCATCAGGAGGCACGAACTGGCGTTTGTAGATTAGGGGCGGAAAACCCGGGTCGTCCGGAACGCGCGGTGGCAGCTGGTCTTCCAGAGATTCGAATACCGACCGACTGGGCACGATTACGTTGTTTGCCGCGACATAGTCTTCCCACAATTGGTACATCTCATTCAATTTGTCAGGCTTATCTGCGGCAAGGTCGATCCGTTCGCCAGGATCGTCGGCCAGATTGAATAGTTCCCATTCTGCGGTGCCAAAAGGTTTCCATTGCCAGCGCAGCTTCCAGCTGCCCTGGCGAATCGCGCGGTTGCCGAAGAGTTCCCACCCCATATAATCGTTGTCGCTTCTCGGTGATTCTGCGGCCCCGGCAAGTACGTCAGCCCAGGATTTGCCGACCATGGCCGGCAATCGATGACCATCAGCCGTGTCCGGATATGAAGTTCCGGCAACGTCGAGCAGGGTAGGCATGATGTCGGCCACATGCATGAAGCCGTGATTGATGCTTCCCGCTGCACGATTGACGACCGGACCACTGACGATCAGCGCGTTTCGAATGCCGCCTTCGGCCATCCAACCTTTGTATTGACTAAACGGTGTCATCGATACCTGGGCCCACATCGGTCCATAGCCGACGAATGAACCCGGATCGCCCCAGGCGTGCGGATCAGTCTGTGACCAGTTGATCGCCGCCCAAAGGAAGTCCCTGGTCCCCGGGGTACCGGCGATCATGTTGAAGAGATCCGTTCCCTCGGCGCCGTTGTCGCCAAAGACGATAAAGATCGTGTTGTCGTATTCCCCGATCTCTTTGAGGTAATCGATAAGGCGCCCGATATGATGGTCGAGATTGACCACCATGTCCGCATAGAGCTCCATCTTCTTGCCGAGAACTGCGCGCGGCATTGCCGCCAAGGTCGTCGGGTCCGGTACGAACCACATTCGCTCTGAAAGCTGTGTATCCGCGGGCATGATGCCGAGTTCGATTTGCCGATCCAGACGCTCTCGTCGCAGCGCATCCCAGCCTTTGTCGTACTGCGCAACGTGCCCGTTCCGTTCATCACGCGGAAGATGATAAGGATCATGCGGCGCCTGATGCGCTACGTAGGCAAAGAAGGGTTTGCCGTCTCCCCGATTCGTCTCGATGTAATTGATCATCCTGTCCGTATACGTTCGGGTCGCGTAATAGTCGTCCGGCAGGCTCGTCAGGTAACGTCCGTCTTCGGTGAAAACCAGGCGTGGAGAATTCGCCGATACGTTCATCATGCCCCAGTAATTTCCGCCGCCATCCAGCAGGCTGAAGTCGCGTTCGAAGCCACGCGCTGCCGGGATCTTGTCCGGGTCTTTGCCCAGGTGCCACTTACCGACCATGTAGGTGTGATACCCGGACTGTTTGAGCAACGCCGGTAGTGTCACCACGTCGTGGTTCAGGACGCCTTCATAACCTGGCTGGCCCTTCTGGTTGGGTGCCGTCCACTCGCTCATGTTGCCCAGGCCGTTCACATGCGTATCTACGCCTGAGAGGAGCATTGACCGGGTTGGTGAGCAGCTGGCGTGTGTGTAAAAGTTTGTAAAACGAACGCCTGCATTTGCCAGTGAGTCAATGTTCGGTGTCGCTATTTCTCCGCCAAATGACCCGATGTCAGCGTAGCCCATGTCATCCGTTACGATAAGCACTATGTTCGGTCGACGATCAGGTGATTGCTGCGCGAACACTGGCGGGCAAAGCAAACCAAGCATTACGGGGACGAGCAGGAATCTGAAGAAGGTCGGATTGCTGTGACTGCGCATGTTCACTCCATCTCGCAGTCCTTTTTGGCGGGACTGCGTCAAAAAACGGCTAAGAAGATCGTATTTCGCGTTGATTACGAGGTTTTTCCAGTTCGATTGATTATGATTACCAATCGACGGAACGGTCTATCGGAAAAACGCAGCCATGGATTCACCAACACGAACCCCTCGGCGTGATCTCCCAGACGATCAAAGAGAGGTGTCAGTCCTGCGCATTACCGACCCTACGGCTGTCGGCGATTCTGTTGAGGTGTACGTTATGGACGTCATCAACCTCGACCCGGAGAAATTCGAGTACAAGCAAGTCACGGTCCCACTCGAAGAATGCACCCTGATCTACCAGCACACCAATGCGGCTCTGCGTACGCGAAGTCGCATCTACGAGGATTTCGAATCCTGTTTTATCCTGGGGTCGCATGCACGTGGCAGCATCGACGGCATTGAACTGCATCCTTATTCAATGATCGCTGCGGGGCCTGGCGCGCAAGGGGAACTCGTTCTCGACAACGACTTTGATACCGTCGGGTGGCTAGTGCCACCAAAGGTTCTCGACAAGCATCTGGACCTACGGGGCAAGAAACGGGATTTTGCTATTCCCGTAGATCCCGAAGTTTGGCATCCCGCTGAGGAAGTAGCGCGGGATCTTTTTGAACTCGGGGCGCGGATTGCTGAAACGGCGCAGAGTACCCCGAGGATTTTCGATGACAGCCACTGGGCGCGATATGGGGCCCAGGTCGAGTTTATGGACTCCCTGCTTGCAACGATCGAATCGTGCGACCCGGATGAGTATTTCGATACCGACAAGAAGGGAAGATCTTACAGCCAGATCGTCAGGACCTGTGAGGACTACACTTTGAATCTCGATGGGCGCCGACCCTACATGAGTGAACTGTGCGCGACCGCCAACGTCAGCGAGAGGACCGTGCAAAACGCATTCCAGGACATTATGGGTATGTCACCACTGACCTACCTGCATCGTCTCAGGCTGCATCGGGCCCGGGATGAGCTACGCAAAGCAAAGAGCGATTCCACGACTGTTACCGATGTGGCCGTGAATTGGGGGTTCTGGCACTTCGGCGAATTTTCGCGCGCCTACAAAAATTGCTTCGGAGAGGTTCCGTCCAGGACTCTCAGGCAAAATTCGAGTGATTGATCAATTTTGCGCGTTGATTGCGCCAGCAAAATTTGAAATTCATGTGCGGATTTTCGATAGCCCGATATCGTCTGGCTGACTACGCTTTGCTCCTGATCATGTGGCGATTGCAAATTTACTGACTGACAGTACAGGCAACGCCCGGCATTCCAGATTATCGAGAGGTAGATTCATGAGACATCTAATCGTGATTTCGTCACTGCTTGCGATGCTGTTCTCCGGCTGCGTTGCTGAGGAAGCGGATACGACGGTTGCATCAACGCCTGCTGCGACTCCGGCAACCAGACCAAATATTCTCCTGATTATCGGCGATGACATGGGGTTTTCGGACGTCGGCGCCTTCGGTAGTGAGGTTGCGACGCCAAACATCGACGCACTCGCGAGTGATGGTTTGAGTTTCACAAATTTCCATGTCGGTGCAACCTGTTCTCCGACACGATCGCTCTTGTTAACCGGTGTCGATAACCATCGCAGCGGGTTGGGAAACATGCATGAGTTTCTCTCCGAGGCGCAGAATGGCCAACCGGGTTATGAGGGCTACCTTAATAAAAGTGTCGTCACAATTGTCAATTTGATTCGCGATGCTGGCTACAGTACGTATATGGCAGGCAAGTGGCACCTGGGCCGCGACGAAGGATATCGGCCCCACGATCGCGGCTTCGACCAATCCTATGCGCTATTGGACGGCGCAGCTGACAACTATTCCTCCACATCGGCGGCGCCAATTGACGGCGCGAAAGCGACTTTCACTACGAATGGAGAAATCGTAGAGCGTCCTCTCGGAATTCACTCCAATGAGCTTTATACCGACAAACTCATCGACTTCCTCGGCACGGAGCAAAATGCGGACAAACCGTTCTTTGCCTATCTCTCGCTGCAGACGGCGCATTGGCCTCATCAGGCCCCTCGGGAGTTTATCGACAAGTACCAGAACATTTACAGCGCCGGATGGGATGTGATTCGTGAACAGCGAATTGAGAAGCTGAAATCACAAGGGATACTTTCAGAAGACCATCCGGTGTCACCGAGATTCCCTGGCGTGCCTGCCTGGGACTCGCTTCCAGCTGAGGCTCAGTTTGTTCAGGCAAGAACAATGGCTGCTTATGCCGGGATGATCGATCACATGGATGTTCATATTGGCCGTGTCATTGACCACCTGAAGAAAACAGATCGCTACGACAATACAATCATCATTTACATGACGGACAATGGTCCCGATTTCAGCCAGCCAAACAACGCGCCTGGGGACTGGTTCAACGATCGTTATCCGAAATCCGCGGTTGAAGACATCGGGCTGGAGGGATCTTACTCATCCTACGGCCCGCCATGGGCACAGGTTGCCGCTGCACATTTGAGCGGTTTCAAGACGTTTTCAACCGAAGGTGGCCTGCGAGTTCCATTCATTATACGTTACCCCGAATGGATCGAAGCGGGGCGGACGGACGAGTTCGTTTTCGTTACCGACCTGTCGGCAACCCTTCTGGAGGTCGCCGGAGCAACGCACCCGGGAACCCGTTATGAGGGAAGGGAAGTCTTCCCGATGAACGCAAAGAGCATTTTGCCGCTTATGCGGGGCGAAACATCCTCTCACCGTGCTGCGGACGAATGGGTTGGCTATGAGCTTATGGGAAACTCCGCGATTTTCCAGGGCGATTACAAGGCACTCCGGCTTGGTGCATGGATGCAAAGTCTCGGCCTTGAGGGAGCAGGAGCGTGGAAGCTGTACAACATTAAAGAAGATCCGTCGGAATTGCACGATCTGGGCGAACAGGAGCCCGAACTTCTCGCCGCACTGATTGCCCATTACGGCGAATATGGCGAACGCCTCGGAATCATCGATGTACCCGAGGATTTCGATCCGGCGTCGGCCCTCACAGAGAGCAAATAGTTGGACCGGCAAAGACCTGAGACGATGAACACCAGGCTCCTTTTCAGAGCGTCAGCAATTGTTGAAGTTTTGACCGGACTCGCGTTTCTTTTTGCACCAACGTTGGTCGTCGGGCTGTTGCTGGGCGAAGGACTGAACCCGA
>Ga0255058_10002377_pt1 | contig 10363 bp, 8 predicted proteins | sample Cases_109_9_MG_FD_188637 | JGI IMG/M metagenome (GOLD analysis project Ga0255058, IMG submission 188637) | Seawater microbial communities from Amundsen Gulf, Northwest Territories, Canada - Cases_109_9 | ecosystem: Environmental > Aquatic > Marine > Gulf | place: Canada: Northwest Territories... | reverse complement strand
AGGTTATCTGGGCAATGCAGGTTTAAATATTTGGCGATCTACACCGTTGTCGGAGATGCTCACCGAGGGGGGACCCCATCCCGCCGCGGGTGCTTGCGGTCCCCGGCAGGAGGAAAGGACGGTCCCATGAGCGCTTACATGATCGCCCAGATCGACATTCACGATCCCGACGGATACCAGGCGTATCTCGCGGGCTTCATGCCGATCTTCGAGAGATACGGTGGCGAACTCCTCGTCACCTCGAAGCGCGAGACCGAGGTCGTCGAGGGCGAGTGGGCCTATCCGCGCACGGTCATCATGAAGTTCCCAAGCCTCGACCACGCCCACCGCTGGCACGCCGATCCGGACTATCAAGCGCTCGCCGAGCATCGCCGGCGATCGGCCCGCGCAAACCTGGTGTTGGTCGACGGGATCGACGCGTGAACTGACCGGGCGCAGACCGGGCGAGCGGCGCCTCAGCCCGCCCCGACCCGCTCGGCGATCGCCAGGATGCGGACCATGGAGCGCAGCACCGGGCGTTCGATGAGCTTGCCGTCGATCACCAGCAGGCCGGTGTCGCCCGCTTCGAAGGCGGCGACGATGCGCCGGGCCCGTTCGACCACCGCCTCGTCCGGGGTGAAAATGGCGTTCAGAACCGCGATCTGCTTGGGGTGGATGGCGCCCTTGCCGACGAAGCCCAGCTCGGCCGCCGCCTCGGCCTCGCGGCGCATGCCCTCCAGGTCGTCCAAGTCCAGGTAAGGGACGTCGATCACGTCGAGGCCCGCGGTCGCCGCCGCGTGGACCGTGCGCGAGCGGGCGTAGGCGAGCGCCGGCCAGGTGGAGGCGCAGCGCAGGTCGGCCGCCATGTCGACGCCGCCGAAGAAGAGCGCCGCGACCCGCTCGCTGGCGCGGGCGATCTCCGGCGCCGCCTCGAGGCCCTCGTTGGTCTCGATGATGACGTGGAGCCGGCAGGGGCGGTCGAACTCGTCGAGCAGGTCGGCGAGGCCGCGCACCTCTTCCGGCCCCTTCACCTTGGGCAGCATGAGCGCCGGCGGCGGGCGTACGCTCGCCAGCACCGCTTGTACGTCCGCCATGCCCTCGGGCGTACGCAGGCAGTTCACGCGCACGATACGCTCGACATCGTCCTCGGACTCTCTATCCCCGTCCTCCGCTTGCGGTTCGTCGAAGAGGGCCAGGGTCTTGTCTCGAGCGGCGGCCTTCTCCGCCGGGGCGACGGCGTCTTCCAGGTCGACGCAGACGATGTCGGCACCGCTCCGAAGCGCCTTGGGGAACATCTCCGGCTTGGTGCCGGGACAGAAGATGAAGCTACGACGCGGGCGGATGGTCGGCATGAGTCCCACTCCCGGCCTCGCTCCCGGCGTCGCTCAGGGCCTGGCGCACGAGCTGCTGGAAGAAGATGGTCCCGACCTCTTCCGTGGGCGACAGGCGGCCGCACTCGTAGACCCCGGCCTCCAGGTTCTTCTGCACCAGCTCGCAGATCTCCAGGTCCTCGCCCATCACCTGCTCGGCGCTGTCGATGGCGGCCTGGGCCGAGGTGCCGCGCGCGGCCGCCAGCGCCTCGGCGCACCAGAACCAGCGGCGCAGGAAGACCGTCCGCGGCCCCGTCGGGATCACGATCTCCATGTTGAAGGCGAAGTCCGAGAAGTGCAGCAGCAGGCCCGGGAACTTGTAGATCCAGAGGCCGCGGCCGCGGCGCGAGGGGTCGGCGGCCGACAGCGCGTAGGTGACGTCGAAGCCGATGAAGGCGCCGTTCTCGTAGGGCCGGATCTCGACCTGCTCCTCCGGGACGGTCTTGCCGAGGCCGGTGTGGACGAGCTTCACGTGATAACCCTCGCAGGAGTTGTCGCCATAGGCCTTCCAGTTGGCCGAGCCCGCTTTCACGATCTCGCCCTGAAAGGTCATGTCGGGGACGGCGGGAAAGCCCTCGGCGACCGCCACGATGTCGCCCAGCCAGGTGGTGAGGTCCGGCGCCCCATCGTCGAGGCAGGCGAAGACCAGTCCGTTCCAGGTCGCGACCCGGACCGGATGGAGCGAAAACTCCGTCGGGTCCAGATCCTGGCCCAGGGTCAGGCCGGGCGCGCTCTTCAGGCGACCTTCCAGGTCGTAGCGCCAGCCGTGATAGCGGCAGGTCAGCGCCGCGCAACGGCCCGCCTCGTCGCGCATCAGCGGCCCGGCGCGGTGCCGGCAGACATTGTGGAAGCCCCGCAAGGCACCATCTTTGCCGCGGATCACGAAGGCCGGCCAGCCGGCGATCTCGCCCGACGCATAGGCGCCCGAGGAAGCGAGCTGGTCTTCCCGGGCGAGCGGCCACCAGTGACGGCGGAAGATCGCCTGGCGCTCGCGGGCGTAAACCTCCGGGTCGTGATACCAGAGCGCCGGCAGGGTCTCGGGCGCGGGTCCGTTGGGGTGCTTGGACACTGACATGCGTCCGAGCTTCCGCCGCTTCCCTCGCGGAGTCCAGTCCTTCAAATGCGGTAGGGGGCGCTCCAGCTAGATCTGGACTGTGCGGCTCAGCCGCGCTTCCAGGTCGTGCCCTCGGCGCCGTCTTCCAGAAGGACGCCCTGGGATGCCAGCTCGTCGCGAATGCGGTCGGCTTCGGCGAAGTCCTTGCTTTGCCGTGCCGCCGTCCGCGCGGCGATCAGGGCGTCGACCGACTCTTCGTCAATGTCTTGCTTGCCCCGAATGACGCGGAGCTCCGCACCCGCTTTCACGTCCGCAGTTGTCCGTGCTTCTATCGCGCCCTTGAACCAGGCCTCCGGGTCCTGTTCCAGCAGACCCAGGATCGCGCCGCCGCCGATGAGGGCCGCCTTAAAAGCGTCGCGGGCGCCGGAGTCCTCGGCCTTGTTGAGGGCGCTCGCCCATTCGTGCAGCTTGGCGATCGCCTGGGGCGTGTTGAGGTCGTCCTCGAGCGCCATCAGCAGCTCGTCGCCGGCGCGGCCCGCTCCCACCGAGACCGCGCCATGGGGGCGCAACGCCCCGTAAAGCCGGTCGAGCTGGGCCTTGGCCTCGGTGATCTTCTCCCGGGTGATGTCGAGGGGCTGGCGGTAGTGGCCGCTCAAGAGGGCGAGGCGGATGGCCTCGCCGCGGAACCCCTCCTCCAAGAGCTGGCGCACGGTGAAGAAGTTGCCGAGGCTTTTCGACATCTTCTCGCCGCCGACGACAACGTAGCCGTTGTGCATCCAGAGGCGGGCAAAACCGCCGTCGGTGCCGCAGGACGACTGGGCGATCTCGTTCTCGTGGTGGGGGAAGATGAGGTCCTGGCCGCCGCCGTGGATGTCGAAGGTCTCGCCCAGGTGCTTGGCGCTCATGGCCGAGCACTCGATGTGCCAGCCCGGCCGGCCGCGGCCCCAGGGGCTGTCCCAGCCCGGCTGCGCCTCGCTCGACGGCTTCCACAAGACGAAGTCGGCCGGGTCCTGCTTGTAGGGCGCCACCTCGACCCGGGCGCCGGCCACCATTTCGTCCCTGTTCCTGTGCGAGAGGCAGCCGTAGTTCGGGTCCGAGGGCACGTCGAACAGCACGTGGCCGTCGGCGGCGTAGGCATGGCCGCGTTCGATCAGGCTTTCGATGAGAACGATCATCTCGGGAATGTGCCCGGTAGCGCGCGGCTCCTTAGTGGGCTCGAGCGCGCCGAGGGCCGCCATGTCGTCGTGGAAGGCCTGGGTGGTGCGCGCCGTCAGCGCGTCGATCGGCTCGCCGTTCTCCCCCGCCGCCTTGATGATCTTGTCGTCCACGTCGGTGATGTTGCGGGCGTAGGTCACGTGTTCGGCGCCGTAGACGTGGCATAGCAGGCGGAACAGCACGTCGAACACCACCACCGGCCGGGCGTTGCCGATGTGGGCGAGGTCGTAGACCGTCGGCCCGCAGACGTACATTCGTACGTTATCCGAGTCGAGCGGCTGGAAGGCCTCTTTCTTCTTCGTGAGCGTGTTGTGGAGCTGGATCGGCACGGGCGGGGACGACTCGTTAGCAGGGCTGCCAGAGGGCGCGGCCAGTCCTAGCAAAGACCCGGGCGAAGGTCCATGACCGGTCTCATCCAGTAGTGTCTCAGTTTGAGATTTATCGCATCGACTGCGCAGATCACGCCCGAATGTCGGCTGGTGGGGGAGGAGTAGACGTTGCTTGTCAGGGGCAGTCAGGACCGTTCTTAGCCAACACCGGTCATTGCCGCATTTGCAAATCGCGCATTGAACTACATTGCCTAGCGAGTGCCGAGGTGTGCTCTCCCGTTGCGAGATTGGTGGTGCACCGACCGTTCAATCATAAAATCAGCCAACAAACCGAGGAGTTTGCCATAAAAAATGCGAGCCAAGACCTGCATCGCCTTCGATAGCCGCATGTGCTACCGTTTTCGGCCTGTTGGAGGTGCTATCTGGCAAATCTCGGTCCAAATAACGGTTGGAAAATGGATTGATTCACTCGCGTCGAAATTCAAGTGTCAAAAGCAGCAAACTACTTGGATTTTGTGGGGCTCTAATGCGCCGGTTTTAGAAACAGCACCCACCAGCTTGAACCGACCTGCGCCGGCATTCAGCCACAAACCAGAGGGAAGCAATCATGCGACGGCTTATATTGTGTCTGTCTTTGTTCTTCTTGGCCTTCTGCGCCACTGAGACGGAGGAGCTATCGTCAACACCATCGCCGGCCGACCCACAGCCTGCGGCTCTAAAGGACGGACTCTCGGTCCGCTATATCGGTGCAAAGCTCAACAGCATCCCCGAACTGAGGGAGTGGCTGACGCATAAAGATGGGCAGGAAGGGGTGCCACTAGAGACTTTGACCTACCATATGGAAAAGGGTCCCGTGCTGACCAGCGAGAAGGAGGATTTGGTCGGCGCATACATCAGCGGCTATCTGCAGTTTGAGACTCCGGGCGAATATCGCTTCCAGGTGACCAACAACGACGGGGTCAGCATCCATTTGGGTGGCGCGCTACTTTACGACGATCCAAAAGTCGGCGCCGACCGGACTTCTGAACCGATCCCCGTAGAGATTTCCGCGCCAGGTTGGTATGCGCTGGAGATCTGGTACTTTGAGAAGAAGGGCACTGCGACTTTGGATGTCCTCTGGTCACGCCCCGGCAGCAGCGGCTTCGAGACTATAGCGGCAGAGGTCTTGAAGCACGAGTAGCCGACGAAATCGGCAGCGATGATCGTGGCGAGATCTCGTTTCACTTGTGACAAACCCGTACTGGCCGAAGACCTTCGCAAGGCTGGACGACCGGAATGAGTTTCAATGTCTCAAATGGGTCCGAGTCGGACGAAAATGCAACGCCTCGATCACGACCGCTGTTCAAGGCTGAGCGGACATAATCTGCTCGAAAGCGGATGTTCAGGGCATCGGTTCGGCAGGATTTGGAACCAAGGCACGACGTTTCGTGCGCTTCGTTGGGTCGCGCGCTAAGCCGGTCCCTTGAAGGCGTTGGTGATGGGGTAGCGGCGGTCGCGGCCGAAGGCACGGCTGGTGATCTTCACCCCCGGCGGCGCCTGGCGGCGCTTGTATTCGGCGGTCTCCAGCATACGCCAGACCCGGTTGACGGTCGCCGGCTCGTGGCCGCGCGCGGCAATTTCCTTGACCCCCATCTCGTGCTCGATGAGTCCCTCCAGGATGTCGTCCAGCACCTCGTAGGGCGGCAGGGAATCCTGGTCGGTCTGGTCCGGGCGCAGCTCGGCCGTCGGCGCCTTGGTAATGATGCGCTCGGGGATCACCCGGCCGGACGGCCCCAGGGCGCCGCCGGGGTGCGCCTGGTTGCGCCAGCGGGCGAGCGCGGTGACCGTGGTCTTGTAGACGTCCTTCAGCACGTTGTAGCCGCCGCACATGTCGCCGTAGAGGGTGGCGTAACCGACAGACATCTCCGACTTGTTGCCGGTCGAGAGCACCATGTGGCCGAGCTTGTTGGAGACCGCCATGAGGGTGAGCCCGCGGGCGCGCGCCTGGATGTTCTCCTCCGTGATATCCGCGTCCCTGCCGTCGAAGAGCGGCTGGAGCATGGCCTCGAAGGCGCCCATGGCCGGCTGGATGCCCACGTCGTCGAGGGCGATGCCGATGAGGCCGGCGCACGCGGCGGCGTCTTCGAGGCTCTCCGCGCTGGTGTAGGGCGAGGGCATCATCAGCGAGCGCACCCGCTCGGCCCCCAGGGCGTCGGCCGCGACCGCTGCCGAGAGGGCCGAATCGATGCCGCCGGAGAGCCCGAGCACGACGCCGGGAAAGCCGTTCTTGTTCACGTAGTCCCGCAGGCCCAGCATGAGCGCGCGGTAGATCGCCCCGGCGCCCTCTTGCGGGGCGGTCCGCGGACCGTCGGCGCAGCGCCAGCGGTCGTCCGCGCCGCGCGCCCATTCGGTGGTGACCACCAGCTCGTCGAACATGGGAAGCTGCACCGCTAAAGAGCAGTCGCCGTTCACCACAAAGGAGCCGCCGTCGAACACCAGCTCGTCCTGGCCGCCCACCTGGTTCACGTAGACCAGCGGCAGGCCGGTCTCGGTCACCCGGGCGACGCCGAGCTGCATGCGGAGATCCACCTTGTCCCTCTCGTAAGGCGACCCGTTGGGCACCACCAGAATCTCGGCGCCCGACTCCTCAAGGCATTCGGCCACGTCCGGGGTCCACATGTCCTCGCAGACCATGAGGCCGAGGCGCACGCCGCGGACGTTCACCGGCCCCGGCAGCGGCCCGGCCTGGAACACCCGCTTCTCGTCGAACACGCTGTAGTTGGGCAGATCGACCTTGGCGCGCCAGGTCTGGACCCGGCCGCCGTCGAGCAGCAGGGCGGCGTTGAAGGGCCGGCCGTTGCCGCCGTTACCCGCGGCCTCACTTACAGTCTCCTCGTGCCAGGGGCTGCCGACGATGAGCCCCGGCCCGCCGTCGGCCGTCACCTCGGCGAGCGCCTCCACCGCCTCCCGGCAGGCGGCGACGAAGGCGGGCTTGAGGACCAGGTCCTCGGGCGGATAGCCGGAGATCGAGAGCTCGGTCGCGACCACCAGATCGGCGCCCTCATTCGCCGCTTCGGCCCGGGCCTTTCGGATCAGCTTCGCATTGCCCTTCAGATCGCCCACGGTCGGGTTGATCTGGGCCAGCGCGATGTTCAGGTGATCGCTCATGCCCGCTTACTTATGCCGGGCCGGGAGTGCTGGCAAGCCGCGGGCAAGGGCCCGATCCTGCAGGCAGGCCTCACTTGGACGGCAAGGCTTGTTGGAACAGGGCCTCCAGCCGGGCCTGTTCCTCCGGACTGTAGCGGTCGGGATTTTCCTGGACGAAGCGCATCAAAGCCTCGAACAGGGGCTGGATCTGCCCCTCGTCGCCGCCGTGCATCATCGACCAGGCCAGACCGGTCAAGAGCCGTTCCGGCTCCGGCCGGCGCGCAAGGTTGTCGGCCAACACCGGCACGGCGGGCTCGATGTCGCCTTGGCGGGCCAGGACCCGAGCCCCGGCCAGGGCGCTGTCGGCGTTCGGCTCGGAGACCAGGCGGCGGCTCAGGATGCCGGCGCGCCGGTCCGGCAGTCCGGACAGAAAGCGCGACACGCCTTCCAGACCGCCTGCCGCGGCAAGCCGGCGCGCTTCGGCCAGATCGGCGTCGCTATACCGGCGCGCATCGCGGTCGAGCGCCGCGTCGGTTTCGTCTCCACCGATCATCGCCAAGGCCTGCAGGGCCGCCGCTTTCAGCCGCTGATCGCCGCTCTCGAGCTGGTCGGCGATGGCCGGGACCGCGGGCCCGGCGGCGTCACCGATCCGGCCCAAGGCGCCGACCACAGCTCGCCGCAGATCGAGGTCGGGATCCTCGAGGCTCGCCGCCAGCGCCTCGACCGCCGGCGCGGCCTCGCTCTCCAATTTTCCCAGCGCCTGCGCCGACAGGATGCGCTCATACTTGCCGCCCTCGGCCAGCGCTTGCAGAAGCTCGGGAAGAGCTTCCGACGCCTGCAGCTGGCCGAGCGCGGACGCCGCCATGCCGCGGTGCCGGTGACCGGGCGTGGCAAGGACACGGCGCAGCCGGGCAATGGTCTCGGGGTCCTTGATGCCGATCTTGCCGGCGGCCTGGATGGCATTGGTGCCGGATCTTTCGTCGTCGAAGTAGCGCGCCAGTTCGGGCAAGGCCCGCGCGGCAGGTTTGCCGAAGTCGCCAAGTATCCGCGCGGCGTCGCCCGCATTGCGACCCTCGCGCAAGGCCGCGATCAAGGCGTCGACGGCCGGTTCGGACACCCCCAGGCGGCCCAGCTCGCCCATTGCCAGGCTACGAACGAAAGACTCCTCGCTGCGGGTCTCTTCGATGACTTCGGCCAGAATATCGGGAATGGAGGCTTGCGCTGCGGCCTCAGCCGCGGCTGCCGGGACGTCGGAGACGCCCGTGGCCTGAAGCGCCGCGGCGATATCCTCTCGCAGGCCTTGGCTCAGGCGGGGATCGTTGTAGGCGCGCAAAAGCGTCGGCCGGGCGGAAGACGCCTTTTGGCCGAGGGACCGCAGCTGATCCACGGAGGCGCCGATGACGCCGTCCGACGGCCCGCGGCTGCGCAATTCCTGGCGGATCAGGAAGGCGCTTTGCGACGCCGATCGCACGGCCTCTTCATCGCTGGCGGTCGCGGCGACTGCCGCGGTGATACCCGCGTAATAGGCCTTGGCGGCGGCCTTTGCGTCCGCCGTACCGATCCTGCCGAGCGCCGCGGCGGCCTGGGACTTCACGGACTCGAAGGGCTCCTCCGGGTCGTCCAGGATCTCCGACAGCCGGGGTACAGCCGCCTCGGCCGCCGGCCCGATGTCGCGCAACAGTTCGATCAAGGCCAGGCGCTGGTGCGCGGCAATTTTCCCGTAGGACCTGGGCGGTGCGAGCTCGGCCAGCACGAGAGGCACGACAGCCGCCGGATCCTGCCGGCCGAGGCGCTCGAGGCGCGTTTGCGCGTCCATCCGCTTCACGATATCGCCGGTCAGGTAAACGTTGGCCTTCAGGACCTCGATCAATTCCTCCGGCGTGGCGGCGTCGAGCTCAGACGCCGTCGCCGGACCCGCGAAGCACGATATGGCCAGCAGACACAAGAGCAGGCGCCAGTGGAGGCCTCGGATTCCGACCCGCTCCCGGCGTGAGGTCTGCATCAAGGTGCCGAGTGCCTTTCTGCCACCTATCGCAGCGGCTCCAGCGCGGCCTTCAGCTCGTCCCACTCCGCGTCGGAAAGCGGCAGGGTCGGCTTGCGGCAGGGACCGACGGGGCGGCCCATGTAGTTGGTCGCCTGCTTGACCCCGACGTTGTAGCCGTGGCTCCAGAAGAACAGGTTGGCCGGCTCCATGCGCCGCCAGAGCGCGAGCGCCTCGCCGTGCCGGCCGCCGGTGAAAAGGTCGTAGAGCTCGACCGTCTCGCGCGGCATGACGTTGGCGGCGCCCCAGATCCAACCGACGGCGCCGGCCATCAGCGCGAAGGGCGCCAGCGGATCTGCTCCCGACAGCACCTTGCCGCCGGTCGCGATGAGCTGCTGCAGGTTCACCATATCGCCCTTGGAGTCCTTGATGTAGGCGACATTGTCGAACTCGAGCAGCCGGGCGTAAATCTCCGGCGTGATGTCGAAATCGGAATGCTGCGGGATGTTGTAGAGCACGATGGGGGTCGCGACCGCCCGGGCGATCTGCTCGTAGTGATAGAGCACGCCGTCGGTGCCGGGGCCTTCGAAATAGGGCGGCAGGATCATCAGCGCATCGGCCCCCAGGTCCTCGGCGCGCTTCGACTTCTCGATGGCGTCGACGGTGCTTATGGCCGACGTCTGAGCCACGACCGGCACGCGCCCGTCGACGTGGTTGATGCCGATCTCGAAGATCCGCGTCTTCTCGTCTTCGCGCAGATAGGCGAACTCGCCGGTTCCCGCGCACAGCACGATGCCGTGCACGCCGGCCTCCAGCATGGCGTCCAGATGGGTGCGCAAGGCCCCTTCGTCGAGGACCTCGCCGGTCTCGTCGAACGGCGTCGACAGCGCCGCGATCACGCCGTGTAAGTCCGCCATGGTTTGGTCCTCCCGTTCATGATACGCGCCCGGCCCAGGGTGGGCACGCCTGCTACTTCCGCAGCAAGAATTCGCGGCCGACCTTCACCCGCTGCTCGCCGTCGTATTCGACGATATCGGCGGTGGCGTAGGTCTCGGACCAGAGCTCCGGCAAAAATGAGCCGGTGCCGATCATATCGATCGGCGCCTTGGCCTCGGCCATCAGCCGGCACTTGGCCGGATTGAAGCCCGAGGAGGCGACGATCCTCACCTTGTCGAAACCCGCGCCGTCGAGCGTCTCGCGCAGGTGCCAGATGGCCGCGGCCGAGACGCCGGCGCCGACCAGATAGCGCAGCTCCGCCTCGTTGCGGTAGCCGCGGACCGCCTCGGGCACGTGACGCTCCAGCACCGCA
>Ga0255058_10002376_pt1 | contig 10365 bp, 8 predicted proteins | sample Cases_109_9_MG_FD_188637 | JGI IMG/M metagenome (GOLD analysis project Ga0255058, IMG submission 188637) | Seawater microbial communities from Amundsen Gulf, Northwest Territories, Canada - Cases_109_9 | ecosystem: Environmental > Aquatic > Marine > Gulf | place: Canada: Northwest Territories... | reverse complement strand
GCTCGCCACCGAGCAGGCCCGAACGCTGGTTCGAGCGCGCGACGCCGCTTTAGCGTCCGCCCAAGCCAAGGGTCAGTTCCTCGCCAATGTCAGCCACGAGGTGCGAACCCCGCTCAACGGCATGCTCGGCCTGCTTCAATTGATCAACCCATCTGAGCTCCCTGAGCCACAAAGCGAGTATCTTCGCGAGGTCCACAAATCCGGCCGCTCGCTTCTCGCGATCGTCAACGACCTGCTGGACCTTTCCAAGATCGAGGCGGGAGAGATGCGACTCGAATCCATACCCTTCGACGTGGGCTCGATGACGGAGGAGATCGCCATGAACTATTCGTCCGCCGCCAGTGCGAAGGGGCTCGAGCTGTTGACGGAAGTGGACCCCGACGTTCCCTCTGAAGTCTGCGGCGATCCCTTGCGATTGCGACAGATCCTGTCGAACCTCTTGAACAACGCGTTGAAGTTCACGAACGAAGGCGAGGTGAGCGTGGGCATCCGCGTGATCGGTCGCGACGAATCCCACGTAGAGCTCGAACTTCGGGTATCCGACACTGGCGTGGGTGTTTCAGAGGACCAAGCCGAGAGCATCTTTCGGCCATTCTCGCAGGCGGATGCGTCGACGACGCGCGAATACGGCGGCACGGGCCTCGGGCTTCCAATCTGCACTCAACTCGTGGAGCTCATGGGCGGCAGTCTCCGGCTCCAAAGTGAGCTGGGCGCGGGAAGCACCTTCTTCTTCAACGCGCGGTTCGAGCTCGAGGAGCAGCTGAGCGATGAGCTCAAAGCGGTCACCGAAGGCCTCTCCGGAACACGAGTGCTTCTTCTCGAAAGCAACCACCGCGGGCGCGACACCTTGAACGCCCAGTTCCAGGCCTTGGACATCCTGGTCTGGACCACGACGACCTTCGACGGCGCGATGCGAACACTCCGTACCTCGCCGCATCCCGATGTGACCCTGATCGACCTGCGGAGCCTCGGGAAGGACTGGCGAACGCGAGCCTATGACGTCGCAAAAGCCGCGACCAGGGTGGGCAGCTCCGTCATCGCCGTATGCTCACACCGGCACGAGATCAGCGACATGATCGACGCGGGCATCGATGTCCACGTCCAAAAGCCCGTGCGTCGCGCCAAGATCATCGCCGCGCTCCTCAAGACGCTCGACAGAAGGCAGGACCGGAGCCTGTTCCCGGACGCCCCGGAGTGCCCGTCTCTTCCGGCTCCAATCCCCGCCGCGAACATGCAGTCGAACGGCATCCGCATCCTGGTCGCCGAGGACAACGCCATCAACCGCAAGGTCGCGCGGGCACACCTCGAGGCCCTCGGCTACCAAGTGGACACCGTGGCCGACGGCGGGGCTGCACTGGAAGCCCTGAATCGGGCGCACCCCTATGCTGCCGTCCTGATGGACGGGCAGATGCCCAAGATGGATGGCTATCAGGCAGCCAGGGCCGTGCGTGAACGCGAAGCGGAGTCCGGCCAGCGCCGCGTTCCTATCATCGCGCTGACCGCCCATGCCATGACCGGCGACCGGAGGGCCGCGTTTTCCGCGGGAATGGACGACTACCTCTCGAAGCCCTTTACGCAGAAGCAACTGCAAATAGCCCTCGAGCGGTGGGCCACGCGACCTGACGTGGGGACGTCGCAGTTCCCGCCCAACGCTCTCGATGCGAGCATCACCGCCCAGCTGCTGGAGCTCGACCAAGAAGAGCCTGGGTTTCTCTGTGATGTCATCGACTCATTCTTTCGAACCGCAGAGGACAGTATCGCTCGCATGAAGACGGCGATCCTCGGTGGAGATCTTCAAGCTCTCGGCGCGGCGGCCCACATGGTCCGCGGCAGCAGTCAACAACTCGGCGCGCGTCGGTTCGGCGCGACGTGCCGAAAGCTCGAACAGCTCGAAACCACCGAAGGCGCAGACGCGCTCCTCGTGGAGCTGGAAGGCGACCTCGAAGGCGCACGCGAAGCCTTGACTGGGCTCGCGGACGGCGCGCTCGACGCGGCGTCCTGACTAGTGTGAGGATCAAAAAGGTAATGGTGAAAACGAGCACAAAGCCCGCCGGGTTGCGCGGAAGCGCGAGCCGCAGGCGAAGCCCGGCGCGAACGCGACGCCAAGGCACAGCGTAGCGAATGCCGCGGAGGGAGGACTACGTGGCGGGGGTGGGTGGGTCGGATAAAACTAGTTGCCAGGCGGCACGCCCGACAGCCGCGACGCGTCTACAATCCAACTGTCGCGGATCATCTGCAGCGGGATGCCCTCTACGTGCTCGACAAGCCACTCGACATCTGATGTCTCGAAACGCGCGATCTGGTGGTAGTGATAGATCCCCAGGCGGTTGAGTGCACGCTCGAGATTCGGGTCGACGCCTTCGAGGCGCTGCAGATCGTCACGCGGCCCATAGGGTTGCACCATGACCCATGCCGGCGGCCTCGACTCGCCGGTGGTCTTGACCTCGAGCTCGGTTTCTCGAATGCGCCCTTTGAGGCGCTCGATGTCGTCGAGCATGCGCTCGTGAATCCCGTGAAGCACCTCGAGCTCGGTCCGGAAACGTTCTTTGCGCGCCTCGGCCTGCCGAAGGGCTGCCTGGGCCTCGTCCCGCTCTTCGACGGCCACCCGGAGCTCACGACGAAGGTCTTCTGCAGACTCGCGCGACGTGGGATGCGGCGCCTCCGGGACCTGAGACAGCCTCGTTTCGACCTCATGTATCGCCTGATTGCGCGAGTCCAGTGTGGCGGTGAGCTGCCGTTTTGACCGCTGCAGGGTGTCGATCTTGTCGTTGGCTTTGCCAAGCTGTCTATGGAGCGCCTCGATGCGCTCGTTTTGCGAAGCCATGTCGGTGCGCGCTTCGTCGAGCTCGTATTCGAGCGACTTGGCACGAACGGGCGCCCCGAAGCGTCCCCAAAGAACCTGGCCCAGCCACAGCATGACTGCGCCGAACGCAGCCGACACGAGCAGGGCCCCGATCATCTGTAACATCAGGTACGTCACGTATCCCCTCCCCTGTCCCCGTCGGCCACGACAAGCTGCGAATGCACCACTCGAACTCCCCGCAAATTGCTTACGATGCGCTCCGCGCGCTGAGCTTCGGCCGTCGACGCCACCTCTCCCTGGAGCTCGACATCCCGACCTTCGATCACTGGGATGATGTCATCGAACCCCGTGCGCTCGAGGACGCTGGTCACCCGCGTCGCCACGTCCCACTCGATTTGGTGGCGGGTCGGGCTCAGGCACGCGACCCATGCGACATAGCCGAGGAAGGCCGCCGAAACTGCACCAAAGACTCCCTTCTTCCACATGGTCCGTTTTGCCTAGGCGGCATTGAACCCGATTTGCTCCGAAAAAGCTACGTTCCGGCAAGCAAAGTCCGCGGCTACCGCGAGCCACCACACAAATCGGCGGGTTGCCTCGCCCGATCGGGTGGACGTTGCGAGGCACTCAAGAACCCAGCGAACGCCGCTCGACGATCTGAAACAGCCGATCTCGCCGATCGTCGGCCCATGTGTAGAGGGCGACCGCGGATGCGACGAACGAGGCATCGCGGAGCTCCAGCGACTGCGCCCACCGGAGCGCCGCCTCGCGTTCCGCCGATGACGCCCGTCGTTGAATCCGGGCGAGGGTCATGTGCGGCAACGGCCGCCGTTCGTCAGGAGGAGCACCCGCAGCTTCTAGGAGCGGCGCGCGCGCGTGGTTGATCATCGCACACAGCGGCACACGCCCGTCGCCGACCATCGCGGACAGGGCGGACGGCCTGCGAGGCTTCCCGAGCGGTTTCACCTCGGTGAATGAGCCGGCAACCGCCTCGGAATTCACGAGGTTCCCAATGTGGCTCCAAGCGCGTCGCGCGTCTGCCTCAGCCACAGAACCGAGGAAGCCCAGAGTACAGTGCAGATCGGCCCCGACGAAGACGCGGACCCGGGGCGGTGGCTCTGGCGCGAGTCGTAAACCCTCGACTTGCATCGGGAACGCGATGAACCAATTAGGGGCCACGCCACGAGTCTAGGCCCATCCGAGACCCGCCGCGAGAACCTATGCCCGTCACCGAAACCTTTAGCGAATCGTTAGTCGCCCACCCGATCTACACATGGACCGTCCTCGGAGTCGTCGTCGCAGGGGTGGTGTCCTTCTTCGTTTTGTCGTTCATCTCCGCGCCCTATGGGCGACACTTACGCGAAGGATGGGGCCCCACGATGAACGCGACAGCGTTGTGGGTCGTCATGGAAGCGCCATCTCCGCTGTCGTTCGCGATCGTGTACTTCATGTCCGACAACGCGTTCAAACCGGTCCCGCTGATTCTGCTCGGGATATACATGGTGCACTACATCTATCGGTCGTTCATCTATCCGTTCCGCATGCGGGGGGGTCACAAGCGCAAGCCCGTCCTCATGGGCGGGTTTGCGATCGTCTTCAATACCGCCAACGGATCCACAAACGCGTTCGCCATCACAGAGCTCGCTCCCCACTTGCTCAGCACCGCTTGGTTCGCCGATCCGCGGTTCATCATCGGCGTGCTGGTCTTCGCGGCCGGGTACGCAATTAACCACCAGTCGGACGCGATCTTGCGAAACCTGCGAAAGCCCGGGGAGAGCGGCTACAAGATCCCCCACGGCGGCTTCTATCGCTGGGTTTCGAGCCCCAACTACTTCGGCGAGCTCGTCGAATGGGCCGGATTCGCGTTGGCCGCCTGGACGGTGCCTGCCGGCGTTTTTGTCTTCTTTGCCGCCTCGAACCTCATCCCCCGCGCATTTTCCAATCATCGCTGGTACCTCGAGCACTTCAGCGACTACCCAAAAGAGCGCCGCGCGGTGATTCCGTACCTGATCTAGACGGCAGGCTTGCATCCACAGCCGTCTTGACGCGACAATATGCAACCAGGAGCGCTTGTCGTCGGGGAGGGATGTACAGTGGCCGATAAGGATTCGAGCTCGCGCAGAGACCCGTCTGATTTATTCAAGGTTGACGAGGCGGCGCCGTCGCTCCCTCCGGTGGAGAAGATCGTTCTGCCGCCCGAAGAGGCGCTCAAGCGTCGCATGCAAAGGCTCGCCCTCGCAGCCGTCGCGGCGATTGTCTTTCTCTATATCGGGAACTTGGCGCTCGGTTGGATCCACGATAGCCGTCTCGCTTCCGCACTCGATGACGTGATCGACGATGGTAGCCCGAAGACGATCGACAATGCCCTCATGCTGCTTCGCGACGACCCGAACGACGCCGTGCGCGCGCGTCTGCTCGCCACGGCGGCGCTCGGAGGCGATCAAGAACGACTGAACGAGGCCGAAGCGCTTCTCAGCGAAGCCGGCCAGGAAAACGATCCCGACGAACGGATCGCCCGCGTGTACACGCTCCTCGCCCGAGGAGATGCGCGCGGAGCCCACACAGAGGCAGAGCGGCCAGCGACGTACGGTGACCAGGCGGCGGCCTTCCTGCGCGGGCGGGCGATGATCGCGATGGCTCGCGGCCAGTCGACGCAGGCCCTGGCCGATGCTCAAAGCGCGGTCGAAATGCGACCCGGCGCGCCCGAGCCTGCCGCGCTGCTCGCTCTCGTCACAGCACAAACCGACGGCCCCGACGCGGCGCTTGCGGTGCTCGATGCGGCGGACGAACAGACGCCAGCCGCACGCATCGCGCGCGCACGCATCGTCGGTCTGCAACAAGGCAACGTGCAAGAGGCACTCTCCCTCACCAAAGGCGTGAGCGACGACTCCAACGCAAGCGTCGTCCAGAAGGCGTGGGCCGAGTTGATCGAAGGCGTGCTCGCCTATCAGCGTGGCGCGATCGGTGCCGCGTACATTCACGCCCACGCGGCCGCGGAGCCGGAGGTGCAAGTCGACGAGTCGCTGGTCGTCGGCACCGCGCAACTCTTCCTGGCACTCGGACACCCAGGAGAAGCCAGGCGATTGTTGAAACGTCTGTCAAGCGGCCCTTCGACTAACCTTTCGAATCGCGCCCACGTCATTGCGTGGTGGTATGCCCAGGCCGGTGACCTCAAGGCTGGGCTCGCCACCCTGTCGGGAGCGGGTTTGGGCCCCGAAAAAGAGGCCTCTCCGGCATTTCGGGCGCTCACGATCGCCGAGCTTTGGAAGATCTCGCCCAAGGCCAGCGAACGCGACCGCGCCGTAGCGCTCTTGCGCGAGGCCGCGAAGGATCGGTCTTGGGGCGTTGCTGCATCGGATGCGCTCGCCCGGATGCTGATCGAAAACGGAGATGCCGAACAAGCAATCGCAGTTCTCAAAGACGCGTTGGCTGTACACCCGAATCATTTGACGTTGGTTGATGCCGCCGCGCAGGCCTACATCGCGTCGAATCAGCTCGCGGAAGCCGACGCGATAACAACGGCCGCACTCGGGGCTTTCGATGGCGAGGGGTGGGCTCATGGAAGCCGCGCTCGGGTCCTGCTGGCCAAAAGAGAGCCTTCGAAAGCCGTCATCGAGCTCGACCGCGCAGTCGAGCTCAGCCCAGACGACGCGAGTCTCTATGCACTCCGTGGCGACGCAGCGCGTGCCGTGGGCGACGCGAACGAGGCCAGGGTGAGCTACGAGAAGGCCCTGCAACTCGATCCCGAGCAACCACGGGCGCTGTCCGGCTTCTTGGGGCTCTTGATCGACACCGGAGGCTTCGAGCGTGCCGGGGAGATCATGCAGCAGATGGACGACGCCAAGGTGCGCGACCTCCGGGCAGACGAGCAACGGATCCGCTATCTCGTGCGGACCGGAGCTGGGCAAAGCGGGCTCACCACGATGCGAAACGCGGTGAGCCATCACAACCGCAACGCTGGGCTCCGGCTCGCCGGCGCCCGCGTCTACTTGCAGGCGGAGCAGTACTCGAAGGCCTCGGTCTACTACCAACAGGCGAAACGCCTCGGGGCCGACGCCCGCACCGCGGACACCGGGCTCGCCCTCGCGCAGGTCTATGACCGACGTCGTTTGGGCGCCGAGAAGACCCTCGAGCGCGCCGCCGAAGTGCCCGAAGACGCGACTGAGCCACCGCCACCGCCGAGCACGCTGATCCAAGCCTGGGAGCTGGTGGTCAAGGCCCGCCTCGCGCTCGCCGACGAAAAGCGCGGGCTTGCGGTTCGACACGCCCAGCGTGCCTCCGAGCTCGTTCCGAACGACGCCGATGTGTTCCTCTTGCAGGCAGACATCGAAGAGGATCGTGAGCGCTCCCCTGAGGAACAGCTCCGTCTCGCCGCCGGTGCTCCGGTGCCCATGCCGGTAGCTGCAGGCAGGCTCGCGGTGCTACTCGGGCCGACAGAGGAGGGTTGCGCCACGGCAAGCCGCTACCTAAAGGCCAATCGCACGGGCCGGCTTGCCACACGCGTTCGCAACGTAGCTCGCCAGTGTGCCCCGTAAAGCGACTGCGTCGCCACGGGGCTTCGCCCCATCAAGGGCTCCGGGCCTGAGCCCTATTCGGAATCGGCGAGTAGGTTCGACACGCGCTCGACGGCGTCGATGTACTCGCTGACCATTTCCTCGATCACCTGACGGACAGACTTGCGCGTGTTCATCTGGCCAACCACTTGGCCCACCGGCGTGCCGAGAAGGGTATCCGCGCCCTCCGCACCAGTCTGCGCGAAACGCGTGATGCGTTGGGTCGCCTCCGCGGTGGCCATGAACTGAAGCGGCATTGGTAGGTAGCCCGGACACTCCGGGTCTTCGTCCCACGCGCGCGTGTAGGCGGTCTTGAGCTGACGGGCAGGCTTGCCACTGATGCAGCGCGAGCGCACCGTCTCGGTCGAATCCGCGACGAGCAGCTTGTCGACGAGGGACGGAATCGAGTCGGACTCCTCGGTGGTGAGCCAGATCGAGCCGGTCCAGACGCCTGCGGCGCCCATCGCCAACGCAGCAGCCATCTGTCGACCCGAGCCGATACCGCCAGCGCCAAGCACTGGAGTCGGGGCCACGGCGTCGACGACCTGGGGGAGGAGAACCATCGAGCCGATCTCGCCTGTGTGGCCTCCGGCTTCGAAGCCGGAGGCGATGACGATGTCGACGCCGGCGTCCTTCTGCTTGATGGCCTGCCTCACGGTTCCGCACAGCGCCGCGACCAAGACGCCCTTGTCGTGCGCCTGACTGATGATGTCTTCGGGGGGTGGGCCGAGCGCATTGGCGATGAGTGCAATCGGGTGGTTCATCGCGACCTCGAAGTGCGCGCGACCACCGGACGCCGACCAACCGAGCAAGCCTTCGATCTCTTGGACATCGTCGGGGAGCGGCGGCACACCGTTGCGATCGAGAAGGTCGTTGATCCACTTGCGATGCGCCGGGGTGATCATCTGCTCGAGCTGGTCTTTGCTGATGTCGCCCTGGTCCTTGCCGATGTACTTGGCGGGGATGACCGTATCCACACCATACGGCTTGCCGTCGACGTGCTCGTCGATCCACTTCAGCTCGAGCTCGAGTTGCTCCGGGCTGTACGCCACGGCGCCCAACACCCCGAGCCCACCTGCGCGACTGACCGCCGCCACAACATCGCGGCAGTGACTAAACGCAAAAATCGGGAACTCGATCCCCAGCCGCTCACAAATCTCAGTCTTCATCGAACACCTAAAACTAACCCCTCGCAAAAGGGGACTGTCCCTCTAAAGGAAATAGAACGTGTTCTAGTTTGGGGGAAGACGCAAAGGAGGTCAACGCAAAAATCGCGGACCTCCCGGGGCAAGTCCTGGCTGTAGCTCAACCCGCTCATCGTCACATTGGCGTCCTGGGCCAGCTGCCATTCGATCAAGCGGGTGATGTGACCGTTGCTCGTGCAGTCCGTGCACGACTCGGGGACCATACCGCTGACGTTTTCGGCGCCTATTGCTACGCGCCGAGGCATAGCACGTCAAGCTGACGCGCCCTGCCCTACTGCGAGGTCGCCTTGAAGCGGGGCGGGTTGCAGCGAAGTGGACCCGTTCCCGAGATCCCCTTGCGCACATTTGGCACCGAAGCGAGCACGGACGCCACGACATCGAGCGGCTGCGCCTCCCAGAGCGCCAACGAGGCATCGCTCTCCGCCGCCACGATGAACACGTCGTTGCCCTCGGCGACTGCTGACCAGGCCACGTCGCGGGCCGACTGGTTGACCGCGTCGACGATGAAGCTCGGGTCCGCCGCAAACCGGATGCGCCAAACCGCCACGACTTCCGAGCCGTTTTCGAAGATGCCGAGCTCATCGCCCCGCCACCGCCAGGCGTACACCCGCGCGGCAAACTCGTTGAAGCCGAGTCGCAAAAGCGTCGCGTAAAGATACCAAGCACCGTGGCGATCCTCGAAAGTGAGCTCGCTTTCGGACACGGGTGCAGGGAACGCGTCCTCCGGAACGTCGAGCGGCGTGAAGCCATTGGTCACGAAACCCTCGTAGCCGACCATCGACGCAAGCGCGGAAGGCGGCGGCGCCATGAAGAAGGCGGCACGCCCGGAGAGGCCCTGATCCTGCGTCGCACGACCAAGGAGCTCGATCCCGAACGCGTAGGGGAAGCCCGAGGCAGAAGCCGTAATCGGGACTTCCGGATCTGCGGCGTCTCGTCGTGAGCCTTCTTGGAAGTCGCGATAGATCTGATCCCAGTCGATCGAGTCGGGCGCGTAGTCGAGCTGGTCGTAGACCCACGCAAACGACGAGTAGGTCGCGTCGCCTTCGATGACGGTCCGAGCCCCCATCACTCCGTCCGTGGTACTGACGTTGGCGTAGACGGAGCCAATCCCAAACTCCCGGTCTTGAATGGCATGCACGAACTCGTGCGCCAGAATCGATTGCGCGTTGACCTCGTCGTAGTCGCGATCGATGACCGTGATCGAACGGCTCCCGCCGCTGTAGTACGCAGCGATCGCACTCACCTGGTACTCGATCTCGGTTTCGGTCAGGCTCTCGGCGGCATCCGGGATGAACCCGATCAGGCGAAGCCCCCGCGTCTCGGGGTCGTCCCCCATCAAACCATCGTCGCTGACGCCACTTCGAACCTCTTCCTCGAACTGCTCGACCGAAATCGTTCGAATGGGCGGCATCGACGTCGGATCGGCCTCCAAGCTCTCCGCCACCGACTCGAAAATCGCGCGCTGACAGTTCGCCTGCGTGATGTCGCACCGCACCAGATCCAACGGCGCCATAGGCGCAGGCGCGCCGTCACCCCCACAAGCGGCGACACTCACCGCAAATCCTATTAAAGGAAGAAGTCGACCAAAGGACATGAGTGTAGGGTATTCGATAGCAGGTAGGCTGCCCAACCGAAGTAAGCTCAATGGCGATCTCTTATGAGCAACGTCCGATAGCGAGGCACAACCCGACCCGGGTTTCGAGAACCGCCCGTAGGGGGTCACTCCCGCGTTACTGCACGACGATTTCGGTGCAGCAGCCCGTCAAGCAGAAGCTCGAAACTGGGCACGGGTCGTCGCCAGGGAGGC